>JAANMY010000129.1_pt1 | contig 100035 bp, 86 predicted proteins | sample 7279691 | NCBI WGS metagenome assembly JAANMY01 (sample SAMN14094543, study PRJNA606508) | bioreactor metagenome | isolation source: A lab-scale SPAN reactor treating ammonium-rich wastewater day 388 | place: Ireland: Galway | collected 2018-02-07 | reverse complement strand
AGCACCCTGGCGGCGGCTGCGCTGTCCTGGTTGTCCTCCAGCTCGAGCTTGGCCAGCAGGTCGGTTGCTGACAGGAAGACGGGCTCTTCCTTCTCTACCGCCGCCTCGGGTTTCTCCTCCGTCTCGAGCCGGGACAGGAAGCTATCCACCGTTTCCGCAGCTGTGGCGTGGGGCTCGGGTGAACGGACGATGACCTCGGGCTCCGGTTCGGGCTCCGGGGTGCGGACGACGACCTCAGGCTCCGGTTCGGGCGTGCGGACGACCTCAGGTTCCGGCTGGGGAGCCGGCGCGGCTTTGACGGATGCAGGCTTGGGTTCCGGCTTTGCAGCAGGCCTGGGGTCCGCCACTTCGGGCTCAGGCAGGCGCACGGCGACAGCCGGGCGAGACTCCTCTGACTTTTCTGGCTCGGGGGCCGGGCGGGCGCTCAGCGTAACTCGGGCCGTGCCGCTCGCGAGCGACTGGCGGAACTCATCGAGCAAGGCCGTCAGGCGGCCGCGCTGCTCGGGGCTCTGAACCAATCGAGCAGCTGTGTCATCCAGGCTCTTCACGATCAGGTCCAACTCGTCGGCATCGGTCGTTTCGGGCTCGATGCCGCAGCGGTAATAGACGCGGTTGACCAGCACCTGGCCGGTGCTGCCCAGAACCTCGGTCATGGCGGCGGTCAATACCTCTTGAGGCGTGCCGCTGAAGCTCTCGCCCGCCACCGAGGGGGCTTCGGACGGAGGCGCCTCGGCCCGGCTGCCACCCTCAAGCACCACCTGCTTAAGCTCAGAGATATTGCTTTCAAGCGTCTGAACCCGGGCCTGGCTCGAGGTCAGCTCCCGCCCCTGCGAGGCCAGCTCTGTTTTAAGCCGCTCGGCTTCCTGCTGGCTCAAGGATAGCTCGCTCAGCAGGCGGGCCGACTCGGCCCGGGCGCTCTCGAGGTCGTCTCTGGTCTTGCGCAGCTTCTCACCCTCTGTTTTGCTCGAGTCGCGCAAGCCCTGCAGGTGCTCTTCACTCTCGTGGAGCTGGGCGGCCAGCTCATGGGCCTTCTTGTCCAGCTCATCGGCTCGGGTCTTCTCGCCCTCGAGCTCTTTCAACCGACGCTGAGCAACCTCCAGTTGGGCTTTCTGCTCGGCCTGGCCGGCTTCCAGCTCTTGCACTCGGGCTGCCAGCGCGGTTTTTCCTTCTTCCAGACTGGCGGCCCGAGCCTTTTCAGCTTCCAGGGCTCCCTCGCGGCTGCGAAGGTCAGCTTCCAGCTCGGTCACCCGCGACTGCAGCTCGGCAAGCTCGGTACTGGCCTCCAGCAAGCGAGTCTGAAATGTCTGCTGACGCTCCTCCAGAGCTTTCTGGGCCTCCTCGAGTTTCTTCTTATGTCCCTCCAGCTCACCGTTCAAGTGGCTCTCGCGTCCCTGGCCGGCTCTCAGGTTGTCCTCCAAATCCTCGAGTTGGAGAGCCAGGTCCACGTTCTTCTCGCCGACGGCTCGAGATTCGCTCTGCAATCGCTCGCACTCGGCTTTGAGGAACTGGTTGGATTCGATCAGCTTGAGATCGATGCTACCGCTGGAGTAGGCGGAGAGTTGCTCTCGGAGCAGGAGGTTCTCTTCTTGCAGTTTCTGATTCTGCTCTTCCAGAGCATTCTTGGTGCCGGCTTCGGACATCGGGTCCTCCTGCTCGCGAGGGAGTGCAGCGCGAATGCGCGGGAGATCCGCTTCGACCAGGGTCGGCGAGGGCCCTCCGTTACCTCTCCAGCAACACCGATAGTTGGTCGAGCAACTGCTTGATCTCCTGATCCATCAACACGCAGCGCTTGCTGATTCCCTCCACCACGGGTCGTGCTTCCTTCTGGGCCAGCTCCTCAAACTGGAGTCGGGCGATGTCGATGCGCACGATCACGCGCTTTTCGAGGTCCTTTCGGGCGGCGCGTAGTTTTTGCAGGATGCGGATCTTGGCCGAGGGATCGGCGTCGGAGTGCTCGGCAAGCTGCTGCTGCATGTCCTCAGCCGCATCCTGCACCTCGCGGCGAGTAAACTCGAGCAATTCCAGTAGCTCATACCCGGGCAGGCCCTCGGAGGGGGCCAGACCGCTCGCTTCCCGCACCGCCATCGGGTTGGCGCTTTCTCGAAAAGTCGGATCGTGCTTCTCTTCGACCTGCTTCTTCTCTGGTGGGCGCAAGGATATGCGTCGCGTGCCATTCTTACGGGATGCCGCCTCACCCAGCCTCCCCGGCATCAGCCGGCCTCCACACTCGGGGCAGTCACGCAAGAAATTCCCGCTATTTTTCCGGCACGCCGGACAGTACACGAGACGCCTCCAGAGATCGGTGCCCTCCCTTTCTACGGCTCCGTGCCCCAGCCCTTTCGGCTTGAGTTTTAGAAATCAGTTCGAAAGCTGAGCCTGGGAGTCCTCGGGCGGAGGGGGGGAGTGCCACTCGCGGATGCGTCTGACGCCCAGAAAACGCTCCGCGAAGTAGCTCTCCTCCAGGCTCGATTCGACCACTCCCCGGCTGGAGCTGGCGTGCAGGAACAGGCCTGGCCCGGTGCAGATGCCGACATGAGATGGGCCGGGCTCGTAGGTGCTGAAGAACAACAGATCTCCCATTTGCATTTGCTCGCGCGGAATCTCACAGCAATCGGCAAACTGGAGATCGGCCGTGCGACGGAGCCCGTAGCCCCCGAGGCGGAACACCTCCTGGACGAACCCTGAGCAGTCCACTCCGTTGGGACTGACCCCTCCCCAGCGATAGGGGGTGCCGATCAGGCGACGGGCCAGGCTTACCAGCTCGGGGGGTGTGAGGGGCCGCCCCGCCGGGGCCAGCATGGACTCGACCGGAGCCCAGGCCTTGCGACCATCGGTCAGGGTCACCTCGACCCAGCCCCCGGTTGGGAGAGTCGGAAAACCCTGGCGGGGAATGAGCAACTCCTCGCCCACCAGCAGTCGGTCGCCTTCGCGGTCGTTGGCCTGACGCAGGTTCTCCAGCCGCACCTGGTAGAGCTTGCTGATGGACCAGAGGGTCTGGCCTGGCTCGACCTGGTGACGAGGCCAGCTGCTGGCGCGCGGTATCTGCAGAACCAGACCCGGCTCGAGAGCTTTCAGGTCAACGTCAGGGTTGGCCCGGGCCAGATTTTCTGCGGTCAGGCCGTAGAAGCGAGCCAGCGTTTCCACCGACTCGCCCTCCTGCACCTCATGAGACACAACATCGCCGGCCAGGGCGTATCCCTGGAGCGCGAGCCAGAGCACAGTGACCGCAAGGAAACGGAGCATTGAGGAAAATTACTCGCTCCGAAGTCAGAACTCCTTTCAATCGTGAGGGGCCAATCGATCGCATCGAGCTGCCATGATGAAGTCGTTGCGGTGCAGGTTCGTGATCTTGTGAGTCCACCAGCGCACGGTGACTCTTCCCCATTCGGTCAGCAGAGCCGGGTGGTGGTTCTGCTCTTCGGCCAGAGCGCCCACCCGGTTGGTGAAGTCCAGCGCCTGGATGAAGTTCTCGAACTTGAACACTCGCTCTAACTTGGGCACCGTGTCGAGATTCACCAGAGCCCAGTGAGGGATCTCTTGCAGCCACCGCTCCCGTTCTTCGGCCACGACTGGCGCGGCCCCGGCGTCGCAAGCCTCGCATCGTCCTTCACTCAGTCGGGTCATCGGTTTTTTCCTCCTTGATCAGCTGCCGCATGGCCGCGGCCAGGTGCAACACGAGATAGCGGTCTTGAGGCGAGCCAATTCCCTCCAGTTTCAGCAGCCCGTGGTCACGGGTCAGGATGCCCAGGTATCCGTTTTGAGTGGCCTCCACCATCACGACGTCGTTCAGTGGCACGTCCACCAACAGTGGCCGACCTTCGGGCTGAATCCTCAGTCCTTCCGGACCCAGGGTGACGGTCAAGCCGCGCTGGCCGCCAGGAAGCGGCCGGGCCATCACCAGCTTGAAGCGGTACCCATCTGTTTGTTTTTCCGCCTCGGGCAGGGGATAGCGTCCTCGAACCAGCTTGGGGTCAAGCTCCTCGAACTGAAGGAAGAAGTTAGGCCTGTGGGGGAGATGACCATCCTTGAACAGCTTGGTTTCTCCACTGCGCACGAAGAAGCCCAGAGCGGCCGATAGCTCGCGGGCTCGCTGGTAGACCACGAAAGGATCCCTGTGGCTGAAGAACGGAATGCGTCGGCCGGAAGCGAACTCCAGGTCGACCTGGCTGGCAGGGTGGTCCACGGCCAGGCCGCGGAAAGCACCGTGCCGGTAAGCCCGGCCGGGAATGAGACCGGAGGTGTAAAGCTGCAGACGGTCCTGCGTGACCCGCAGGCGGTCGGGGAGGAGCACCAGCATCAGCCCTGTCAGAGTGACGAACGCGAAGAGGATCAACATCAAAATTCGCACAGGGTCGTTGGGAGCGAGCTCTTGCGAGCGCGCCACACCGACCAGCAGGGTCACGCCCAACAGCAGCGTGGCCGCCCCGGCGCCCAGTAGCCGGCGATTGCCGCTGAACCAGACCACCTTTCCCTGGAGCGCCTCGCTCAACGGGCCGCCTGAAGGGCCTCCAGCGCCTGCAGCACCTGCTGGTCGTGTCCGTCCACCGAGACGCGCTTCCAGACCTTGCGCACCACGCCGTCGGGGCCGATCAGAAAGGTGGAACGCTGGATTCCCATGGACTTTTTCCCGTACATGTTCTTCTCGCGCCAGGCTCCATAAAGCTCGGCGACCTGGTGGTCGCGGTCGACGAGCAGGGGAAAGTTCAGCCCGTGCTTGTCTCGGAACTTGCCGTGGCTCTGCACGTCGTCCGGGCTGACGCCCAGCACCACTGCGCCGTGGCGAGAGAATTCAGGCTGTCGATCGCGGAAGTTACAGGCCTCTTTCGTGCAGCCCGGGGTGTCGTCGGCGGGATAGAAGTAGAGCACCACAAGATGGCCGTTCAGCGCCTTCAGTGACACCTTCTGGCCCTGGTCGGACGTCAGCACGAAATCAGGCGCGACTGCACCTTCCCCGATCCAGTCCACGGTCAGACCTCCTTGTTACCCAGGCAGGCTCCACTGGAAACCCTGCACTTCTTCTTGCCCAGAAGGCGCTCATCGGTGTTGGCGTGAACCACGACGTTACGCCCCAGCACGGCCTGAGCGGGAATTCGGCAGTCTTTGCCGATCAGGGTTAGCCCGGTGTTGAGCATTTCTGGCATCTCTTGATTGGCAGTATTCTCCTCGCCCGTTCCCACCAGCGCATTGGCGCCCACCCGCACTCTCTTGTCCAGAATGGCCCTGTCCACTACCGCTCCGGCCTCAATGACGGCGTCGTTGAAGATGATGCTGTCGCGGACGACCGCTCCTTCGGCTACATAAACTCCTGGAGAGAGCACGCTTCTTTCCACCACGCCCTCGACCCGGCAACCGTTGGAAAGCAGCGTGCCGTCCACCTGAGCTCGAGGCCCGAGCTTGACCGGGGCGCGGTCCTCGCTGCGGGTGTGCACCACCCACTCGGCGTCGTAGAGGTCCAGGGCCGGATTCTCGCCCAGCAAGCTCATATTGGCTTCCCAGTAAGCCTGGGCCGTGCCCACGTCGGCCCAGTATCCGGTATAGGTATGGGCGGCCACGTGCAGCTTGTGTTTGGTCAGAGCCGGCATGACATCCCTACCGAAATCGATAAAGTCGTTCTTCTCCAGTAACTCGATCAGAAGGCTCTTGGTGAAGACGTAAATCCCCATGCTAGCCATGGTCTCGCTGGTGCGGCGAGGCTTCTCCTCGAAGCGGACGATGCGGTCGCCCTCCAGGGTGACGATGCCGAAACGGTGGGTCTCGTGGCGGCTGACCCGGCGTACGGCTACCGTCACGTCGGCTTTCTCAACCAGGTGCTGGCGCAGCAGGGGGCGATAGTCCATGAGGTAGATGTGGTCGCCGGCCAGTACCAGAACCAGCTCCTCGTCCTGGGTCTTGAGAAAGTCGAGGTTGCGCCTGACCGCATCGGCGGTGCCCTTCTGCCAGTCGCCGTAGGGGCCACCCTGGTAAGGCTGCAAAAGGTGCACGCCGCCCGACCCCAGGTCGAGGTCCCAGGGCTTGCCGGTGCCCACGTGGTCGTTGAGGCTGCGCGGTCGATACTGGGTCAACACGGCCACGTTGTAAATGTCGGAGTTCACGCAGTTGGAGAGCACAAAGTCGATGACCCGGAACTTGCCCCCGAAGGGGATGGCCGGCTCGGCCCGGACCTCGGTCAAGACGCTGAGGCTGCGGCTCGAGCCGCCCGCCAGGATCATGGCTACCGCGTTGGGCATATCGTCCTCACACCGTCTTGCCGTCGGCTACCCGGCCGTTGGCGGGAAAATGTTGCTCGGCTCGCGAGCTATTGATCAAGACGTTGCGTCCGATGACGGCCCGCTCGGGAATGGAGGCGCTCTTGCCCACCACGGTGATGCCCGCAAATAGCTTGTCGGGCATCTGGGCGTTGGCTACGCTCTCATTGCCGGTGCCGACCACGGCGCCGGCTCCCACGTAGACGTCCTTGTCCACCACGACTCTGTCCAGGCGCGCCCCCGGCCCCACCCAGGTGTCATTCATCACAACACTCTCCTTGATCACCGCCCCCGGGCTGACGTAGACGCCCGGGCTGAGGACGCTATTCTCGACCAGGCCTCGGATGACGCAGCCATTGGAAACCAGGCTACTGAGCACCTTGCCCTGAGGGCCGATCTTGACGGCCGGACGCTCTTCCGACTTGGTCAAGATGGGCCACCTGTCGGCATAAAGGTCCAGCGTCGGATTGGGCCTGGTCAGCTCCAGGTTGGTGGCCCAGTAACTGTCGATCGTTCCCACGTCGACCCAGTAGCCCCCGCCGTAGCGGAAGCTGTAAACCCGGTCTCCGGCGGAAATCATGCCGGGAATGATGTGCTTACCGAAATCAAGGTCCGGATGCTTGGGGTGAGCCTCCAGCAGGCGCTCCTTCAAGACCTCGGCCGAGAAGACGTAGATTCCCATCGAAGCCAGGTTGCCCTTGTCTTTGTCTTTGGGCTTCTCGAAGAATTCCACGATTCGGTCATCTTGATCGGTGCTCATGATGCCGAAACGGTCGGTTTCTTCCAGCGGTACCTGCATCACGGCCACGGTGAGATCGGCGTCCTTGTCGATGTGCTGGGCGATCATGGGGCGGTAGTCCATCTTGTAAATATGATCCCCCGACAAGATGACCACCAGGTCTGCACCCTGGGTCTGAAGGAAATTGAGGTTCTGCAGCACGGCGTCGGCGGTGCCACCGTACCAGCGCTGGCCCTTCTTCTCCTGATAGGGCGGCAGCAAGCGCACTCCCCCGCGGGCGCGGTCGAGGTCCCAGGGCTTGCCGATGCCGATGTGGTCGTTAAGGCTGTGGGGGCGATACTGAGTCAGTACCCCCACCGTGTGGATGCGGCTGTTCACGCAGTTGGACAGGGTAAAGTCGATGATGCGGAACTTGCCAGCGAAGGGTACGGCCGGTTTGGCGCGCTCTTCCGAGAGCGTCGTGAGGCGGGTGCCCGCCCCACCGGCCAGGAGCATGGCGACGACTTTCATCATCAGCGCCGCTTCGCGACCTGGCCCGGGGGTATCCTCCGATGGCGCAAGACGAGCCAGGCCAGGCCGGTCAGAGCCAGGTCGACCACGGGATGGGCCCAGGTAATGGGCAGGTCTATCGGCAAGCAGCCGCAGTCAATCTGCAGGCCTCGCACCAGCGTCAGCGCGGTGGCCACCGCGAAGGCAAGTGACAGAGCGCCGGCCAGCAGAGCCCCGCTGCGGCTCAGGAAGCCTGAGGCCATGCAAAGGCCGCTTAGTATTTCCAGCCGGGGAATGACCAGGGCCACGAGGGTGACCAGCGAGGAGGGGACCAGCTGGTAGGCAGCCACCTGAGCGGCAAAGAGCTCGGGGCCGGCTGCCTTGGGCAGCCCCACGCCCAGAAAGAAGATACCCAGGGCGAGGCGCAGGGCGGTCACGGCAGGGTGGGCCCTCCAGCTTCCAGCCAGGCCGGCCAGCCATCCGATAGAACCACTGCGTACCCTGGTCGTTCCATGCTCAAGACTTCAGCCAGACGTGCGGCTGCGCCGCACTCAGGCCCATCGCAGTAGACGACCAGGAGCTGGCCGTAGGGGAGCAGCGCGGCTGCCTTCGGGCCATCATCCGGGCTCAGGCTCACGGCCCCGGGAATGTGCCCCGCCTCATAACGCTCGCTCTCGCGGGCATCCACAAATATGGCCTCGCCGCGGGCAGAGAGCTCCAGTGCAGTGGCCACCTCCACCTCCTTCACCCGAACCGGGGCCCGGTAAGGGGTCAGGAGGGCCAGCTTGGGACCGAATAACTGCACCTGGGCCAGCGACAGGCTGGTGGCCAGCACGACCATAGCCACGGCTCCCAGCAACACGTCTCTCACGGCACCACCCGTCCCGAGTAGCGCACAAAGATCGGGGGGACGCTCGCTCCTCCGCTCAGGGAGAGCATGCCCACCAGAGGGCCCGGGCGCCTCCCCCGAGCGGTCACCTTCAGTTGATAGCCACCGGTCACTCGAACCGGCGCGCCGATTTCCAGAGAGGGATCAGGTGGGGGGCTGGCCTGGTAAATCCAGAGGGCTTCGCTCCGGGTGGGGTAGAGGAGGACAGTGCGGGAGATCTCGGCGCCCAGTTGGAGGGTGCCGAAGTTGAGAGCCGTCGGATCGGCCAGATAGTCAGGTTGGATCGAGCCCCTCAGCGAGAGGACCAGGACACCCTCGGGACGGGTGTAGACCCGGACGGTCTTGTGAAAAGGGCCGACCAGTTTGCCGCTGGTGAAGCGGACTTCGACGGCGCTCGATTGCCCCGGGGTCAGATTCTTCTCGGCCACCAGAGCGGCTGTGCAGCCGCAGGAGCTTTGGACCCGCTCGATGCTCAATGGCTGCTCGGAAGAGTTGGTGATGGTATAGACGTGGCTGACTTGACTGCCCTGAGGCAGCCTTCCGAAGTCGTGGTCAGAGTTGGCCGAGCTGAGAGGTCCCGGGGAGCTGTTCAAAAGCAAGGGACGCGGCTCCCAGAGGTCGCGAGTCGGGGGGGGCTGGGCCGCCGACCAGGCCAGACTGGCGCCGGTGTACAGGCTGCCCAGTAAAATGATGGCCCGGAGGGTTCGGCGCAGGCGCCCGGAGATCGGTTCCATGACAGGGAAGTGTTCTCAGGCGACCAGGTGCTTCCTGGCGAATTTGTAACCAGAGGTTGGCAATTGGGGTCTGGACTTCAGGGCATGATGGCGGCGGACAAAAAGATAGAGAATTGCATGAAGAGAGGGTTTCGCCATGGTGATCACCGCCGCTTCCCATCCCAGCTCCTTTGCCCCCGGCCGGGCTCTCAGCGCCCCCACCGCCTCGGTGGGCGGATTCGTGGACGGCTACCAGGCCGGCTCGCTGGTCGAGCCCCCGCCGCCGGGGTATGACCCCACCAGCCCGGAGGCGATGAAGGTCAACACCGTGGCTGCAGCCGGCATGATCGCCGGACTGGCCGGAGTGGTGGCGGGCCTGACCGGAGGGATGGCCGGAGGAGTGGCCGGAGCCGTCGCAGGCGGCGCGGCTGGTTTCGCCCTGGGACGATTTGCCGGACTGGCCTACGATATCAGCAACCTGGGCGGGACCGATGTGACCAACAAAGCCAGCGCAGCCGGAGCCATCGTGGGCGCCGCCGCGGGAGCACTGGCTGGGATCAGCACAGGCTCGCCGCTGGCCGCGGTCGTCCTGGGACTGGCTGGAGGCGTCGGGGGCGCCTGGGGCGCGGCCATGGTGGTCGATCCCTAGGAGCGCAGCCGGAAACCCCCTTGACACAGTTTTCGGCTGCGCGACGCCCAACATATTGTGCTGGAAGTCCGGCCGCCTACAATATCTTGAGGTGGCGGAGGCGGGGGTAGGCGTAGCCCCTCCGACACCTCCATGGGGGTTTGCGGCCGGACTTCCAGCCCGTTGACTCCCGCTCGTCGACCTGCTCAGAATTGGAACGCGCGGCGGTGGAGACAATCTGTTTGAGCGGCGCCTCGCCAATTTCCGAAGTGCTCAACGCGGCTCCTTCATGTGCTGGGCGCTTGCGCGTTCGCCTGACCTGAGCACGCGCCGGAACTTCGTTCCAGTCCGCTGCAGAGTGCAAGACCAAAGGCCTTGCACTTTAACTACGGGACGCTACTTTCTTTTCTTCAGGCTTGAGCCCAGCATGGCCTGGACCCCGGCCGGGATGTGCTTTTTCAACTCGGGAAACTCATTGAGTAAAGCGGCCAGCGCGGCCAGGTCGATCTTGCCCGGGCCCTCGGGCAGGGCGTCGAGCACCTTCGAGGGAAGGCGCTTGCGAAAGCCCGGGAAGTTGGTGATCACGTATTTGAGAGCCACCCCCACCCGGGGCTGCTCGTGCAGCATCTGGAGCAGCCGCGTGGTCAGGGCATCACCCATCACCGCCTGGGCCTCTTCGGCTCCTTTGGCGGCCACTACCGCGCCCACCAGGTGGGGAGGGAGAACCCGGGCCACCTGGGGATTCTGGGCCAATTTCTGGCGCAGCAGCTCGCGCAGCTCGGGAGTCAGCTGGCCTTTGAGCGCCTCGGGCGTGGAGAGCGCGCGCACCAGCTCGTCGGGCAAGAGGTTGGCGAAAAAGGGCGAGCTCTGCACGATCTTGGCCAGGTACTGGACTACTTCGGGTGAGAGTCCCGGACCCTCGTGGGTAGCCTGGGAAGCCATGGCGCTCTGGACGATGGAGCGCGGAGGCTGAACGGTTCTGGTCGGGGCCTTGACGGGCGGGGCAGTCTGGAGGGGCTCAAGGCGAGGGGGCTCCTCAGGCGAGACGATAGGCTCGAACTGCAGCTCTTCCGGGCGCTCTTCCAGTGGCTCGAGCATTTCCTCAGGGGCGCCGGAGGCTACCGTCTCGTGGACCAGATTGCGCGGGCCCGAGCTCATGGTCAGGCCTTGCGGAGCCGCTGTAAGGCCTAGAGCCTGTGATCCGGCGCCCAGTTTCAGGCCTTGCCCCGCGGCGCCGCTGGTGAGTCCCGTGACTCCGGCACTGCTGGTCAATCCCTTGATCTCGCTGCGGCTGGTCAGGTCCCGCGCGCCCAGGGTCAGGCCCTGGGCTCCCGACGCCAGCGTGAGACCCTGAACCGAGCCCAGAGCCAGACCCTGCACACCTGTCGGGGTTGAGGTTCGGGCCATCGCTGGAGCGGTCGGGGGGCGCCTGCCGACCAGCTGCCGGGGTTGGATCCTCGGAAGCACGGTCAAGGCGAACTCCTCGCGATGGTGGTTGGAGCCGGTGGAATCTCCCACTTCCACCCGCAGATACCACTCGTAGTCGAGCCGGCGACCCTGATAACTGGTGGGAGCACGGTCGGGCAGCGAAAAGCTCAGCGAGCCTGTCTGGCCCTCATCCAGGCTGATCGTCACCGGGCCGCCCAGGTCCTGGCGCTCAGTCTTGCCTCCACCGCGGATCAGAACACCATAAGAAAGATGCGCTTCGGAAAACGTCTTGCGTGCAGCCAACCGCAGCGTACCGGTGACCCGGTCTCCCAGCATGAAACCTGGGACCTCGTCGTAAACGGGGACGTCCAGCTCGATCCCGCAACTGATCTGCGAGCCCACCGGAAAGATACCGAAGAGAAGGTCGCTTTTGAACGTACGAGCCAGCGAGCGCTGCTCGTGCCCTGAAGGAGGCAGACCGCCCGAACGAGCCCGGCAGCACTGCACGGTCAGACTTCGCCGGGCTGCCCCCACGGCCAGGTCAAATCCGCTGAGAACCTCAGCCCGCAGCTCGTAGGTCAGGGAGTGCTGGGCTGAGCCAACAGAGGGAGGCGTCTGGGGTGGAACGTCGATCTGGCAGCTGTAGCTCAGCGTCTGGCCGCGTTGCAGGCTGACATCGCTCTGGTCCACCACCAGCTCGACCACGGGGTAATCTTCCACTTTCGGGCCATGACGCCCGGGAACGGTCTCGATCAAGACCAGTCGCAGCAGAACCTTCTCGAATTCCACCGCGTCGCGGGCCGATCCGGTGACGCGAACCTCAAGGCCCTGGCCTGGCTCGGCATATTTGCTCGAGTCGATGCGCAGCCGCAGCTGGTCGGAAACGATCGCGGTCGGTGGCACACGCAGACCTTCCCCAGACGACCCCGGTCAACCTGCGGACCATTCGATCCGTTCCGCCCCCAAAAAGGCGCCCAGCCTCTCCACCGCCAGCTCCAGGGCTCGGCGCCGCGAAGCAGTAGGCCTGCATTCGGCTTCCCACCAGAGGCCTTGAATCTCCAGCATTTTGCGGGCTCGGTGCAGCTTGGGGTCGATCCGGGCCACGAAGCGGTCGCCTTCGAGCACCGGCAGCACGTAGTATCCGTAAACTCGCCTGGGGGCAGGCACGAAGGCCTCGAAGCGGTAGTCAAAGCCGAAGAGACGCTGGGCCCGCCTGCGGTCCCGCAGCACCGGGTCGAAGGGCGAGAGCAGGCGCATCCCGGAGGGTGGATCCCGCAGCTCCATGAGCCTTTCGGGGAGGTCCACCAGGGCGTAATACTCGCGTCCCTGCAGCCTCACCTTGCGAGCGTGTCGAAGACACCAGCTTCGGGCTCGGGCCAGATCAATGCAATCCCAGTAACCGGCCACTTCGGCCGGGGTGGCCAGCCCAAGCCGCTCGAGCGCGGACTGGCAAGCCCAGTCGAGGTGCTCCTCAGGACTCGAAGGGGTGAACGAAGGCAGCACGCGCTGGCTCAGATCATAGACTTTCTGGAAGTTCTCGCGGTTCCGTATGGCCAGCTGCCCGGTGCGCCATAGATACTCCAGGTAGGCTTTGGGCGGCTTCCAGCTCCACCAACCGCCGGGCTGGCAGCCCCCCTCGAAGTCGCGCGAGCGCAGTGGTCCCTCTCGCTCGATTCGACCCAGAATGGCCTGGCTGCCTGCCTGCCAGTCCGCGCCCAGGCGCTCTTCCCACCAGCGATGCGTGCGCACCCGTTCGAGATAACGCTGGTAGCGGTGGTGCCAGTGGGCCAGATACCGGGTGGGGATCAACGAGGCGTCGTGGGTCCAGTGCTCGAACAAGCGGCGCTCGGACAGCAGGTTGTCGAGCCAGCAGCGCTGGTAGCCGTGCAAGCGCGACCAGAGGATCAAATGGTGAGCCCGCTCGACCACATTGATCGAGTCCACCTGCACGAAGCCGAGCTGGTCGATCAATCGCTCGAGCTCTGCCTGGCTGGCCCTGCGCCGAGGCGAAGCAAGCAGGCCCTGTCCGTGCATCAGAAGGCGCCGGGCGTCCTGAACGGTCAGTTCGAGCATGGTCGTAGGCAGGCTTCGCCCTGGCCGGCCAGAAATGCCTGCCGTGCACCGTCTGACTGCGCTCGAGCTGGTCGGGCTCCTGGCCCGTGGAGAGATCTCTCCAGGCGAGCTGCGCGACCATTACCTCTCTCGCATCCAGCGCTACAATCCTCAGCTCTCCTGCTACCTGCATGTCGCTTGCGAAGCCCTGGTCGGGCGCTACCCGGGCCCCACGGCCTGCCGATAGCCTTCAAAGACCTCACTCCGGTGGCCGGAATGCCCTGTACCAGCGGCTCGCTGCTGCACCAGAACGAGCTGGCCGAGCAAGACGCGGTGGTGGTGGAACGAGCGCGTCAGGCCGGAGGGGTGGTGCTGGGCAAGACCAACACGCCCGAGTTCGGATTCAAGGCGGTGACCGACAATCAGCTGGCCCCACCCTGTCGCAATCCCTGGAACCTGGCCCGAACCAGCGGTGGATCGAGCGGAGGTGCGGCCTGCGCGGTGGCCGCCGGCCTGGCCCCGCTGGCCGAGGGAACGGACGGCGCCGGCTCCATCCGCATTCCGGCAAGTGCCCCGCTACCCGGTGCCGGATGCCTTCTATACCCTCAGCCACATCGGCCCCATCGCCCGCAACGTGTCAGACTGCGCCTTCTTCCTGGGCATCCTGGCAGGCTACGACGAGCGCGATCCCCTCTCTTCAAACCAGTCGCCGGGCGATTATCTCATCGACCTGGAACGCCCACCGGAGCTGCGACTTGGTGGAGCCCCGACCTTGGCTACGCCCGGATCTCCAGCCAGGTGCTCGAAAGGCTCGAGCCGGCGGTGCGCTCCCTGGGAGAGGTGGTCCCCCTGCAACTCGATTGGCCCGACCCAGAGCCCCTCGAACTGGACCTGTGGGCACTGACCTACGCCGGACGCTTGTTGCCCGACGAGCGACTCGATCCTCAATTGCGGGAGATCGTGCAGCGGGGCCTGGAGATTCCTGCCCGGCGGGCCGCCCAGGTCAGCCAGGAACGGACAGCCTTCTATCATCGGGTGCGGCGAGTCTTCGAGCAGGTCGATATCCTGCTGACCCCAACCATGCCCACGGGAGCCTTCGCTGTCGAGTTGCAGCGGCCGGCCGGCAGCTGCACCCTGTTCGGTTGGACGCCCTTCACCTATCCATTCAATTTGACCGGAAACCCAGCTCTGACGGTTCCGGTGGCTCTGGATGGGGAAGGAATGCCGCTCTCGCTGCAAATCGTGGGACGACCTGGGGCAGATCGGCAAGTTCTGAGGCTTGGTCGCCTTCTCGAGCAGCAGTTAAGTTTTTCTAATATGTTACCGCTGTCAACATTCCCGTAACCTTTGAGCCGGAGTTGTGACAGGCTTGTCTGCTTTGTTTACCTGTCGTTCACAATTTTTACATCTTGTTCAGAGTGTGGGGCTCGGAACCGGTCGCCTTCCTGAGTAGTCTTGAAGCAAGAGACTTCTCCCCGAGGAGCAACGAATGGAAACGAGCCATCACCGTGAAGCCCACCGCAACAGCTACCGTCATCGCCTCGAAGGCTGCGCCTATCTGCGAGCCGGTCACGGCGTCTTTCGCCGCTGCCAGCTCGTGGACTTGAGCGAGACCGGGGTCGGCATCTCGAGCCCGTCCGCCTTCGACGATCCACCCACGCAGATCACCTTTCGAGTTCAGGGCTCTCCCCCGCTGATCTTCCTGGTCCGGCCTGTCTGGCAGACCCGCGAGTCCGGTCAGCATCGCCTGGGGCTCGAGCTGGTTCCGGCTGTCGGCAGCAGCGATGACCGGACTTTGAAACGCTGCCTGGATACCCTTCCGCTGGAGTTCAACTCCACCAGGCGCGGCCGTCGCCGTCTCTGGTTCCGCCGCAGGCTCAAGGCCAGCTGATCGACAGGACCTGCTCTCCGGGCGTCAAATCCTTGTGCTGATGCGGCGCGTCCTGCTTGTCCTGGCCTGCTGGCTGGTCGGCTGCCAGGGGCCGCGCCCTCTCCCCTGGGGCTCCATCGAGCGGCTGCCTCGGGCCAGACCGAAGTCATGCAGTCGTGCTTGAAGCGAGGCTCGAGCCTGGAGGAGCGCGACAGCAAGGGCATGACCCCTCTCTTCTGGGCGATTCAGCAGAACCAGCCTGAAGCCGTGAGGCTCCTGCTCGCCGAGCGACGCCAACGCCCAGAGCGAGAGCGGCTCGCTGCCCCACGCCGTGCAGCTTGACAACGCGACCATCATGCGCGAATTGTTGAAGGTGGGCGCGCAAGTGGAGCAGGCCGACCTGGGCCATTTGACCCCGCTCTCGATCGCCTCCCTGCGCGGACAATCCGAGCAAGTGCAGGTCCTGCTGCAGGCCGGAGCCCCGGTGGATGCCCGCGACTACAAGCAGATGACGCCATTTACGCAACCCAGTCGTGCAGGCCCTGCTAACCCGGGGCGCCAGGGTCGATCTGAAGGATCGTGAAGGAGCAGTAGCTCTCCAGTTCGCCTGCAGGAACGGGTCTGCTCGACTGGTCGGGGCCCTGCTCGAGGTGGGAGCCGACCCGTCACACCGCGACGAGGCCGGTCGGACCCCCTTGATGGCGGCGGCCCAAGCCGAAAGTCCCGAAGTCGTGGCGATCCTGATCAAGAAGGGTGCCCAGGTCCGAGTCAAGGACCTGGCCGGCAACACCGCTCTGGCCCTGGCTCGCTCGGGCAAGAATTCCCGGATCGTCAAGCTGTTGGAGCAGGCCTCCCGTTAATGTCCTCACACTCTCATTTTGCCCATCAACAACCTCTGACGAACGCGTCCTCTGTCTGGAGGCTCTGGAAGTTGGCCGGGCTCAATGTCACGTCTTGACCGGGCCATGAATTCAAACTCAGCGGCTCAGAAGCTGGAGGCCAGCTGGTAGATGGGCATGAAGGCGGCCAGGAGCACGAACGCCACCATCGAGCCGATGACGCAGAGCACCACCGGTTCGACCAGACGCGAGATGGCGTCCAAACCGCGCACCATCTCCTCATCGTAATAGCTCGAGAGGCGTTCGAGCATCTTTGGAAGAGTGCCTGTCTCCTCACCCACGTAGACCATTTCCAGGGCCATGGGCGGGAAGAGCCGCCCCTTGTCGGCCACTCTCAGGCCGGCGGTCAACCGCTTGCCCTTGCGGATTGCGTCGAGCTGGGCAATAGCCGTGTTCTGCAGGATCACCCGGTTGAGGCTTTTGCCCATCAGGGCCAATGAGGTATCGGCCGTCACCCCCGAGTCGATCAGAGTGCCGAAGGAGCGGAAATACTGGGCCAGCATGCGGCGCCGGATCTGCAGGCCATACCAGGGAATGCGGAGCATGACCCTTTCGAGGGTGAGACGCCCACGGCGGGTCCGGCTCCAGTGGAAGAAGAGCCAGCTCAAGGAGAGCGCCGGGCCGATGCCGGTGAAGAAGACCACCGTCGCGTAGGTCTCCAGGAAGCCGGTGATGTCCATGAGCTTCTGGGTGGCCCAGGGCAACTCCACCTGAAGATCCACGAACAGGCCCACGAACTTGGGGATCATGTAGGTGAAGATGAACCCCACCAGAACCCCGCACGCGCTCAAGAGGACCACCGGGTAGATGAGGGCCTGCTTGAGCCGCAGGCCGTACTCGAACTCCTTTTCCAGATGGCCGGCGCAGTTGTCCAGCGTCTCAGCCAGACGCCCGGTGTGCTCGCCGATGCGCACAGAGCCTACCACAAAGTAGCTGAAGAACTCTGGGCTTCGCATCATGGCCTGGGAGAGGGAGTAGCCCGAGTTGACGTCGACCTGCAGGCGCTCGACGGCCTTGCGGAACATAGGGCCGCCATGTTGGGGCATGAGGGAGTTGAGAACCCGCCGGATGGTCACTCCGGCCGCAACCATGGTGGCCATCTGGCGCACGAACAGGACCAGCAGGGAGGGCTTCACCGGTTGGATGAGATACCAGATCCAGTGCTTGGGCTTCACCAGGTCCACCCGAATAACCGTGTATCCTCGCTCTTGCAGCCGTCTGGCGGCCCGCTCGACAGTGGCTGCGTGGACCTCGCCGGATACCTTGTTGCCTTCTCGGTCCTTGACGATGTAGAGAAACTCGGGCATCAGTATTTCTCCACCAGGACTCGCCGCAGGATCTGAAACTCGGGCTCTCCATCGCTCTTTGGTTTACCGTTGTAGTAGACATCGACGTACTGAGGGCCGACCAGAAAGACCAGTTTCTCACCCGGCTCGAGCCAGGCCAGATGCTGCTCCACCCGGTTGTTGCGCCGAACCAGGATCTCGCTCTTCTGGCCGGACAGCGGGGTGGTGGCAAGAAGCAGAGAGCCAAGTGAATCCCAATCGGTGACGCGGTTCTTGATACGCGGCAATGTATACACGACCTGGTCTTCCCGAACCGTGTAGATGCGAGCGTTCTGCAACTCGGTTTCGACTTTGTCGAGCGTGACAGCCACCCGTCGGTAGGTGGCTGACTTCTTGTCCCGATGCCGGGTCACCCCGCTGGCATAGACGTAGAAGCCGAGAATCAACGACATGATCAGCAAAAACAAAAAGGAGACGACCATCAGCTCGATCAGGCTCGTGCCACGTCTGCTCACGCTCACCACCCCGCATAGTGCCGCTGAGCGCGGCACGAGTCGAGCAGGATAGATTGGTTTCCGTTGCGATCCTTCCACTCTTCCAGGGCCTGATGGTAGTCGACTCCAGCGGGTACAGCAAAGGGTGGGGGCGTGGGTGGCACTCTGGTCAGCTCAACCCCCTGGAGGTAGTCGAAGGGGCGGTAAGTGAGCTTGGGCGGCACCTCGAACTCGCCGAAGAGGGCTCGGCCAATCTTTTTGCTGGCCAGGCCATGGCGAAACTCGCGCTGCTCGAGCTTGAGACCGCTGTGGATCAACCGGATGTGCAGGCTCACGTAGCCAAAGAGGGCGATGGATAGAAACAGCAGTGCGATCATGCACTCAGCCAGGGTGAAGCCGAGGGGCGCGGCCGCCCTCCCCCTCTTTCGGACACGCTTCGTCCGGTCGAGCTGGTCGCAGCTTACACGATCGTGGGGCGCCGAAGGCCTCTGTCGGCATCTCATCGGTTGATCAGGACCGGCACGTACTGTGAGCGCCGCTCTTCCTTGCCGGAGTAGACGGCCAACGCCAGCTGGCTGACCTCCAGAGTGCTGTTGGTGCCCACGCTCAAGCCCATGCGCTCGTCATGGGCTGCCAGGCTCTGGTGACCCTGCAGGCCCATGGGCCAGACCTGCCAGCCGGTCTCCGTGTTGTAGCGCACCAGTACGCTCAAGAAGTTTGTCGAGGCGGTTGGCTTATCGCCTCCCAGCAGCTCTTGCAAGGTGCGACCACTGGGCTCGGAAAGCGTCTTCTTGAGGCGGGCAAACGTGTAGAAGTCTTTCTGGAAGCCAGTGGTGTTATTGACTCCAGGCAAGAGGTCTAGCTCCATGGACAGGCCCTGCTCGCAGACCACGTTCTGCAGGCTGCCCTGCTCGAGGATCTCGCCCGTGACCTCGTCGCGTTGGTAGGTCAGGTCGGGGTTCAGGCCGGTCAGGACGGTGCGCGAGCCGGCCTGACCGGAGAAGGTCCCGCCATTCTCATAGAGCCGGATTCGATCGCCGAAAACGGCAATTCCCTGGGAGATCCCCTGGCTGCGAGTGGACGGGCTCCAGTCCGTGCTCGAGCCCACCAGCAATTGGCTCGGGTTGTCGGACTGGAAGGCGTAGACCCTGGCCTGAGCCACTGCCAGGGTTGCCTTGCTCGGCCGGGGGCCCTGGCTGATGACCGGCTCGCTGAGGGGATCGTTGACCTTCATCAGGTCCACCACCCGGTTCCACTTGCTCTGATCGAAAGCCAGAACGCATGGCTCGCGATAGAGCTCGGCGTCGCGACGCTCCGGGTTGTTGATGATCTCCCCGGCCACCACCTGGACCCGATTCTGGAAGCGAATCCCACGATAGAGATAGTGGGTGGCGTGGCAGTAGACAACGCCTTCCTCGGCCGCGATGGCGGGTCCGTCCAGCCCCCACCATTCCATAACCGGGCCCTGGAAGAGAGAGTCGGTGTAGGTGACCGTGTTGGGTCCGGCCGCTACTGTCACCCAGTTGGGAGCTCCATCGCTCTTCCCATCGATGGTGGCCGGCAGATCCACTCCCTCCTGCAAGGTTGTGGGGTCGGCGATGTCGTTCCACTTGACCGCCTGTCCGTCGAAAGTCATATAGAGCAGGTGCTCGTGCTCGGTGGTGGTCAGCGGCTGCCCCTGGCCGATCACCGGAATCATTGTGCCGGATGGGCCGGGAGTGAGCGTGAAGTCATAGACCGTAGGTGGCGGCTCGGCTGTGCCCCTGGGAGCCATCACGAACAGCGGACCTCCCCGCGCTGCCAGCCAGCTGTCAGTCCGGGGGAGGGCCCCCAGGCTGGCCCATTTGAACGAGGGGCCCAGCGCGTAAAGATTGCCGCCTGCATCCCTGGCAAAGAGAAGAGGGAGCCCGGCCACACCCTCCAGACCCAGGGTGAGCTCCTCCAGGATGAAGCTGCGGTCGGCTCCCAGAAATCCTGACGAGCCTGTGGCTTTCAACTCTTTGAGCAGTTTGTCTCCGCCGCCGCCGAAACGCCCATCATAGCTCTCCAGGCTGACGCGGACCTTTGCGCCGGAGGCCAGCTCTTCCGAGTAGCTGCCCACCTCGGCAGCCGCCTCGGCCGACTCGCGTAGCTTGACCAGACAGATCTCCGACCCCGCTCGGGCAGCCAGCTGGGCCCGCAAGCGATGGTCGACGGTGAGCGACAGCATGATGTCCTGCCGGTTGGCGGTGACCAGCGCCACCGACAAAAAGAAGAGAAAGACCGAGATAAAGATGGCCATCATCAGCACATTGCCCCGTCGCTTCATCGCAGCGGCTCCGAGACTACCAGCATCTCCTCGGCCGTTCCGCTCGCGTTCAGGCGCAGCTCGATGCCCTTTCCCACCAGGTGGCGTCGGCCACCTGGACCGTAACCGTTGACAGCTGAGTCGAAGGCCGGGTCGGAGCTGGCTCGGGTTGGCTCCATGCCGACCCCTACCCCGCGCGGAGTGGCATAGAACCTGTCCGTCGTCGCGATAGCCACCACCCGGTCGTCGAGCAGGGTGAACTCGAGCGGATACGGGTCGACCTGGACGGCGCGAAATCCGCCCGGGAACGAGGGCACCTTGCCGACGCCGAAGGCCCGCTCCAGATCGTCGCGCGTCATGCCCACGCTGTACATCCCCATGGACTCGCCCGGAATGGCGCGGGCATTGGCTCGCGACGGAGGGGACCAGCCCTGAGAGCGCGGCAACTGGGAGATCATCAGGGCTCGGATGGCCCGACTGAGCGTGTCGGGTGAGCCGGGCGAGCGCTCGAGCTGGTTGGCTCTGGCTTGCTGCAGCACCGACCAGAGCACCGCATTGTCCACCCCGATACAGTAGTTCTGTCCCGGGTAAGCGGTCGGTTTGCCCAGGCAGAGCCCGATCACCTCGCCCCTGCTGTTCACCAGCGGACTGCCCGTGTTGGAGGGATAAGTCGCCCCCTGAAGCCGGAAGGTGCCCTCTCCAACCGAAGGGGTGACCTCCAGCGTGATGGCCGTCTGCAAATTGAGGGGCAAACCTGCCCCGGGTGCCAGGGCCAGCTCCTCGCCCGGGCTCGGCGCCTCGGGAGCCAGGGAAGCTGGCCTCTGCCCGCCAGGCAAACGTAAAACGGCCAGCTCATATTTTGGAACATAGCCCACCACGTCCAGCACCGGCAGGCTGAGGCCGTTGACCATGGCCCGCAGGCCACTGACCAGCATGGGGCTGGCGCGAGTGATGACAAGCCCATCCTGATCGACCAACAGACCGTAGCAGACAGCATCGTCAAAACCCAGCAACTGCACCACTGAGCCCTGGGCCCGGGACCAGCCGTCTTGCAGGCTGCCGGCTGGAGGGCGGTTACCCGCTGGGGGGAAAACTCGCCCGGTCGAAGGAGTCAGGGCGGGGGTGGCCTCAGAGTGAGGCGTGGAACGAGGGCCTGGTCGGAAGCCGTGGCTGGAAGAGCCTGTAGGATATGCGCTGGAAGGCAGCTCGACTCGCGCCACCTTCGGCCTGGCGGCCACCGGGGCGTTAGCCGGAGGGGTCAGGCGGGCCTTCAGCTCCTCGACCTCTTTGGGGACGAGATGCTGTTTCTTTTCGGGGCGTCGGTAGCCCGTCCCGGAGACGATCAGGAAGGTCGGAGGCGCTTCCCAGCGAGTGCCGCCTCCTGAACGCTGGGCGAAGCGAGGCACCCCGCCCTCGGCCGCCTTGCGGTCGACGGGAGCGGGCAGTTTCAGGGGGCGAAAGGCCAGAAACCAGCTGTAGGAGAGTCCGAAACCGAGCAGGCCGGTCAGCATCGCCACCCCGAGCGCCATCAGGAGCTGTCGGCGGGAGGGAAAGTTCTCGTCAATAGGAGCGTACACGGATCAGGCGGACCTCTCCTTTGCGGGCTTGGACCGGGCCAGAGGGGATCTGTTACACAACATGATACCAGACCCCTGTAAAGAATTTTCGACCGCTCCTGTCGTCACTGATGCTCCGGGCAGGGAAGGGCCGGACGCCCCGGGAATTCCCTTGACACCGATGACGCTCACTCTGCCCCCTCGCGTTCCCGGCCTCTTGCTCTGGGGTCTTCTGGCCCTGGCAATCGATCTGGTCGTCTGTTTGATGCTGGCCGGGGGCGACAACGGAGCAGGGGTGTTCATGCTCTTCCAGTTGGGCGGTTTCCTGGGCTACCTGGGGGGCGTGGAGGCCCTGACCTGGATGGCGACCGATTCGCCCTGGGCCAGGGCCCGCGACCCTCGCAGCCTGGATGAGCCGCGGCAGGCACTGCGAGGGCAGATCGAGCCGTTGCCCCGGGGATATGTCAACCGGCGCCTGGCCATGTTGCGTCGCTGGGATTTCGCGGCCTGGCGAGGCTACGCTCTGCGCCTGATGAGCGGGGCCAGCCTGGTCTGGCTGTCGGCCACCCTGTTCTTGTTCTATCTGGCTCCTCATTGCCCAGAAAAGTTGGTTTTTCTGGCGTTTTGGAGCCTTCTGCTCTTCATCCGTCTGGTTCCGCTCGGTTGTGCCGCCGCATTCCTGGTGCCCATCCTGCTCGTGGCCGTACCCAGGCGGCCCACGCCGGGAGAGCTGTTTCATGCCGCGCTGGCGTCTGGAGCCTCCAGCCTGGTGCTGCTCCAGGTCTGGACCGTCAACAAGCCTCCGGTGGGTGACTTTCTGGCGGCCATCTTGCAGGCGGGCTGTAATTTCTGGGGCTGGCCCTATGCCGTCATGATCGGCGGGCTCCTGTGGTACGTGGTGGCGAACCTCACGGGTCAAGCCCGCGAATAACCACCTCCCACCCCTGACCTTCGACCGCCAGAGCGCCTCGGTACGAGCCGGGTAGCACCAGATTGTGGAGCGACCAGCGCTCGGGCTCGCCGGGAAATCTGCTCCACAACAGGGTGGCGGGCTCTCCCCGGAGCATCCCCACGGCAAAGCTATCCAGGGGACGGCTGAGCCCCTCGCCCAGAGCCTTGATGTAAGCTTCCTTGCGCGTCCAGCAGGCAAAAAAAGCTTCCCGTTGATGCTCCGGGGGGCAGAGATCCAGCTTGTGGACCTCCTGCTCGGAGAAAAACCGCCGCGCCACCAGCAGGTACTCCACCCGGCGCTCGATCCACTCCAGATCGACTCCCAGCGCGGCACCCCGGCAGGTGGCCAGGAGGGCTGCTTCATTCGAGTGGGACAGGTTGAAGGAGATCTCCTCAGTTTGCTCGATCCCGGGCTTCCCGTGGGGACCGTAGCAAAATCTCAGGCTCTCAGGACTCAAACCGATCTCGCGGCCGAGCAACTCTCGCAACTGGCCTCGGGCGGCCACGAACCGTCGACGGTGCTGTTGGAAATGGAAGCGATCGGCCCGGACCAACTCGTCCTTCGACAAGCAACGCTCGAGCACAGCCAGGCGCCGGACGGGCGGGTCGAGGCTGAAAAAGAAGACGTTTACGCAGGCCATTGGGGAGCTGTCTTGAACGTGTCATAGGAGCCGACCTGCCGATTGTGGAAGAGGGCAGAGCAGTGTCGGAATCGGTTGAGATGTATCTTCTGACCATCTATCGTCTCAATCTCGAGGGGGAACGGGCCGGCATCGCCCGTCTGGCCAAGTGCCTTGGGGTCAGAGCTGCTTCCAGCACCGAGATGATCAAGAAGCTGGCCGAGCGAGGCCTGGTGCAGAAGAACGGCAAGGGCCTCATGTTGACCCAGGCTGGCGAGCAACTGGCCCTGGGTGTCATTCGCAAGCACCGGCTGGCCGAGCGGTTGCTGACCGACTGCCTCAAGCTCCCATGGGATGTGGCTCACGAGCAGTCGTGCCGACTCGAGCATATCCTCAGTGACGAGGTGGCGGACGCTCTGGAGGCCTTTCTTCACCATCCGGCCACCTGCCCCCACGGTCATCCCATTCCCAATCGCGACGGCACATTGCATCTTTGCGCTGCCACGCCCCTCTCTGAATGCCGTGAGGGCGATCAGGCCGTGGTCGACCGCGTGATCGAAGAGTCGATGGAGGTCCTGCGCTACCTCGAAGAGGTGGGCCTGCACCCGGGTCGGGAGCTGCTGGTGCAGCAGGTCGGGCCCTTCCAGGGACCTCTTCTGATTCGACTTTCGGACCGGCCCGTGGCCCTCAGCCGCGAGGTGGCCAGCCAGGTGCTGGTGCGCACTCCCGACGAGCCCGTCTAAAAGCTTGTTCATAAATTGGAAACAAACCAGGTTTGTGCTATACTCTGTCATGGTGATTCGGGCAGTCAGACGGCGCAAAGGGTACAACATGCTGGAGGCCATCCTGGGCTCCTTCATGCTGGCTATGGTGGTCGTTTACTCGGTGACGGTCTGGATTACCCATTCCAAGGCGGTCGGCAAGGCGCGTCTGGAGATGCTGGCTCTTTTTCTGGCCAGCCAGAGGCTGGAGGAGTGCATCCTCAAGGGGATCGAGGGGCAGACCGAAGACAAGGTGGGGACGATCTACAGCCTGACGGCCAAGGTCAACGGGAACGTCAGCGTGACCGATTACACCACGTTTATCGACGTCTTTCCGCCCCCCGCTTCGCCGGCGATGCCCCCCGCTCTTCGAAGCGTGCGGGTGCGGGTGACCTGGAAGGACCCCAACGGAAACGCCCGGCAGGTTCAGGTCGAGACCTTGCTGGCCGGAACCCCTCCGTGAAGAGATTCCGGGGCCATAGCCTGCTGGAGGTCACGGTGGCAATGGCGCTCACTGGCCTTCTGATGCTGTGCGCTCAGCAGTTGCTGGCGGCGGCGGCGCGCTACTACCGGCATTCCCAGGCCAGCATTGAGTTGCAGCAATCCCTTCTGGCCGCCTGCTCTCGCGTTTCGGTGGAGGTGGGGGAGAGCAACTACGGTTCCATCGTGGTGGACGCGGGGCCGCCGGCCGGGATTGTCTTCATCACCCCCCGTCGCTTCGACGGCAAGACCAGCATCGTGAACGGCAAGGCCCAGTGGTTTCGCATGGTGGCCTTCTACTCAGAGATTATCAACGGGGAGCCCTGTCTTATCTGGAAGGAACGGATGGTGCCCACCACGACCGTGCCCCCGTACCCGGCCGTGGGTGCCCCCTGGGACAAAATCTCTACCTGGCAGGGATTTGGCCAGAAGCCCAAGATCGTCGCCCGACGGATAACCAACTTCACCGTCACGGACACCACGCCCTTACTGGTGCAGATGACCGCATCCGACCCGAGTGGACGCTACGAGTTCATCGTAGAGTCCAGGATACACCCCAAGAACTGAGGAAGAATCCGATGAAACGAGCCCTCCAGAGGAAAGGCACGCTGCTGGTCACGATCATCTGGATCACCACGCTCATCATGATGATGATGCTGACGGTCGGCCAGGGGGTGCTTAAGAACCTCAATGATGGGAGACGGGAAACCGAGGCTTCCCGGTCACGCTATGCGGCCTATGCGGCCACCCAACGGATTCTGGCCGAGCTGCGGGCCAATCCCGGCTGGCCCGGCCCCAAGTGGCCAGAAACCATCACGGATACCCTGCCTCAGGACCCGAACCTGCAGTACACTTGCGTGGTCTACAATAATACTCACAGTGGGTCGACCCGGTTGGTCCCGGGGACCGGGGTGAACCTGCCCAGTGGCCTGGTTTTCATGAAGACGACGGGAGTGGATCTGAGCAGCAGCTCAGCGGTCAAGACCTACGCGGCTGTCGCCGGCACCGCCGTGCAGCAAACCGCCTCCTTTGATTACGCTGCCCTGGCCGAGCGGCAGACTTCCCTCATCACCAGCGAGGCGGACGCCTATGATCGCACCAATGGAAGCTATGATCCCTCGAAGCTGGAGGCCAAGAAGGCCATCGTGGTGTCCAACGACCAGCTTGCTCTGACGCTGAACGCCAAAGTGGACGGTCACATCGAGATTCTGCCCGACGGCATCGACCCGCTCACGGGGCTTGCCATCACCCGCTACGCCGGTGACGCCACCGCTCAGATCACCGATGCCTCCTTCCTCGGCCCCCCGATCGGAGCCAAGATCAACCTCGCCCCCAAAGCACTGGTGAAGTACAAATCGCCCATTTCTCCCGTGGTGGGAAAGGACATTTCGGCGGCAAGCGTGCCCACGAGCAGCTACACCGACAAGAAGACCGGAAAGACATACACGTGGAAAGAGCTCAAGCCCGGCGCCTACAACAACCTCAATGTCGAACCGGGGGAGAAGCTGACACTCAAGTCGGGTCGCTACTTTTTTGACAAAGTGGATCTCGATTCGAGCGAGATCGTCATCGATGACAGCAAAGGCCCGGTGGTGGTCTACATCGGCCAGGAGATGAACGTCAAGAACAACTCCTACATCAACGACGGCGGTTACGCTCGCGCGCTGCAGGTCTACTTCACAGACGAGAAGCCAGACATCGATCCGCTCACCGGGCTGCCGCCGGTCGATCCGCTGACCGGTCTGCCGTTGACCAATGCCGATGGCACTCCCCGGACCAAGTCTGACCTCTTTGTGTCCAGTAACAGCAAGGTGACCTTTGTGACCGCCGGCCAGCATACCGACATGAAGCTCGAGCTCGGCTCGGAGCTCTTCGGGGCGGCCGTCGGCTACACGGTCACCGCCACCGACAGCAAACTTCACTATGATGAGAGCTTGAAGGGCGCCAACCTGGGCATGCAAGGAGGCTGGGTGCTGGACGGCCTGCACGACCTGTAAGCGCTCAGGGGGAGGGCGACAGGCCGGTGGGCTCTTCGGTATGCTCTTCTGGTTCGGGCTCGCTGACCACGTCAGCGTGGATCCAGGCCTTCAGGAACGGCACCAGCATCATGCAAAGGACTCCCGCAATCAGGGCGGCGATCCCGACCTTGCCGAAGACGTCCCCGTAGATGTGCACTGTCTCGATGGGTGGCGGGATGACCTGCTCTTTCCCCTCGCCGTGACTGACCGCGGTCAGCTTGGCGATGATGCCGGCCAGGATGTGCGAGAGTGAGGTTGCCAGGAACCAGGCCCCCATGACGGTGCTGACAATGCGGGCGGGGGAGAGCCTGGTCACCATCGAGAGCCCTACCGGCGAGAGGCAGAGCTCGCCCGTCGTATGCAGGAGATAGCCCAGAACCAGAAGGTTCATGGCCACCATGCCCCGCTCGTCGCAGTGCTTGGCCCCGTACCAGAGCACCAGGAAGCCCAACCCGAGTTGCAGCAAGGCCAGAGAGAACTTGAAGGGCACGCTGGGCTCGCGACCAGACTTACCCAGGAAGTCCCACAGGGCCGTGAACACGAGGCCAAAGATCAGGATGAAGATGGGATTGGCGGCCTGGAACATAGAGGCTTTGATCTCCGAGCCACCGATATCCATCCCGATGTGGGCGGAGGTGACCGTCCAGACGATGGTTTGCTTCTTCTCCTCCTTCAGCGTCGTGCGGATCTTCTCGAGCTCGGTAAGATTCACCATCTGGCCGGTCGACCCCGGGCGACCGTCCGGAAATCCGAGCAACTCCTGGGTGGCCGGGATTTCAATCGTCTTGCCAACGTCCGCCTGCGTGAGCTCGCGCTCTTCCTCCAGCACGCGGTCGATGTTGCGATCCGTGAAGTTGTTGATGGAGCTCCCGGCCTGCTCGAAGAATGCCCAGAACAACATGGAGAAGAACATCATGATCAAAACGACCAGCAGGCGGTCGCGCTCGACCTTACGGCTGGTCATCGCTTGAGTCGCCAGCCAGACGAAAGCGGCCAGTCCGAAGCAGTTGAGCAGGTAGGTAGCCACTTCATTTCGCTGCAGCAGTAAGGTGACCACCGGCAGTGCCAGCAGCACGCCAAGGAAGACGGTGGTGTCGTTGCGCAGGCCTAAAAAGGAGACTCTGGAGCAGGCCTCGGGGTTGCGAGGGCGACCGGCCTCGGCAGGAAGGCCGCCGCGCCCCAGGGCCATCGTCGCGACGCCAGCCGCCGCCAGCAATGCAAAAGCAGTGATCGTGTTGACCATGAGCTGGAAATCGTTATCGGATATTCGGAAAAGGCCTGTGGCCGTGGCCAGGGCGCCGGTGACGATGAAGGCCTGCGTGAGACCGGTGGGAGCCACGAACACGGCCAGGCCGATCAGCATCCCGATGGTGGCCAGTCCGAAACCCATGTGCCATCCGTAGACCTCTCCCACATAGCCACACAGCAAGGGAGCGATGGCCGCTCCGAGGTTGATGCCCATGTAGAACAGGGTGAAGCCGCCATCTCGCTTGGAGCTGCCTTCAGGATAGAGCGAGCCCACGATGGTTGAGATATTGGGCTTGAAGAAGCCATTGCCCAGAATCAGGAGGGCCAGGGCAAAGAAGAAAGCCCACTTGTGCTCGACCCCCATCAACAAATGGCCGGCGGCCATCAGGCTGCCTCCCAGCACGACGGCCCGTCGGGGCCCGAGAATCTGATCGGCCAGGATGCCACCGATGAAGGGGGTGGCGTAGACCATGGCGCCGTAGGCGGCATAGATACCATAGGCGATCTCATCTCCGAACTTGAGAAAACCTTTGGTCATGTAGAGCAGGAGCAAGGCGCGCATTCCGTAGAACGAAAAGCGTTCCCACATCTCGGCGAAAAAGAGCGTGTAGAGTCCGACCGGGTGGCCGAACAGAGTTCGCTGGTTGTTATCCGCCATGGCCAAGTCTCAGTCGCATTCCTCAGGTTTACCTCAGGCCTTCCCTGGTGATGTTGCGAGGTTCTGAACTTATCGAGCGAGAGGTCGGTCGAGGATCCGCCGAGCGACGCGCGAAGCTGGCAAGACCAATAGCGTTTGAAGGGGCACCATCAAGCATGAGCAAGAAAGACTCTCACGATCCGGCCTGGTTGACCACTCTCGGTCTTTTGGCTGGAGCGGCCGCCGGCTATCTGGCCTGGCATAAGCTGAACCAGACGGCCGGCCCTTCTTTCCGGTTACGGTCCAGACGACCCGAGACAGCCGTGGTGACCGGGGCCTCCAGCGGGATCGGGGCTGTCTACGCTCGCAAATTAGCCTCTCTGGGCTATGACCTGGTCCTTGTGGCCCGCCGTGAGGATCGGTTGCGCACCATGGCCACCGAGCTGACTGAGGGCCATGGGGTCCATACCGAGGTCCTGGCCGCTGACCTTGCTTTGGAGCGCGACCTGCAACGACTCGAGGACCGCATCGTCCATTCCGACTCGATGACCGTGCTGGTCAACAATGCTGGGTTCGGCTATTCACGTGACTTTGTCGAGCTCTCGCCCGAAGAGATCGACCGTCTGCTGGACGTGCACCTGCGCGCCAGCGTGCGCCTCTCGCGAGCGGTTCTGCCCGGATTTTTGCAGCGCTCGAGGGGTGCCATCGTGAACGTGTCCTCGCTGGCCGGATTCATGGCCCTGCCCGGGGCTGAGCTTTACGCGGCCAGCAAAGGCTTTCTGACCACCTTCAGCCGGGCCCTGGGGCGGCAGTGGGCGGGCTCGGGAGTCGTGGTGCAGGCGCTTTGCCCGGGTTTGACCCGCACCGAGTTTCACCAGGCTGCTGGTTACCCCAGCGATACCGGGGCGCGCTGGCCCTGGGCCTGGATGTCGGCCCGGGAGGTCGTGGAAGCCTCTCTGGCAGGCCTGGAGCTGGGCCGGAGCGTGGTCATCCCGGGGGCGGTCAACCAGGCTTGCGTGGCCATTCTGGCCACACCCCTGGAAGGCGTGCTCAACAGCCTGATCAGTCGGCGAAGGCGCAGTGGCCTGCAACAAAAACCTGTGCTACACTGAAGGAACTCATTGACGCCGAGTCTCCGGCTTCGCCGGGGAGCGGGGGAACCACCCTTGGGGCGAAGAGCGCGTAAGCACTCCGGGTAACTCTTCCAACCCGAGCCCGTCAGCTCACCTCGCAGGCGTGTCCGGGAGAGAAATGATGGCCTTGCTGTGTGCAGCAAGGCTTGCGCAGATGCTCCGGCCGCTTGCGCGGTGAGGGTTGCTCCGGCACTCTGGCCGATCTGGGGGCGCGAGGCTCGCCTTGCGTGGGTGTCCACAATCGAGAGAGCTCGGGCGCTTGTCTCCTTCTACCGGCACCCGATGCTCTCTCGATTCTTGCTCGAAGGAGGCATTCGCGGCCCGCACGAACGCGGCCGCATGATCACCAAAATTCTCTGTCCCGTCGACGGCAGTCCGGCCTGTAAGAAGGCTCTCGCGATGGCTCGCAGCCTGGCCGGGAGATACGCTGTCCGGGTCACCTTGCTCCACGTGCTGCCCCTCTCCATGCTTCAGATGCTGGCCTTTCGGGGGCCCGTTGGGGGGGCCGACGTGCTGCCCCAGCAGGTTGAGGAGCGCATGCGGGTCGATTCCGAGGCCTTGCTGGCTGAGGCGCGCGAGCTGGTCGGTTCGGACAATGTGGCCGAAGCCCGGGCCGTGCTCGGCGACCCGGCTGAGCTGATCTGCGAGACGGCCGAGGTGGAGGAGTTCTCGCTCATCGTGATGGGGAGCCGTGGGCTGGGAAGGCTGCGCAGCTACCTGATGGGCAGCGTTTCGACCTATGTGCTGGCCCACTGCGACATTCCCGTCCTGGTGGTCAAGGCCCCCGAGTCTATAGAAGGCTAGGAGAGCGCTTGTCCAGTGCCGCCAGCACCTCCTCGGCGGCGCGAGCTCCGTGGTAGTTCGCCTCCTCGAAAAGCGAGAAGCCCGAAAGGTCGGAGTGCGCGAAGTGGACTCCCTTCTTCGGCTGACTCGCTGCCTCCAGGGCTTTTGAGGCACGCAAGCCGGGTACCGGTCGCACCATGGCGTGGCCGAGCAGCATGACGTCGAGGCGCTCGAGCCTGTCGATCAGATCCGGGTGAGGACGGCTCAGCTCGCTCACGATCTCCTGGCGCCAGCTCTCCCACGGGCGGGCCAGCATCTCCTCGCGCTCTGTCACGGGGTTCCCGGTCAGGGGTCGGTACCAGGTCCAGACGGTTGGGCCGGGGCGGGTGGCCAGGCTCTGGTGGGTGGCCACCACGTAGCCCAGTGAGGGGGACTCGTAGAGAACGTTGTCCCAGCAAGCCGCTTCGTCACCCCGTTGGAGGACGAGGTTGGCCACCACCCAGGGTGCATAGGTGAACCGCTCTGGAGCGTCACCCTCCAGCACAAAGGGGCGAAGAAAACTGGGCAAGCAGAAGATGGCCCGTCGCGACTCGACCTCGAAGGCTCCCTCGCGGTGCTCGACCCGGGTGATCACGCGCCGGCCGTCTGTTCTGACCGAGCGTACCAGACAGCCGGTGCGAGCTCGTTCCTGCAAAGGCGCCGCCAGGCGATCGGTAAGCCAGGCGTTGCCTTCCGGCCACACCAGCAACTGGTCCGCCGGGGGCCGAGCAGCATGGTAGTGAAGACCGGCCCAGGCTGAGGTCTGCTCGAGAGAGCAACCGAAGTCGTCGCGGCAGGCATACTCCAGCCACCAGCGCAACCGCCTGGAGGTCCATCCTTTCTGCCCGACAAAGGCTTTCATGCTGAGACCATCGAGCTCGAGCCATTCAGGGGAGCTGAGCGGTGCGGGGAGAGCGAAGGCAAGTCGCCCCTGTCGGTCTCGCAACCTTCGCAGTCGCTCGATTTCGGCTTGAAACTCTCCCCACTCCTTCAGATCGCGGCGCGTTGCGCCCAGAGTGGGAAACAAGCCCTCCTGCCAGCGTCCGTGGAGGTAGAGTCTCTCCTGGGGCTCGTGGCACAGGAGCTCTTCGCGGCACTGTCCCGCCTCGTCCATCACGTCCAGCTCTTTCAAGAGCTCGATGACGGCCCGCGACTCGAGGGTTGGCACCGGTAGATAGTGGGCTCCCCAGGGGGCCCGGCTGGCCGGGTAGGTGGCGGCACGGGAGTTACCTCCCAGGTCGCTCTCCAGCTCCAGCAAGAGAAAGTCCTCCAGGCCCGCGCGCCGTAGCCGCCAGGCCGCCGAAAGGCCGGCCACGCCTCCACCCAGAATGGCCACATCGGTGCGCAGGCGCTGCCCTGTTTTGAGCTCGCTGGCTTCCCGCAGGCGATGGCCGCGTTGCCAGGAGGCTCCCACCACCGTCCCCTCGAGTGTGGGTGTGCGACCAGACGGACAGCCCACCAGGGACAGCCCTGCCAACGTCAGGCTGCCCTGCAGGAACTGGCGACGATTCACTGAGCCACGGCCCGCCACTCCTCTTCGTAGTAGCGAACCAGGGCCTGATTGGAGAGCCGGTTCACCTCCACTGGCAGCGAGCTCATGTCCAGCGGGAACTCGAAAAGGGCTGCCAGAGCTGCCTGATTCAGAAAGCGCAAGCCCGCCGGCAGGTGCTCTCCCGGTCGTGAGGGACCGATGAGGGCGAACCCCCACTCGCCGAAGGAAGGTACAAAGACGTGATAAGGGCGTACCTGGAGTCCGCTCGCCTCCATGGTCTTGAGGATGCACCAGTAGGAGCGGCGGGCGAAGAGGGGAGAGGTGCACTGAACGGCGGCCGCACCGCCGGGTGCCAGGTGACGCTTTAACTCGGCATAAAAGCTGATGGTGTAGAGCTTGCCCAGGGCGAAGGTGCTGGGATCGGGAAAATCTACCAGTACGAAGTCGTAACTGCCTGGATTGTCCCGCAGCCAGACAAAGGCGTCGGCATTGATGACCTTGACTCGAGGCGAGCGCAACGAGCCTTCATTGAGCTTCGAGAGCAATGGGTGTCGACTGAAGAGCTCGGTCATCCCCGGATCCAGGTCGACCAGGGTGATCTCAGTGACGGTTGGATAGCGCAGCACCTCGCGCAGGGCCAGGCCATCCCCTCCGCCCAGGATCAGGATCTTGTGTGGGTTCTCCAGCCCGCTCAGCCCCGGATGCACCAGGGCTTCGTGGTAGCGGTACTCGTCCAGGCTGGAGAACTGCAGGTTGTTGTTGAGGTAGAGACGCAAGTCCCCGCTGCGTTGGGTGACCACCAGACGCTGGTAAGGGGTCGACCGGGCCAGCAACACCTGATCGGGAAACATCTGTACCTCGGCCAGGGTTGTGAGCCGCTCGGAAAGGGCCAGGCCTGCAGCAAGCAAGAGAAACGCCAGCACTGCCTGGGCCAGGAGCAGTTGGGAGGCTTGTCGGGTCGGAGGGAATCGCATCAGAAAGGCCAGCGCCACGCCCACATTGACCAGACCGAAAAGGAAGGCTGTTCGCACCAGGCCCAGATGGGGCACCAGCAGAAGCGGAAATGCCAGCGAGGCTGCCAGGGCCCCGATGTAGTCCAGCGCCAGCACCTGGGAGACGATCTCCTTGAACTCCAGCTCATCCTTGAGCAGGCGCATCACCAGCGGGATCTCAAGACCCACCAGGGTGCCGATGGCGAAGACAAGGCAGTAGAGCACCAGAGAAAAGCCCGTGCCGTGCGCGAAAACGAGGAAAAGGACGCTTGCCGAGCAGCCGCCCAGGATGCCCACCAGGATCTGGACCTGCACGAAGCGCTGCAGGACTCCCCGGCCGATATAGCGCGCCAGGTAGGAGCCGACCCCCATGGCCGACAGGTAGACCCCGATGATGGTGGAAAATTGCATCACCGAGTCACCCAGAAGGTAGCTCGAAACGGTGCCAGCGATCAGCTCGTAGATGAGCCCGCAGGTGGCGATCAGGAAGACCGACACCAGGATCAGGGGCTGCACGGAGGCTACTTCCCGCCCAGGTGGACGTAATGAGTCTGGTAGTGGGAGCGATACGAGCCCGGGTTCTGGCGAATGGTCTTGGGCACGTTGGATACTCTGTCGGGTTGGGTCATCGTGAGGCCGAAGTAGTTGAATGCCAGCATCGCACCCAACAGACCGATTCCGAGAACTTTGTGCACATTTATCAGCATGCTCTGATCACTCCGAGGATGAAGTTGGGGCGTGGTCACTCTCGGTCCAGCGCTGGGTCTCGAAACTTGACTCTCGCAGCCAGTACCAGAGGGGAACGGGCAGCATGAGGCCCAGACCGATGAAAAACCAGATCCAGGAGGGCACGTCCCGCTTGACAGTGATGCTCCAGGAGAAATTCTTGGCCGGGTCGGGCCGGGAGGGCGCCTCCCCCGGTTTCATGTCAGCGCTTGCCGTCGTGCCGCTCTCCATCTCGGCCAGGAGATAATAACGCCCGGCCGGGACGCGGGGCAGGGTGACAGCATTGGACGTGCTGCCTTCCGACCAGTAACCGTCTGAGTCTCTTCCACTGTAGAAGGCAACTCCTGTGCCGAAATCCAGTGCCTCGTTGGTCTTCGAGTCGATCAGGGCCAGGTGGAAGTCGACCCAGCGATTGTTCACGCCAGCGGTGGTGCGAACTTCGACGTTGGAGGTGCGACCTGGTATCTCGAATTCATCGCTCACCACGGTCAGGCTGGTCGGGTCGGACGTGGCTACGCCGGTCTTGCTGAAGACCACCTTGTTTGCAGAGATCATCGTGGTCAGCACCATCAGAATGAACGAGGCAGCCAGGTAGCCGGCCCACCACATCCAGGCGCGATGCTTCAGCGGGGTGTAAGGGTCGGGCTGGGACGGTCCCACTTTGTAGGGCTGGCGGATGGAGTTGAGACCGAAGGCCCGGGCCACCTCCAACGGCTCGAGGTAGCGTCCTTCGCTCCAGACCTGCTCGCGACCCGTGCTCTCCTCGCAGCTGAGCGAGTGGGGCGGGCAGACGTAGTCGTGCATGCGCACCTCGTCGCCCAGGCGCACCTGCCAGTAGAATTCGCCGGCCACATAGCGGACCCGAGCCACTGCGGTTTGAAAGTGACGAAAGCGATTGCCTTTGTAGGACAGGGTGTTGTCCGTCGGCTCGGTGACCGGATCGCCCGATCCCAGGTTGCGTGGCAGCATCAAAATCGGACGGGCCAGCGTCCAGTGCCCATCCGATTCGACCAGCCAGCGGTAGCCCTGGTAGGGGTTGTAGAGCAGGTACTCGGTGAAGGGGTAGTCCATCCCCTCAACTCGCGCGCTGCGGCGCATAAAGCCCAGACACTCCCACTCGTGCCCGTCCACTTTGCCTTTGGCGCCCAGGGGAATGAGAGGGGTTATTTTCTCGCTTTCTTGCACCTGGAAGAGCACCTTGAGGCTCTTGTCCTTCAGGTCGATGGCCGTTCCGCAGTATTCACAGGCCAGTACCTGGCTGACGCCCCCGGCTTTGAGCTCGTGAGGGGCACCGCAGGTGGGGCAGCGCAGCACGGAGGTGCTGACCCCCTGCTGGTTCTCGAGCTCCGGGTTGAAGTCGCGCAGACCGGCCAGCTTCAGCTCATCGAAGTCGACATAATACCCCAGGTAGACCGTCGGGGAGGCCGGGTCGGAGTAATCCAGAGTTGCCGCCAGCTGGCCGCCGGTGCGCAGATCGGCGGTGGTGAACCGGGTCTTCTCGCTGGGAAAGACAAAGGGAAGCTCACCCTCATAGGAGCTAAGGGTGCTGGTAGAGACTTCGCACACCACGAAGAACTCGTTCTTGAGGGTGACGAACGAGCCCACTCGCAGATCCTCGGGCCTGGCCAGCGGACCTGCGGGGTCGAGCTCCTGGTTGACGAAATAGGTGCCCATCGCCTCGCCCAGCCAGCCGTTGCTACCGTCGGTATACTGGAGATACCACTCGTTCCAGAAACCCGAGTCGTAGGCGACCTGGATGCGCCCGATGACCTCGAAGTGCTTGCCCAGAAACGTCCCGCTGGTGCCGAGCTGGATGGGAGAGCCGTCCGGCTGCAAGTCAGACACTTTGCCAAGGCTCTCCAGGTCTACGTCGTGGCGAACCACCAGCGACCGGCAGGCAGAGCAGACGGCGTGCGTGGTGCTCTGGGCGCGGAAAACGAGGCTAGCTCCGCACGAGGGACAGGCTATCTGCAGCACGTGCCCTCATTAAACCGCACCCTCTCCGTTCCCTGCCCGAAGAGGAGCCAGGTCGCAGAATCGGGAATGGCCGGGCATGAATTTGAACCAGCTGATGATGGAGTACCTGGCCACGGTGGGCTGGGCGCTCGTAGCCGCTCTCTCCATGAGTATCTCGATGGCAATCTTGCAGGTGGTCTACAACAAGCTGACCCCCAACATCGATGAAACCGAGGAGATCAAGAAAGGGAACCTGGCCGTGGCCATCGTGATGGCAGCTGTTATCCTGTCCTTTGGCTTCGTTGTGGGGATGGCCATCTCAGGCGGAGGACCGATTCACCTGCCGCCTGCTCAGTGAGGGCAGGTGCAGGTTTGACGCGGCCGCGAATGATTGAGCCAGTGAGCCCGGAAGAGGCAGAGGGCCCCGGAAACGGTGAACAGGGTTTCGAATAACTCACCGATCTCGTGTCCGCTCAGGATGCCGCCGCCCAGCAGCAGCAAGCCCACGATCCCCCAGCGCAAAGCCCCGCGACGCCCCGTGCGCAGATAGCCGGGAACCAGGGCCAGCCCGGCAACCGGGAGCACCACAGCGATCAGCGCGATGTGAAAGTCCTCGTGGTGCATCAAGCTGCTGGCCAGGAAGGGCAGGAAGGCCATCAGGAACGGAATGGCCAGGCAATGGATCAGGCACACGAGAGACAAGCCCATTCCGAGAAAGTCCCAAATACGCAGCGTTTTGACCTGGTTCATCCGATCGGCTCCTGAGAACATACTACCAATAAAGTGATAAAGCATTATCGCCCTCTTGTCAAGGCAAAATTTTGAACGATTCGAAGAAGCGCCTGACCGTGGCGGGATCCAGCGGTTTCTGGCCGGTAGCGGTGAGCTGGTAAAGGCGGCTGCCCACCAGATAAAGACGGCTCTTGACCCAGAAGCGACCTTCTTTGCGGTAACTCAGGGCGCAGCCTTGATGCGGGCCAAGCTTGAGACCGGCATGACAAAGGTCCGTGGCTCCATCATCTCGCACCCCCTCCCGGATGTTCTCGAAGACCTTGCCAGGCCCGAGCTCGCGCACATTGGCCTCAGGATAGTCCACGTAGGTCACCATGAAGGCACGCTGGCCCAGGTTGACCAGGAATTGCTGCTGCTTGAGGGTGCCGGCGGAGGTGTCAAGCGACTCTTGACTGGTCCGAGCCGGGCCTGGCAGGGAGACCTCGAAGCGTCCTGCGCTGGAGCGCACGGTGCGCCAGTTCTCTTGCGCTGCGGCCAGAGCGCCGAGCAGCACGAGGAGCAGGAGAATACGCATGGCAGAGACTTTCCCTGACGGGTGGGAGACTCCCTGGCCGCTGCGAATGAGCCGGGCATGTCTGAAATGTGGCTTGTTCTCGCCTGGATCTGGTTCGTGCTGACGGTGATCACCCACCTGGTCGGCATCGGCTCGGCCGCCCACGCGGTTCTCTATGCTCGCAGCTCGTCTGCCGCCATCGCCTGGGGCATCTCGCTGGTGACCATGCCCTGGGTCACACTTCCCTTCTACTGGGTCTTCGGTCGCCATCGTTTCGTGGGCTACGTGCAGGCCTTGCGGGCCGGACTCTTGCGCCGAAGCGATCCGGTGGTGGATCGTTTCCTGCGCCCCCTGGAGAGCTTTCGCTCGCGGTGTCAGGTGCGCCAAAAGGCTCAACTCGGCTACGAGCGCCTGGCCCGAATCCCCATGACCGGCCAGAACCGTGCCGAGTTACTGATCGACGGTCAGCAAACCTACGAAAGCATTTTCGAGGGCATCGAGAAGGCTCAGCGTTACGTGCTGGTCTTTTTCTTCATTCTGCGAGCCGACAAGGTGGGCAAGAGGCTGCAGCAGCTCCTGATCGCCAAAGCCAACCAGGGCGTGCCGGTCTACCTGATGTACGACGCAATGGGCAGCCTCTTTCTCAAGAAATCCTATCTTCGGGATCTGCGGGCTGCCGGGGTTGAAGTGGTCAGCTTTCGCTCCGCTCCCACCCGCGAGTATTACTTCCAGCTCAACTTCCGCAACCACCGCAAAATTGTTGTTGCCGATGGCCGGGCTGCCTGGGTCGGCGGCCTGAACCTGGGTGACGAGCACCTTGGCACCAACAAGTTTTATGGAACCTGGCGCGATACCCACCTCAAACTGGAGGGGCCGGCTGTGCAGGGGGTGCAGCTGGTCTTCCAGGAGGATTATTACTGGGCCTCGGGTCGACTGCTGGACCTGGACTGGGAACCTCAGCCGGTCGAAGGCGGTGTTACCGACGCGCTCTACATGGGCAGTGGGCCGGCTGACGAGCTGGACGTGGGGCTGCTCTACTTCGTGCACACCATCAACTGTGCTCGCAAACGGATCTGGATCGCCAGTCCCTACTTCGTACCCGATGCCTCGGTTATCGACGCGCTCAAACTGGCCGCCATGCGGGGAGTGGACGTGCGGGTCCTGGTGCCCCTGCGGTGGGACCTGTATTTCATGTACCTGGCCACCTTCTCGTACTTGCCCGAGTGTGAGGCCAACGGCATCAAGTTCTATCGCTTTAAACCGGGATTCATGCACCAGAAGGTCATGCTGGTGGACGATGACATCGCCTGCGTGGGGAGCTCCAACGTGGATAATCGTTCGATGCGCCTCAATTTCGAGGGGAATGCGGTGCTGATCTCCCGGCCTTTTGCCCAGCGGGTCGAGGCCATGCTCCGCCACGACTTCGCCCGCAGCGTAAAGGTGGATGGGAACGAGTACGAGCGCATGCGCTGGCCAGCCCGGCTGGGCGTCAAGCTGATCCGGCTGCTTGCGCCCATCCTCTAGGAGCGCGGCCGGAAACCCCCTTGACCAGTTTTCCGGCTGCGCGAGGCCCAACAGATTGTGCTAGAAGTCCGGCCGCCTACAATATCTTGTGGTGGCGGAGGTTCCCTCCGACGCCACATGGGGGTTTGCGGCCGGACTTCTAGCCGGCAGGAATCCCCCGCCTGGGCAAGCGAAACCGGGCCGCTATGGCAGTGATTCGACCTTTTTCCGCAGTGCGGCCCCGTCCCGACGATGTGGCGGCGGTGGCCGCTGTTCCCTATGACGTCGTGAGCCGTGAGGAGGCTACTCAGCTCGTGGCTGGCAACCCGCTCAGCTTTCTGCACGTATCCCGCTCGGAGATCGACCTCGAGCCGGGAATCGATCCCTACTCGGATGCCGTCTACTCCAAAGCGAAGGAGAACTACGCCAGACTCCAGCAAGAGGGCGTTTTGATCCGGGAGCAGGATGACTCTGTGTACGTTTACAGACTTCGCTCGGGCCAGCACAGCCAGGTCGGCCTGGCTGCCACCTTCGCCGTGGACGAGTACGACGCTGGCAAGATCCTCAAGCACGAGAAAACACGCAAGGACAAAGAGGACGATCGCACCCGCCACATCCTGACCCTGCGGGCCCAGACCGGTCCGGTGCTGCTGACCTTTCGTCCCCTGCCCAGCGTCCGGGAGCTGTTTGAGGAGGCCGTACAGGGCCAACCGCTCTACGACCTGACGGCCGGTGATGGCATCCAGCACACGGTCTGGAAAGTCAGTCAACCCCAGCACTGGGTGCAGGCATTCGAGGCGGTGCCCAGCCTCTACATCGCCGACGGCCATCACCGCGCGGCCGGGGCCAGTCGCGCTCGGGCTCGCCTGCGAGAAGAAAGCTCCGGTTGGAGCGGCCAGGAAGCAGCCAACTTTTTCCTGGCGGTGGCTTTCCCCACCGATCAGTTGCGAATCTTACCTTACGACCGGGTGGTCAAGGATCTCAATGGCCTGACCGCTCAACAGCTGCGCGAGAAGCTTCACCCCTTCGTGGCCCCTCGCACCACCCCCGAAGGCCCTGGCCACTGCAGCATGTATCTCGAGGGCCAGTGGTCGGACGTGAACATGACCGCCTGGGCCACGGCTGATGCTTCTCCGGCGGAGCGACTGGACGTGGCTCTTTTGCAGGAGCACGTGCTGGCTCGCTATCTCGGCATTCAAGACCCGCGTACCGACAAACGGATCGATTTCGTGGGAGGCACGGCCGGGGTAGAGGAGCTGGTGCGGCGAGTTGACTCCGGCCAGGCCGCGGTGGCCTTCTCCATGGCTCCTACCAGCCTCGATCAATTGCTGGAGATTTCCGACGCGGGCGAGATCATGCCGCCCAAGTCGACCTGGTTTGATCCCAAGCTGCGTGACGCCATCGTCATCCACGCCATCTAACGCGCCCGCCCTCTGGTCTTCACGAGCCCAACCTGACGACGCGCCGGAAGTAGGTTCCAGCGTGCTGGAACGACGCGCCTGCTCCAGATTCACCTCCTGGCAAGAAAGACCCCCTCGATTCAACGCTCGATCAACGGAAGGGGAACCCGCGCTCAGCGCAACTGCTGGATACTCTGGGTGAGCCAGGACAACAAGAATTACGGCTCGCTCCTTCCCGGGGCAACAGCTGATACGGCTGCTCTTGACAGCTGTTTGACATAGATTGCCACGCACGGGCGCGGCAATCATCCAACGGTGCTAAGGTCCTGCCTTTCCGGATTCCTGTACGGCCGAGCCGCTCGCGGTCTCGGCTTTCTTTTTTCTCACTCATCGGGAGGACCCGCCCTGCGAGGTCCACCTTTCGGCTCAGGTGGAGCGACTCTCCGAGTGCTGACCCGTTTTCTCCCCGCTCTGGCTGGAAAGGGTACCCTTCCAGCCCGTAGAACTCGCCGGGATGAGCTTTGAAGACCTGGTCCGGCAGCGCATCCTGGTGATCGATGGGGCCATGGGCACCATGCTCCAGCGCTACCAGCTCGATGAGCAGGGTTTCCGGGGCCGGCGCTTTGCTGACTACCCGCACCCTCTTAAGGGGAATAGCGACGTTCTCAATTTGACCCAGCCCGGCATCGTGCAGGAGATTCACCGCCTCTACCTGGAGGCTGGCGCCGATCTGATCGAAACCAACACCTTCAACGCTCAGGCCATCTCCCAGGCCGACTACCACATGGAGGAGCTGGCCTACGAGATGAGCCTCGAGGGGGCCCGCCTGGCCAGGGCTGCCTGCCAGGAGGTGGGACGCGGATTCGTATTGGGCTCCATCGGGCCCACCAACCGCACGACCTCTCTCTCGCCCGACGTCAACGACCCCGGTTTTCGGGCTGTCAACTTCGATCAGGTCTCTGAGGCCTACCTGACCCAGATGCGAGGGCTGATCGACGGAGGCGTCGATGCGCTCTTGTTCGAGACCGTGTTTGATACATTGAACCTCAAAGCCGGACTGTTCGCCGTCCAGGAAGCCTTCCGCCAGAGCGGGCGGGTGGTGCCGGTCATGATCTCGGTGACCATTACCGACAAGAGCGGGCGCACCCTTTCAGGTCAGACGCTGGAGGCTTTTTGGGCCTCGGTGCGACACGCCCGACCGTTCTCGGTGGGCCTCAACTGCGCCCTGGGCGTCGGCGACATGCGCAGCTATATGGAAGAGCTGGCCCGGATGGCAGACTGCTTCACCAGCTGCTATCCCAACGCCGGCATGCCCAACGCCTTCGGTGGCTACGACGAGACCCCCGAGGAGATGGCTACCGCGCTGGGCGAGTTTTGCCGCGAGGGCTGGCTCAACATGGTCGGGGGTTGCTGCGGCACCACCCCCGACCACATTCGCGCCATCGCCGAGGCGGCCCGGGGGGTGGCACCACGCACTCCGCCCCGGCCGACGCCGGTGCTCAGGGTGAGCGGGCTGGAAGCCTACCACATCGATCGTTCCACCAATTTCACCATGGTGGGCGAGCGTACCAACATCACCGGTTCGCCCAAATTCGCCCAGATGATCAAAGCTGGCGACCTGGAGGGAGCTCTGGTGGTGGCCCGCCAGCAGGTCGAGAACGGGGCCAACCTGCTCGACATCAACATGGACGAAGGGTTGATCGACAGCCAGGCCACCATGGTGCGCTTCCTGAACCTGCTCAGCGCTGACCCGGACATCGCTCGGGTGCCCATCATGCTCGATTCGAGCCGCTGGGAAGTGCTGGAGGCCGGGCTCAAGTGTCTGCAGGGCAAGAGCGTGGTCAACTCGATCAGCCTCAAGGACGGCGAGGACGAGCTCCGCCGCAGGGCGGGGCTACTACTGCGCTACGGGGCGGCAGCCGTGGTCATGGCTTTCGACGAGACCGGCCAGGCAGACACGCACGAGCGCAAACTGGCCGTTTGCACTCGTGCTTACCGGATTCTGACCGAGGAGGTCGGTTTCCCGCCTGAGGACATCGTCTTCGACCCCAACGTGCTGACCGTGGCCACCGGCATCGAAGAGCACAACGAGTACGGGCGGGCTTATATCGAGGCCGTGCGCAGCATCAAGACAGCCCTTCCGCACGCCAAGACGGTGGGTGGCATCTCCAACGTCTCCTTCAGCTTTCGAGGCAACAACACGGTGCGCGAGGCCATGCACTCGGCCTTCCTGTTTCACGCCATCGGGGCCGGGCTCGATCTGGGCATCGTGAACGCCGGAATGCTCACCGTCTACGAGGAGATCCCTCCCGAGCTCAAGGAGCGGGTCGAGGACGTGCTACTCAACCGTCGTCCCGACGCCACCGAAAGGCTGGTGGAGCTGGCCGATAGCTTCAAGGGGGATGTCAAGAAGAGCGAGAAGCAGGCCGCCGAGTGGCGCTCGCTCACAGTGGAAGAGCGCCTCAGCCATGCTCTGGTGCATGGCGTGGTGGACCACATCGACGCCGACGTCGAGGAGGCCCGGGGCAAGTATCCTACCCCACTGAGCATCATCGAGGGCCCCTTGATGGATGGCATGAACGTCGTTGGGGAGCTGTTCGGTGCCGGCAAGATGTTCTTGCCTCAGGTGGTCAAGAGCGCCCGGGTGATGAAGAAGGCGGTGGCCTATCTTCTCCCCTTTATGGACGCCGATAAGGCAGCCTCCGCCAAAGCGACCGTGCTGATGGCGACGGTGAAGGGCGACGTGCACGACATTGGCAAGAACATCGTCGGGGTGGTGCTCGGCTGCAACGGTTACAAGGTGATCGACCTGGGCGTGATGGTGCCGGCCAACAACATTCTGGCCGCGGCGCGCGAGCACAAAGCGGACATCATCGGCCTTTCGGGTCTGATCACGCCGTCGCTGGACGAGATGGTGCACGTGGCCCGGGAGATGCAGCGCGAAGGCTTCAAGTTGCCTCTCCTCATCGGGGGAGCCACCACCTCGCGCATGCATACGGCCGTCAAGATCGACCCGGTGTATTCCCACCCGGTCGTGCACGTGCTGGACGCCTCGCGAGCGGTGGGAGTTCTGCAACGGCTGCTCGACGACCGCACCGCCTTCCTGGCCGAGGTCGAGAAGGACTACACCGACCTGCGCCAGCGTCACGAAGGTCAGCGCTCGGCTCAGAGTTTCCTCAGTCTTCAGCAGGCTCGCCAGAATCGGCCTCAGTTCGTCTGGAACGGCACCGGACCGGAGCGCCCTCGCTTCACCGGGGTCCGCGAAATCAGCTTCCCGCTGGCCGAGCTGGTCGAGTACATCGACTGGACGCCCTTTTTTACGACCTGGGAGTTGCGCGGGGTCTATCCCAAGATTCTCGAGCAGCCTCAGGCCCGCGAGCTCTATGACGACGCTCGCAAACTGCTCGATACCATGGTTCGCGAGCAGGTGCTCAAGCCGCGCGGCGTCTACGGCTTCTTCCCGGCTCAGAGCCAGGGCGACGACATCGTGTTGCTGGAGCCTGAAGCGGTGCTGCCCACGCTGCGAGAGCAGCGCCAGAAAGGCAATCAGGCCCCGAACTACGCGCTGGCGGACTTCGTCGCCCCGGCCGAGTCGGGCCAGACCGACTACCTGGGTGCCTTCGCGGTTTCGGTCGGGGAGGGGCTGGACGCATTCGTGCGCCACTTCGAGGCCGACCACGACGACTACCACGCCATCATGGCTCGAGCCCTGGCCGACCGCCTGGCCGAAGCCTTCGCTGAGCGTCTTCACCTGGAGGCCCGCCGGGACTGGGGCTACGGCCAGAAAGAGCAACTCGAGCTCGAAGACTTGATCAAAGAGCGTTATCGGGGCATCCGCCCCGCTCCCGGCTACCCCGCCTGCCCCGACCACACCGCCAAGCGTTTGCTCTGGCAGTTGCTCGGGGTGAAGAAACGAGCAGGCATCCAGCTGACCGAAAGCCTGGCCATGCTCCCGGCCAGCTCGGTTTCGGGCTGGCTCTTCTCTCATCCCGAGGCTCGCTATTTTGCGGTGGGCAAGGTGGCTCGCGACCAGGTGGAAGACTACGCTCGCCGCCAGGGGGTGAGCGTGAGCGAGGTGGAGCGCTGGCTGGCCAGCAACCTCAGCTACGACCCGGCCTGAGGGAACAGGTTCCCCCCACCTGGTGACGAACTCCGCCTTCCAGCCACGTCGCGGAGGTTCCCCATGAAAACGCGTCTGATCGCCCTGACCGCTGCCGTCACTTTGAGCGCGCCAGTTCTTGCCTGCTGCGCCATCCCCATCGGTCCCCCCATCGACTCCAACCAGATGCGGCTCGACGAGCAGCGGGCCTTCATTTTCCGACAGGGGACGAAAGAGCACCTGATCCTGTCGGTCCAGTATGACGGGGCCACCGAGGAGTTCGCCTGGGTCATCCCGGTCGAGTCTCGTCCCAGGGTGGACGTGCTCAATGGGGCCCCCTTCAACGAGTTGCGCAAGATGACCGTGATGGCCGAGCCACTGCGAGGTGTGGACAAAGGGGCCCCGGGCGGCGCTGCTCCCCAGGCCGCCGGAGTGCAGGTACTCGAGCGTAAGGTGGCGGGCCCCTATGAGCTGGTGGTGCTGAAGGCGACCAGCGGTGGCACTCTCTACGACTGGTTACGCAGCAACAAGTTCCAGCTGACCAAGAACATGAAAGGGGCGCTGGACCACTACGTCAGTCGCGATTTTGTCTTCGTGGCCGCCCGCATGCGCCCGGGCACGAAGGGCAAGCAAGAGCTGGCTCAGCGATTGAAGCAAGGCAATATCGCGCCGATACACCTGATCTATGACGCCAAGAGCCTCAGCTACCCGTTGCGGGTGACCGCGGGCAACCCGGGTTACTCCAAGCTCGAGTTCTACGTGCTCGACAGCAAGCCCGATGACTACTCATCGCTCGGACTCACTGCCCAGACCTTCAAGCTGACTCCCGAGGGCAAAGATGGTTTTTCCGTCATCGGCCCACCGGGAGCCGTGAATCCCACCGACTCATTTCCCACGATCCGCAAGCTCATTCCCCGGGGCGGGACACTGACCAAATACACGGGCAACCTCGGAGACCACCAGCGTCAGAAGGACCTGGTCTTCGACTGATTGTTTTCAAAGGCTCTGGAGCAGCTGAGCGGTCGGAAGAGCCGAGGCCAGAACGATGAATCCGACCACCACGCCCATGACCAGCAAGATGAGCGGCTCGAGCATCGAGGCCAGGTCCATGAGGGCCATCTGCACATCTTCCTCGTAAACCGTGGCGACCCGACGGATCATTTCCGAGAGCTGAGCTGACTCCTCACCCACGGCGATCATCTGGATGGCTCCGCGGGGGAAAACGCGATGCGCGGCCAGGCAGTCAGCCGCTGTATCGCCTTCGATCAGCAGGTCTCGAGCCATCTTCAACCGATGGGCGATCTCGGCATTGCCAGCAACATGCTCGCATTTCTCCAGGCAGTTGGTGAACGGAATGCCCGCATCCAGCAGGCTGGCCATGGAAAAGAGCAAACGGGCCGTGATGATTCTCTCGATCAGCAGTCCGAAGTAGGGCAGCCCCAGCAGGGCGCGATCGATGGCTCGCTTGCGGCGAGGGTTGCCAAAGAAACGCCTCCAGAAGGGCCAGCTGAGCCAGAGTAAGGGAATGGTCAGACCAAGAGTCGTCAGCAAGACGGGGTTGCGCCCGGCCTCCGAGAGCCAGATCAGCATTCGGGTCGGCCAGGGCAGTTGCACTCCGAGCTGGTTGAACATGGGAACGAACATGGGCAGCACGACCCAGATGAAAACCGCGATACAGACCAGCGAGACCACCATCACGACCGCTGGATAGGTGACCGCCGCCAGCACTCTTTGGCGCAGCTTCTGGTTGCGCTCGCACAACTCGGCCAGCTTGGACAAAATGGCCACCAGCATGCCGGTCGTCTCACCGGCAGCGATGAGTCCGGTGTAGACCTCGGGAAACACGCTCGGATGCTGTCGCATGGCCGCCGACAACGTGGAGCCCTGGCTGACCTTGCCGGCAACTTCCGAAACCACTTCGCCCAGGCCGCTCTCGGTATGGCTCTCGGCGTAGAAGTGGAGGGCCTGATGCAGTTGCAGGCCGGCGCTCACCATGGCCGAGAACTGTCGGGTAAAGATCACCACGTCTTCAGGCTCCACTCGAGCCGAGCGATCGACCAGGCGGCGAAGTCGCTTCTTCAGGTCGGTCCCAAATCCGTCCGGTCGCCTGGGAGCCAGGGCAGCGGCCCGGCGGGAGGCACCCAGCGGCGCGGCAGCGGCGGCCACGGGCTTATAAGTTTGGGCAACGACCGGGACGGTCGGGATGCTGGTCTCAGGTCGCGCCCTCACCGGATCGTGCTCTCCGTCGCGAGTGGACTCGACCTTCGCTCGTGGAGCTCGCTCCAGAGCAAGGCGAGAGGCCTCCTCCCGATGGTTGGCCCCGGTTCTGGGCAATTCTATCCGCATGGTCCTGCCCAGGGGCATCTCGCGACGCTCCAGGCGCAAGGGCTTGGAGTCAGGGTCGGCCTGTTTGGCGGGAGCGGCCGGGCTCGACTCGGCCCGCTCGAGAACCAGCCGAGGAGCACTCTCTGGCTCGTCGCGAGGGGCCTGAGCAGGCTCTGATACGGCAGGCCCCTGGGCGGCCCAGGGAGGCTGGATGGGAGGCTCAGATGCGGCAGGCTCCTGGGCGCGGGGGGGCTGGAGGGGAGGCTCCGATGTGGCCTGGGCGGCCCGGGGAGGCTGAACAGGCCTTTCCTCAAAAACCAGGGGGGCAACTCGAGTCGTCGAATCCTGCCAGGCCTCTGCCTCCGTCACCGTGAACGGGGCTTGTTCAGGGGCTCCCAGAAGCTCCTCTCCGGTACCCCCCAGCCCCGCCGGGTCGAAGCGCGGAGGCGGGGCGCCTTCCTCCACGGGAGCCCCCATGAGCGAAGTGGCGGCAGGCTTCTCCTCGCGCAGGGCATCCTTGAGCAACCGTCGAGCCAGGGAAAAAGGGTCGGATTTCTCCTCGCGTGCCGCCTCGTCAAGCAATTGACGCGCCAGATAGGCGGGATCTGTTCTCTCACCCGACCGCAGTAACTGGCGGGCCAGCTCAGCCGGATCAGCAGCTGCGGAACGGGCCGACTCAATTGGAAGTGCGGGCATATCGGCCAGGCGCCACGGCCGGTTTTCATCAGCCGGTCCTGACTCTTGTTCCACCCTGGTTGCGCCAGCCTCGACCAGATGTTCGGCCAGAGTGGACTCGACCAGTGGCAGAGGTGGCTCGGTCACAGTGGCCGCCTCGACCAGCGGCAAGGCGGGAGGCTCGGGCACAGTGGCGGACTCGACCAGCGGCAGAGCGGGAAGCTCGGGCAAAGTGGCGGCCTCGACCAGCGGCAGGGCGGGAAGCTCGGGCACGGTAGCGGCCTCGACCAGCGGCAGGGCGGGAAACTCGGGCGCGGTGGCGGTCTCGACCAGAGGCAGGGAGGGAAGCTCGGGCACGATGGCGGCCTGGGCCAGCGGCGGGGAGGGAAGCTCGGGCACAATCGCGGCAGTCTCCACCCACGGAAGCGCCGGCAGCTCGGGTAACGTCGCAGCCTCGACCAGGGGTAGGGCTGGGATTTCGTTCATCGGATCGATCAGGGGCAAGATCCGAATTTTAGAGACGACAGATAAGTCGTCGGTCTCATTGGCGGCATCTGGCTGGCTCTGCAGGGCGGGAAGCTCGGGCAGGTCGGGCTCGACCGTGGGCATCTCCGGCTGCAAAGGTATCAGCAGGGGCAGCACCGGGATCTCCAACTCTGCCGAGGCCTGCGATTCGACCGAACGGCGAGCAGCCAGCTCACGCTCGCGCTCTTCCACCCCCAATAGCTGGCTGGCCACAGCCAGTCGGTCTTCGCCTTGACCGCCCGCGTCCAGGCGAACCGAGTCGATCAGTCGCATGGCCAGGTCCAGGGGATTGTCCTCGGGGGAACGAGAGGCATCTTCCTCCTCGCGTGCTGCGTAAAGCAACTGCATGGCCAGCTCGAGCGGGCTGAGCTCGGCCCCCGGCTCGGGCAATACGGGTAATGGACCCAGCTCCACGTCCTCGAGCTCTTCGGCTCGAGCCATGTCGATCAGACGGCGTGCCAGGGCCAGGGGGTCCGCTTCCTGCGAGGGACCTTCAGGGTCCGAGTTGGGCGGGAAGCCGTCCAAGCGTGCTCTCCATTCTGTACAAACTCAACGAAAGGGCCTGCTTTCCCCTGTTCTTCAGTTTAGCATGTTCTCGTCAGGAACCCTGCCTCAGAAAGCTCTCGATGGAACGGCAGGCCCGGAAGGTCAGCGCTGCCAGAGTCAGGGTGGGCGGGCAGGCTCCGCTGGTTGGAAAAACGGCCGTGCTCACGATCCACAGGTTCGAATGCTCGTGGCAACGAAGCTGGGGATTCACCACCGAACCGCCTGGCCCAAGACCCATGCGGCAGGTGCCGAGGATGTGGGCCGGATCCGTGCTCTCCTCCACGTGGTGGATCATGGTGGCCCCCCAGCGATCGAGCAACCTGGCGTGCACCAGCACCGCCTCGTCCATCCCTGCTCGGGTGTAGGCCCCCATCCGGTAATGAATGCGTGGCCTGGGAACTCCGTGAGCGTCGAGCAGTTCCCCCAGCGTCACCCGGTTCTCCGGCTCGGGCAACTGCTCACAGTTGGAGACCAGCAGCACCTGGCGACTGGCGTGATCGCGCAGGGCCTGCTGCAGGGCCTTGCCTCGCAAACCTTCCTCCAACAGTCGCTCGGCCCGCCGGGTGGGTGGCTCTGGCCAGCCATCGTTGCCGATGGAGGTCAGAAATCCGGCCCGTCGGACCCGAAAGGGACCGTCCCGGAAGGCGGTGATGCCGGACACCACCTGGGGCGAGCGAAAGGGGTAGACCGGCTCGGGCGCGAGGGCCCAGCTGATCTGCCCCAGGCTGCCCATGAGGTTGCGCCCTACCTGGCCCGAGCCCCGGGCCAGCCCGGATACCAGCAAAAGGCGGGGGGTCTCGATGGCGTGGGCGGCCAGAACGAAGACGCGGGCTCGCACTTCCACGCCGGGTGCCGTCCGCGCCCTGGAAACGCGCCCGTCGGCGTCGCTTTCCAGCCCCACGACCTGATGGTGGACCAGAACCCGGGCGCCGGCCCGTTCGGCCAGCTCCAGATGCACGGTGGCATCATATTTGGCCCCGTTGGGGCAGATGGGCACGCAGGTGGTGCTGGCGCAACACTCGGGCCTTCCCTCATAGGGTTGGCTGTTGCGTGCCGCCGGCAGCACCTCGACAGGGTAACTATCCGCCTGGGCGAGCTTGCGATCGAGATAGGTGGCTGGCAGACCGGGCAAGGGGTAGGGGCTCGAGCGGGGCGAGTCGCAGTCGCCCTGGCCGGCCACGCCCAGAGCCCGCTCGGCACGGCCATAGTCTTCCTCCAACTCGGTATATCCAAAAGGCCAGTCCACTCCGACCCCGTAACGCGAGCGCAGCTTGAAGTCGGCCGGCAACAAGCGCATGGCCGTGCCAAGCCAGTGCCAGGTGGTTCCCCCGAGGACACGCAGGTAGGTGCCCGTAAAGAGATCAGGACCTGCCTGCAGGTAGTGATGATTGAACTGGCCCAATACTGCGACCGGTTCGACGGGATAGGGAGCGTCCAGACTCGCGTGGGGTGCTCGACGAAAACGCTCCACCGCCTGGCGTCGGCTGATAGGAGGCCCGCCCTCGAGCACCAGCACCTTCAGGCCCGTCGAAGCCAGCTGCCAGGCCACCAGCGCTCCGGCAATCCCCGATCCCACCACGGCTACGTCAGCCTCAAGCACCGGGAGCATCTTCCCAGCGCGGACGTTGGGGAGGGCAGAAGGTGGGCTCCACGCTCCAGTCCAGGACCTTCCAGGTGAGGTAAGGGTAAAAAGCTCGGTAGAGGCTCAGCTCGTCATTCACTCCACTGCGCCAGATGGACTCGGCCACCGGCCAGGCCAGCCAGGACTCAGGCACTTCCAGCACTCGGGCCGATTGGCGTCGAAAAGCAGCCAGACCGCTCTGGGCCAGCAGGGGAGGGGAGAGGGCCAGGCCTAACAGTCCGCTGAGGAAATCCCGTCGTCGCACGAAGCCAGCTTCGAGTCGGGAGAGGAGTTTCCCGGCCGCTCACAAAGATGCGCCCCGCCGCCGAGGAAATGTCCCTGGTCGAGCATTCAGCGCACAGTCCGCGAGGGAGTAAAGATGTATCGCATCGCCGTGATTGCGGGGGATGGAATTGGACCCGAAGTCGTCGAGCAGGGTCTGAGGGTGCTCGAGAGCGCCTCGTGCCAGTTTGGATTCGAAGTCAGCCTGCATCGCTATCCGTTCGGAGCCGACCACTACCTGGCCACGGGCGAGCTCTTGCCCGACCAGAACCTGCAGGAGATCCGCAACCTTGATGCGGTCTACCTCGGAGCCATCGGTGATCCACGGGTGGAGCGGGGTGTGCTCGAGCGAGGCATCATCGGTCGGCTGCGCTGGGATCTGGACATGTATGTCAATCTGCGTCCGATTCGACTTTACTCTGAGCTGGTCTGCCCGCTCAAGAACAAGCAGCCGCGCGACGTGGACTTGGTGGTCGTGCGCGAAAACACCGAAGACGCCTATATCGGGATGGGGGGCTTCTTTAAAAAGGGCACCCCTGACGAGGTGGCCACCTGCGAGTGCATCTACACGCGGCGCGGCACCGAGCGAGTGATCCGCTATGCCTTCGAGCTGGCTCGCACTCGCCCGCGCAAGCACCTGACTCTGGTGGACAAGGCCAACGCTGTGGCCGCTCACGACCTGTGGCGCCGCACCTTCGAGGAGGTGGCCCGCGATTTCCCGGACGTAACCACGGCCACTGCCTACGTCGACGCTTGCGCCATGTGGATGATCAAGAATCCAGAGTGGTTGGACGTGGTCGTGACCACCAACATGTTCGGAGACATCCTCACCGATCTGGGCGCGATGATCCAGGGCGGATTGGGTCTGGCCGCCTCGGCCAACCTGCACCCCGGCCAGGTCAGCCTGTTCGAGCCCATTCACGGCTCAGCCCCGCGTTACGCCGGACAGGGCAAGGCCAATCCCCTGGCGGCCATCCAGGCCGTGTCCATGATGCTCGACTACCTGGGCGAGAAGAAGGCTGCCCAGAGCATCGAGGGGGCCGTGGAGAAGCTCTTCGCCGAGGGTCTCCTGACCGATCTTTCGACCTCCAGCGGCCGCTCCACCGGCGAGTACGGCGATCTGGTGCTGGGCAAGCTGAACGAGACCGCTTCGGTGGGGGGGTAAGCTTCCTCCAGACTTCACAGGGAGTAAAGGCGATGGCAACAGCAACCGTAAATCAAGTCAAGACGATCGCCGTGGTTGGCAGCGGCACGATGGGCTCGGGGATCGCGCAAATCGCTGCCTCGGCTGGCTTCAAGGTGATCATGAACGACGTCGAGACGAGCCTTCTCGAGCGCGCCGTGAGGACGATCAGGGGTAGCCTGGAGAAGTTCGTTCAGAAGGGGAAGCTGAGTGAGGAGGACCTGAAGGCCACGCTCGACCGCCTGACCCACAGCGTCGAGCTCGATCAAGTGGCTCAGGCCGACCTGGTGATCGAGGCCGTGACCGAGAGGATCGAGGTCAAAAACGAGCTTTTTGCTCGCCTGGACGCCCTCTGTCCCGCTCACACATTGCTGGCCACGAACACCTCCTCTCTCTCGGTCACCGAGATGGCTCGGGCCAGCAATCGGCCCGACCGGGTGGTGGGAATGCATTTTTTCAATCCGCCGGCCCTGATGAAGCTGGTCGAGGTGGTGCGCACCCCGCTAACCTCCGAGGAATCCTTCAAGACGGCCTGGGAGGTGGCTCTGAAGCTGGGCAAGTCGCCCGTCGAAGCGCGCGATACCCCGGGCTTCCTCTTCAATCGCCTCATCATTCCCTACCTGAACGAAGCCATTTGGGCTTTGTATGAGGGAGTGGGGAGCGTGGAAGACCTGGACGCGGCCATGAAGCTGGGCGGCAATATGCCTATCGGCCCCCTTTCCCTGCTCGACCTGATCGGTATCGACGTGCAACTGCACGCCTGTGAGGGGCTGCTGGCCGAGTTGGGCAATCCCAAGTTCGAGCCCTGCCCCCTGAATCGGGCCATGGTCAGGGCTGGCTACCTGGGACGCAAGGCGGGCAAAGGCTTCTATGACTACTCCGGCGACCCGCCCCGCGGGGTCGACCTGTCGGTTTTTCGCCGTTGAGGCAGCTTCTGCATTCCCGCGTGAACCTGTGCGCGCGAGTTGTAGACAATCCATTGAACGGCGCCGCGCTAATTCCTCGACGCGCGGCGCCCTGGAGTGAAGGAGTGGAGAAACGATGCGTGGCGTGGACATGAAATACAAGACCTTGATCCTCTGTTACCAGGATCACCTGGCGGTCCTGAGCGTTAACCGACCCGACAAGCTCAACGCCCTCAACAACCAGGTGCTCGACGAGATGAACCAGGCTCTGGACGAGATCGAGGCCAATCCCCAGTGGCGTGTCTTGCTCATTTCGGGCGGCGGCGACAGGGCCTTCGTGGCCGGAGCCGATATCGGCGAGCTGAGGGATCTCAACGCGCGCTCAGGGAAGAAGGCGGCCGAGAAGGGCCAGAAGCTTTTCCGTCGCCTGGAGAAGTCGCACCTGTTCACCATCGCCGCCATTAATGGCTACGCTCTGGGTGGGGGGCTCGAGCTGGCTCTGGCATGTGACGTTCGGGTGGCCGCCGATCACGCCGTGCTGGGCCTGCCCGAGGTCGGACTGGGAATCATTCCCGGCTATGGAGGCACCCAGCGCCTGCCGCGCCTGATCGGTCGCGGTCACGCCATGATGATGCTGGCCACCGGCACCAAGATTCAGGCTGCCCAGGCCGTTCAGATCGGGCTTGTCAACCTGGCCGTTCCTCGCGACCAGCTGATGCAGGTCTGTCAGAGCATCGCCACCGAGGTCTCCAAGAACGGACCGCTGGCAGTCGCGGCAGCCAAGCGCGCCCTGGACCAGGGACTCAGCACCAGCCTGGATGAAGGGTTGGCCATCGAGGCCAGGGAGTTTGGAAAACTATGCTCCAGCGCCGATCGAACCGAGGGCATGACGGCTTTTCTTGAGAAGCGTGCCCCCGAATTCACCGGACGCTGAAAAGGAGAAATACAATGGCTCTGTTGGACATCGTGATCGCCGGGGGAGCCCGGACCGCATTCGGCAAGTTTGGAGGCTCCTTGCGCGATCTCTCAGCCGCCGATCTGGCCCTGGCGGCCAGTCTTGAGGCGCTCAAGCGCAGCCAGGTTCGCGCCGAGGACATCGATCACGTGGTCTTTGGGAACGTGATCCAGTCCAGCGGCGATGCCGCTTACCTGGCCCGGCACGTGGGCTTACGTGCGGGGGTGCCGATTCCGGTGCCCGCCGTCGTGGTCAACCGCCTGTGCGCTTCCGGCTTTCAGGCTATCGTGACAGGTGCCCAGGAGATCCTGTGCGGCGATGCCGAGGAGGTGCTGGTAGGCGGGGTGGAGTCCATGAGCCAGGCCCCCCACGTCGTGCGGGGCGCCCGCTGGGGAATCCCGCTGGGCCAGAGCACCATGGGAGACGCCCTCTGGGACGCTCTGACCGATACCTATTGCGGCTGCAGCATGTCCAACACGGCCGAGAACCTGGCCTCGCAATACGGGATCACCCGCGAGGAGACGGATGAGTTCGCTCTGCGCAGCCAGAGACAGGCCGCCGAGGCTCAGAGCTCAGGGCGGCTGTTAGAGGAGATCGTGGGCGTGGAGGTGCGTGGCAAGAAAGGCAGCGTGACCGTCGACAAGGATGAGGGGATTCGGGGTGACAGCACCCTGGAGGGCCTGGCCAGGCTCAAGCCGGCCTTCCGGGCCGATGGCGTGGTCACTGCCGGGAACGCTTCGGGCATCAATGACGGTGCCGCGGCCCTGGTTCTGACCAGCGCCGACTCCGCGAAGAAGCGCGAAGCCAGGCCGCTGGGGCGGTTGCTTGGCTGGTCGGTCAAGGGCGTGATCCCCGACCTGATGGGAATCGGGCCGGCGCCCGCCGTGCGGGATCTCTTGCAGAAGACGGGCAAGTCGCTGCACGAAATCGACCTGATCGAGGTGAACGAGGCCTTTGCCTGCCAGTATCTGGCAGTGGAGCGCGAGCTCGGCTTGCCTCGCGAGAAGGTCAACGTGAATGGCGGAGCGGTAGCTATCGGCCATCCTTTGGGGGCGTCCGGGGCCCGCCTCACCCTGACGCTTCTGTACGAGCTGCGCCGTCGAGGGGGCAAGCTGGGCATCGCCACCGCCTGCGTGGGCGGTGGACAGGGGATGGCCCTGCTGGTCGAGTCGATCCAGTAGCTTGCTGAGCGTCTCCCAGGCGCTGGAGCGCATCCTGTCTCACGTGAGACCGCTCGAGCCGCGCTCGCACCCCCTGAGCCAGACGCTGGGTCTGGTGCTGGCCCAGGAGGTCGTCGCGCGGGAGGCCCATCCCCCGTTCGATAACTCGGCCGTGGATGGCTTCGCCGTGCGTTCAGCTGAGGTCGCCGAGGGGACCTGGCTGGATCTCGTGGGCTCGATTCCGGCCGGCTCGGTGCCCGAATTCGAGCTCGGTCCAGGCCAGGCAGCCGCCATTATGACCGGGGCCATGCTATGCCCGGGGGCCGACGCCTGCGCCATGGTTGAGGACTCTGAGCGGCAAGCTGGAAGGGTTCGATTCACGCGGAGAGTGCGGCCGGGGGAGAATGTGCGCCGGCAGGGCGAGCACCTCCAGCCCGGCCAGGTCGTCTTACGGCCTGGTCACCGTCTGCGTCCGGCCGACCTCGGCCTGGCCGCCTCCCTGGGCTACCCCGAGTTGGCGTGCATTCCCCGGGCCCGGGTGGCCATCGTTTCCACCGGGAGCGAGCTGGTTCCGCCGGGTCAGCCCCTGGGACCGGGCCAGATCCGAGACAGCAACTCTTATGCCCTGGAGGCACAGGTGCGAGCCTGCGGAGGAGAGCCGGTGCGGCTGGGTCCGGTGGTCGACGACCGGGACGCCCTCGAGCAAGCCTTGCGTCAAGCTCTCGAGCAGGCGGAGGTGCTGGTCACCTCGGCTGGCGTTTCGGTAGGGGAGCACGATCACGTTCGCGACCTGATCGCAAAACTGGGTGGAGAGTTGAGCTTCTGGCAGATCAAGATGCGCCCCGGAAAGCCCCTGGCTTTCGGGTTGGCTGGTTCCATTCCCATGTTTGGTTTGCCAGGCAATCCGGTGTCCTCCATGGTGACCTTCGAGCTGTTTGTGCGGCCTGCCCTGGAGGTGATGATGGGGCGCTTTCCTGGTGAGAGCCGCAAGCAGACTGCGCGCCTGACTCACGAGATCACCAAGAAGACCGGTCTGACCACCTTCCTTCGATGCCGGCTGGAATCGACCGGGACCGGTCTCCTGGCCACGGCCACTGGCGATCAGGGCTCACATCTCTTGCGCTCGATGGTCGAGGCCGATGCTCTGGCGGTGTTACCCGAGGAGCTCGAGCGGCTGGAGGCGGGTCACGAGGTTGAGGTGCTCCCCCTTCATCCTTAAGCCGTCAGTCGTCCCTCTTCCACCGCTCGGCCTCCAGACCGGTGCCTTCCGTGGTGTTGGTGCTCGCGCCGACATGGCTACCAAAGGTCTCCCGGTAGAAGGTGCCGGTGACGTGAGCCTGGACCAGCATGCCGTAGGTCCACAGGACCCCCCCGAAAAAGAGGCCCAGGATGCCGATCAGGGGGAGGTTGCTGAGAATATTCAGCGGGATCGAGCACACGGTTCCAATGGCCATGTTGACCAGGACCACGACCGCATAAGGCTGGAGGTTAGAGGTGATCTTCTCGAAAATGTTCCCGAGCGCAAAACCTGAGCCGAGCTCGTCCGTGGTGGCATAATTAAGGATGGCCATGGGCAGGATGAAGTAGATCGCCAATCCGACCAGACCCGCAAGGATGGTTCCCAGAATGAACCAGATGCCGACGCTGGTGGAACCATCGGCTGCCCGCGTCCCCAGGAGCGAGATGAGCGATCCGCCGATGGTAAATACGGTGATCACGAACGGAATAGCGTAGTAGCCGATGAAAATGATCAGGGCCATGAGGCCGAAGCGGAAGTGGTCGGCCATCAGCTCCCATTCGGGCAACTCGTCTTCCTCGCCCTTGATGACCTTGCGCATGGCCGAGATGCCGTAGCCGCCCAGGACAACAAAGGGGATGGCCAGTAAGAGGATGCCGGGGAAAAAACAGGCTCCCCCGAGCGCAAGCTTCTTCTTCGCGTCCGGGTCGTTGAGCGGATACCGAAACGAGTTTGCCAGGTCGAGGGCCACGTCCACTCCTCTCGGGAGCCAGAATGCTCCCATTTTTCAAGGGATAGGCACACCGATTACCGTTTAGTTAGGTTCGGGCTGGCAGGGGTCGATCCTTCTGCGAAGGGAAGCCCCCGGCCGGGTCGAAGCACACCAGGACCGCTTTCTGTGTTGCCAGGAGGCTCATGGTTTCGGCTGAAAATGGTTCAAGAGGAGGTCCGCTATGCCCGGACCGTGGGAATGGGTCTTGATCTTCTTTATCGCGCTCTTGCTGCTAGGGCCGGGAATCTTCATGCGAGCCGGTGGCTCGCTCGGCTCTGGTGTGGGCGCCTTCAAGCGAGCCCTGAAAGAGGGTGAGCAGAAAGCATCGGGCCAGAGCCAGAACGAGCCGCCCGCTTCCTGACCCCCGGATGGAAGAGTCCCTGGTCGACGAGACCCCCCACGACCGGCCGATGAGCCTGGTCGATCACCTTTCGGAGCTGCGCTCGCGTATCTTCTGGTCGCTGCTGGCCTGGGTGGTGGCCTCCACGGTTTGCTATTTCTACACTCCAACTCTGCTGTCGCTGGTGCGTCCCTTGCTTGGTCCCAAGGCCGAGCTGATCTTCACCGGTCCGACCGAGGCTTTCTTCGCGTATCTGAAGCTGGCGATGGTGGCCGGGCTTTTTATCGCCGCCCCCGTCATCCTCTATAACGTGGCCATGTTCGTCCTCCCCGGACTGACCGTGCGCGAACGCCGCTGGCTGATCTCCATGCTGCCGATGTCGATCGTCTTGTTCGTGGTCGGCGGTGTCTTTGCCTATTACGTCGTGCTCCCCACAACGATGGGGTTCTTCATGTCCTATGCCACTCCTGATCTGAAGGCTCAGATTCGAATCGATGAGTTCATGGGATTCGTGACCGGGCTCTTATTGATTTGCGGGCTGATGTTCCAACTGCCGCTGGTCTTGTTATTTCTGGCCAATCTGGGACTGGTCAGCTCTCGGGGTCTCTCGCGTCAGCGCCGACTGGCCGTCTTTGTTGCTTTCCTGGTGGCAGCCCTGGCCACCCCCACGCCCGACGCAATGACCTGCACCGTGGTGGCGCTGCCCATCTACCTCCTGTTCGAGTTCAGCCTTATTTTGATGAGGATCACCGGAAAGTGATCAGGTTGCGCACCTGCTGGGGGGGACGTATACTGGGCTCAGAACAAAGACATCTCTCGTGCTCGCGGCACGAAGCATAGAAGGAGCCAAGAAACGTGGAAAGCCTGGTTTTTGCCTGGGTCCTGGGCCCGATGGAGCTGGTTTTATTGCTGGTGGCTGCGCTGATCATCTTTGGCCCTCGTCGTCTGCCGGAGATCGGCAAGGCTGCCGGGGAAGCCATCCACGGCTTCAAGAACGCCAGTATGGCCCCCCCTCCACCCCCGGCTCAGTCGGCTCAGCCCCCGGCACCGGGTCAGCCGCCAGAGGGCGTCACCAGGGTCTAAGGCACTTTAAGCCGCGCGCTGAAGCTCCAGCTCGTTCCACTGCCGCGCTTTGACCTGTTCAGAGAGAGAAAACGCGCAGGAATCTGGACAAAATGTTGAACGAGGCCACGCCAATTCCTGAGTTGTTTCCTGGCGCTGCTTAACCCTGGAATCCCGAGGCTCAGCGAGCCGGACGCTCTTCATCCAGGCTCAATGGGCCTGTGAGGTGGTAGGCCAGAATGGCCAGCTCGTGGGTCATGTCCACGTTGCGCACGACCACGCTATCAGGATGCCCGAGGTTGGATCCGGTAAAGTTCAGCAGCGCTTCCACACCCGAGTCGATGAGCAGCTTGGCCACCGCGCGGGCTCCAGAGGGTGGCACCGCCAGGATGCCCAGCTTCAAACCCAGCGGGCAGGGGAGGTCGGCAACGTCTCGGATGGTGACTCCGTGCAGGCGCCTGCCGATTTTGTCGGGGGCCTGGTCGTAGATTCGAACAATGCGAAAGCCCCACCGGGAGAAGCCAGGGAAGTTGGCCAGGGCTGAGCCGAGGTTTCCGGCCCCAACCAGCACCACGTCGTGGTCCTGATCGAGCTGCATGATGGCTGCGATGCGGTCGAGCAGGTCGGCCACCGGATAGCCCAGGCCTTGAATTCCAAACTCGCCGAAGTGGGACAGGTCCTTGCGAAATTGAGAGGCCTTCACACCGGCCAGGGACGCTAGCTCTTCGCTGGAGACGATCTCCTGGTCGGCTTCTTGCAGCTCGACCAGGCATCGGAAGTAGCTCGGCAGTCTCGCGATGGTGGGCTCAGGTATCTTGTCACGCCTCTCTGACATGGACCAGGGGCCATTCCTCAAGAGGCAGCCTTTACCTCTGCCCGCAGGCGGGCAGCCTCGACAACTTGCCACAGGAGTAAAGCCGTGGTCACGGAGCCCAGACCCCCCTTCGAGGGCAGGAGGGCTGAAGCCACCAGGTTCACCCCGGCCTGCTCCACGTCTCCTACAACCCGGCCATCGGGTCCAACGTTCGTGCCCACGTCCAGGACCACCGCCCCGGGAGTGACCATCGAAGCGGTGACCAGCTCTGGCTGGCCGGCAGCCACGATGAGGATCTCGGCCTGACGAGTCTCGTAGGCTAGATCGCGAGTGCGCGAATGACACAGAGTGACCGTCGCATCCTCGGCCAGCATGAGAAGTGCCAGGGGTTTTCCGACCACAAGGCTTCTCCCGACGATGACGACCCGCTTTCCGGCGATGGGAATCTCGTGGTGATGGAGCAGCTCGACGCAAGCGGCAGCGGTGGCAGGAACAAAGAGCGGGTTGCCGGCAAGTAGACGACCTAGATTGACCGGGTGCAGACCGTCCACGTCCTTTTCGGGAGGAATGCGAAGATTAGGATGCAGAGAAGCGTACTCATCACTGCCGGGAGCCTCCATCATGATGGCGTGAACCTTCGGGTTCTCGGCCAGCTCGCGGAGGTGCTCGATCAGCTCACGGCCGGCGCCTGACGCCGGCAAGGTGAGGCGCTGGGTTTGAATGCCAAGCATCGCACAGGCCTCCTCCCGGGCGCTGGCCGAGAGGGCCGAGGATGGATCACCGGTTGCGTCGACAACCGCCAGAGTAGGCACAATTTCCACGGCGGCCAGGGCAGCAATCTGCTGTTCGATGTTGCGGTGCAGGCGGTCCACGACCGGTTGCCCTCTGAGAATCCGTGCGGCCATGCAACCCTCTTTCGTTTTGAAATTTTCTTCGCCTTCTTGATCTTTCAAGTTGGGTTGAAGGTTCCTCATGAAAATAAATGGCCTGGTTAAGGGATTTAGTTCGTTCGGCCAGGGTCCAAAAAATCTTGAAAAAAGTGCCGATCTTAGAAGGAGGAGGGGCTCGATTCAGGGAAATCCTTCAACGCGGTCAAACGGATTTTCGGGTCTTCAGGCGCGCCTGGGGGCCCCCAACGCAGTGGAGGTGAAACAGTGCCGCCTAAGAAGGAGACACCTAAGAAGGCCGATACCAAGAAACCGGCAGCCAAGCCCGCCGCTAAGCCAGCGGCGAAGCCAGCAGCCAAGCCCGCAGCGAAACCGGCAGCCAAACCTGCTGCTAAGCCAGCCGCGAAGCCTGCTGCCAAACCCGCAGCGAAACCGGCTGCGAAGCCTGCCCCGAAGAAGAAGGGCACTCCTGCGAAGGAGATGTAGGAAGGTTTCGGTCTCCGAAATCTGCGGCTGAGGGAGCAGGGTCAGGGACCCGCTCCCTCAGTTGTTTCTCAGGCCCTGGCCGGGGTTGTAACTGCGGACCGAATCAGAACCAGCGGCGTCATCTCGTCGGCGTTGCCCTGAGGGTTGGGCTTGAGCGCTTCTACGACCTCCTGCTGACGCGACTTGTCGGACAGGTGCAGCACGTCCACCTTACCCAGGTCATTGGCATCTACGATGGCGCAATCAAGGCCGGTCTGCCTCTTGATCAACTGGACAAGCTCGTCGCCGCGAGCGGGACCAAGAACGACGTGCTTGTCAAAGGGGGGCAGTGTTCCCGTGCAGTCGTCGATCACGGCCACGGCGCGACCCGCCGCGAGATAAAAGTCGCCATCGCGGCGTCGAAGCTTCCCCAGCAGCCCGGCTGCAAAGGAAAGCAACATGCGGGTTGTACCCACCTCTTGAAAGGCCATTTCCAGAGCGTAGACCGACGAAAGAGAGGAATGCATGCCGAAGAGCCGGTTGAGTCGCCGCGCGAGATAGCGGGGCTTGATGTCTTCGCAATAGACGATGCGACCCTGCATGATAGCCACCGCCGATTCGGCCACCGCAATCAGATCGCCCGGAGCGGAAACGCCTTCGGAATATTTTTTGACAATCTCGAGCAGGTCGTCACCGGGTCGCAGAAGCTTGGTCCGAAGCGGTACGACTCGAGCTCTTGGGTCGGGGGAGCTTTTCTTCTTCGAGTCCTGAGCAGGTGCGGGGAGCTCGGGATGCTCATCCACGGCCTTGAAGCGGCTCAAATCGAGGAAGAGCTCCTCTCGCCGGTAGATCATCGGCGTTCGACCATAGTATTTGAAGAAAATGTCCAGGCGCAGCTCGGTGAGCGAATTGAGCATGGTACGAATGTCGGGTGCCGTCAGCCAGAGCTCCACCCAGACCTTGAGCTGCTCGCCGGGGACGATGGTGGAAGCATCCCAGTATCCGTCTGCTCGCCACTTCAGGGGGTTGATCAGACGGCAAACGGGCTGCAACTCGCTGAAGTGCTCACCGGCTGGCTGGAGGTTCGCACTGGCATCGATCAACAGGGCCTGTTGGGGTCCGTTGTTGATGAACGGGAAAGACAGTCGCAGGCAGGCGTGCGAGTCATCAGCGATCAGCAGGGTGCGGTCGTCGATCTGCTCGGCAGCCAGGCGAAGCCGGCAGTCGCCTCGCGTCTGACAAAAGATCTCGAAACCAGCCCAGCTAGCCAGACCCGCTAAACCGATCGCCCATAGCTTCAACATATTGCTGCTCCGGAAGGAAGCCACCCATTGGGGGGCAAAGATCAATGCTGTCGAGGGGTTTTCGGGTCGTCTCCCCATATCCTTCTGGAATCGAGCAAGGATGGTTCGTCTTTACGGAAGTTATAACGGGCGTTACTTCATCGCCCAGTTCCCAGGCGAGGTGCGCATCCACCGTGGAAGCGCCTTCCAGTGGACACGTCCTGTATCCAACGTGCGCGAAACGTTGGCGGTGGGGAACAATGGAGAGGTGTTCTTTCGCACCGAGTCAGGGGTTTTCGTTCGTCTGCCCTATGACCGCAATGCACAGCTCACCAAGGTCGAGTTGTTCCGGGCCCGTCCGGAAGAGAATGTGCGGCTCGGGAAGCTGCGCATCAATGCTGACGGGCGCGAGTTCTGCTACGAGAAGATTCAACCTGAGAAGCGCCTCAGCGAGAAGATCTTTCGCCTGCTCGGAAAGAAAGACGGCGACGGTGGGGGAGCCAGCAGCCACTCGTTGAACCTGCTCAACCCCCGCTCGAGCGAGGCTCTGAGCTTCTTCTCGGCCACCTTGACCCCGGGCAAGGACGATCGCTTTTTGTGGGAGGTTTCACCCTATTTCATCTACCTGGTTGTGGCCCAGACCGAGAAGAAAGGACTGGTCTTCCAGGTGATCAACATCCCCGACAAGGCAGTAACGGCCGAGTTTGAGATGGGGGTCCAGAACGTGACCCGCATTTTTGTCAACGATCAGGGCACCGTCATGCTCGAAGTCAAGCAAGAGAATGCCGTGACGCTGGTCATCGTGAGCGCCAATGGAAAGTTCCTTCTCGAGCCCCCGCCCAACTACCGGGTTCTCCATCTCGGAGCAGATTGGGTGGCCTTTCAGACGATGGTGGACCCGCACATCATCGTCCGGCGTTTCGACAAGTCCCTGGTGGTTACGGCCGACCTGCGCCCGCTGGCCAAACTCGGGGTCGAGTATCGTTTCCTGGTGAATGATCGGGGAGATCTCGACCTGGTGACCTTCGCTGAGGACGTCGTGACCGTGCACAACACCGACTTTCGCAATCTCGAGACGGATGCCAAGCGGTGGGAGCTGCTCGCTCGTCAAGCTGCCGCCCAGGAAGAGGGCAAGGTTGCCCGCCAGGCTATCGAGGAGCACCAGGAGAGGGTCGAGCGAATGGCCCGCGAGGAAAAGCAGCGCGAGATGATGACCGACATTCGGGCCTCGGCGCCGGTGACCAGCTTACCCCTGGAGCTGGAGCCATCCAGCGAATGGCCGCCACGTCTCGAGCTCGGGCTCGAGTTGGAAGAGCCCGCCCCGCGCACCTCAGCCCGCGGCTCTGAGCCGGCCAGCATTCCTCTGCCCCTGGAGTTGCCGGAGGAAACGCCCGGCCCGCTCAAGCTGCAGCCTCGGTCGCTTCCGGCCCCCCCGGCCCCGGCAATGTCCTCGGACGACATTGCCCGCCAGCTTGAGAAGCTCCAGATGCAGTATATCGCCGGTGAAGTCGGGCGCGAGGAGTACTACCGGCGCAAGAATGAGCTCGAGTCAGCCCGCAAGAATGCGACAGCTCGGCCGGCCGCTGCTCCCAAGATGCTCGAGATCGAGCCCGTCTCGAAGCTCGACGTTCCCAGGTCGGAGCCTCCGGCCGCGCCTCCGACACTCGGCAAGAGTCCACGCCTGGAGCTCGGACGCTCGCTGCGCCCCCCTCCCGGGGAAGATTCTCGCTGACAGGGTGGCTCTCGAGAGCCCGACCGGTAGCCCACCGCAGCGACCGGGGCTGAGGCTCGCTCGCTCGAGCCGTGAGGCAACCCCGGATCCGGGGGCCTGGCTCTGGCTCTTCTCCTGGCTCTTGTTGACCGGCCTGGGGCCGGTCTGGCCCGGTCCTCCGCTGGAGGCCGCCCGATTGCTCTGGGTACTGCTCTTCTCGCTGATCCTGCACGACCTGGGCCACGCCCTGGCGGCCGACCGGGCCGGTGATCCCACCTCTCGATCGCAGGGCCGGCTGCGACTCAGCCCTCTGGCCCATTTCGACCGTTTGGGCTCCTTCTGGATGCCCTTGCTCTCGACCGTCCTCTCGTCGGCGCAGCTCGTTGTCGGCTGGGCCCGGCCCATTCCGGTGCGCTACGAGTCTTTGCGCGATTCTCGTCAGGACGCTCTCAGGGTCGCCGCGTGCGGCCCACTGGTGAGTCTGGGACTGGCTTACCTCTGCTTGCTCGGCCTGGCCGCGCTCACCCTGGTGCTGGGCATCCGGTTGGAGCTGAATCCCCCTGGAGGCGTCTGGACGGCGTCCGTGCTGGCTCCGAGCCTGGTCGGCTGGGAAGCCGTGGCCTCCACCCTGCGCTTTGGCCTGGCGGTCAATCTGGTGCTGCTGGTGGTCAACTGCCTGCCCTTCCTGCCCTTTGACGGAGGGTGGATCCTCAGGCTGATCACTCCCCGGCCGACCCGGTCGGTGATCGAGCGCCTGCAGGCAATCTTGTTGCTCCTGGCGGTGGTCCTGACCCTGTTGGGACGGGGCGGCTTTCTGCTCACCCCGCTGGGCGGCCTCTGGAGCCTCAGTCTGAGAACGCTCGAGGCTCTGCCTTGAAGCGCCTCTGCTGCGGCGACTGTGGTGCCTGGTATGGAATCGAGCTGGCCTTCTGCTCCGAGTGCGGGACGCTGGGCGAGGGCCACCTGCCCGCTCGCCTGGAGGGGGCGCTCTTGCAGAGCTCAGTCTCGGCCTGGGCTGATTCCCTGCGTCGCGGGGTCGTCTGGGCCAATCTGGGGCCGCTGGCATTCCTCAGCGCGACCGTGGACAGCACCGTCTGCCTGGCGACCCGGCAGCCGGCCTGGTCGGTGGCCTGGCTGAGTCCGCGTATCTCTTTCTCCAGGCTGCTTCCGGTGCAGATTTTCGGGCTCGACCTGGCTCGATTGGCGAGAGAGACCGCCTGGCTCGAGCAGGAAGGGTTTCTGCCCTCGTCAGACTTCGTGATACCCGAGGAAGGCGCACCTTGTTTCTACCGCCTGCTTGCCTGTCCGGGGGAGTGTAGCTGGGCGCTCTTGACGGTGCCCCCGCCCTGCTCGCCGGAAGCTCAGAATTGGAGCTGGAGCTTCCACAGCCTGCTGGCCGGCAACCGCTCTCTGGCCAGTCACCCGGTAGAGGCGGTGGGGGAGGTAGCCGGACTCGAGGTGCTGGCCGTGCCAGGGTCCTGGCTTGACCGATTGGTCGTCCACCGTCAGGCCCTGCTGGCCCGGGGTCAGGCTCGACCTGTCGGTGACCTTCCCCGAGTGGGCTGGTTCTATCGACACTACCAGCTCTTGACGGCCGGTCGAGTCGCCGCCGGATTGGCCCGGGGGACGCTGGTGCAGGCCCGGGGGGATAGCTATCGCCCTCACTGCCTCCAGCATCCCTGGGCCCCTGCCGTGGCCGAGTGCCATTTCTGTCGCCTGCCTCTGTGTGATACCTGTGGCGTCAGAGAGGAGTCCGTGGTCGGATGTGGCCTGTGTGCAACGCTCAAGCTCGAGGGCCCGGTCTCGAAGCAAGCTGGCCCAACGGTAGCCAGACGAACCACCGGAGCAGCTCTGGACGCGCTGCTGGCCGGGTTGGTGTGCTTGCTGGCAGGGAACCTGACTCTGGCCGTTTTGCTTTTCCCTCTGGCCATGCTCTTGATGACCATGCTGGGCAGTCCTGGTCGTCGCCTGGTGGGCCTGCGCCTGGAGGGTCAACCCGACTTTCTCCAGCTCTGGCTGCTGGCCTGGACCTTCTCCGAGCCCCTCAGCGGCTGCGAAGCTCGAGATAGCTGAGCAATTCGACCTCCTGAGCGGGCGTGGGCTCAAAGTCGATCTGGCCTGAGTGTCCGCGACCCCCCTCGTGAGTCCATCGCACCGTTCCCCGCAGGCGCAGGGGGCGATCGGGCCGCAACAACATGACCAGAGTAAGCTCTTCGCCTGCGGTCAGACAGGTCGCGCTCTTGAAGAGCACGCAGCGGGTGCTCATTTCCTGGGTGAACAGTTTGATCTCCCCACCGGCCGGTCGCGGCACGTGGACTTGCAGCATTCGGGTGAGCGAGTACATCCTCTCGGGAGTGGCCGCAGGCGCATCAGCCTTCCTGAGAGCCGATCCGAACCCCAGCCAGGTAGCCGTCCAATGGGCAATGTGGGTCATCGAAGTCATCCTTTCCATTCGTCTATCGGATAAGACCGGCGGGGTAGGGGAACGTTACTCGGGACAGAACCTGATCCAGGATGCGACTCCTGCCACTTTTACTGATCCTGGCTCTGGCTTGCTCTCCAGCACCCGCACCCTCTCAATCCACGGTCTTCACTTATGACGATGGCAGGGGGCAGCAGGTTCAACTGCTGGGTAAGGAGGTGAAAGTGACCTCCCCTCACTTTGAACCCCTCCAGTACAGCCTGCTCTCCGACAACCCCGCCCAGCGCCTGGCCGAGAGCGAAACACGCATCGCGCAGGGGCAGAAGGCCGCCAACGGTGCTCGCATCGGGACAGGGCAGAACCAGGTGGCGGCCGACTCGGTGCCGGAGGCGCGGGTGGTGCTCGAGCAGCTCTTACCGGTGGCTGATGGAATTGGCCCCGACTCGGCCTGGTTGGGGGGACGACTCGGACGCCAGAGCGCAGAGACTGGCTTCTGGACCCTCACGGCGGCAGGTACCGTCTATGTATTGAGCGACAACCCTCCGACCACCATGAAGGCGGGCGACCAGGTGGTGGTATCCGGCCAGGTGGATACCGACCAGATGAGCGCGGCCAACGCCGGGCCGGTCTACAAAGCCAGCCAGTGGAGGGTCTGGAAACCCTGAATCGCAAGCGCCTCGAGTTGCCGGGGGGCAATTACCTGGAGGTGGCCCAGGCCGGCTCGGGATCGAGCTTGCTCTTTCTCCACGGAGGAGCTGGCTCGATCTCCAACTGGCGCCACCAGATAGCAGCCTTCCAGGCCGACTACCACGTGGTAGCCCTGAATCTGCGTGGCCACGGCGGCTCTCCCTGGCCCGGCCCGTCCCACGTGGACGACTTCTTCACCGACGTCCTCTACGCCCTGGACACTCTCCCCATGAGCTCGAGGTTGGCCCTCATGGGGCACTCCTTCGGAGGTTACCTGGCCACCAGGCTGGCGGTGACGCGGCCTGAGCGGGTCGCCGCCCTGGGCCTTTTCAATACCTGCGGTCACCTGCCCAACACACCGGTCTCGCGGTTTTTGCAGCTCTTCTCTCGACGCTCGGATCTGCTGCGCTACTTCTGGCCAGGGCGGGTCAACGCCGGTCCCCAGGTCACCTTCGAGCTGATGCATCGCACTTTGAAGCAGTGGCAAGCCTGGCCGCTCTACAGCCAACTCACCATGCCGGTGCTGGTGGCCCTGGGAGGTTGCGATCTCTTGATCCCCCTGCGGCTGGGACGGCGCATGGCCGCAGCCATCCCCCGTTGCAGGCTGGAGATCGTGGCTACAGCCGGGCACGTGCTCCCTATCGAGCGACCCGGATTGGTCAATTCCTGGATCCGTGCCCTGCTGACCGAGGCCTTCAGACCAGAGCCGGCTTGCGTCCCGCCAGGTTCTCCGGGTTGAGCCCGGTGAGCGCGTCTACCACGAAACGGCCGTCCTTGCGCACCAGCACGTCGTCAAACCAGAGCTCGCCGCCCTCCTCCTGACGCAGCACCAGATCCCAATGGACGTTGGAGCGATTGTGATTCTGGGTCTCCTCGTAGCACTCTCCCAGAGCCAGGTGCAGGCTGCCACGGATCTTCTCGTCAAAGAGGATGTCGCGCATGGGCTTTTCGATGAATGGATTGAAGGCCACCGCAAACTCCCCGAAGTAACGGGCCCCCTCATCGGAGCTCAGAACCGCTTCCAGGGCCGCATCGTTGGAGCACGATGACTTGACCACGCGACCCTTCTCGAAGGTCAGCCGAATGTCGTCGAAAGCCGTGCCCCGGTAGATGGTGCCGGAATTGAAGTGGATGTGCCCCTCCACGGAATCGCGCACGGGAGCGGTGAAGCACTCGCCGTCGGGCACATTGTGGGTGCCGGTGCAGGGAACCACTCCCACTCCCTTGATCGAGAAGCGAAGGTCGGTATCGGGGCCCACGATGCGCACCCTGTCGGTCATGGCCATCAGCTCTTGGAGCGGCTTGACGGCCTTTTCCATGGCTTCGTAGTCAGCCAGGCAGACCTTAAAATAAAAGTCTTCGAAGGCCTGGCTGGACATGCCGGCCAGCTGGGCCATGGAGGCGTTCGGCCAGCGCAGCACAACCCAGCGAGTGTGCTTGACCCGTTGCTCGAGGTGGACCGGCTTCATCCATTCCTTTTCGTAGATGCCCATGTGCTCGGAGGGGACGTCGGACATCTCGGTGATGTTGTGGGCCCCACGAAGCCCGATGAAGGCCTGCATTTTCTCCATCCGGCTCAGCTCGAGCTGGCCCATCAGCTGCATGCGCTGGCGCACCTGCTCGGCCGTGCCGGTCCTCAGGAGCGCTCGTTGGATGGTGTGGTCCTTGAGCTCCACGATGCTCACCGCTCCCCTCTCGGTGGCCTCCTCGACCAGGGCGGTCAGCATCTCGGGAGGCACGTGGGTAGCCTCGATCAACACCTTGTCTCCCTTCTCGAGGCGGGTGGAGTGGGAAACGAGCAGTCGGGCGAGCTCACGGTAACGAGGGTCGGGCATGTCGGCAGACCTCCTGTGCAGGGTCAGCGGTTTTTATCGAAAGGCCAGGATGGATCCTGCCTTCGACAGGGCGACTCCAGATGGTAGCCCGGCCGAACGTCAAGGGGGTTTCCGGCTGCGCTCCTAGAACTGCCGCCCATGAGCACTCTGCTGGCTTGCTTGCCGGCTCCTCAGCGGCTTCACCAGAAGGCCCGTCGTGAGCGTCCGCCAGGCTATCCCGAGCGCTTCCCGGTGCCCGATGACCGGGTCAGCTGGGGAGTGGCCTTTCCCGAGTATCACCCGCCCGTTTATACCGATCCGCGCCTGCTCGCTCAGCCCTGGGCCGATCCGGAGTGGAGCCCTTCCCTGGCTCGTTTCGCCAGCCTGGAAGGCGAACTGGCGCGGGACGAGCAGGGTCGCCCCCTCAACCCATGGGGGCGCACCGGGCTGGCCGGCCGAGGACGTCTTGGTCGACACGGGGCCAATTTCTCCGCCGACCCCATCGTGACCCGGGTGCGGGAGGGCATCCTTGAAACCGTTCTGATCGAGCGGCGCGACTGCGGTCAGTGGGCTATTCCTGGAGGAATGGTTGACCAGGGGGAGGACTTTCGCGCGGCGGCCCGGCGTGAGTTGCTCGAGGAGACTGGCCTGGAACTTGATTTCGGGCCGGCCGTTTCAGTCGCCCGGGGCTATGTGGACGATCCACGCAATACCGACCACGCCTGGATGGAGTCGGAAGCCTTCCACCTGCACTTGAGCCAGGGCGGGGTGGATCCGGTGGGCGGCGACGATGCTCGAGAGGCAGCCTGGGTGCGGGTCGATCGAGGCCTGATGGATCGACTCTACGCCAGCCACTGGGTCAGTCTTGCCAGGGCGATCGCCAGCCTGGAACGCCTGCTGATGGTTGAGGTCGCTGTGGACGGGGCCGTGACTCAGAGGTCGCTGCTGTAGGCTCGCATCCGAGCCCGGTAGGTGCTCGGTGGCACTCCCTCCAGGCCTCGAAACATCGTGCTCAGGCGCTCTGGCGAGGCCAATCCGCAGCGCCGGGCGATGACCGCCAGGGGCCAGTCCGTTTCCACCAGCAGGCGCTTGGCCAGAACAATCTGCTGGGTTCGAATCATCCCCCGCGGGGAGCAGCCAAGGTGCTGTTGGAATTGCATCTCGAGCCAACGCCGCGATACAGACAGATAATCGGCCAGATCGCCAACTTTCAAGCCGCAGGAAAGGTTCTGGCGGATGTAATCAAGCGCGCTGCTCAACTGTGGGTGGTCTACCGCATTGGTGTCGGAGGACAGCCGAGCGACCACTCCCAGGGGCGGAATCAGGATGCGGGTTGAGCTTGATGCTCGACCTTCGGCCAGCTCGGTCAGCAGTTCCGCGGCCTGCCGGCCGATCTGCTCAGCGTCTTGAACCACGCTGGAGATGGGGATGGGAGCCAGTTCGTTCAGAAGGGCGTAGTCGCCGACTCCCAGTACGGCACACTGGTTGGGCACTCGGATCTTCTGGCGCTCACAGGCCTGGAGCACCCGTCGGGCCAGAATATCATTGACGACGAACAGAGCGAAGGGTCTGGCCAGGTGGCCCAGCCAGCGCTCCAGGCGGAGCCTCTCGCGCTGCCAGCGACCCGACCACTCCAGATCGCAGTCCAGCGACTCGACCGGACAGCCGGCTTGAGAGAGTCGTTCTGAGAAACCCTGCAGTCTCTCATGCGAGCTGAGTACGCCGGGGGGGCCGGCGAAGGCGAAGGAGCGAAAGCCCCGCTCCAGAAAGTGCTCGGCCGCCATCCGTCCGATAGCGGCGTTGTCGCTGCAAACCGTGGGCAGGTCGTAGGTGGCCACGGCACCCGAAACGTTGACGACCGGCAGGCGCCAGGTGCGCAGGCGTCGCCACTGGCGACGATCCGTCACCGCTGCGATAGCCCCGAAGAAGTTGCTGCGCAGCGCCGAGGCACCCACGTCTCCATAGGCCTCGGAGAGCAACTCCCAGGAATTCTCGCGGGCATAGGCCGCCACACCACGCACGACACGCCGGTCGAACGAGGTGCGATGCTCCAGGAGAAGGGCGACCCGGCGACGTATGGAGGGCATCCTCGACATTTCTTAAAGGAGGGGGCGACGACGGTGGCGGCGGTCTTTGCCACCGTCGCCGCTTCCCGGTTCGCCAGGCGAGAATCGCCCGCGAAGATGGAGGTCATATCCGCCTTGAACCAACCAGGCCCAGTTCCTCTCTTTGACTGCGAAACAAGCATGTGTTTTTGCGCAAAGCGCAAGGGGTGAAAGAAAGCGTGCAAGAAGCCCGGTCGATGAAACCACTGCTGGTTGTGGTAGGAGCTGGAAGCACCGGGCGTTTGCTGGTCGAGCGCCTGCAAGCTCGCTGGAAGCTGGTGGTGATCGATTCCGACCCGATCGCCCTGGAGCGCCTGGGTGAAACCCGAGCGACGCTCGCGCAGGTCTGCGGTGACGCCACCAGCTCGCTGGTCTTACGTCAGGCCCAGATTGATAGAGCCTACGCGGTTCTGGCTCTCACCGGACGAGACGATGTCAATCTTGAAGTGTGCCGCCTTGCGTCTCAGGTTTTCGGCCTGAAGACCAGGCTGGCCATCGTGCATCAGCCATCCCGCACGGAAGAGTTCGAGCAGGAAGGGGTCGGGGTGCTCAGCCGGGCCCACGCCATGGCCCTGGCGGTGGAGTCGCGTCTGGTTTCGGGCAAGCGTACCGCCAGCGACGTGGGCATCGGCCGGGGGGAGATTTACGACGTCAGTGTGTTGGCGACCTCACCGGCCGTCGGTCGCAGTCTCTCCAGTCTGCGACCGGTGTCCTGGCTGGTGGCCGCCATCTACCGCAACGAGCAACTCGTCGTGCCTCACGGCAATACGATCATCGAGCAGGGCGATCGGGTTCTGCTGGTAGGCGATCCAGCCGTCGTGCCCTCCATCGCTGACTACATGCACAGCGGAACGTCCAGATTTCCCTTGCAGTTTGGCTCGCGGGTCGTCTTTTTACAGACCAGGCCAGGCGACCCGGGATCAGCTTGGGCCGAATGTCTCTACCTCCTGGAGCAGAGCGGGGCCCTCGGCCTGCGAGTGCTTCTGGCCCCCGAGGCAGATTGGCGCCCCGCACTGAGTGGCCTCGAGGACGCCGAGCTTGTCTTGCTGGAACCTGGCTGGGAAACAAGCTTGACCGATATCCTCGACCGGCAAGACTCGGGAGTACTTGTCGTGGCTCCTCCGGCGCTCGACTGGAGGGACCGGATCGGCTTCGGCAACCGTCGTTTCCTGCAACTTCTGGACAAGACCCGTGAGCCCGTCTTGATCGCCCGCGGCACCTTTCCCTATAACCGAATTTTGCTGGGGGTCTCGGACGCTCGGGCCAGCCAGCGGGCAGCCGAGTTGGCCCTCGACCTGACTCGCTCGCTGGGAGCGCGCCTGACGGCCGTGGTGGCCGTACCCCCGGTGATCGTCGCCGGCGAGGAAGGGAACCGGCTCCTGCGCGAGTCGATGGACAAAATCGTCAGTTTGGGCCCCATCTATGGCCTGGCCGTGGAGGCCACAGAACTGCAGGGAAACCCGGTGTACAGCGTTCTCAGGGCCTCCCTCGAGCACAATCTGCTGGTGCTCTCACACCGGGTCAAGCAAGGCTTCTCGTTGACCCAGCCGGACATCTCCCGCCATCTCCTGCTGCGAGCCCCTGTTTCGGTGATGGTGCTTCCTCATGACTGAGCCCGACTCAGCTCTCTTTACCCGCTCTCTGGTTTTGATCTCCATGGGTGCCTTCGCCATTCCGCTGATGTGCCGTCCTTTGAGGGTTCCGGCCGCGGTGGGGGAGATCGCTTTTGGCATCCTGGTCGGTCCCTACGTTCTCAACTGGGTTTCACTGGGCGGCTTCATTCCGGTGCTGGCCGAGGTGGGCTTTTTTCTCTTGATGTTCCTGGCTGGTCTCGAGCTTGATTTCTCTGAGCTCGAGCGCAGTGGTAGAAAGAAACTCGTTCCCGCCACGCTGGCTGTGCTGGCGATGTTTGCGATGGCGGTCGGGGTCACTTTGCTCATGGGCTGGCCGGTCTTTCTCTTCATGGTGGTCGGAGCCATGTCCATCGGCGTCAGCCTGGTGCTCTTGAATGAGCTGGGACTGACCCGTGGCCCGCTGGGCCAACAGGCGCTGCTGGTGGGCTCGCTGGGCGAGTTCGGTTGTCTTTTGATCGCGACCGGCACCAACGCCTACGCTCGCTCAGGAGGCCTGTCGTCCGGCTTCTTCCTGGCCCTGCTGGCCCTGGTCGCGGTCTTCGTGCTGGCTTACCTCTGGCTGGTGGTGCTGCGCACTCTGGTCTGGTGGCGAGCCGAGTCCTTTGCTCGCCTGATGGAGACCCACGACTCTTCCGAGATCGGCGTGCGGGCCGGGCTGGCACTGATGTTCATCTTTGTGGCGGTAGCCAGCATGCTGGGCCTGGAGCCTATTCTGGGGGCCTTCCTGGCCGGTGCGCTCTTCAGCTTCTCGTTCCGGCACAAGGGCCCTCTGGAGGTGAAGTTCACCAGCCTCGGCAACGGCTTTTTCATCCCGGTCTTCTTCATCACGGTAGGCTTGCGATTCAACCTGCCCCTGGCTCTGGAGGGTGAGATGCTGCAGCTGGCTCAACTCCTGCTGGCTTTATTGCTGGTTCGCCTCGTGCCGATCCTGGTCTTCCGACCGTCAGGTCAGAGCTGGCAGACCTCGGTGGCCATTGCCCTCAATCTCTCGGCTCCGCTGACCTTGCTGGTGCTCTTTGCCAACCTGGGCCTCTCCATGGGAGAGATCGACGAGGGGATGCACGCCTCCATCATCATGCTGGCGGTGGTGACCTCGATTCTCTTCCCTTTCCTGTTCAAAGCCTGGGTGCGCCGACCTGAGCTCAGCCCACGACCAGATTGAGCAGCTTGCCGGGCACGCTGATCACCTTCTTGACCGACCTGCCCTCCAGGGCCGACTGCACCTTCTCCAGCTCCAGGGCTTTACGCTGGATGCTGGCCGGGTCGTCGGAGGCGGGCACGGTCAGCTTGTCACGCACCTTGCCGTTGACCTGGACCACGATCTCCAGAGTGTGCTCGACCAGGTAGGCCTCGTCCCAGGTGGGCCACGAGGCCAGCGTGGGCGCAAAGATGGAGCCTTCCTGGCCCAGGCGATTCCACAGCTCCTCGGCATGGAAGGGGGCGATGGGGGCCATCAGAACCAGGTAGGTCTTGACCGTCTCAAGAGAGATTGAGTCGGGCTCGCTGCGTTTCTTGTCGATCAAGAAGTTGAGCCATTCCATGAGGGCGGCCACCGAGGTGTTGAGGTGCAACCGCTCGATGTCCTCGGTGATCTTCTTGATGGAGCGATGGGTCCAGCGCAAAACCTCCGGGTCGACCTCGGGCTCGGCTTTGAAACAGTGCCCACCGAGCAGGTTCCAGACCCGCTTGAGCCAGCGCGACACGCCTTCGATGCCCGAGTCGCCCCACTCGGCGTCCACCTCGGGGGGGCCGATGAAGAGCTCGTAAGCGCGCAGGGCGTCGGTGCCGTAGCGGTTGACCAGCTCGTCGGGGGCGACCACGTTTCCTTTGGACTTGCTCATCTTCTCAACGCGGCCCGAGCTGCCTTTGCGGCAGATCATGCCCTGGTTGAACAGGCGCTTGAAGGGCTCGCGGAAGTTCACGAAGCCCAGATCGTAGAGCACTTTGGTGTAAAAGCGCGAGTAGAGCAGGTGCAGCACGGCGTGCTCGATGCCGCCCACATACATGTCCACCGGCAGCCACTGCTTCATCTCTTCCTGGGTCCAGGCCACCTCGTCGTTGTGGGGAGAGACGTAGCGCAAGTAGTACCAGCTCGAGCAGATCCACTGGCTGAGGGTATCGGTGTCGCGCCGGGCCGGACCCTTACAGCTCGGGCAGGTGGTGTTCACCCACTCCTCGACCGTGGCCAGGGGCGATTCCCCCGTGCCCGAAGGCTGGTAGCTCTCCACGTGCGGCAGCTTGACCGGCAGCTCGGTCTCTGGCACTGGCACCGGCCCGCACTTCTGGCAATGAACCATGGGGATGGGCGCGCCCCAGTAGCGCTGGCGCGAGATCAGCCAGTCGCGCAGGCGGTAGTTGATCTTCTTGACCCCCAGACCTCGTGACTCGAGATCCTCGGTGATCTTCGCTTTCCCCTCGTCGGACATCAGACCGTCATAGGGTCCAGAGTTGAGCATCCTGCCGACTCCCGTGAAGGCTTCCTCGGGATTCCAATCAGGCGGCGTCTCGATGACCTGCACGATGGGCAATTGGAACTTGTGGGCGAACTCGAAATCGCGGGCATCGTGAGCCGGCACGGCCATGATCGCGCCCGTGCCGTAGCTGAGGAGCACGTAATCGGAGATCCAGATTGGGATTTTCTCGTTGTTGACCGGGTTGACGGCGTAGCCACCGGTGAAGACTCCCGTCTTCTCCTTGTGCTCTTGTCGCTCCACCTCGCTGCGAGAGCGGGTCTGCGCCACATACTCCTCCACCTTTGAGCGCTGTTCGGGGGTGGTGATCTGGTCCACCAGCTCGTGCTCGGGAGCCATGACCATGTAGGTGGCGCCGTAGAGCGTGTCGGGCCGGGTGGTAAAGATGCGCATCTTCTGGCCCGTGCCGACGATCTCGAAGTCGACCTCGGCCCCTTCGCTCCGTCCGATCCAGTCCGACTGCATCTTTTTGACCTTGTCTGGCCAGTCGAGCTCGGCCAGATCGTCGATCAACCTCTGCGAGTAGTCGGTGATCTTGTAGAACCACTGGGGCAGGTACTTTTTAGTGACTTCGGCGCCACAGCGCTCGCAAGCGCCGTCCACCACCTCTTCGTCGGCCAGTCCGGTCCGGCAAGAAGGACACCAGTTGATGGAGGCGGGCTTGCGATAAGCCAGGCCGCGCTCGTAGAACTTGAGAAAAGTCCACTGGGTCCACTTGTAGTAATCGGGCGAGGAGGAGTTAATTTCGCGGTCCCAATCGTACATGGCACCGATCTCCTGGAGTTGGCGCTTCATGTTGGCGCAGGAGCGACGGGTATACTTTTCGGGATGGTCGCCGTGCTTGATGGCCGCGTTCTCGGCCGGCAGGCCAAAGGCATCCCAGCCCATGGGGTGCAGCACGCTGAAGCCTTTGAGCGCCATGTAGCGGCTCCACACGTCCGAGAGCACGTAGCCGCGCCAGTGGCCCACGTGCAAACCTTCGCCAGAGGGGTAGGGGAACATATCCAGGCAGTAGTAATTCGGCTTGCCCGGACGGGGCCTGGCCTTGTGCAACTCGTGCTGATGCCAGTAGGCCTTCCAGCGCTCTTCGATGGCCTTGAGGTTGTACTCGGTGGTGGTGGTGCTCACGGGAGAATTCCTTGCTTGGTGTCAGATTGGGCTGCTATTTCCGTGGCTCGGGCAGGGAAATCCTTCAGGGCAGGGCTCGGGCCAGCTGAACCGGCCTGTTTGAGAAGCCCGCGGATGGGATTGCTTACGGCCGTCCTGGTTGCTGGGCCCGGCATTTGGCTCGGAAACTTAGAGCGGGCCGCGATCTGGAGGGCTGGAGAACTCCTCGAGAATCTCAGGCTCCGAGGTTGTGTCAACGCGGGGAGCAAGGCCGCAATCCCTCTGGAGGGGACCTCCACGTCCACCAGGGCAGCAACGGCTGATCGATAGACTTGCCCTTCGGGCCAAGCCTGGAGGGCAAGTCGGTGGCCGGACGCTTGTGGGGATCAGACCCGCAGGTACATCTCGAAGCTCTGGCAGGTGCCATCAGCCTGAGCCACGACCAGACTGCCATCCGCCCCGATGGTAGCCTCCAGAGCCTCGCCCAGAGTCACCTCTCCGCGCTTGTTGCCGGACATTGCGTGGGCCACCGGAGGCTCGCCCTTACGCAGCTGCGTCTCCTGCCAGCTGCTATCATCCTCTACCACGACGGGAACAGCGCCAACCATGCCCGGAGGTCCGGTGACCACCATGGTCTCGCGCTCACCGCGCAGATTGCTCAGATAACGGCTGTTACCCTGGCTGTCCAGATCCTGGCGGGCGGTCCGCTGATAGCTCTCGCGATAAGCCAGCGCTCCATGCTGAGCTGGAATTTCCTGGCTGGTTTCCGGAGTCGAAACCGAAACGGTCTGCTCTCGGGGGTCAAGCACGGTTTCCAGCCCCGTCTGCGGGTCTTTGGTGACCACCGTGCGATGAAAGCCCTCCCAGCCACGGTGGGCCTCGAGCCTGGCTCCCTGGCTATCGGTGGCGACCACTTCCTTACCCAGGATTCCCCACAAGATCGGCTTGAGCTCCACGCGAGCAGCCACCCCGGGCGCAGCGCTGGGAATCTCGTAGACATCGGTCTCTCCATCGCTGTGGACAACACCGTTCTTCCACGTCTGAGTGGCGGCCGAGCTCGGGGCCAGGCTGGGGCGGTACGCGAGGCTGGCAGTCTGCACGAGAAATCCCTCCGGCGATTGGATTGTCTACAGTCTACGGCCTGCCGGCGTAACCTGTGCAAACTTGCTGTAAACCTGTTGTGAACTTTGAAGCAGACGCTACCAAACTTCGTCGCATTGAAGGCGAGCTTTCAGCGGGCGCATCGCTCCAGCTTCACTTCAGCCGGCTCAGCGCGACCCCCTCTTGCGCGTCGACTTGCGAAACAAGAAGACATACTCGTGCTTGAAGACGTAGAAACCACCGGCCAGCGCCCGGTAGCGCCATAGCTCCTTCTGGTGTCTCTTACCGGCTGTGTCTTCGAAGTTCTTGACGACGATGCTCTTGAGCGAGAAACCCAGATTGCAGATCTCCTGCATGCTCTGGAAGCCCAGCGGGATCCACTCGCCCTCGGCATACTTGTCCCCGATGACCAGCACCAGATAGCGCCCCGCGTCCAGCACACGCGACACATTGGAAACCACCGCACGCAATCGCTGTAAGAAATTGGTGACATCGCTGGCGCGGGACAGATCGTCGGGATTGTCGGAGAACTGGATGATGTCGAAGTAAGGGGGGTGCAGGATCGCCAACTGCACCGAGTTGGCGCCCACCGTCTTCAATTCTTGCGCCAGGTCGACCCGGCTCGAGTCGCCCTGGACGATGACCTGAGTAACACTGTGAGGATTTTCCTCGGACTCGATCAATCCCCGGGCGTGCTCGACCATGTCGGCCCGCAGCTCGACCCCCAGAGTGTGTCTTCCCAACCGCTGGGCTTCGATGGGAGTCGTGCCCGAGCCGCAAAAGGGATCCAGGACCCACTCGCCCGCTCGGGTATAGCGCTGGATCATCTGCTGGGGAATCTGGGGCACGAAGTTCCCCCAGTAGTCAGCCTTGTGCACGCCGGTCCCGTCTCGGCGAGGGATGATCCAGAGGCTGTCTGTCTGGATCTCGGTATACTCCTTCCAGCGATTCAAATTGAGATCGCTAACCTCGGGCGTGCGCACCACCGTCAGCCCCTTGATCAAGCGATCGACGTAGTAATGAGCCCGTTCCAGTGTCTGGGAAGCCTGAATCTGCTTGAGCTCGCTCACCAGAAAGCAGTCGCCCTGCACCTGGTGCGCTAGTTGCTCGACAGCTTTCTGGACTCCCGCCATGGCCGTCGTACTGCGCACCTCTCGCAAGCGTGCCACCAGCTCGGAGGGGCTGTGCCGGTTATGAGGTTGAGGCTCCAACATCGAATAGTTGAGAATAATTCCATGACAGTACTTCGAACTCCTGTTCGGAGAAGAAAGTCATCGGTGAGCGGTCCGTCACAAGTGTCACAGGACGTTGACCTCAAATCTGGCCAGGTCGAAGTTCAGGAACGGGAACTCGGGGGGCAGGTCGGGTTGGACGATGAAATCGTTGAGGGGATCGTCGGGGAAGAACTGGGGGATCGGTTCCTGGAGGCCCAGCGACTTCTCCAGGGTCATCGTCTGGAGAGCGTTCCCATTGATGTCTGGACCCTGGCCCGGAGTGTCCAGCACGCGACCGATGAAAGAGCCCTGGAAGTTGTCGGTGGTGAGAACGTGGGCCGTGAAACGATTGGCTGCGATAAACTGGTTGAGGAGATTGTTCGGGTCGTTGGGATCGAGCACGATCTCCAGGCCCGCCCCATCGCTCGTCAGATTCCAGGCATTGTTCATGCTTCCCGCCAGAGTGAAGGTGAAGCCCGGGTTGGGGAGATTTGCCTGACGATGGTAGAAATCGAGGCTGCGACCGTCGAAGCGGAGAAAATCGGTGAAAGTATCAATGTCGGTGATCTCGATCGGTTGCCCTGTGGCACCGAACAGGATAAGGTAGTACCCGACTCCAGAAGTGTCGATCCGACCATTCGGATTCACCCGCAGGGTGAGACGGAGCAGGGCAGGCGGAGCGTCAGGCTGCCGGGAAGAGTTGGAGGGTCCGCTGGCGCATCCGGTTGACAGGATTGGCGCGAGCAGGCTGGAACCGAGTGCCAGGCCCAGGGCCGCGCGGGATGTCCATGAGTGAAAGTAAGAGAACCAGGTCATCAAAAGCCTCAGAAACCACGAAACGATTGGGATTGCCCTTCGCGGTCGCCTGCATTCTTGTCTTTCTCTCGGCATTCCTGCTGTATCTTGCCTTCCCCCATCCCCACATTTCGGGCTTTGTCTGGGTAGCCGCCGTCCCGTTCTATCTCGCCTGCCGCTTTCAGGGTCCGGTCCGGGGAGCTGTGCTCGGTTTCCTGTTTGGCTGCGCCTTCCAGTATTCACTGCTATCCTGGGCCACCGTTTTTGGGACCGCCGCCCAGGTCGCTCTGGTGCTCTACAAGGCTGCCGCCCCCGCGCTCCTGGGTGCTCTTCTGGGCTCCTATCGTCCTCCCACTCCTCTTCATGGCGCCCTCTTTGGCGCGGCCGCCTGGGTAGCAATGGAGTACTTCCAGATCCTGGGTCCCCTGGGCATGACCTGGGGGATGTTGAGCCATACTCAGTCCCGGACTCTGCCCTGGATTCAGGTCGGTGAGCTGTTTGGTCCCTGGGGGCTCTCATTTGCCATCGCCCTGTGGAATGCGGCTCTGGCTGAATGGTTCTGGCAGGGCAAGCGAGCCCTTACGACTGTGGGTGTTGCTGCTGGCCTTCTGGCTGTCATCTTCTCCTACGGAATCTTGCGTCTGCAACGTCCCTGGGGGAACGGCCACTCGTTGGTCTGGGGAGTGGTGCAGACCTCGATGCCGCAGGATCAGCGCTGGGACCCGAGCTTTCGCGAAGAGATCATGGGGCGGCTCGATCGGTTGACGCGAGAATCCGCCGCTCAGGGGGCGGGTCTGATTCTCTGGCCGGAGACCAGTGTACCCTATCCTTTCTTTCTGGAGACCTGGCCCTTGCGCTCGCGCGTGGGCGGGCTGGCCCGGAGCCTGCGCAGTTACATCCTGACCGGTTCCATCGAGCGTGGCTCCGAGCCCAACGCCACTCGCAACGTGGCAACCCTGGTCGCTCCCGACGGCGAGCTGCTGGCCACCGCTGAGAAAATCCGGTTGGTGCCATTCGGCGAGTATCTGCCGTTGCCCCGTTTCATGCGCGACTGGCCGATTTTCGACCGGGTCATGCGCTACGTCCCCGGCACTCGGCATGTCATTTTTCCCGATCCCACCTCTTTTGGCGTGCTCATCTGCTATGAGTCCATGGTTCCTCACGAGCCCCGTGAGAAGGTGGAACGGGGTGCCGGGGTGCTGGCCGTGATCACCAACGACGCCTGGTTTGGCAAGTCATCGGCCGCCATGCATCATTTCGAGATGGCCATCATGCGGGCGGTGGAGATGCGTCGGCCGGTTGTCCACTGCGGCAACAACGGCATCTCGGGCTTCATTCTTCCCACCGGCGAGGTAGTGGTCGAATCGGGTCTCGATGAGGTGGTTCAGTTGACCCGTGAGGTCCGGCCCGAGACCTACCGAACGATTTACAGTCGCACAGGCGACCTGCTGGCTTATCTGTGTCTGGCCCTGATGCTCTGGCTCATCAGGTTGCAGCTGGGCGAGCGAACGCATGCGTGAAGAGCTGACCCGGCTGGAAAGAGTCTTCCTGGGCATGATTGCCAGGGCCCACTCTCTGGCCCAGCTCGAGCAGACGAACCGACATATTTTTGGGCGACGCGGCCAGCTGACACTTGCGTTACGGTCGCTGCGCGACTGCCCGGAGAGGGAACGACCGGCTCTGGGAAAGCTCGGCAACCGGATCAAGGAGAGCCTGCAACACGCTATCGCTCAGAGGCGCGAGGAGCTGCGTGAGGTCAGCCAGGGCCAGCGCCTTGAGTTCGAGCAGCTTGACGTCACCATGCCAGGCATTCGGCCCGTCAGCGGGCGCCTCCATCCCCTGCGCGAGCTGGAGGCGGAAAGCGTTCACTGGCTTCGTCTGCAGGGCTTCCTGCCGGCACGGGTTGGACCCCTGCCCGATCGGCTGGGGGAACTGAGTGGGCGGCGTTACGGCTCTCGGCTGGTCTGCAGCCCTGAATGGGGAGGCTGGGGGCATCAGGAAGGAATGCCCACTCCACCGGTCGATCCAGCCTGCGGCCACCTGTTAGAGGCGGTCGCCACAGGTGAGCAGTGGACCGTCGGTCAGCTCAAGGGCTGGCTGGAGACCTGGGGCAGACAGTTCCTTGGCTATGTTTCGCTTCGATGTGTCCCGGGCTCGGTTACGTGGGCCCGCCCTTCGCTGCACCTGCTCGGGCCTTTCCGGGGCGGCTGGCTGGCGGTCGCCAGCGCCGGTTTGCTCGAGCAAGGCGCCTGCCTGGCGGTCTCTCTCGAGCGGGCTGCGGCCGTTCGCTACAATCTCGACCCGGGTGTTTTTCAATCCCTCGACTGGCGTTTCGTGGCTCAATTCTGATGCGAGTACCGTTTGTCTGGCTCAAAGAGTATGTCGAGATTTTCGAGCCCCTGACGCAGGTTGCCGAGGAAATCAGCTCGCTGGGCTATCCGGTGGCCGGGACCGGAACAGTGGGAGCATCCGTGCGCGGCGTTCTGGTAGGCCAGGTGAGCAGCATCGCACCCCACCCCAAGGCCGATTTGATGAAGGTCTGTCAGATCGATCTCGGAGACGAAGGAGAAGCCCAGATCGTGACCACGGCTGGGAACGTGCGAGCGGGCCAGAAAGTTGCTGCCGCTTTGCACGGAGCGCTTCTGGCCGGGGGAACCCGCATCAAACGGGGGCGCCTGCGCGGGGTTCTCTCCGAGGGAATGCTGTGCTCGGCTGACGAGCTGGGCCTGTCGGCCCTGGACCTGCCCCACGAGCAGCGTCACGGTCTCATCGAGATGCCCGAGCAGAGCGACCCGGGGACCGATGTGATGGACCTCCTCGGCCTGGACCAGCAGTTGATCCTGCTGACGCCATGGCCAGAACGCAACCCCGGTGGCTTGATCGGACTCGCGCGTGAGCTGGCGGTTCGGCTGGGTCGGAGTCTCGAAAGCCCCTCTCTGGCTCCGGTCGAGGCCATTGCGACAGGCTGGTTCGACGAGCCAGATCCAGCTATCGTCTGCGAACTCGGAGTCTGTCTGCTGCAGGGCGTCAAGCTTGAGCCTTCCCCGGCCTGGATGGCTCGTCGCTTGCGGGCCGCAGGGTTGCATACGGTCATGAACGTGCTCGATATCGTGCGCTATGTGATGGTGGAGAGCGGTCAGCCCTTACACGTCTATGACCTGGATCGACTGCGACCTCCGCTGAGTTTGCGCCCCAGCAAGCCGGGCGAGTCCCTGCGGCTCGGAGAAGCCATGCGCGAGCTTCCTGCGGGGACCTGGGTGGTCGGCGACGAGCAAGGCCCCATTGCGGTAGCAGGCGTGGCTGTGGGAAGTGATTTCCAGGTGCGTCCCCGGACCCGACGAGTGCTGGTCAAAGCAGCTCGGTATCGGCCGGGGCTGGTAGAGGAGAACGGTCGTCTCCTGGGGGTCGTTACGGAGTCGTCGCGGCGCTTTGAGGCCGGCCCGCGGGCCAGCCACCTGGCCCTGGCTCTCCAGCGCACGAGCTGGTTGCTTCAGCGGCTGGCCCGGGGGAGAGTGCAGGCCCTGCAAACTTGGCGCTGTGACGATCAGCCCGATCGTGAGCTCGACCCGGCCTTTCTCGAGCGCCATCTCGGGCGAATTGACCCTGGCTGGCTCGATCAGGCTCTGGTGGCCGCTGGCATCGGCTATCATCGAGTAGGAAGTCAGCTTCGAGTGAGCGTCTCGGCTGACCGGGTGCTGGAAGACCTGGTGCGTCTTCGCGGGGTGGACCGCCTCGAAGCACTGCCCGCGACGATGAGGGCCGCCCCAACTGATGAGCTGGATGTGCGGCGTCGACTGGCGATGATGGGATTTTCTGAAGTGGTATCCGGCTCTCTACCTCGACCCTGGCTGGGATTGCTCGAGTTGGCCGGTCGGCGGGGCCAGGACGAGCTTCGGCTGATGGAGCAGGTCGAGAATGAGCTCTGCTTGCTGGTTTCAGGGCACGATTCGGCATATCTCCACTTGAAAGGTTTTCTCGAAATGCTTGCCGAACTCGCCCAGGCCGATCTGTCCTTTGAGCCTGCAGAGTTCCCCTGGCTGCACCCGGGTAGCTCGGCGCGAATCAGTCTGGGTAACGCTCCTCTGGGCTGGTTGGGTGAGCTGCGTCCCGGGCAAGACGACGAGGTTCAGTCAGATCTCGCGGTGGCACTCATTGACAGGGATCGATTGGCTGCTCGAGCCCGCCCTCGGGGGCTCTTCGATCCCGATGCGGTCCGTTGGGTTGAGCGAGATCTTGCGGTGCTTGTGCCCGAGCAGGTCTGGGCCGGGAAGGTCGTCGACCAGGCCCGTCAGTCCGGGGGAGCCCTGCTGGTCTCGGTCCGGTGCTTCGACGTCTATCGGGGCAGCCAGATTCCCGAGGGATGGAAGAGCCTCGGGTTGAGGATCTGTTTGCAGTGCGATCGAGAGCCTGAGGTAAGGTCCATTCTGGGCCGGATCCTGGGGCATTTGGAGCAGAATCTTGGTGCCCGCTTGCGGGCTTGAGGGAAGGAGGAACGCATGACCGGCCTCGATATGCTACTGCTGATCTTGATCGTCGCGTTTGTCTATCTCGGTTACCGCCGAGGCGTGATCGGCGAGGCATTCGACATCATTACCGGCATCGTGACCGGCATCGTCGGGGTCATCGTCTACACTCCCCTGGGAAAGTTGATCAATCAGTGGACCGAGTGGGGAACGGGCACTTCACAATGGCTGGCTTTCTTTCTGGTCGGGTGCCCGTTGGCCGTGAGCTTGTTGATTCTCGGCATGCACCTCGACCGGATCGCCCGCGATGACAAGAAGATTCCCGATGGTGTCATGGCCTATGGAGGACTCTTCTTGAGCATCTTCAAGTCCATGTTCGTTCTCTGGCTGGCCCTGATGTTGTTGAAAGCGAGCCCCCTTTACAGCCAGACAACCCGTGAAGAGTTTGCCAATGCTCCCGTGGTCAACTTCATCGAAGATACGGGCGGAACGGCGGGTAAGGCAATCTTTGGCGTCATCGCCCCAGGCAGTGTCCAGAAGCAGTTGGGGCCCTTCCTGCAAAAGGGTTTCTAGCACTTTGTCCTGCTGGTTGCTCAAGAGTGAGCCCGAGGTCTTCTCCATCGATGACCTGCGAAGCAAGAGGGTCGAGGGCTGGGACGGTGTGCGCAACTACCAGGCGCGCAACTACCTCAAAAGCATGCGCAAAGGCGATCGCGCCTTCTTTTATCATAGCCGTGAGAAACCCCCGGGCATCGTGGGAATCTGTAAAGTGGTGCGCATCGCCTATCCGGATGACACGGCCAGCGACCCCACGAGCCCGCATTATGATCCTCGCCACACTGCCGAGAACCCTGTCTGGTTTCGGGTGGACGTCGAGTTTGTGGAGAAGTTTCCGCGCTTGCTCTCCCTCGATGTGCTCAAGGCTACCCGAGGCCTGGAGCAGATGGTTGTGACGCGCAAGGGTAGCCGCCTTTCGGTGCAGCCGGTGACAGCGAAGGAGTGGAAGACTGTGCTCAAGCTGCTCAAGTCGTGATCGAGCTGGTTCTGGTCCGCCACGCTCAGCCGATGTGGGAACCGGATGGACGGGCGGTAGATAACCCCGAGTTGACCGAGTTGGGACTGCAGCAGGCCGACCGATTGGCCGAATGGCTGGCGACCCAGCACTTTGATGCTTTTTACTGCAGCCCCTTATTGCGTTGCCGCCAGACAGCCGCTCCCCTGGAAGCTCTCTGGCAGCGCTCGTCCACCATTTTGAGCTGGTTGGAGGAGATCAGGCTGCCCACCCTGGAGGGCCAGCCTTCGGCCCAGGTGCATGAGTTTCTGGCTGAGGTTCGAGCCCGCAACCTGGAGGACTGGTGGGAGGGAGCACCCGGCGGCGAGTCCTTTCGACATTTTCATGAGCGCGTCGTGGGTGGTCTCGAGCCCCTGTTGACTCGCGACCACCGCGCGGAGCTGCATTCGGAGGCTTCCTATCGACTGTGGAAAGTACCCTCGAACAACGAGCGCATTCTGGTGGTGGCCCATGGGGGCACGATCGCTGTCATGCTAAGTTTCTTGTTGGGGATCGAGCCGGTTCCGTGGGAGTGGGAGCGCTTCAAAGTCGGCTGGTGCGGCCTGTCGGTGGTGCGTTCGATCGAGCTCGCCACGGGAGCCCTGTGGTCTCTGACCAGCTTCAACGCCCGAGGACACCTGGCCGGGCTTCCCGACCCGTGGGGTTGACCCGGCCGGTGGCTTGTCTTCTCTAAGAGGAACAGGCCAGGCAAATCACGGCAGACAGACCACGGTGCTCGATCTTTGCAAAGCCGGTTGGTGTGATGGCTCTCCGCCTGGCTCTTTCAGGGATTTTTCAGGGCTCGTGGATACAACAGGCGGGCTTGCGGACCAGGTTCACCAGCAGCAATCTGTCGATCGAGGAGCACTCACCATGGTCATCACCCAGACAGCCCCCCAGTTCCACGCCCCACGCGCTGCCTCCAGCGCGCCGGTGGAGGCTCCTGCGGACCAGGAGAAAGATCAGGACAAAGCAGAGTTTAAGGCCCTTTGGAGCGAGGTCAAGACTCCCACCTTGATCGGGACCGGCGCGGGTTTTGTCGCCGGTGCTGCCGCGGGCTCGGTGGGGGGCATTTTAGGTGGTATCGCCGGAGCCGGAACCATGGTGGCCGGCACAGTGGCCGGTGCGGCCCTGGGCGGATATCTGGGTCTGCAGCTGGGGATGAAGATCGGCGAGAATAAAGACCTTCTGGGAGTTTTGCTGGTCATGGGCACCACCTCGGCTGGCCTGGTGCTGGGCGGCTACGCCGGCTTCTATGGCGGACTGGCCCTGGGCGCGGTGGCCGGTGCCTCGGGTGGGGTCCTGGGCGCCGTGGCGGGCGGCCTGGGAGCCGCTCCGGTGGCCGGGCTGTTGACCGGGGGCGTGGCCGCCTTCCGCGAGGTCAAGGCTCACCCTGAGAAGTATCCCAACCTGATCAAGAGCTGGCAGGAGGCTGGCAAGTCGAAGGACGAGCCCGGAGCCTGAGCCCTGGCCCGTCGGAACGAACAACCATTCTCCAGGAAACCAAAGTACTGCGCAGAAAAAAGCTCCCATGTGGGAAGAAATTCTGGCCGGCCTGAATCCTCCTCAACGCGAGGCGGTGGTGACCACCGAGGGTCCGGTGCTGATTCTGGCCGGGGCGGGCAGCGGCAAAACCCGGGTCTTGACCCGTCGTATCGCCTACATCCTGGCTCAGAAACTGGCCTGGCGAAGCCAGATCCTGGCGGTAACCTTCACCAACAAAGCGGCTCGCGAGATGAAAGATCGCATCGAGGAGCTTTGTGGGGCGGGTCGTTTCCCTGATCTTGGGACCTTCCACTCGGTCTGCGCTCGCTGGCTCCGCGTGCACTCCGAGAGTCTGGGCCTGTCTGCGCGCTTTGCCATTTACGACACCTCCGAGCAGACCATGGTCATGCGTGAGGTGGTGCGGGAGATGCGCCTGGACGAGAAGCGCTTTCCCCCCACGGCCTTCTTGCACCAGGTTTCCAGTTGGAAGAACAGCCTGATCCTTCCTCCGCAGGCCCAGCGCGAGGCGAAATCGCCGTATGAAAGAGACGTCTCCACCGCCTACGAGCTCTATCAGAAGAAGCTCAAGCTCAACCAGGCGGTGGACTTTGACGATATTCTGGTTTATGCGGTGGAGCTGTTCCGCCATGAGCCGTCTCTGCTCGAGCGCTACCAGGAGCGTCTTCGCTACATCCTCATCGACGAGTACCAGGACGTAAATCCAGTGCAGTATGAGCTGGTGCGCCTCCTGGCCGGCGGTCATCGCAACCTTTGCGCGGTGGGTGACGATGACCAGAGCATCTATGCTTTTCGTGGCGCTGACGTCTCCATTTTGCTGCGTTTTGAGGAGGACTTTCCCGAGTCCAAGATCATCAAGCTCGAGCAGAATTATCGCTCCACCCGCTTCATCCTGGAAGCCTCAAACGCGGTGGTTGCGAACAATCGAGGTCGCAAGGCCAAGGCCCTCTGGACCGACAAGCCTGGTGGGGAGAAGCTCCAGCTCTACTCGGCCGCCGACGGTCGCGACGAGGCCCGTTATGTGGCTCGTAGCATTCGCGACCTGGGAGGGGGATCGCGGCGGCCTTATGGAGACTTCGTGCTGCTCTACCGCACCAACTCGATGTCTCGCCTCCTGGAAGAAGCCCTCATCCAGGCCGGAGTCCCCTACAAGATCATCGGAGGGCTGCGCTTCTTCGAGCGCAAGGAGATCAAAGACGTGCTCAGCTACCTGCGCCTGCTGGTCAACGAAGCCGACTCGATCTCGCTGCGCCGCATTCTCAACGTACCCCCGCGAGGCATTGGCGATACCAACTTGCAGAAGCTCGAGCGCTTCAGCCAGAGCCAGGAGATCTCGCTCTATGAGGCCATGCGTCGCTCAGGCGAAGCAGGCCTGACGGGCAAGGCAAAGGAGGCTCTCGAGGGCCTGGCGGGCTGGCTCGACAGGCTGCGCGAAAGGTTACGCTCGGAGGGAAAGCCCGTCGCCCCGGCCGAGTCGCTCTTCGACGAACCGGTGGCTCTCGAGGCGGTCAGCGTCACCGGCACTCTGAGAGAGGTGCTCAAGAAAAGTGGCTACCGTGACTGGCTGGGTGCCGATCAGAAGGTCGAGGCCCAGGCCCGTCTCGAGAACCTGGACGAGCTCGAGAACGTCACCACCGAGTTCGACCAGAATGCCGAGGAGCCGTCGCTGGAGACTTTTCTGGCCGAGGTCTCCTTGCTCTCTGATCAGGATACCTATCAAGACTCCAGCCAGGCGGTCACGCTCATGACGTTGCACGCGGCCAAAGGATTGGAGTTCCCGGTGGTCTTCCTGGCCGGGTTGGAGGAGGGCACCTTTCCCCACCAGCGCTCCATCGACAACCCGGATGAGCTGGAGGAGGAGCGGCGCCTGTGCTACGTGGGGATGACCCGCGCTCGGCAGGTGCTGCGGCTGAGCCGGGCTCAAACTCGGGATGTCCATGGCACGCGCATCCCGAAGATGCCCTCTCGATTCCTGGCCGAGATCCCACACGAGCTCTTGTTGCAGGCCCGCAGCGAGTACTTCGTGCCCGAGCAACGTCGCGAGCGCGAGAGCCCCAGCGTGGGCTCGGGCAAGTTCTCAGGCTGGGGAAAGTCGAGTCCCCCGGCGCGGACCACCCCCGCGCCCGAGAAACCTCGTCCCGTTCGCTCCGAGCTGCCGGCCCGCTTTCGGCCTGGCCAGAGGGTGATCCACAAGGTGTTCGGGCAGGGCTCGGTGGAGAAGACCGAGCGCGATCTGGTCACGGTGAGCTTCGACGAGAAGGGCGCCAAGACCGTTCAGGAGAGCTTTCTCTCGCCCATGGCCTCAGATCCCCTGGGTGTCGGCGATCGGGTCTTTCACTCGCGCTGGGGCAAGGGCGTGGTCAAGACAGCCGATCCGGGTGCGGTCACGGTCGTGTTTCCGGGTATGACCTTGCACCTGTCTGCGGAAGAGGCGGCCAGGACCCGCCGACTTTAAGGTCCAGCTCCAAGGAAGGGACGGACGAACCGGACGATGCACCGCAACTTCGGCGAGCCCGCATTCACCCCCGACGGGGCACTCGCACGCCGCCAATGACCACCGCGTCCTCCTGCTGGGCCACGCTGCCCTGGCTGGTCGCCCCTCCAAAGGAGGCTTTCAGAGCCTTCTCCACATCGTCATGAAGGACCAGGCTCTGCAGGAACTGGGTGACCCGCTGATCGGTCTGGCGAGTGTCGCTCTTGCCCTCGCGCAGGTCCTGCTGAAAGTAGGCGAAGACCTCGGTGGCCTGGTCCTGGTGGCGGCCCACGGCCATGCCTTCCAGCAACTTGCAGAAGCGCTCGCCGGTGGCCGCCAGGCTCTCCGAGCCCGCCCGCTCGGCCAGGATGGTCCGGTAGCAAAAGCTCGTCTGGTCGGTGCTGCCGGCTGGCAGCCGGCGAGCGATGTCGGTGAAAAGGCGGATGCGGTCCTCTTGACTCTCGCTCCCCACGCTGATGCGGACCAGGTCCATCCCCTCACTGGCAGCGGCGATCGAGCCGCTGGCTGATAGCAAGCTGAAGAACAGGTCTTCGAGTTGCTCCTGGCGCTGAGGGCTGTTGGCCGCCCTGGCAGCGATCACTTCCTGGGTCTGGCTGAGCACCCGATTGGCCTGCTGGTAGCCCTGGCTGGCATAGGTCGTGCTGACCAGGGCCGCCTTGCGAGCCAGCTCAAAGGGGGTGGCGCACTCGGCGAACAGCTTCCTGGTCAGCCCGCCAACACGCTCGTCGACACGATAGTGATCATCGTCCCCCTTCCTGCTACCCCGTAGCAATTCTGCGTAAACGGCTGCGGCCACACGCAGCGGGAACTTTTCGCCCCCCTGGGCCACGATCTCAGGAAAATACACGGTGTCGCGCCCCCATCCCACCTCGGCGTACGCTCCCGAGAGCACCTCGCGATAGACGGCGTCATACTCGGCCAGGCGCTCAGAGAGCGCGGGCAGGTCGGCAAGCTCGTCGCGACTGACGCTCAGCAGGACCCCTTTCCCTTCACGCGCCCAGGTGTTCTTGGCTTGCTGCAAGTACACCGAGCGCGCATCGAGCTGGTCGCGGTCGCTGAAGAACTCAAAGCCCTTCTCTTGTGCTTGCTTCAAATCTTCGGCCAGGGCCGGATCCTTGAGCCCGCGGTCCTTCCCTGAGCCGCAAAAGTAGTCGAGTGCGGACAGGGTTTCGGCCTTGGCCGCCACCCGTTCGTTGCCGGGCGCGGTGAAATAGATATCTTGCCCGGCGGCGAGTCCGCGCAGGTGCTCCAGGGTATCGCTTGGACGTCTCTCGTCCTCGTCATAATAGTAGTAGGAGCCAGAAGTCGGTTTGTAATCGTTTGCTTCCAGACTGCGCAGGATCTCGAGCCGGGTCTTGTCCTCACCGGTGAGGACGTCGTGGCCGAGGACAGCGTCGGCAAACTGGAGATCCCGCAGGGCGGTTACCCGCCTCCGGTCGGCGCCAGGAGTCGTGATTTGCAAGCGATCCAGTTTGTCGGGTTTCTGGCTCAGGACGTGCTCGCAGGCTTTGTCGGCAGTCAGCTCCAGGTATCTTGGGCGGAGCCCGAAGGGGAGCACGAAGCGGCGACGATACTCGAACTTGACTCCGCTCTGCTCCAGCCTGCGGAAGGCTTGGAGCAGGTCCTGGCGGGCGGTCTCAGTGATGACAGTGCCAATGGGCCCACCCACGGTCGAGCCAGCCACCAGTACGCCCGCCTGTGCGAGGTCGGGCCAGGGATTGGCCAGGGAAGTGGATTGCAGCTGAACCTGATCGCCCGGGTCGGCCGGTGTGGCCTCGGCCGGGGCGGATGGTCGCGAGGTTGCGAACGTCGGTCGAAGGGTCAAGCTCTGGAGTGATGTGATCATTACGCCTTCAAGTCTACGCTCTTCCTGCCACAATGAGGTGACGGTCGTGTTAACAGCTCGCCGAGCCCGTCTTTTCAGGATTTTTTCAGTGAATGCCAGCGGAGCCTGGCATCCGCAGGAGAACCACGATAGCCTTCGAATCGAATTCACGTTAAGAATTTGCAAAGCGAGGGCTGGAATTTTGTTGAACGCCAGGAACTTGATCGCGGCGGTGGCTGGAATTGTGCTCAGCCTGGGGATGGTGGCGCAGGCCGAGCAGCAAGATTATTGCGTCCTCTCGGTGGACCAGGGCAATGGCACGCTGACGGTGGTCGAGGCCGACGAGTTGTCGATCCGAAATGTTGGCTGCGATCCGGCCGACCACCAGTCGGCTCCCAAAGTCACCGTCAAATTGGCCCCGCATACCAATTATATCCAGGCTCACGCGCTCGAGAACGAGCAGGAGCACGATGAATGGTATCATACCGAGGAAGACTTCCTGTTCACTGTTCGACCGGGGGATCTGATCGAGGTCGAGGGGAATGTTTCCAGTCCTGATCAGATCTGGCTCCACCGCATCCGGTACTAGCCTTCGGAACGGCGGCTGGCGCCGATGATCGAGGAAGTCTTCGAGAACCTGGTCGATCAGTTCAGCGATCCCTTCACTTTTTACCGCGAGCTGATTCAGAACGCCATGGACGCGGGCTCGAATCGCGTCGAGGTTCGCGTGGAGCACCGTCCGGCTGAGCAGCGCGCAGTGGTGGATGTGATCGACTTCGGCGAGGGGATGAACCAGCGAATCATCAACACCGAGCTGACCCGGCTGTTCTCTTCCAGTAAAGAGAATGACCTCACCAAGATCGGAAAGTTTGGTATCGGCTTCGTCTCGGTCTTCGCGCTCAATCCCGAGGTCGTCACGGTGGACACTGGCCGTGACGGCGAGTACTGGCGAGTGGTCTTCCAGGGGGGAACCAACTTCGAATGCCTCAAGCTCGATCATCCGGTCGAAGGCACCCGGGTGCGCCTCTACAAGAAGCTCCAGGCCGACGAATTCGACCATTTCCTGATCAAGTCGCGGGATACCATCTCCTTCTGGTGTCGTTTCTCCGACACCGAGGTGCTCTTTAACGGGCTCAAGCTGAACGAGCCCCTGGCAGTCGATTCTCCGTGCCAGGTGCGTCACACCCGACCCGGAACCGAGATGGTGGTCGGGGTCACCTCGGTCAAACCTCCTCCTTTCGGGATGTACAACCGCGGTCTGACGCTCAAAGAGTCTGCCCAGGAGTTTTTTCCAGGGGTTTGCTTCCGCATCAAATCTCGCTATCTCGAGCACACCCTCACCCGTGACAACGTCATCGTCGATGAGAATTACCACAAAGCTTTGAAGATCTTGCGCGAGTGCGTGCGCAACCAGCTGCCCGAGGAGATGTTTGCCCGCATCAAGAGCTGGCTTTTCGACTCGTCCTGCTTTGGCAAGCTGGACGAGCTGCTCGGGGAGGCGGCCCCCTATCTGAGCAACTACCGCGAAGGCATGGCCAAGAAGTTTCGCACGATGCCGATCTTTCCCGCTCTCCATGGTGCTCCTCTCAGCCTTTCTCAGCTCCGCTGGGCCAGCTTCTTCGAAGGAGCCGTTTACCTCGAGCTCGAGCCCAACCGGGTCTCCAGCGAGCTGGCCCGGGTCGGAATTCCCGTCTTGAAGGGCGAGGTGGGCTCGGGCATCGCACTGGCTGCCCAGGCCGTGACCGGGCGGAGCCCGCTGGTCGCCTCTCACTCGGTGGCGGTGCCCATCCTGCGAACGCGCCAGACAGCCCGTCGCGAGCTCAGCCGGCTGGGGACGGCCATCAAGACCATCTTAAAGCGGGGAAAGGTCAGCATTCAGGAAGTACGCCTGGCCTCGTTCGACTACCCGGGCTCTGTGGTTCAGAAGCTCCCGGCCCTCCTTCAGCCAGGAGAGGGCGTTCCCATTCGGCTCTTCGACCGCGGCATCTTGCGCAGTCTGCGGGTCAAGCCAGGCTTGTTGCTGCTCAACGAAAGCCATCCCCTGGTCGTTCGGGCGCTGGCCCGCTCGGAGCACACGCCCCTTCTGGCCAGCTTTGTTCTAGCCAAAGCTGCCCTGCTCAACGACGGATTGCCCAGCGAAACGGAAGCCTGCCTGGTGGGTCAGGCCCTCAAGCTGGCGTGAGCCTGCCCCAAGAGATCCTTGCGGGGGCCCAGAAGGGCTACAAGGGCTCGTTTACCCTGGCGGTTGAAAAGGCACGCGAGAAGCTAAAGCGCTTTCAGCTCACCGATCCTCGCTACTACATCCTGCAGGTCATCGAGGCCCTGCTGGCGTCCGGAGCGACCGACATCCGGATTTCTCACGAGGTCGTGCTGAGCGTTGATCTGACGTTCAGCTCGTACATCCTGATCATCGAGTTCGATGGGCCTGGCTACACCCGCGAGGAGCTCGAGCAACTCTATGACTTTCTGTTCATTTCTCAGGCCGATCGGCAGCGGGATCGGTTGCGCGAGCTGGCTCTTGCCTTGATGAGTTGCCAGGCCCTGCGGCCCACCGTCCTCAAGCTTGAGAGTCAGGGGACCGTGTGGCAGCGCTGTGCTTCCGACAAGCCGGAAGAGCACCTCAAGGAGCGCGTGCTCGAGCGAGCCTCGCAGGCGGGCAGTCGACTTGAGATTCGCGGGCCTGGCAAGGGCAGCGAAGTCGAGTTGTTGCGGTCTTACTGCACGCTCGTGCAGGTGCCCATCCTGGTCAACGGTGAGCAGATCAGCGCCACCCCGAAGAGCTTGACCGGAGTCTGTCCCTGGCCGAACTATCGCTTTACCCGGGGCCAGCTGAGCGGATGGATCGGTCTACCCTATGCCGAGATGGCCCGTTCCTCGCTCACCTTCCTGCGTTACGGGGTGCAATTTGCCCGACGGCTCGAGCACCGTCTCACCCCCGCCGTCTCGGTGGTGCTCGAGGACCCGCGAATCCGCAAGAATGCGAGTCAGACCGACGTGGTCGAGGACGACGGCTACTTCGAGGTCCTCCAGGAGGTCCAACAGGTTCTCTTTGAGTTCGCGCTCGAGTTCAGCCGCAAGTATATCCCTGGCTATCAGCGCCAGGCGGTGCAGAACTTCCTTTCCCAGCTCCTGTGCGATTGGATGAGCCCGGAGGTGCTGCTGTCGGCCGAGCAGGACACGACTCCCGAGCTTCAACAACTGCTCAACCTGCCTCTGTTCACCGATCGCCTGGGGCAGATGTGGCCCCTCAAGGACGTGGTGGCCCAGTACCGCAAGGACGGATTCGTGAGCATTTGCTCGCGGCGGATGCCCCACGCCCACCGGGTCGACTGGCTGGTGCTCAACCCGGGTCCCGATGAATCGAGCTTGCTCAAGTCGCTCTTTGACCGCATTCGCAACGTGGACGAGGAGATCAAGCGCATTCAAGCCCTTGGCACCGGGCGAGCCACGCCCGCTCCGGCCCCTAACACCAGTCCGGCGCTGGCCGAGCGGGCCGTCACCGGGGGGGGATTCTCCTGCGTTCTGCGCATTCCCAACGACTACCCGGCAGGCTCTCTGGAGCTCTTTTTCCCGGCGCAACAGGGTTGGGTGCGCCACACCGACTACTTCAATGGTCTTTCCATGCAAGTCGAGATCACCGGTCCCTGGCGAGCGGATGCGGTTCGACTGGCCAGAACTGCGGTCGAGGAGAACTACGCCGAGCTCTATCGGCACCTGCTGGCTCGCCTGCTCAAGAGCCACCGCACCCCCCAGCACCGCCAGCCGATTTTGAGGGCCCTCGAGCACCTTCTGGCTTACTGGTCAAGTCTTTTTCCCACGGGCTGGCCAGGGGCGCGCAAGTTCAACGAGCGGATGATCAGCGCCCGGAACGCGGTGGGGGAGGAGATCTGGCAGGCCCAGGTCTTTGCCACCCGCTCGGGCAGTCTGGTCTCTCTGAACGACATGTCCGTCTGGCTGGGCAGCTTCGAAAGCCTGGCCCTGGCTTACGGGGGACGGCCCATTGAAGGGGACCACGCGATCGATGGCAGTCCGGCCGTGGCCCGTTTTCTCAGTCTTATCTTCGGAACCGAGCGGATTCAGCGGGTGACGCTGGGCACAGCCCTGCTTCCGCAGCGTCAGAAGCAGCGCCTGTTGCCCGGCGCGGCTGAGAACCCGGCCCAGCTCGTGGAGGTGGAGGCCGCGGCTGAGACCGATGATCCCGACCTGGAGGAGATCTCGCTGGACGCTCTGAGGGCGGCCATGGAAGCCGAAATGCCCACCCCCGAGCCTCCGCCACCTCCCCCGCCACAGCTGAGAGTGGAGACAGAAGAGCTGCCTGGACCAGATGAGAGCGAAGAGCCCGAGGAGATTCCTGCCTCGACGGACAGCGAGCCGCTTCCCCCTCCTGAATTTAGCCCGCTACCCGAGCCGGTGCGCACTCAAAGTGAGGAGACGATGACCCTCCTGGCCATCTCTTTCAGCCAGGAAGGGCTGGCCGGTTGGCTGGCCCTGACAGCCCAGGGCTCCGGTACGGTGAGCGTCTGTCAGGGCGGACATGAGGTGGCCGGAGGGGTGCTGCTCGAGTTACCCGTCACCGGCTGGGTGGTGGCGGCCGACAATCGCTCGCTGGTGGTGGAGAACGGCCTCGTCTTCTGGACCGAGGATCAGGGTGCCGTCTTGCTCGGCCACCTTGAGCGTCTCTATGAGGAGCTGGCCCAGTGGATGGCCGACAGGCATCCTCAGGGACGTGAGTTTCGACGCGGGCGCGAGCTGTTGGTCCATTTCCTGGGGCGTTTTCCAGACCTGACTCGCAGTCGGCTCGAGCGCTGTCGCCCCGGTGACCCCATCGGGTCGCTCAAGTTTTTACCGGCGGCCGGGGGCACTCTTTGCTCCCTGGCGACCTTCTATGAGGAGACGCGAACTCGAGGCTCCTTGCACGTCATTCAGGAATTCGGGCTCAATCCTGATATGGCCTACCCGGTGGCGGTGGTCGGGCGGACCGTTTCCGAGTCCTTCTACCGCGAGCTTCTGGGGGTGGAGACCTTGCACCCGTTCCGCGAGTCGGAGCGACCGATCGAGGAGCGGTTTCTGCAGGTGCTGCGTCGCGAGCTTCGCCTCCTGCGCGAGCGGGGCGACTTTCGTCTATCGGACGAGATTCTGGCGGGAATCGATTGGCAGGCCAACGCGGCCCATTTCGTGGAGCACAACCCGGCCACTCGCACGACCGGTCTCGACCTCGAGCACCGTATCGTGCGCGAGGTGCTGCGGCGCTTTGATCATGATCGACGTCTCCTGCCCATGCTGCTCAGCTCCCTTTACACCGCCATCAATCGGGCTCTGGAGGAAGTGGGCGACGAGGATGAGCTCGAATTTCTGGAGACTCTGCTCGAGGTCTACCCGGATGAGCAGGCCCGCCAACAGCGTACCGGGAGCCTTCTGAAAGATTCCTGAAAGGCGAAGTCTTGCCAGGACGTAAACCTGGTTACCGGAACTTTGATTTTTTTTGTCATTGCTGTGAACTGACGGCGTGGTTACAGCACCTTTTGCCACTGAACGCGGTCTGAGCCGCGCTATCGCTGTGTTCACACCCCGGCAACATCCAGTTCATCTTCCTTACTTTTGCCCCTCATATAGTGACCGCGGAATTCATCCCCGTCGGGGACAAAAAGAGGAGAGAAAAAAGTCACCATGATGATTCGCGATCTTAGCAGCAATTTCAGCACCCAGCGCCCCCAGTCAGCCGGCAGGCCCGATGCGGCCCCGGCTGCGCCGTCGGATACGGCGCAGCTGTCCGGGGCGCGGCCAGAAGCCTCGATTAACCTGGCCTCCGTGCTGGCCGCCACGGCCGCCGAGGCCAACTCGCTGGCGGGCAAACTGCCCGAGCACGTGGAAGGTGAAGTGCTGGTCAAGCTCAAGCCGGGAATGGACCTGCAGGGCATGGAGGACTTTGCTTCAACCTACGGCGGCCAGCTGATCGAGAAGATCGCGATGCCGGACAACATGTACAAGTCCTTCGGCGGCGACCTGCTGCACATCAAGCTGCCGGCCGGGATGAGCACTGCCGAGGCCATGGCCGCGATGGGCAAGGACGACCGGGTGGCCTACGCCGCCTCCAACGACATCATGCATCGCATGGAAGGCACCAATGTGCCCAACGATCTCGACCCGCGCCTCTGGGGCCTCAACAACACCGGTCAGGACGGCGGCACCTCCAATGTCGACATCGACGCTCCTGAGGCCTGGAACGTCAGCACCGGCGCCAAGGCCGCCAACGGCGGACCGGTCATCGCCGTGATCGACACGGGCCTGGACTACACCCACAACGACCTCAAGAACAACAGCTGGGTCAACCCCGGTGAGATTCCGGGCGACGGCATCGACAATGACGGCAACGGCGTCATCGACGACGTGCACGGCTTCAACGCCATCAACGACTCGGGCGACCCGATGGACGACCACGGCCACGGCTCGCACTGCTCCGGTACCATTGGCGGCGAGGGCAACAACGGCGACGGGGTCGTGGGCGTGAACTGGAACGCCTCGATCATGGGCGTCAAGTTCCTTTCCGCCTCCGGCGGCGGCACCCTGGCCGACGCGGTCAAGGCCATCAGCTATGCCACCGCCAACGGCGCCCGCATCACCTCCAACTCGTGGGGCGGCGGCGGCTACAACCAGGCTCTCAAGGACGCCCTGGCCGCCTCCCCGGCGCTGCACATCTTCGCGGCCGGCAACGAGTCGAATGACAACGACGCCAGCCCTGCCTACCCGGGCAGCTACGACCTTCCGAACATCGTGTCGGTCGCGGCCGTGGATCGTAACGGAAACATCGCTGACTTCTCCAACTTTGGAGCCACTGCGGTTGACCTGGGCGCGCCTGGCGTGGACATCTACTCCTCCCTCCCTGGCAACCAGTACGACTCCTGGAGCGGCACCTCGATGGCGACCCCGCACGTCTCCGGCGTGGCCGGCCTGATCGCCACCGTGTATCCCGATGCAAGCAACGAGCAGATCAAGTCCCGCCTGATGAACGGCGCCCGTCCTCTGGACTCGCTGGCTGGCAAGACGGTCAGCGGTGGCATGCTCAACGCCGCCAACTCGCTGGAGAACGACTCCACGGCTCCGGCCGCTCCCAACGACCTGCGCGGGACCAACGCCACCAGCCGGTCCATCGACCTGAGCTGGACCGCCACTGCTGACGACGGCTGGTGCGGTGGCTCGGCTGCCGGCTACAAGCTGGTCTACTCCGACCGCCCCATCGTGGACGGCGAAGCCAACCAGGGCGAAGTCAGCTTCGACCAGGCTCAGCGCGTGGTCACCGGCGCCCCCGGCGCCGTGGGCAACATCGAGAGCGCCAGCATCGGCGTGATGCCTTCCGGCCAGGAGCGCACGCTCTACGTGGGCCTCAAGGTTTATGACAACGTGGGCAACCTGTCCGAGATGCGCACCGCTCAGGTGAGCGTCCCGGCCGCCAGCGTGGCTTTCGAGGACAACAAGGACGCCGGCAACTTCACCGCCGAGGGCGCCTGGGCCCAGAGCGAGGTCGAGGGCCGCGGCCTGGTGTGGACCGACAGCCCGAACGGCGAGTATGGCAACAACGAGAACCGCTCCTTGACCTCCAAGCCGATCGACCTGTCCGCCGTTGCCAACCCGACCATGATGTTCGACGCAAAGTTCGACCTCGAGCGCCGCTACGACTTCGTCCAGATCGAGGTGTCCGAGGTGCCGGCCGAGCCGCCCACCCCGCCCACCCCGCCCGAGGACGGCCAGCCGCCCGAGGGTGCCGACGAGCGCCAGTGGACCGAGGTTGCCAAGTTCAACGGAACCAGCGACTGGGCCACCCAGAGCATTGACCTGTCGGCCTTCGACGGCAAGAACGTCCAGGTTCGCTTCCGCATCACCTCGGACGGCAGCGTGACCAAAGACGGCTTCTCGATGGACAAGCTGGTCGTGGTGGGCGATCCTCGTCCCGCCCCGCCCGCTCCCGAGCCGCCGGCCCCTCCCGCTCCCGAGCCTCCTACCCGCTGAGAGCAGCGGATTCAAAGCCCCCGGTCGTGAGACCGGGGGCTTTTTTGTGGGGCTGGCTGGCTACCAATTGCAACGTCTTCAATTCGAATGCCGCCGCTCGATGAGGTTTCTAAGGTGTCCTGAGTTGGAAAAAGAAACCGGCCGCATCCGTCGAAATGGGCCGCAAATGCGAAGCTTCCGTAGCCGGCTGCTCCTTCCCACTTTGTTGCTTGTGTGGGCTATTCTCGGCCTGGCTGCCTGGTTCACCAACTATACCCTGAACGAGCTGCAAACCTCATTGCAGCAACATTACGGAGAATCACTCCGAATCGAGGCCGGCGACCTCCTGCTGCGAATCAAAGGCCGCACGTTCCAAGAGTGCGAGCTGGAGGTGACTTCCTTCCAATCCCGCGTAGGGGCGTATGCCTGGGTCGGCAACCTGGCTGAGAACAAGTCGTTTCACCCTAAATGGGTCCCGCAGAGCTACCCGGGGGTGATGGAGGCGGATCGCCAGGAGCTGCGTCGCTGGGGAGTCACCAACCAGGCGACCGGGGCTCGTGTTGAGTCCATTGGCCCCCCTCGACTCCTCTTCTTCGCCGGCCAGGCAGACTCGCCCATCACGCTGGTTCTCTGCCTCCCGAACTGGAATGAGCCCCTGGCCAGAGCTCGCTCCACCATCTGGGCAGCCATGCTGGGACTGGCCGGACTCGCTCTGATCGGGGTTTCACTTGTCAGCAGCTGGTCTGCATCTCCGGTGCGGGCACTGGCCAGCTTCGCCAGCGATACCCTGGATGGAAAGAACGTGGCCGGGCCTCACACCGAGATCCGCGAGCTTGCTGTCCTGGAGGCTGCGGTGGTGCAGTTGGAACGCAACCAGCGTCAGACAACGATTCTGGGGACGCCCGAAACGGAGTCTTCGCTGACGAGTCTTCCTGGCCCGGCAGTCTTTCGGGCGGCTCTGTCAGAGAAGATCGACCAGCGCCTACCCTTCGCGGCCGCACTGGTTGACCTGAGCCATTTTCGTCCTTTCAATCGGCGCTATGGCCTGCGCAAAGGCGACGAGGTCCTGCTCAAGATGACCGCGATCCTTCAGGAAATCCTGCGAGAGCAGAGCCCCGACTCGCACCTGCTCGCTCACGTCGGGGCCGATCGCTTCCTCTTCATGGCCGCCCCGGCCAACATCGAAGTGATCTGCACTGACTTTTTACGCCGTTTCGATCTCGAGATCCTCAGCCTGTACAGCCCGCTTGAGCGCGCCGAAGGGGCCATCAAATTGCGCAATCGAATGGGAGTGGTGGAGAGCTTCCCCCTGATGCAGGCCCTGGTGGCCGTCAGTACCAACCTCAAGAGGCCCATCGTCCACCTGGCGCAGGTCGAGAGCATCCTCAGCGAGATTCGCGATCACATCAAGCGCCAGAACCAGTCCAGCTATATGCTCGACCGACGGACCGGAGGGGATGAGACGTTGTTTACCGGCGAGACCGTCGAGGAAGCTGTCGTGGTGGAGAAATAGCCCCCCTGGTGTAATGGCGGGAAATCGATTGGAAGACGGCGCTCCAGCTCCAGGCCGCCACTCCGGGGGCACGGTCGAATGAGCGCGGCCGCGCGCATTGGGCCTCGATAGCAGCTCGCAGGTTGGCCACAAACTCGGGCAGATCGATATCGACCGGGGTATCCGGCCCGACCAGGCGGGGAAGGGGGATCAGCCTCACCCATTCCGGTGCGAATTCGGGCAGGCCGGGAAGATCGCTTGTCACTGCCCGGCAGCCGCAGGCCAGAGCCTCCAGGAGCACTAGCGGCAACCCTTCGGAGAAGCTCGGCAGCACGAAGACGTCGGCTTCTTGAAAGGCCTTCACCAGCTTCTCGACGCTGAGCACGCCGGCGGCCCTCGAGCCGGCACGATCTCGAATCTCGTCCGCCTCAGGACCTTCGCCCCCTCCCACCAGGGTCAGGTCGATGCTCAGGCCTTCCACGGCCTCCAGCAGCCAGGGTACCCCCTTGGCGCGACTGAGCTTGCCTACATAGAGCACCCGGGGCGGTCCAGGCGAGCGCTCTTTGGGAGGTTGGAAACGCTCCTGAGCAAATCCCGAGCCCACCACGTGAACTCGTTGGGGAGAAAGGCTCAAACGCTGGATCAGCTCTTCAGCCTGGGGAGCATGAAGGGCGAAGGCGGCATCGAGCTCTTTCAACCAGGGGAGAACTCTCGGGGCAATCTGAGGGGCCAGGGCCAGCTGGCGAAGATCGGTTCCGTGGCAGGAAGCCACCACTCGAAGCTCGGGGAACAGCTGTCGAGCCAGGGCGGTCATCAGCCAGAGATGGTGACAGTGCAGCACATCGGGCCGGAAATCATCCACTGCCTCGGTCAGTCGACTCTTGAAGATCGAGGCATAGAGCTCCAGCTCATCCTGGCTGAGACTGCTCCAGGTGCGAGAGGGATATGGCATCACATCGCTCATCCCGACCTGACCAAAGGGCAGCTCGACCGGATAGTCGGCGGTCGGGTCGACGGCCAGCACCGCCTGGGCCAGGCCGACCGACTGCCCTTCAGCCTGCAGAGCCTCCAGGTAAACCCCTGAGCCAGTGCGCCCCAGTCGCTGACCGAGGCAGTGGAGAACTCTCAGGAAGCCCCGCGCAGGCGACGGTAACGCTCGGCCTCATCACCTGCGAGCGCCTCCAGCTGAATGCCGACTTCATAGTTGCCGGACAGATGCCGAGCGCAGCGCCGAACCTGGCCCTCCAGGCGCATCCCGCCAACGAAGATAGCTACTCGCGTGGCTGGGGCCAACGGCTCCACGCAGCCCAGACGAATCCCCCCGGGGGACATGTCGATGATCACCACGCGAGTGCGCTCCGGCTCGACCAGATCGGCAGGCATGAGCCGTTCGACCCGCTGCTCGCTGCGGCGCTCGCTGGGGGCGGC
>JAANMY010000128.1_pt1 | contig 100044 bp, 85 predicted proteins | sample 7279691 | NCBI WGS metagenome assembly JAANMY01 (sample SAMN14094543, study PRJNA606508) | bioreactor metagenome | isolation source: A lab-scale SPAN reactor treating ammonium-rich wastewater day 388 | place: Ireland: Galway | collected 2018-02-07 | reverse complement strand
TGCGTTTGTGGGTTTGGTTTGTTTGGCGACTGATCTGATCGCGCAAACTGCATTGAGTTCCCTTCCCTGAGTGATCTACTATTTGGAACAGTTATTTAGTTGATGGCGAAATTGTACCGCCAGCACTGGCTGTTGCTGAGACAATATGATTTTGTGTCCCTGAGCCTCCCGTTCCGGAGTCACCCCCACCACCACAACTAGATACCAGGAACAGCGAAATTAAGACTACGATTATTTTAGTAATGTTGGTTAGTTGATTGTACATGGTCGAGTTCCACTGGGCTAAATACCCTATATAAAGCAACAAGGATGCCATCTGATAAAAACTAATAAATTCTTATAGTTAATAAAATCCTAGTTTTAATTCGCATAAATTGCTGACTAGTGCAATTGCACCATGATGTAGACACAAATATCATAAAAAAAATTAGTTAACGCAGTGTGTAATATAAAGTGCTGCGTGAGCAGCTGATCAGTTGTTAACTAATGCAATTGGACTAATCTTCCATCTTCGCTATTTTTATTACTTGTGCAATTGCAAGGATGTGGATTGTTAATGAATACGACTCGATCTCAGCTTATTGACGCTAACCAACTTTCAGCTCTGCTGCAAATGCTTTATAGCAGCGTTACCAGTGGCAACTGGCAACCATTTTTGCAGCAAGTTATGGAGTTAACTAAGTCGAATAAAGCATTTGTATCTTTAAAAAATATAAAGGATGATAGCCCGCTATTTCTGAATATCACTTTTAATTTTGATTATTCAACTGAAGCTGTCATTGCCTATCAACAGCGCCCTTTTGATGACCCACTATTTGATGTGGTCCGCTTTTTACCTGAGGGTGATATTATTGAGCCAACAAAAGTTTTAGATTTTAAGTCATACTGTGATACCGAATTTTATCGCTTCATACTTAAACCCCTTAGAAATCACCATGCATTAGGACTGGTAGTTATCAGAGACGGCATATACGACTCATCCTTTGTAGTAAACAGGGGCGAAGATGACCCGCCTTATTCTGCGCACGAATACCAACTTTTAGAGTTACTGAAGCCCCATGTCCAGCAAGCAATGCGGCTTTTTACCCTGTTTCGGGATATCCGCCAACAAAACGATATGCTCAAAGTTGTATTGGATCAAAGCGGCAAAGCGCTGCTGGTAATTGATGCCGATTGCACTATCAAACTCTTAAACCAGCAAGCTGAGCGCCTGTTAGCCATACTGCCTTATTGGCATAACGCTGCCGGGCGCTTTTATCTAAAAAATAATATTGAGCAACGCCGCTTAACTCAGCTAATTGCGCAGTGCCTGGAGCAGCAACTGGTCAGTCAGGAGCGACAGTATTTACAACTTACCGATACTGAACCACAGATTTGTTTATCATTGGCACCTCTTCACTGGTTAAAACTAGACGACAACATCGAAAACCTATGCTTACTGACCATCGACTATCAACAACGAATTAGCTGGGGTGGTGTAAAAGAAGAGTATGACCTCACCCCACGCGAGCTGGAACTGGCACAAGCGCTGCACAATAATAAGAAGCTGACCGAGCTCTCCACAGAAATGGGCATCAGCTATCACACCCTGCGACGCCACTTGCAAGCCATTTTTATTAAATTCCGGGTGAACTCACAAAGCGAGCTGATGCTTCTACTCAGTAGATTTAGACATTGACACAAAAAAATTAACAAAGCGCCCGAGGATTGAATAACTCAAGGCGCAATAGCGTGTAGATGCTCTGCAAACTACAACAACAAAAGTTAAAGTACCGCTTTTTTCCCGCGGCGCTTGATAATCAGCGTGGCCAAGGCGATTGATAACAAGCTAATTGTACCTGGAGTTGGCACTGGAGTTGGACTTACAGATGAAATGGTTCTCGTCAGAGCAACGCCCTCAAAAAAAGATGAGTTGTCAAGAAAAGTACTGTTTCCAAACCAATATACAGCATGACCATACTGAGCAATATTTCCAGCTACTGAAATATAGCTGAAATCATCATATACAGAAACAACGCTATAACGACCATCACCATCAAGATCTGAACCAAATTTAGCCCTGGACATAACACTAGGATCTTCGTCAAGATAACAGTCCGTTGTGCGGCTAAGAATAGAACAAGATGACATCCAGGTAGTACCGAATAATAACGCGAAGTTGTTATGAGGACTATTTTCATCGGCTGTCCACGGCATCGCAGTATTAATATTGTTGTCATCGGATGCCACTAAATCGGGATCCCAGAAATTAAACGCATTTAGTAACGACGCCATATCTGCACTACCGGCTAATCTCCAGCCATCAGCGGCATATGCGTCCAATGCGCCATTAATACTCATGCCCGTGGTAAGATCCCACTTTAACCACTCAAGCCCCCCTCCGGTCACGATATTACTAGCGTCATCTCTAGAATAACCGTTGTAATCAATCAGACTTGCATGCCCCACTGAACTAACAAGTAGGACGCATGCAATCAGTATTTTTTTTAACATAAGGTCAAACTCCATTTTGCTATGCCTATTTTTAATTTAGGCAACTAGACAAACGGCCTTGGCAGACGACTTAACCCGACTCCGGTACTACCCCCATTAAGGCCAATTTTGCTATGTGCATTAAAATCACATGCTTTACTACACAGCAAATATTAAGCCAGCTTAATATTTACTTATTAAACAAACAGATAAGAAGCTTTCAGTTATATCATGTTAATTAAAATGACTGGTTCAATTGAATTATATGTAGGGTCTGTTGGCTTCATAAACAAAAAGCCCGGACATCAGTACCGGGCTTTTTCGTTATCCAGGTTAGTGGCAAAGCATTAAAGCTTATCCTGCTCAGCTTTGGCCTTTTCCAGCTTCTTTTCCCAGAAAGTAGCATTGGTTATGCCCAATTTTACCGGGTCAAAGGTAATAGGTCCGCCGGCCTTTTTCTGCTCTTCAAAATCACGCAGACAACGCATGGTAGGCTTGTACATAAAGAAAATAGCCAGGATACCCAACACGTTAACCCAGGCCATTAAGCCTACGCCGATATCACCGATATTCCAGATATAACCAGCACTGTTCACAGTACCATACGCCACCATAAACATCAGCAACAGTTTAAATACGATGCTGGGCAGTTTGTTATTAAATACCCGGTTTAAATAGGCAACGTTGGTCTCAGTGATGTAGTAATACGCCAGTATGGTGGTAAACGCGAAGAAGAACAGCGCCAACCCGACAAACACCTGACCAAAGTTACCGAATACACTTAACAGCGCCATTTGCGTAAAGGCGGCAGAACCAATTTCCGTTGCTGCATCAACATTTTGTACAATAAAACTGCCGTCGGTCAGCTCACCGACCACGTTATACTGTTGCGTGATTAAAATCATCAGCGCAGTAGCGGTGCAGACAAACAAGGTGTCGACATAGACTGAGAAGGCCTGCACTAAACCTTGCTGCGCCGGATGGTCTACCTCAGCGGCAGCGGCAGCGTGTGGGCCTGTACCCTGCCCGGCTTCGTTGGAATAAATACCGCGTTTTACCCCCCAGCCAATGGCGGCACCAAAGCCGGCCTGTGCTGTAAAGGCATCGCTTAAAATCAAGCTGAAAATACCCGGCACTTTATCCAGGTTTAAAAACACCACAATAAGCGCCATCACGATATAGCCCAGTGCCATAAAAGGCACCACTATCTGGGTAAAATGGGCAATACGCTTGATGCCGCCGAAAATGATAAACGCCAGCACAATCAGGATCACGGCAAGTGCAATCAGTTTATAGGTGCCCACCTCGCCAAAGGTTGTCACCACCATATTACCATCACCAAAAATCTGCGTTACGGCATTACCCACCGCATTAGCCTGCACTCCAGGCAGGAAAATACCGCAGCCAATAATGGCTGAAATGGCAAACAGGATGCCCAGCCAGCGCCAACCCAGGCAACGCTCAAAATAGTACGCTGGACCACCACGGTACTGGCCATTTTCTTCCACCTTATACAACTGGCCCAGTGTCGACTCCGCGTAAGCTGTGCTGGCGCCCAAAAAGGCCACTACCCACATCCAGAAAATGGCACCGGGGCCACCAAAGCCAATGGCCGCCGCGACACCGGCAATATTACCCACGCCAACCCGGCCGGATAGCGACACCGCCAATGCCTGAAATGACGAGATCCCTTTGTCTGACTCACTGTTGTTCAGCAGTAGTTTGCACATTTCTTTGAAATGCCGCACCTGAGCAAAACGGGTTAATATTGAGTAAAACAAACCGGCACCAAGGCACAGATAAATCAGTGCCGGGCTCCAGATAATGCTGTTTAGCGCACTAATAAAGCCTTCCATTTCCCTTCCTTATAGTTATTGTTACATCTTATGGTTGTACGGCGCATAATTTGCCATATCGACAACACAATAGCTACGCTAACCGCTGTGCTGTCTCAGATCTGCGGTAATTTGACCATGGCGCGCCACTTCTTCATCATGTGCTTCATCCAGCCAGGGCTCTGCCAACGCCTGTTGATACCAGTCTTGCATCGCGGGTAAGGCTAATAAACGCTGCAAATACTGCTGCGCTGCATCGCTAAACACCAAGTCATAGCTTTGCATACGAAACGCCACTGGCGCAAAAAAAGCATCCACAGCGCTAAATTGGCTGCCAGCCAGAAAAGGCCCGCCAAATTCGCTTAGCCCCTGCTCAAATAACTCACTTAACCGGTCAAGATCCTGCTGCAATGACGCGCTTATTTGGTGCAACCTGACCCGATGACGGCAACTCATACCACAGATATTACGCAGTGCACTAAACCCCGAGTGCATCTCGGCGGCGGCGCTACGGGCAAAAGCGCGGGCTCTGCTGTCTTTCGGCCAGACAGCAGTATGATGCTCGTACAGGTATTCCGTAATGGCCAGTGAGTCCCAAACCACCAGCTGTTGTAGCACCAGACAGGGCACTTTACCACTGGGCGAAAAGGTGCGGAATTTTGCAAAATTACCTTGTTGGCTAAATGGGACTAACTGCTCGACAAAAGGGATCTGTAGCTGGCGCATTAACAGCCAGGGCCGCAGCGACCAGGACGAGTAATTTTTATTGGCAATATAAAGTTCTCGCATAGCACACTCCTTGTTTAGTGTTTAACTTACGATAAGGGCCAGACCAGCGCGATAACCGGCACGGCAACAAGCAACACCAGTATTGACAACGGCAAGCCCATACGCCAGTAATCACCGAATTTATAACCGCCGGGTGCCATCACCAGCGCATTCGACTGATGTCCAATTGGCGTTAAAAAGGCACAGGAAGCACCAACTGCAACGGCCATTAAAAACGGATCTGCTGACAATTCAAGCCCTTCAGCAAGTTTAATGGCAATAGGTGCTGTTAACACGGCAGTGGCGGCGTTATTAATAATGTTAGATAACAACATAGTTGCCGCCATTAATAAGGCCACCACCGCCAAAGCGGGCAGCTGCCTGGCCATCTCCAATAAGATGTTGGCAATTAATGCCGAGCCACCGCTGCTTTCCAATGCCATGCCAAGCGGTAACATAGCGGCCAACAGCACGATAACCGGCAAATCGATACTGCTATACAGCTCGTTGGTTTTTAAAATACCCGACAACAGCATCACCAGTGCCGTTAACACTAAGGCCGTGGCAGCCGGTAATACCGACAGTGCAATTAACGTCAAACCTGCAACAAAAATACAGCTGGCCAGCAATACCTGCGGCGTTTTACCAATTTTTAGCCCTCGCGCAGCCAGCGGCAAACAGCCCAGCTCCGCAAGCGGCGTGGCGCCGTCTTCGTCATTGTGCTGCACCAACAGAATGTCGCCGGCAACAAACTGGATTTTGCTCAGCCGTTGCCGCACTTGTTTGCCCTGTCTTGCCACCGCCAGTAAGTTAACACCGTACCGCTCACGCAGCGCCAGTGTTGCTGCGCTACGGCCAATTAGCGATGAGGCTGGCGTAACGACAACTTCCACCAGCTCTGCTTGCTGCTGTACCGCTGTATTATCCTCGCTGTCTTTATTGGCACTGAGATTAAAGCCACTGGTTTGCAGCAACAGCTGCAAACTATCAGGATCCGCTTCAAGTAACAGGGTGTCATCTTCACGCAGTACAAAATAGGTTGATGGTGAGTTATGTCGCCTGTCAGCACGGATCAGCGCCAGTACGGCAATATCAGCATCGTCTTGCAGGCTACTGAGCAGCTCGTGCAGCGTTTTACCGCAATAGTTGCTGTCGGCAGTAACACTGACTTCAGTCACGTAGTCGCTAACTTCGAACAAGCTGCCATTGCTGGTCACCTTCTGGCGGCTGGGGGTTAAACGCCAGCCCAATAACACGATAAACACGAGCCCGGCCAGTGTAATAGCCAAACCCACCGGCAAAAAATCAAACATGCCAAATGCCGGTGTATCGTTTGTTTTTCGATAAGAGGCAACGATGATATTGGTCGGTGTGCCGATAAGAGTAAGGGTGCCGCCCAACAGGGAACCAAATGCCAGCGGCATCAGCAAAATAGAAGGCGAACGCTGATGCTGACGTGCCATCCAAATGGCGACGGGCATTAACAGCGCTAACGCGCCAACATTATTCATAAAGGCAGAAGCCAGCGCCACCATCACTGTCAGTAAGGTTAACTGTAGCAGCAGATTGTCGCCGGCTTTAAGTAATTGCCGGGCAATGCTGTCAACAACGCCAGCATTGATAAGACCACGACTTACCAGCAGTACAGCTGCGACGGTAATCACCGCTGGATGGCCAAACCCTAAAAACAACTGTTCGGCGGGTACTAAGTCAAACAGGGCCAAAGCCAGCAGTGCCATCACTGCCACCACATCGTAACGCCAGCGGTTGTAGACAAAGAGTGCCAGCGTAACTGCCAGAATACTGAACACTATTATCTGATCGGTTGTCATAGCGGCAGCTTTTCCTGTTATTTCCGGTGATTAACTACGCTTTAGTGATATAGCATAACAGACACCTGCAGCAACAAATTGCATCAGCCAGCCTGAGCTTGTAACAGGCTCTCCAGACAGTGCTCTTTAATACCGTAAAATTGTTTAATGGCAGCAATTTGCTCCAGTATGCTGGTGTTATCCCGCGGCTTTTTGCGCCGGGTGGCCAGGATCATTTTATTTTTACTGGTGTGCTCCAGCGAGATAAATTCAAACACTTTGGTATCGTAACCATGCGCTTCCAGTAATAACGCGCGTAAGCTATCGGTGACCATTTCCGCTTCCTGCCCCAGATGAATACCGTGCACCAGCATAGGTGCTAACACAGGTGGCAAGCTCATTTGCGGCCGGATCTGCTTATGACAGCACGGCGAGCACATAATGATCTCAGCGCCAGTGGCAATACCCATATGAATGGCATAATCGGTGGCGGTATCGCAGGCATGCAGTGCAATCATCACGTTAATACCACGCGCTTTAAAATGCTTTACATCGCCCTGCTCAAAGCGGATGCCATTCAGGCTTAATGTATCGGCGGTATTGTTGCATAGGTCGACCAGATTTTGCCGCAGCTCAACGCCAGTTACCTGCGCATCCAGCCCCAGTGTATTGGTTAAGTAGTCGTGTACGGCAAAGGTCAGGTAGGCTTTACCTGAGCCAAAATCAGCCACATGTAACTGTTGCCGGTCGGCCAGGCCACTGTCCTCGACGGCGCCGGAGAATATCTCGATAAATTTATTAATCTGCTTCCACTTACGCGACATTGCTGGAATCAGCTGTTGCTGGCTGTCGGTAACGCCAAGCTCACGTAAAAAGGGCCGGGAAAGCGTCAGATAACGTTTTTTCTGCCTATCATGCCCTGCTTCAGTCAATGACGATGCTATTGCTTGACTGCGTTTTACTTCACGGTATAAGGCTTTGCCTTTTTTACTGATACTCAGTTGTACTTCCTGCGCTGGGGTAAACAAATTGGCGGCAAAAAACTGCTGCCCCAGCATCTGGCTAAGCTGTACCAGCGCCTGTTCAGCTGAGAAATTTTGCGTCACATCATTGGTTTGATATTTATAGGTAAAACTAAGCTGCCACTGCTCTTTTAACAATACCGGTCGTACCTGCAGCTGTTTAAGGGGCTCACTGCCTTTGTACTTACTTAGCACCAGCTTTTCCAGTTGCCGGGTGTCCAGTGCATGAGCTAAGCGCTTAATAAAAGCAGTTAACTCAGATGAAACCGCAGTTTGAGACATAATATATGGGACTCTGACACAACAAAGCGCCTAGTGTAAGCCAGACGCTGTTGCAGGGAAATAGTGTCGTAGGGTTATCAGGCGCTTTGACGATATTGTGCGCTTTGTTGCAGTGGCAACAGGCGGTTGTTTAATAGCCGCAAAAAGTGCAGGCGTGGCAGAGTCTTTCCGGCCAGAGTATCAATCTCACCCAACAGTAAACAGCTTGAGCTTTGTCCTTCAGATGCTAAAACCAGTGCATATTGGCTATTGTTGCCGTTTAACTGTACCAGCTCAAACGCTTTGGGGCAGTAATCGCTATACGCCTGAAAATACCAGCTTTTATGGCCTTGAGGCAGCACAAAAGCACTGGATAATGCCGTAAGACAAGTTTCCAGCCTAACCTCTGGCGGCAACGCCAATGTCTGCAAGCTGTCGTCAATAGCCCAAAACATTTCGGCTTCGGCCATCGACAACGCTTGTTGCACAGGCTGGCTGATAAGCTGTGATGCAGTAAAAGGCGAGCAGAACTGGGCATCGTCACTGATATCCAGTAACAAGCGGTCTTTTGTCGGACAATAGGTCCAGTACCAACGCTCTGACGGCCTTAACATGGGCATCCTGCTAAAATAAGTTGTTGATTAATTATGCAGTTACAGAAATACACTAAGCTGATCATGATGTTAAAGACTATTTTGTTCTAACAGCAGATGATCAGCTACTGATCCTTATAAGCTGGTAACGATCTGTTTAATCAGCGCCGGACCATGGTAAATAAAGCCAGTATATACTTGCAGCAAGTTGGCGCCGGCTGCCAGCTTTTCTTGTGCCGATTGCGCATCGTTAATGCCGCCAACGCCAATAATCGGCAGTTTAGCGCCAACCGCTACGCGTAACTGGCGCAATACTTCGGTGCTTTTATCACGCACCGGTAAACCACTTAAGCCACCGGCTTCGTCGGCATAACGCTGGCCTTGCACCAGGCTTCTGTCCAGCGTGGTGTTGGTGGCAATAACGCCGTCCATCTTACTTTTCAGCAAGGTTTCAGCCACTTGCTGCACTGCAACACTGTCCATATCCGGCGCAATTTTAACAAATACCGGTACATATTTATCGTACTGCGCTTGCAAGTCCAACTGCTCGTTTTTCACGCTTTGCAACAAATCAAACAAGGCGTCACCAAATTGCAGATCGCGTAGCCCCGGGGTATTGGGTGATGAGATATTCACTGTAATATAACTGGCATGAGCATAGACTTTACGCATGCAATGCACGTAGTCATCTTTGCCCTGCTCGTTCGGCGTGTCTTTATTTTTGCCGATATTGATCCCCAGCACGCCTTTGTAACTGGCGTTTTTCACATTCTCTACCAGATAGTCAACGCCTTTATTATTAAACCCCATCCGGTTAATAATGGCTTCAGACTGCGGCAAGCGAAAAATACGTGGCTTGTCATTACCCAGCTGTGGCCTTGGTGTCACCGTGCCCACCTCGATAAAACCAAAGCCCATTTGACCAAAAGCATCAATACATTCAGCGTTTTTATCCAGCCCGGCGGCAAGCCCCAGCGGATTATCAAAGGTAATGCCGGCTACGGTTACCGGCTTTGAGGGTAATTGTTGCCGCCACAGGGCGTTGAACGGCGTATGTGCCAGGCGTTTAAGACTGCCCAGGGCAAAATTATGTGAGCGCTCAGCGTCACAGGCGAACATGATTTTCTGTGCTATCGGATAAAACATAAGCTGCCTTCTTGCAATAAAAAAATACCCCGGACCAGCCGGGGTATTCTAGCCACTGTGAGCGTTATTTTACAGGGTCACAGTGGTGACTTAACAACATTAATTCACGCAGCGCCACCGAGAATTTAGCAAACTCATGGCTCTTGGTGGTTTTAAACTCTGCCAGCATTAAACGCCAACGCTCTAACAGCGCATCATGCTCAGTGATCCAGCTGCTGATAACCTCATCCGCCGCACAAACTTTGCCACAGCTGCGCACCACAACAGCCGCCAGAGCACGTTGTTGCCAGTCCAGCTCTTCGCGGTATGACGCGCGTGCCAGTGCCTGCCAGTGGTTAGCTACCGGTTGATTGGTGATCTGCTCTAAGAACCAGTGCAGATCTAACTTATCACCCAGCTTGAAGTAAATCTCGGCTACCATGGCAAGCGGCACTTTTTCTGCATCGGCCACCTGGGCAATATCCATTACCGAGAACACCGTGCTTAACTGCGCCAGATACTGCGCGATATCTTCCGGTACGCCCTGCTCCGTTAATAGCGTTTGCTTTTGCTGTAGCTGTTCAACTTCAGCCTCGGCTAAATAGCTGTTCAGCTCTTTACCCAATTGCTGATAGGCTGGTTTGAAGAAATCGACTGTTTGCTGAATATCCAGTGCCTTGTTGCGATGGCGCAGGAACCAACGGGTAGCACGGCGCATGGTACGGCGCAGCTGATGCAGCAACTTGCTTTGCAGGGCAGCCGGGATAACGTTGTCTAACAGTTCCAGTTTCTTCCAAACGCTGGCCATGTCAAACAGGTCGCGGGCGATGGCGTAACATAACGTCACTTCGCCGACACCGGCACCGGTTTCTTCCTGCATACGCTGGGCAAAATTGGGGCCCATTTCGTTAACCAACATATTGGCCAGTTTAGTGGCAATAATTTCGGCTTTTAACGGATGGTTTTCCATCTGCGCGGCAAATTTATCCTGCAGCATTTGCGGGAAATTGCCAAACAACTGGCGTTTAAAGTACGGGTTTTCATAAATTTCCGGCAGTACCAAACGCTCTTTTAATACCATTTTGCCGTAGGCCGTTAGTATTGACAGCTCAGGCCGGGTTAGCCCCTGACCTTTGGCCATACGGTCGGCTAACTCATCGTCTGATGGTAAAAACTCCAGCTCACGGTTTAGCTTGCCGTCTTTTTCCAGTGTATGGATAAAGCGGGTATACTCTTTTAACTGCTCAGCGCCTAACAGTGAGGAAATGCTGATACTTTGCGTTTGCCGGTAACAGTCTTTAATGACGATAGCGGCAACATCATCTGTCATATCCAACAGCAGTTTATTACGCTGCTTCAGGGTTAGATCGCCACCAGCGACCAGGGTATTTAACAGGATCTTGATGTTAACTTCGTTATCTGAACAGGTTACGCCACCTACGTTGTCAACAAAGTCGGTATTGATTAGGCCACCGTTCATGGCAAATTCAATGCGGCCGCGCTGGGTACAGCCCAGGTTACCGCCTTCACCGAAAATCTTGGCTTTTAACTCTTTACCATTCACCCGCAGCGGCTCAGAGCCGCGATCGCCCACTTCAGCATGGCTCTCGTTGCTCGCCTTAACGTAGGTACCGATACCGCCGTTCCAAATCAGATCTACCGGCATCATCAGCGCTTCGCGGATCAGCTCGTTCGGTGTCATGCTGGCTTTGCTGGTACCGAGCATTTCTTTCATTTGCGGTGATAACTTAATGGCTTTAGCACTGCGCAGGAAAATACCACCACCTTCAGAGATCAGTGACTTATCGTAGTCATCCCAGGTTGAGGTAGGCAGATTAAACATACGGTTACGCTCTTCCCAGCTTTTTGCCGCATCCGGGTTCGGATCGACAAAAATGTGCATATGGTTAAACGCGACCTGCAGGCGAATATGCTTCGATAACAACATGCCGTTACCAAACACGTCACCGGCCATATCACCTATGCCGACACAGGTAAAATCGGTGCTTTGACAATCAATACCAATTTCACGGAAGTGCCGCTTAACAGACTCCCAACCACCACGGGCCGTGATGCCCATTTTTTTGTGGTCATAACCGTTAGAACCGCCAGAAGCAAAGGCATCACCCAACCAGAAACCGTATTCTTCAGAAATACTGTTAGAAATGTCCGAGAAAGTTGCAGTGCCTTTATCAGCAGCGACCACTAAGTACGGGTCGTCTTCATCCAGCCGTACCACATCCTTCGGTGGTACTATCGCGCCCTGCACGATGTTATCGGTGACATCCAGTAAGCCACGGATAAAGGTGCGGTAACAGTCTTTACCTTCATTAAGGAAAGCTTCACGGCCACCTGTTTCCGGCAGTTTTTTACAAACAAAACCACCTTTTGAACCGGTCGGCACAATAACGGTATTCTTAACCTGCTGCGCTTTTACCAGGCCCAGCACTTCGGTACGGAAGTCTTCGCGACGGTCAGACCAACGTAAACCGCCCCGCGCGACTTTACCAAAGCGTAAATGCACACCTTCTACTCTTGGCGAGTAGACAAAAATCTCGAACATGGGTGTTGGCAGTGGCATATCCGGAATTAAGTCAGACTTAATTTTAAAGGAGATATACGGCTTGTCGGCACCGTCATGCAGTTTCTGGAAATAGTTAGTGCGCAAGGTTGCGTTTATCATGTCGACAAAACGACGGATAATGCGGTCATCATCCAGGTTGGCAACATGTTCCAGCTGACCGGCAATTTGCTCTTCCAACTTTTCAATGCTCTTGTCGCTGGTTTTACCCTTGGGCGAAAACTTGCTGTTAAACAGCTGCACCAGCAAGTTAGCCAGCTCGGCATAACGGGCAAAGGTGCTTTCAACATAAGCCTGGCTGAAGGTACCACCAATTTGCCGTTTATATTTGGCATAGGCGCGCAGTAACGAGGCTTCACGACCCGTTAAGCCAGCGCCTAAAATCAGCCGGTTAAAACCATCGTCTTCTAACTGACCATTCCATACCTTGGCAAAAGACTCCTGGAATGACTGTTGTGCTGCTTCAAAATCTGCCGGTACGGCGCAGTTAAGCTCCATGGCGAAGTTCAGTACCCAGCTAACCGAGCCATCGGCACATTTCACTGCATAAGGTGTTTCACCAATGACGCGCAGGCCAAAGTTTTCCAACATTGGCAACACATCTGATAAGTGGATGGGGTGATCTTTATGGAACAGGTTTAATCGCACCGCCTTGCTGTCGCCGCGCTCTTCCTGCGGGCGGTAAAACAGCATTTCCAGTTTGTGATCATCATTTAACGATTCCAGCTTGCCGATATCGACCAGCGCATCGTTGGGCAGCATGTCTTCCTTGTAACTGCGCGGAAACGCGTTGACATATTTGGTAATTAACTCACGGCCGCGGGCTTCGCCATAGACGCCAATCAGGGCGCTTTCTAATTTGTCTTCCCAGGTTCTGGCCGCTTCTACCAGATTACGCTCAATATCTTTCACTTTATACTCGACATGGCTATCGCTGATCCGCACCAGATAATGAGTACGGGCCAACACAGATTCAGAAAAGTAGGTGGTAAACTCTACCGGCTCATCGCTACCCAAAGCCCGTTGTAAAATGGCCTGGGTTTCTTTACGCAGTTGGGTGTTATAGCGCTCGCGCGGTACATACACCATGGCGGTGACAAAACGGCCAAAGCTGTCTTTACGCATAAACAGCCGCGTCATGTCACGCTCTTGCATTTGTAGCACACCCATTGCCACGTGCAGTAACTCATCTGCGGTGGCCTGAATAAGCTCATCGCGCGGATAGGTTTCCAAAATATTCAGTAAGGCTTTATAGGCGTGCGTGCCAACGGCAAACTCAGACTTATTCATCACCGCCGCCAGCTTGTTCTTCAGCAGCGGGATATCGGCAGCGCTGTTATTGTATAGTGATGAAGAATACAAGCCGATGAAACGGTCTTCCCCTATCACCTTGCCGTCTTTGTCGAACTTTTTCACACCGATGTAATCGATGTAAGCCGGCCGGTGTACACGGGATTTGTTATTGGTTTTGGTTAAAATCAATAAGCTGCTGTTTACTGCTTGCTTGCGGCCGGTTTCCGGCAGCTCTGACAGCATCAGATCACGCGAGGCTGAGCGGCGCATTAATCCCAGAGAGGTATCGTCAATACCGCTGATTTTATAGTCACCTTTCACCGGGCTGATGCTGTATTCACGATAACCCAGTAACGTAAAGTTATCTTTGGCCAGCCAGTTTAAAAAGTCGGTGGTCTGCTGTACTTCTTCAGCACTGGCTTTACCGGCTGTTTTTGGCAGCGCTTTAATCACTTGCTGCAGTTTTTCGCGCGCCGGCTGCCAGTCTTGTACCGCCAGTGACACATCTTCCATCACGGAGTGCAGCTCGTCTGTCAGGGCGGTCATTGCCGCTTTGTCTGTCATACGGTCAATTTCGATATGAAATACCGTTTGCTGCGTGCTGGCAGTCGCTTTACTGCCCAGCTTGAAAAAGTCGGTGATACGGCCTTTGTTGTCACGCTCGGTTTGCAGCGGATAATGCAGTAATAAATGCGCAGTAATGCTTTGCCGGCTTAACGCCATACGCACTGAGTCAACCAAAAAGGGCATATCCTGCACCACGATCTCAACAATGGTGTGCTTAGACTCCCAACCAAATTTGGCAATTTCCGGGTTAAATACCCGAATTTTAGCTGCGGGCTCCGCATGGTCATTAAAGGTTTGCCATAAACTTAACGCTGCGCCGTATAAGTCGCTGTCGTTACGGCCTACTAAGTCTTCATTAGACATGTTGCCGTACAGCGTATAGGCAAATTTTTCGACCAGATTTACCTGATCTTTCACTTTTTGTTTTATGAGTTTGTTTACGTTTTGTAGTAGTACAGAGGGTTGACCGTCTATCAGTGCCATTTTTGTATCCTTTTTGCAGTCACTGCTTTTAACAGCAGGCGCTACCGAACAAACCAGAGCGTGTCAGGTGCGCAGTGTAGTGCCTATTGTAGCGCTTTTCGAGCACTATTTGCCGCTTTTATGCTGGTTAAACCAGTGATTTTTAAGGGCTCTGACAACTTATTCATCTGCCTTAAATAGAAAATGGCCTTTCGGCCATTTTCGTGTTTATTCATGCAAAAAATATTTTTAATTTTTCCGCCATAAAAAGGCGGCCAGTGCCGGTAATACCAAAATAGCTCCCAGCATATTGACGATAAACATAAAGGTTAACAAGATGCCCATGTCTACCTGAAACTTCAGTGCTGAGAACACCCAGGTACTGACACCAATGGCCAGGGTAATACCAGTAAACAACACCGCACTGCCCCGCTCTTTTAACGCTTCAAAATAGGCCTGACGCAGCGGCGCACCATCACGTAGCATTTGCGTCATATTCGACAGAATATAGATACCGTAGTCCACACCTATCCCCACGCCGAGCGCGATAACCGGTAAAGTTGATACGGTAAGACCTATTTGCAGCTTGGTCATCAGCGCCGTGGCCAATACAGACACCACATACAGCGGCACTATGACTGAAATAGTCGCTCTTAATGAGCGGAAGCTTAGCAGACACAGAATAATCACCGCGCCATAGACGTACCACATCATAGGCTGCTGCGCTGCTGAAACCGCCTCGTTGGTGGCGGCCATAACACCAGCCGGGCCCGATGCCAGCATAAAGCGGGTTTGCTCATCACCTAGCTCGGCACCATATTTTTTCGCTGCCACCACCACCCGTTCAATGGTATCGGCTTTATGGTCTTGTAAGAACAAGATCACCGGCATAACAGAACAATCAGCATTTAACAGACCAGTACTGGTTTCAACCCGTGAAGATGCCTGCACCAGAGACTGAGTATTGCGCGGCAGTACCCGCCATTTTACGTTACCCTCGTTAAAGGCTGCGTTAATCGATTTTGACACCGAGGCCAGCGATACTGCCGACTGCACGCCCTCGACGTTTTCCATCAACCACTGGAAGTTATCAATCCGCGCCATAATATCGTGCTCAGTACAGGCGCTGGGGATGGTTTCAACCATAACATTCAGATAATCAACTGAAATCGCGTACTTCTTCGTAATTAGGTCAGTATCAAGATTGTATCGTGAGTCTTCATGCAGTGCCGGTGCACCATCATGCAGGTCGCCAATTTTTAATTGCTGGCTTTGTACATACCCCAGCGCAAACAACGCTGCTGTAATAAGCAAAATAACAGCAGCATATTTGCGTGTAGCAAACGCCGACAAGGCAAACCAAATTTTGTCTGTGGTTGGCGAAGGAGCAGCAACCTTATCTTTATATCGCTGACTAAAACGAACAAACGACATCAGAACCGGCAACAAAATCAGGTTGGTCAGAATAATGACCGCCACACCTAAACTGGCGGTAATGGCCAGTTCACGAATCACACCGATTTCAATAATAAGCAGGGTTAAAAAGCCAACCGTATCAGACAGCAGCGCCACACCGCCGGGTACCAACAGCTTGCGGAAACTAGCCTGCGCTGCGGTTTTAGCATCCATACCTGCTGCTACGCGCTTGCCAGTCGAGTTAATCATTTGCACACCATGGCTTACACCAATGGCAAAGACTAAAAACGGCACCAGAATTGACATAGGGTCAATACCAAACCCCATCACTGACAACAACCCCATTTGCCAAACAACGGCAATCAGTGAGCAGGCAATCGGTAATACCGTCAACATTAACGAACGGCAGAAAAAGAACACCATTATAGTGGTCACTGCGATGGCAATAGCGAAAAACAGCAATACGCCTTTAGCACCGTCTGCGACATCACCAACCATTTTGGCAAAACCAATAATGTGCACGCTAATTGAATCAGACTGGTACTTGGCGCGGATGTTTTGCTCGAGGGCACCAGCGAAGGCTATCGTATCTAATTTATCGCCGGTATCCGGGTCAACCTCTAACAACTGCGCTGAAATCATCGCACAGCTGTAATCATCAGCGACCATACGGCCAACGATGCCCGCCTTCTCGGTATTTTCTTTTACCTTGGCTAAACCCGCTTTATCAGCAACAAAATCAGCCGGGATCACCGGACCACCGGCAAAACCATCTTCTACTACTTCAACAAAGCGAGTGCTTGGACTAAACAACGATTTCACCAGCACTCTGTCTACGCCTGGCGTGTAAAGCAACTCATCATGGGCTTGGCGCAAGGTGTCGAAAAAGTTAGCGTTAAAAATATCGCCACTTTCATCACACAGTGAGATCAGAATATTGTTGGCACCACCAAAATCTTGTGCATGGCGCAGGTAGGTCTGCATATATTCATGCTTTAACGGGATATTTTTAGTAAAGGCAGCGTCAAGTTTGATACTAGTTGCCTTAACTAGCAAAAATATGGTCGCCGCCAAAAATGCCAGGATCACCAGTGCGCGGTGGCGAAACAGAGCGTACTCAAACTTATTAACTATTCGATTTACCGTCATTTTATTCTAATTCGCTTAATTGGATCGTTTTCAAACCAGTCTCGGTAACCAGCACTAACTGGCCTTTCCACACCAGGCCATTCACCACAGCTTTACCATCTACACGCGATAGATTGCTGAAAGTTTTGCCATCATCAACACTCAGCCATAATGCACCGGCATTACCGACAATAAACAACCTGCTATCAGCGTCAGAAAACACGCTATTGAAGGTGGCGGTCTCATCAAGTTCAAACTGCGACCAAGTTACGCCCTGATCTAAGCTTTGAAAGGCATGACCGCGCAGGCCAACCGCTACTAAGCTCATACCACTACTACGGGTAATGTCAAACAGTGAGCCATTGTAAAACGCTTCCAGCCGCTGCCAGTTCTGCCCCTGATCAAGGCTTTTTGCAACAAAGCCTGCTTCACCAACCAGATACAACACATTACCGTCAGCATATAGCCGGTTAAAATGTGGTAATACCGCACCAAGCTCAACTTGATACAGTTCAGGGTCGGTCTCTTCCAGCTCGGCCAGATATTCCTGATCATCTTCGGCTAAAAGCTCGGCCTGAAACTCCATCTGCCAGCTATTGCCACCGTCAGTAGTACGATAAAACAGCCCATAGGCTCCAACAGCTATGCCCTGTTGTTCGTTAAAAAAGTAAATATCAAACAGCGGCTTGTCATTTTGCGGCGCATAATGCTGTAGGCTCCAGCTTAAGCCACCATCTGATGTCATTAAAATACTGGCATCGTGGCCCACCGCCCAACCTTGTTGCTTATTAATAAAATACACGCTGTTGAGGTTTGCCTGCACTGGTACCTGTGCTTGCTGCCAGCTTTTTGCATCGTCGGACAGCAGAATATGCCCCCGCTCACCCACGGCAACCAGACGCTGCTCAGCAACACTGATAATATCGGTCAACAACGCCTTATCGGCTAACACTGCAGGATAAGCCGCTTCAGGCTGCATACTATTGTCATCGCCGGTCACTGCGCTAGACCAAACAAGCGTGGGTAGCAGTACCAGACTGAGGAGTGTTTTATACATGGTCTGAGTTATTACTCTAAAAAATCGTTAAAATAAAAACGGTTGGCACCAGGCCAACCGTCATTATGCCGTTGTTAACTTAACGGGTTCCTTCACGACGCAGTGCTGCAGGCGTGAAATCCGCATCTGTCAGGTTAACAGAGAAGTTATACATCTTGTCTTCGTTATCCAGACCGATAGCGATGTAGCGGCGCGAGTTAAGGTCATGATAAACCTCTAACGTGCTCCAGTGTGTCGGCACTTCATAATAGTTCAGACCATGTGCCACCGCGACCCGATACAGCTCATTACGGTTGTCATACAAGTCGGCAACATGAATTTGCCAGCTATCTTCGTCGATATAAAACACACGCTTACCATATACATGGCGGGTATTTTCCTTCAGAGTTGCCTCTACTACCCAGACGCGGTGTTTTTCCCAGCGCACATATTCAGGGTTAATATGACCGGCCATCAGTAAATCAGCATATTTCACTTCATTACTGTGCAGCTTGTAGCTGTTGTACGGAATGTACAGCTCTTGCTTGCCTTTTAACTCCCAGTTGTAACGATCTGGCGAGCCGTTAAACATATCGAAGTCATCTGTGGTACGTAAACCATCTGATGCGGTACCTGGTGCATCATAGGCTACGTTAGGTGCACGACGCACCCGCCGTTGTCCGGTATTGTAAGTCCAGGCCTGACGTGGGGTTTTTACCTGATCCATCGTTTCATGCACCAACAGTGCTGTACCGGCTAAACGCGCTGGAGAGGTTACGCCTTGCTTAAAGCGGAACAAAATGTTCTCAGCCGTGAGGGCCTCTGCTGTTGCATTAGGCTCTGAGTATTTGAACATAATTTGCTCATCAAAACCGATAATGGTGTAAGCGCCCGCCGCTGTAGGCGCCGCCTGGCCACCATTACGGCTCGCCGCTACGCCACGGAAACGAAGCAGATGGTTCCACACTGCTTCCAAACCGTTTTGAGGGATTGGAAATGGAATGCCGATAGCCGCGTTGACAATACCGTTTCCGCCTTCAATCAGCTCTGCTTTAGTTGCAATGGCTTTAGTGGCGTCATACACATATTGCGGGTAAGACGCTGTGCGGCGTGTTTGATAAATATTCATCTTGTAGGTATCTGGATAAATATCAAACAACTTGATCTGCCCCGGGCTTAACAGTGTTTTGTACTGATCAAGGTTAGATTTATCAATAGTCACTAATACCTTGTCGTCTTTAAACGGGTCAGGATGGTGCATTCCTGGGGTATATCCAGCTGGCGCTTCGGTAATACCGCCAGTCCATGCTGGAATTGAACCGTCGGCATTGGCCGCTTTTTCCGCGCCCAGTGGTGTTAAGTCATTACCCAGTCTGGCTGCTTGCTCAGGGCTAATTTTAGCCATGGCTGAACAGCTAAGCACCAGTGCGATGGCTGATGAAAGTAGGGTGAGTTTTTTCATAATTAGTGCTCGTCCCTTAAATAGAGTACTTAATGTTAAAAGAGATAAAATCGCGGTCGGCTACGTTATTGGTCGTGCCTTGACCACCCCAGAATACGTTGTATGACAGTTCACCTGACCACTTGTTCAGATAGTCAAAACTGACGGCATAGGCCAACGATTTGCGATCTTCCACAAACATAAACAGTGGATCTGGTGTAATACCATTAACGTCGTGTGAGAACACCGCACGCTGTGACAAGTTTACGCCAGCAAACACGTTGTTGTAATCAAGCTTAGCCAGTAAACGGTAACCCCAGGCTGATGCTGTTGGGAACGGGTTGGTCTCCGCGCCGTTTGACAAACCAGTATGTAACCCTGGGATCTCAACTCCTGCAGCGTTTTTAAGTGGTGCACCGCTACGATCGGTATTAGGCCCGTTTAAGCGCAGTACGGCTTGGTCAGGCATATCCTGAATGCGGATACCACCGATCTCGGCCAGTAAACTGACGTTGTCAGAGCCTAGCGCTGGCCCGACTAAATGGGTAAAGGTCATTTGTGCCTGCAGGGTATCTGAAAGGATATATCCTTTAGCCTCGGCACCTGGTGCAACTTTGCTACCGTACCGTGGATCACGACCTATTTGTGATATACCTGCTAGATCCTCACGGCAAATTACCCGCTGATTTACCGGAGCCGCACACGCATTTGCTAACTGCTCTGGCATACCAGCATACAAAATTTCTACGTCATCAATTTGCAGCGGCTCGTCCTGACGGTATGAGATTTCGCCAGCAACAGAGGTATTACCTACAGTCGTGTTAAAGCTAAAGCCATAAAGCTTAATATCTTCAGGGTATTCAATTTTGGCTTTTGAGAAGGTGCTTAACTGCGCAATATTCTCTTTTGTTATCTCCGTTGTCGCCAGGATGCCGATGTCTCGGGCTACAGAAGCTAAACCAAAATCAGAAGCAACACCTGATATCACCGGGGTGCGACTATGGTAATTCATATAATAAATGGCAAATTCAGTGTCATTTAAGTCCGGTGAAAAATACTCAAACTTAATACCGTACTGACCGCCGTCTTTGGGCTTGATTTGGCCGTCGCTACCATAAGGCCGTAACGTTAGCTTTGTTGGATATTGTAAATAGCGACCAATAGCTTCTTGCTGAGTTATATTGCCGCCACGTAAACCTGCGCCAATTTCATTTAGCCGTTGCATTAAATGGAACAAATCAATATCCGGGTTACCGGCAAAGCCTAACTGCACGTTCTGGGCATAACCGCCCTCACCGGCAAAGTCATTGGTAGAGAAGTAAGTACCCGGAACCGGCAGATAGCTATTTACCCACTCATACTGGTAGAACAACTCGGTTGATAGATTATCGGTTAAACCAATGTTTAGCGTTGCCATACCAACTGGAATATAGGCTTCTTTTAAGTCTGCACCTGGTGAGCGCAGTACACCCACGTCAATTGGCGTAGAGTTAATACCATGCGGAATAAAGGTACTTTCGCCCCAACTTAATACTTGCTGGCCCACTTTTACCGTGACAGGGTTCATGCCGTCATTAAAACTGAAATTACCATAAACGTACGCATCTAACAGCCGCAGATCACGACAGGTAAGGTCACGGGCGTCTTTATCGGCACAAGGATCAACCCGCTGACCAGAAACCGGGTTGGTATAAGCACCGTCTCTGTCCATCAGGGCAAAGTCATAAAAATACATAAAGCGGGTAAACAAGCCGATGTTATCTTTGGTGATTGACAGTTCATGCAGGCCTTTAAACAGGCTGCTGAACATATCACCGCGGTCATAATTTAAATTACCGGCATCGCCGTTACTGGAGTAAGCGCCTGGCTGTTGCCAGATCTGCGAAGGTGCATAGATTGGATTTGTCGCAGCATTATAACCTTCCCAATCAAAACGTGGGTGGTTTACCTTACTGATGGTATCCCAATCACGGTCTTCCATCCGCCAGCTGCCGCCATATGAGAAGGTTGAGTCAAACGTAATATTTACGTCGCCCACCGTCCAGGATGCTGCCTGCACCGGTGCCATTGACAAGGCAAACAGTGCTGACGCAACACCCACCGCTAAGGGTTTCTTAGCAAAGGTTATTGACCTTTTATTCATCTTGTTATCTCCCCCCCTGTCCCTGCAGGTTTTTCAGTTTTTTCTAGTTATGTCACTCAGCCAACTGATCCGAGCTCAGCTTACTTAGTTAAAATAATTACATCATTTCAGGTTGCAGGCAAGGCCTGCCTCGCCGTAAATCTGTTGATTTGTATTCAGTTTTTACAATTAACGCTTAAGTTTCGGTCATTTCATGCATTTACCGGTTTGACATACCATTGCGATGACCGGCAATTAATTTGTAAGCTAATGAAATTAAAGGCCAAACCATTGCTATGCGCAAGCTTAAAATTAATTATATCGTTTAAAGTATCTACTCTAATTAATTTTTTCTAACGCAACAAAAGCACCCTGCTCCGTTACCGTCAGCCGAAAGCGGCCGCGAAAACCCAGCGTATCGATGTAGCGGCGAAAATGGCGAAACTGCAGCTGTATCCGCTCACCATTATCTGCCGTAACGACCACATACTTGATAATGCCTTGGTAGTAAGCCTGGCACTGCTCATAGCTTAGGCTGGCATTGAAAAAGTATTGGCGCATCAGGTAAGGCTTCGGCTGACCTTTTCGTACAAATCATTACTAATAGCAGCTAACTGCGATAACTGCTGTAAAGCCTGGCGCATTAGTAACTGACGCTTAGCGTCATAGCGACGCCAACTTAATAATGGCGTTACCAGGCGTGCTGCCACCTGTGGGTTTATTGCATCCACTTTTGCCACCGTTTGCTGTAACAGCGCGTAGCCCCTACCGTCGGCACGATGAAATTGTGCGGCATTACGCAAACTAAAGGCACTAAACAGCGCGCGGATCCGGTTTGGGTTTTGCCAGCTAAATAGCGGATGCTGCAGCATGTGCTCAATACCGCTAAATACCTGTTCAGTTGGATCAGTTGCCGCCAGTGAGAATGCTTTATCACTGGCCAGCGCATCGTGACGCCACTTCTCACTAAAACTTTGCAACAGCTGTGCAAACAACTCCGGTGAGCCTTGCTGTGCCGCTTGCAGCGCCGAGATCGTATCGGTCATGTTGTCAGACTGGTGATAATGGCTAAGGACCAACTCTTCAGTGCCAAGCAGTGCCAGATAATGTAAACATAAAGCGCGCAAACGCCGTCGTCCAGCTGCATCTTGCTGGTACTGGTAAGGTTCACAGCCCAAGGTGTGGTAGCAGTGCTGCAGCACTTGTGCTAAACGTTTGGCCAGGTGCAGTGAAAGCTGCTTATGTGCTGTGATAATAGCCTCAACCGGAATTTCTGCATGTTGCTCAGCCAGCGTATCAAAATCAGGCAGCGTCAACAGCTCGGCACTAAGCGCCGTGTCATGACCCGGCTTTGCCAGTAACTGCGATAACAGGGTAAACAACGTGTCCGGTAGTAGTGCATCCAGAGACTTCCCCTGCATCAGCTGAGTAATCTGGCGGCTCCAGTATTGCTGCATCGCATCCCAGCGCGCTACGCCATCTGTCGCGTTTGATACGATATATAGTAGCTGTGCGTCAGTACTGCTGGCATGAAGCTTAACCGGGGCTGAGAATTGCTCCAGCCACACCACTACCGGCTCAGCGCTGATGTCAGTGAAAGTGAACTCTGCTGCAGTCTCAGTCAGCGTTAACAAATGCTGCTGGCTGGCAGCACCGGGTATTAATAGCTCAACCTTTACCGGTAACACCAATGGCTGTTTCTCTGCCTGGTCAGCAGTGGCTGGCGTATACTGCGTTAACGTCAAGCTTAATTGTTTTGTGCTGGCGTCATAGCGCTGGCTGACGTTAAGCTCCGGTGTACCCGATTGACTATACCAGCGTGCGAAGGCGGTTAAATCAACGCCACTGGCATCTTGCATCGCCTGCAGAAAGTCATCACAGGTCACGGCCTGACCATCATGACGGCGTAAATATAGTGCAAGGCCGTCGGCAAAAGCGTGTTTACCCAACAAGGTTTGCAGCATGCGAATAACCTCGGCGCCTTTATCGTACACTGTCACAGTGTAAAAATTGTTCATCTCAAGCACCTGTTCGGGGCGGATTGGGTGCGCCATTGGGCTAGCATCTTCAGCAAATTGGGCCGTTTTAATCAGTTTAATGGCGTCTATGCGGCACAAAGTCGGCGAGCTCATGTCAGCGCTAAACTCCTGATCGCGAAATACCGTCAGGCCTTCTTTTAAGCTCAGCTGAAACCAATCGCGGCAAGTGACCCGGTTGCCGGTCCAGTTGTGAAAGTACTCATGGCCGATAATAGATTCGATATTAAAGTAATCACGATCAGTCGCTGTCGCTGCATCCGCCAGCACATATTTGCTGTTAAATACATTCAGGCCTTTGTTTTCCATGGCGCCCATATTAAAAAAGTCGACTGCCACTACCATGTAGACATCTAAATCATATTCCAGATTAAACCGCTGTTCATCCCATGCCATAGCCCGCTTTAACGCGGCTAAGGCGAACTGGCCTTTATCGCGTTGACCTTTGTCCACATAGAGCTGCAAACTGACATTGCGGCCAGATTGCGTACAAAACTGATCTTGCAGCACATCAAAGTCGCCCGCGATCAGGGCAAATAAATAGCTGGGTTTAGGAAAAGGATCATGCCAGCGCACCACGCGCCGGCCCTGCGCATCAATATGCTCGGCCACCTTATTACCATTGGATAATAAGTACGGATACTGCTCGGCATCAGCAATAATAGTAACGCTGTACTGCGCCAGCACATCCGGCCGGTCAAGAAAATAACTGATACGACGAAAGCCCTCTGCCTCACATTGCGTGCAGTAGGTAGTCCCCGCAAGATACAAGCCTTCCAGAGCGGTATTCTGCTCAGGCGCTACCATCGTGACAATAGTCAAACGGCAACTATCAGGTAAAGCGGTTAATGTCAGGCTGTCATCATCCAGCTGATACTGAGTGTCGCTAAGTAGCATATCATCGATAGCCACACTGACTAACTGCAGCTGCTGGCCATCAAGATGCAGTGGCTCGTTATCACGCAGGCGTCTTACCTGCATTACCGATGTCACCAGGGTCGCTTTTGGGTCCAGCTCAAATGTCAGGTCTATGTTATCGATACAAAAAGCCGGGCTTTGGTAATCATGACGGGACTTAGCTACTCGGCGTTGATTGGGCTGCGACATCGGAGTTCCTGCGGTTATCGTCGGTTAAGGTTCTCGACAGTTAAATAAGTATAGTGATAAAAAAGCCTGACTAATTCAGGCTTTTTATTTCAGCTTGTTGTCTCAGGTCAGGCCTTACTGGCCATATCTTTTAGCACTGATTCGGGCGGGCTCAGTTTTAAAATTTTAATGCCGCAATAAGCATAAATAATTGCCAGCACCGGGTTTATCAGGTTAAAGAAGGCGTACATTGCATAGTCCAGCGGGCTTACCTGCAACACGCTATGCATGTAGGCACCGCAAGTGTTCCAGGGAATAAGCGGACTGGTTATAGTGCCGCCATCTTCCAGCGTGCGGGATAAGTTTACCGGCGCCAGGTTGCGTCGCTCGTATTCTTCTTTAAACATCCGTCCCGGCATTACAATAGACATGTATTGATCAGCCGTTAGCACGTTGGTAGCAAAGCAGGTGGCAATGGTACTGGTGATAAGTGAACCGGTGCTGCGGGCAAAGTATAAAATAGAGCCGACAAACTTACGCAATAGGCCAATTTTCTCAATAGTTGCGCCAAACATCATGGCACTAAACACCAACCAGATAGTATTTAACATGCTGGACATGCCGCCGCCACTAAGCAGCTCGTTCAGGCTGGCATTACCGGTATCTATACTAAAGCCGGCATGTAAGGTATGCCAAATGAGCTTGGTAATACCCAGCGCTGCGGCCACGTCTTTTTCGATCATATTGCTTAACAAGTCTTGTTGAAACAATACCGCCCAGACACCGCCAAGCAAAGCGCCGATAAACACTGTTGGAAAAGCCGGTACTTTTTTTACCGCCATTGCCAGCAGCACAAACAAGGGTACTAACGAGATTACACTAATCGAAAAGTTAGCCTCCAGCACCCGGGTAATCTCGTCAATGCGGGCTAAATCGGCTGTTACATCAGAATTAAAGCCAATAATGGTGAACAGTAGCAGTGCCAGCGCATAGCTAGGTACAGTGGTCCAGAGCATATGACGGATATGATCGAACAGGTCAGCGCCGGCAACGGCAGGTGCCAGGTTGGTGGTTTCACTAAGTGGCGATAATTTGTCGCCAAAATAAGCACCCGACACGATAGCACCGGCTGTAATAGCAGGTGATAACCCCAGACCTGTCGCCACGCCAATCAAGGCAACACCAATGGTCGCGGCGGTTGTCCAGGAGCTGCCGATACTCATCGCCACTATACCGCACAGTACGCAGCTGGCGGCATAAAACCAGCTGGGGCTTAACACCTGCAGGCCATAATAAATTAACGTCGGCACAGTACCAGACAGCATCCAGGTGCCGATGAGCGCTCCTACCGACAGCAGAATTAACACTGCGCCCAGCGACAATGAAATGCCTTTTACCATGGCTTTTTCCATTACCGACCAGCGATAACCATTCTTCAAGCCAATAACCACCGCCACCGCAGTGGCTAAAAACAACGCAATCTGATTGGGGCCATAAGAAGAGTTATCACCAAACAAATAAACAGACGCAGATAGCAGCGCAATCAGGACAAAAAGTGGCAAGGCTGCATCAAAAAAGCTGGGTTGTTTTTCAGACATTAACAAGCTCCGATTAGTAAAAGGCGCCATCGCGCCTTTTATGTCATTGTAATAATAATTGTCAGCTCAGAGCGGCTTACAACGAACGATAGAACATTAATACGATAATTAATGGACAAACAAATTTAACGTACCAGGGCCAAATGCGCCAGAACAGACTATGCTCGGCTCCCGCATCGCCCAGTTTCAATTCTTGCAAAATTTCATTACGCCGCCATACCCAGCCGGCAAACAGACACAGCATCAAGCCCAGTAATGGCTGACTGTAACGGGTCGTCAGCGCAATAACAAAGCCAAACAGTGCCTCGAAATTCAAAATAATAATACAGCTTAGCGCCAAAATAGCAGCGGCAATTAACCACACCGCTTTTGTACGTTGTACCTGATGCTTTTCAACCACATAAGATACCGGCACTTCTAACATTGAAATTGACGATGTTAATGCCGCTATCGACATTAACAGGAAGAACGCCAGTGCTACGATAGTACCGATAAATCCCATGGCAGAGAACAATGACGGTAATACGGTGAAAATCAGCGTATCTTCGGCCAATAATTTGCCATCTTCAGCAAAAATTTGTACACCATTGTGCAGAGCCACGTACATCGCCGGAATAATTAACAAACCCGCCAGCACAGCCACGCCAATATCTACCAAAGATACGGCAGCACCAAGCCTAGGCAAGTTTTCACTGTGACTAACGTAAGAGCCATAAATCAGCATAGTGCCCACGCCAAGCGACATAGAGAAAAACGCCTGCCCCATCGCGCTTATCAGTAAGTCAGGATTTAACGCCTGACTAAAATCCGGTAGCAGGTATACCTTTAATCCTTCTAAGGCGCCTTGTTGTGTCATAACATAGCCAAATAGCAGTAACATTATGATAAACAACGTAGGCATAAGACGCACAGACCAGCGCTCTATACCATTGACCACACCGCCACTGACGATACCAACGGTTAACAGCATAAACAGGGCGCAAAACAGCAAATTGCGCTCGGTAGAAAAGGCCACCAACCACTGGGCAAGTTGCTCCATGCCAGCCAGTTTCACCAAGGCTTCGAGTGTGTGCGATAACATCCAGCCGCCAACAATGCCATAAAATGCCAGGATCAATGAGACAGTAATAATGCCCCAAAAACCGACCAACCGGCCGCTGATGCCTCGCGATACCTGCCCAAGCGCATCGACAACATTAGACTTGGTTGCCCGGCCAATGAGTAATTCTGCCATTAATACCGGGTAGGCTAACAAAAACGCAAGAATAAGATACATCAGCACAAAGGCGGCACCACCGTTACTGGCTACTTGCGAGGGAAAGCCCCAAATGTTGCCCAAGCCTACTGCAGAACCCGAAGCGGCCAGAATAAAGCCCAGCCTCGAAGAAAACTCACCACGTGTCGCCATAGTTAACCTTTATAATTATTATGTATTAATACAAATTAACAAAAGGCGGTAATAATACCGCCTTTTAGTGTCAGAGGAACCCTGTTTACTATTTTTTTGCCAACCGGCTAACCATTTTAAAGTCAGCTGTAATGTTGGCAGCTTCTTCTAAAAACGGGTCGATTTTTTCCAGCTTCTCCGGCACGTTATCCAGCGAGGTAACCGCCGGCATACCAAAGCGCTTTAAACGTTCATTAGTCCGCGCTAATTGCTGCGCTTTGTTTTTATCACGCTCGGCAATACGTTCGGCCTCTTTTAATGACACCGTTTTGTCATCCATCTGTTGTTTGTAATCCGCAATATCGGTTAACAGATACTGAAATTCCGGTTCAACCGCTATGCGGGCATGATGCTTTTCGCGTAACAGCGGCACCACTGCACTGATGTCGGTAAGGCTGTTGTAACGGGCCGCATTGATAGAGTCCCACGGTAAAGCATACTCTTCTTTGCTCTCGCCCCACTCGGCCGGATCGATAGCCGTCGGAAACTGAATATCCGGTATCACACCTTTGTGCTGCGTGCTGCCACCGTTAATCCGGTAAAATTTGGCAATAGTGTATTGCACGCTACCCAGCGGGCTTTCAAACATATCATAAATGCGGCCTAATCCACGGTGTTGCTGCACAGTGCCCTTGCCAAAGGTCTGCTCACCCACCACCAGGGCGCGGCCATAGTCCTGCATTGCCGCGGCAAAAATTTCAGACGCAGAGGCGCTGTAACGGTCTACCATCACGGTCAGTGGGCCATCATAGTAACTCAGGCCGTCATTATCCTGTGAAACCGATACTTTGCCATCACCTTCACGAATTTGCACCACAGGGCCGCTGTCGATAAACAGACCGGTTAACAAGGTAGCCTCTTGCAGTGACCCGCCACCGTTGCCGCGTAAATCAACAATAATACCGTCAACTTTGCTGTCTTTTAGCTCAACCAACAGCTTTTTCACATCTTCAGCCAAATTGTTATAAAAGCCCGGAATGCTAATTACACCAATTTTCTGATCCAGCTCAGACAGCTGAGGCTTAAATACTTCAGCCTTAGCTGCACGGTCTTCCAGACGGATCTTATCGCGCACTATGCTGATAATTTGTGCCTGACTGGTACCAATGTCGTTGGCGCCAACCACTTGCAACCTGACTGTACTGCCTTTTGGGCCTTTAATTAAATCGACCACGTCGTCCAGACGCCAGCCTATCACGTCAACAAACTCCGCTTTATCCTGGGCAACGCCAATAATTTTATCTTTTGGCTTCAGCTTTTGTATTAAATCAGCAGGGCCCCCCGGTACCAGGCTTTGAATAACGGTATAGTCTTCATCAGCGCGCAGCACAGCACCAATACCTTCCAGCGACAGGTTCATTTCCTGCTGGAAACGGTCAGCATTACGCGGTGAAAGATAAGATGTATGTGCCTCTATACTACGGGCAAACGAATTCATGACTAACTGAAATACGTCTTCGCTTTCCGTCTGCGCCAGGCGCTTTTGCGTATTACGGTAGCGCTTGGTCAGGATCTCTTTGGTTTCTTCAGGGGTTTTCCCTGCCAATTTCAGATTTAACGCATCAAACTTCACCCGCTGGCGCCACAGCTCGTCAAGCTCAGCCTGGTTGGCTGGCCAGTCAGCGCCTTCCCGATCGTAAACATAACTATCGTCTGCGGTGAAGTCGAAGCCTTTTTCCAACAGCGCCAGCGCATAGTCAAAACGTTCTGCACGGCGTTTCAAGGTGAAGTTAAACATGTCAAAAGCAAAATTTAAATTGCCTTTGTTAATCGCGTCATCAAACTGCTCACGGTACTGCTCAAAAGTAGCAACATCAGATTTCATCAATACATTGCGATAAAAATCCAGGTTCTTCAGATAGGTATCAAACATCCTGGATGATAACGCGTCGTCAAGTTGCACGCTGTTGTAATGGCCACGGGTAAATAACGCCGTGATCCGTTTACTGGCAGTAGCATGCTGGGCGCCCTGGCTTATGACTGGCAATACCAATGGATCGGCTTGCTCGGTAGCAACCAGATTTACGCTAAAAACAGCAATAACGGCGGTGGCAAGTATTGATAATCTTTTCATAAGCTACTCTGCGTTAGTCAGGCCTGATACAAACTATCCTGACGGGTTTTAATCACCATACCAGAACCCAGTTGTACGGTCACATCGTCTTTACTGATCTCCAGTACAGTAGCAGGCATCGGGCTTTGACCAAGCTTAAGCAGCACACTGGCACCTACTACTACAGTGCCGGTCGCAACCGGCGTTAACACTTTGACAGGTTGAGCTGGCGCAGCGGACGCTGTTTCGGCTTTCTGGATAACCTTAGTGCTTTTAGAGGGGATATTGGCTTTTTTGTTCGGATTTTTTTTGTAAGCAGGTTTTGCCACCGCGGCTTTAGCCGCCTCACTAGCTTTGGCTTCGGCTATTTTGGCCTTACGCTTTTCAGCCGCTTTGGCCTTACTTTCTTCCAGTGTTTTGGCGGCATGTTCGGCTTGAGCAGCGTCTATCAAATCGCCGGCATTACCGTCTAAATCAATACGGGCAGCGCCTTCCTGGGTCGCTTCCAGATAACGCCAACTTGAGGTATACACCCTCAGGGCTTGACGTAATTGAGTTTTGCTCACGACACTGTCGTCTTGCAGCCGTTCGGCCAAGTCCTGAAAGATACCAATTTTTAACGGCTTGGCTGCGCCATTTGCGCTAAAACAGGCCGGAAACCGCTGTACCAAATAGGCCAGTACTTCTTTCACGTTACTTGCTTTAACAGCTTGTTCAGTTGGGGTGGTCATTAACGCTTCACTCTTCTTCATCTATGGTATCCGCGTCCGGTATACCTTCGTCCAGCTGTTGGCGTACAAATGCCAAAGCCCAATCAATTAATTCGTCTTCATCAGCTTCGAGCAGCACGGTGCCGCCGCGCAACTGATCCCAAATCGCCGGCAGCAGATAGTCTACCTGTTCTACACTGACGTCATCCGGCAGCGTTTGCCACACAGCATGATAAACACTGTTAACCTTGTCGGTAACCAGCTCTTCATCGCCTTCCCAATCACCGATATCCGCTACATCGAACAAATAATCGTGAAGGGAGATACTGTCTTTCATACTGTCTTGGCCAGATGCTGTTCAAACAGGCTGATCAATTGCTCTAAACCAGCCTGATCTTCGCTGTCAAACCTTGCCAGGCTTGGGCTATCAATATCCAGCACGGCAATAATGTCGCCTTGGTGACGAAGCGGCAATACAATTTCAGAATTACTGGCGGCATCACAGGCAATGTGGCCTGGAAATTCGTGCACATCTTTCACCAACTGTACCTGTCCTGTTGCCACTGCCGTGCCACACACGCCCTTGCCTACAGGGATACGTACACAGGCAACCTGGCCCTGAAATGGTCCAAGCACCAGCTCACCGTCGCGCATAATGTAAAAACCGGCCCAATTTAAATCAGGCAGGTTATTAAAAAGGAGTGCACTAAGATTAGCCATATTAGCAATAAGATCGGTTTCCTGCTCAATCAGAGCTTGTGCTTGCTGCTGCAACAAGCGATACAACGCAGTTTTTTCACTCGACATGAATTATGGATTTCTGGTTAAAACCTAAAGCCGTACATTACTCGTTTTAGCCGTGAAATTAAACTCCCTGACGGCAAAGTTTTAGCCCATGCGGCGTATTTATTGCGTTGCCTGGCTTGATATCACCGGCATTGCACAAAGATTAATCAGCTTTAGTTACAGCCCCGACCAGTTTGAGCGGATTTGCCGGATAAAAGCACTGTGGTTGCTGCGCCTGATGACTAAAAAAGCGCGTGTCTTTAAATGGCAACTTCATAAAGCCGCCGACGCCCTCGCCACTGATCAGCGACACCTTGGTTAAAATTGACTGTAGTAAACGGGCAAACTCGGGTTCAGCCTGCGGATCCAACAAACGGTAATAGCTGTGGATCTTCATATACAAATTGGTGACTTCAAAGATAATACAACCGGTATGGCGGATAAGGTTGAGCTTAGCAATATCGTCCATAATGGCATCGGGCAGAATTAACTGCTCGTCGGGGTCTTTACCATCTTCAAAATACGAATGTTGTTTACTGGCATCCTCAGTGCTTAACACCGGCGCCAGCTGATAAGGGATGACCGCATCTGCCGGCACTATAAAAGGCAACCCGGTTGTCTCACGGCTAATATGAATGGTATTACGGGCATTAAACAAACAGGCTTTAAAGATACCCACTTTGGCAATAGCGCGCGCCAGCGTCACCACATTGTTAACCGACAAAGCAAAAGAGCGCGACAGCTTGGCGTCATATAAATTCAGGCTACTGTCAATATAAACACCATTGGCTTGCCAATGAATCGCCAGGCCGCCTACCACAGGATAACGCGCCAGGCGACTTACTGCGGCCACAAAGGCTTTTTCGGTTTCGCCCATACCCTCTAAGTAGTTTTTGTAGTAACGCTCCAACTGCACATCGTCTACATAAGCAATGCCATCTTCTTCGCTGTGCTCACGTAAAAACGATTTACGCGACGAATACACCACGGTATCCAGTTCGCGCTGCTGTGGGCTCACCCATACCGGTAACAATGGCTCGTCATCGAATAAAACAATATCTGGCAATACTAACTGTTTTAGCCTTGGCATCTGCTGCAAAAAGTAATCACCGGCCTGGGCGCGTAACTGCGGATCATCGGCCAGCATGCTATCAAGCATAGTGGCAAACTCTACCGGCAAGCCTAAACTGCGCGCTGGTATGGCTTTGCGGCCAAAGCGACAAGACTGGCCCGAGGCCAATGCATACAAGGTCCCTGCTACGCCCTGCTCGTCAAAGCGTGGGCTGGACAACGCGCCGCCGCGCTGCTCAGCGCCGATAAAATACACATCACCCATACGGGCATTAGAGCTTTGCAGGTCGGCTGACATCAACTGCATCACATTGTTGGATAAATACTGCCCATTAGCATCCAGCTGGGCAAAGACCGACGAGCCCCAGTCAATCAAGCTGATGCGGCCTGTTTGGCTATCAAACACCAGATTGGATGGCTTAATATCGCCATGCACTATTGGCTGTAATTCGCCGTCTTTGTGATAGCGGCGTAAAAACAGCAACACAGCTGCCAGTTGACAGGCAATGTCGATAATCAGCCGTGCCGGTAAGCGACCATGCTGCAGGCTGTATTGCTCTAAATCGATGCCGCTGGCGCGCTGCATCATTAAAATGCCCTGCTTTTTTACCACCTGATAAGTGATGTAACGCGGCACATTAGGGTGTTGCACCTGCGATAACATATAGGCTTCATCTGCCAGCCGCTCCTGGATATGCTGCGGCAGATTAATACGGGAGAATTTAAACACGCAGTTTTGGTCACTGGCATCCAGCCCGGCAAAGGCAAACCCATAAGCGCCCTTGCCTATCAGCTCAATGTCTTTATAGCCAAGCTTGTTAAGCTCTGAAATACATAGTGCTACCCAGTCTTTCAGTTTTTTGGCATCGTTGGTATTAAGCAGGTAAATCGACTGCTCTTCAGGAATATAAAAATTACGCAGCTGATTTTTATATTGCATAATCAGGCCTTTACACAGCGTGACTGCGCCCACTGGCGCAGGGCACTGACCTGCTCTGCCATTACTACCGACAGAGGCTGCGTCGCGGCTAATTCGTCCATCAGGTGTGCCAAACTAAACGTACTACCACTGGCACGGGCCCGATAACCGGCGCCGACCACTGCCTGCTCCAGCTCGGCGCCGGAAAAGCCACGACACAGCGGTAAAGCTGAGTTTAACTCAGCATCGCTCAATGCCATTTGTCGCTTTGCCAGGTGCAACTGTAGCAACTGCATGCACTCCTGCTCGGTGGGTAAATCGACAAAAAAGATTTCGTCAAAGCGGCCTTTTCGCAGCAGCTCTGGCGCTAAATCATGAATATTATTCGCCGTAGCCACCAGAAACACCTGCGATTTTCGCTCTGACAACCAGGTTAAAAAGCTGCCAAGCAAGCGGCGCGATACGCCATTGTCGTTATCGCCCGAGGACAGGCTTTTTTCTATTTCATCTATCCACAACACGCAGGGCGACATGGCATCAGCCAGTGCCAGCGCTTGCGTCAGGTTCTTTTCGGTTTCACCAATGTATTTGTTGTACAGCGCCGCCATATCCAGCCTCAACAAGGGTAAATGCCAGCTGCCCGCTATGGCTTTGGCGGCCAAACTTTTACCTGTACCCTGCACGCCGGTCAGTAACAGGCCTTTGGGCGTATCCTTTGGTTTATCAAGGCGGGCCTGTTCAACAAAGGCCTGCTGGCGCTGGGCTATCCATTGTTTTAAGTTGGTCAGGCCAATCACATTAGCGAAGCTGCCACTATCAAACACCTGGCTTAATACGCCATCGGTTTGTAACAAACTAAATTTCGCCCGGTTAATACGCGGAATGTCAGCTTTGGTCACAGCACCGTCATCGGCGATGGCTTTATACGCCAGCCGTTTTACCTCATCAAAGGTTAAACCGCGTAAATTTTGTACCAACAGCGCCACATTTTCTGCCGTCAGCTCTGCCAGCATCCCGGTTTTGGCGGCATAGCTGTCGGCCATCTCGTGCACCAGCTGCCGAATTTGCTGATCAGATGGCAAACTTAATTCAAAGCGGTAACAGAGCCGGTTTAACTCGGGCGGCACCGTTATCGCATGGCTAAGCAAAATCAACGTGTGGCCCAACTGCTCATGGGCCTGGGCAATTTCTTTGATGTAGCGTACATGCTTAGGCTCGGCTAAAAACGGATGAAAATCACATAACACATAAATACCGCTGTTACGGGTGCCTTTAATTTGTGCCAGCAGGTTGGTGGGGTCGGCATTAAACGCCTGCGCGCCCTGCTCGCTGTCAAGCCGCTGCAGGCCGTCGGTAATGGTCCATTTAAATACCGGCCGCATCAAATTCACCGCCAGGCGTTTTATCAGCATCAGTGCCCGCGGCTCTTCATAGCTTTCAATCACTATCAGCGGGCTGTGTGCCTGCACTAACACCCGCAAATCATCAAATTCGTACATCCGTGCCCTTAAACAAAAAACCCACTGCAATGAGTGGGTTTTATCAGAAAGCCATCAGGCTGCCAAGTTATACGACAGCTTAATACAACAGCTTATTGCATTGTCAGCAACATACTGGCTGGCTGCTCCAGGTATTGCTTCCACAGATTGGTAAAGCGCGCTATGGTGCCACCGTCGATAACCCGGTGATCGCCCGACCAGCTTATTTGCATCAGCTGACGCGCCTCGACTTCGCCTCTGGCATTAAAGCGCGGCAGTGCCTGTACCTTACCCAGTGCCACTATAGCCACTTCAGGTTTATTGATAATCGGCGTGGCCACCGTACCGCCTAAAGCACCGATATTGGAAATACTGATAGTACCGCCTTTTAAATCGGCCGGGCTAACGCGGCCTTCGCGTGCCTGCTCAGTTAAGCGGGTTAACTCATTCGCAATATCGACAATCGACTTACTCTGACAGCCTTTAATATTCGGCACTAACAGCCCGACTTTTGAGTCGACCGCGATGCCGATATTGTGATCATCAAAGTAGGTCAGTTCAGTACAATCGCTGTTAACCTGGCTGTTCATGATTGGGAACTGCTTAATGGCCAGCGACAATGCCTTAATAAAAAACGGCATCATGGTCAGTTTTACACCTTGCTTGGCGTATTGATCTTTTAAGCTTAAGCGCAGTGCAATCAGCTCCGTTAAATCAATCTCTTCGCAGTAGGTAAAGTGCGGTATGGTCGATACCGACTCCACCATCTGCCGTGCCATTGCCGCTTTAATGCCTTTAATTGGCTCAACCCGGCTGGCGCCGCTAGTCACTGCAGCTGCAGTGGCTTTAACCGGCTGTGCTGTTGGCGCAACAACTGGCGCGGCAACAGTGGTTTTACCTTCAGCAAAGGCGCGTACATCTTCTTTGTACACCCGGCCTTTATCACCAGTACCCGGCACCTTGCTTAAATCGACGTTCAGCTCGCGGGCTAAACGGCGTACCGCCGGACTGGCCAGTGCTTTGCCCTGTGCTGCTGGTGTGGCTACAGCAGGTGTCGCAGTTTGCGTGGTAACAGGCTGCGTTGCTGTGTGCTGCGCTGGCTGAGCCGCAGCAGTCCCCTCATGGCTCATGGCAAATAGCGGTGAGTGCACTTTGGCAATATCGCCCTTGGCATAATACAGCTTAGTGACTTTACCTGAGTATTTGGCCGGTATTTGCACCAACGCTTTGTCGGTCATTACATCGCACACCGGTTGATCTTCGACAATGTCATCGCCTTCTTTGACCAGCCAGTCGACAATTTCACACTCAACTATGCCTTCGCCAATATCCGGTAAAATAAAATCTTCGCTGCCACTAACCGATGCTACAGGCGAAGCGATTACAGGTGCATTAACCGGCACAGCGGCGTTTTGAGCTTCTGACGCTACCTCAGCACTACCGGCCAGCTGCATTTCAAACAGCGGTGCGTGCACTTTGGCAATATCGCCCTTGGCGTAATACAGCTTACTGACGATACCATCATGCACCGCAGGAATTTGCACCAGCGCTTTATCGGTCATCACATCGCATACCGGTTGATCTTCTTTAATGGTATCGCCTTCGGCAACCAGCCACTCAACAATTTCGCACTCAACAATGCCTTCACCGATATCCGGCAGAATAAAATCTTTTTTCATCTCTGCCTCCGTTAGAAGTTGACTGAGCGCATAATGGCTTCGTAAGTTTTTAAATGATCGGCCACGTATTCTTTTTCCAGCGCCAGCGGATACGGCGTGTCTAAACCACAGACGCGCTCAATCGGGCTTTCCAGGTGTAAGAAACACATTTTCTGAATAGTCGCGGCAATTTCGCCGGCAAAGCCGCCGGTTAATGGCGCTTCATGGTTAATCACTAAACGGCCGGTTTTCTGCACCGACGCGGCAACAGTATCGGCATCCCATGGCAGTATGCTGCGAAGATCGATCACTTCACAGGACACCCCTTCTTTCTCTGCCATTTCTACCGCTTTTTGCACGATTTCCATCTGCGCGCCCCAGGCCAGCACGGTGACATCTTTACCTTGCTGTGTTACCTCGGCTTTGCCCAGCTCAATCTCGTAGTAGTCTTCCGGCACTTCACCAACTGAGGCACGGTATAGCTTTTTCGGTTCGAAGAAAATCACCGGATCCGGGTCTGCAATGGCGGCTAACAACAAGCCTTTGGCCTGATAAGGGTCGCGCGGGATCACCACTTTTAAGCCCGGTGTATGGGCAAAGTATGCCTCCGGAGACTGGCTATGATAATGGCCACCGGCAATACCGCCGCCGTAGGGGCTTCTGAACACAATACCGCCGACGTTGAACTCGTTCCCCGAGCGGTAGCGGAACTTCGCCGTTTCGTTGACGATTTGGTCAAAGGCCGGAAAAATATAATCAGCAAACTGAATTTCCGCCACCGGTTTCATGCCCTGAGCGGCCATACCATTGGCAAAACCCGCAATGCCTTGCTCGGTTAACGGTGTATTAAAGCAGCGCGCTTTGCCGTATTTTTCCTGCAGTTTGCTGGTAGCACGAAATACGCCACCAAAATGGCCAACGTCTTCACCAAAACACACCACGCCATCGTCTTTGGCCATGGCTAAATCCAGCGCATTATTAATGGCCTGCAACATATTCATTTTTGCCATTAGTCTAATCTCCCCGCCGTTACCGGATACGCATCCGGATATTTACGGATATGCGCTTTTAACTCATCTAATTGTTGTTGTAAGGCCGGAATAGGCTCGGCGTACACATCTGAAATTAAGTGCTCTATGCCAGGCTTGGCCACTTTTTCCGCCACTTTTAAGGCATCCAGGATCTCGGTGCGCAGCTTTTCAATAATGGCTTTATCTTCAGCGTCGTTTAGCCAGCCTTTCTCAATCAGCCATAAGCGGTAGCGCGAAATAGGGTCGTTCTGCCGCCACTTTTCTTCTTCCTCTTTCGAGCGGTAGCCGCTGGGGTCGTCAGACGATGAATGGGCACCTAAGCGGTAGGCGATAGATTCAATTAGCACCGGCTCGTTAGTGGCCAGTGCATGCTCGCGCGCCATCTTGGTAGCGTGGTATACCGCTAAAATATCGGCACCATCAACCCGCAGCGCTTTCATGCCATAACCCACAGCGCGACAAGCAATACCGTCACCAACAAACTGCTCGTTAGCCGGGGTAGAAATGGCGTAACCATTGTTACGGCAGAAGAAAATCACCGGCGCTTTATGCACCGCCGCCATATTCAGGCCGGCGTGGAAGTCGCCTTCAGACGCCGCACCCTCGCCAAAGTAACAGATGGTGGTGTTTTTCAGACCACGCAGCTTTTGTGCATAGGCATAACCACTGGCCTGCGGAATTTGCGTGCCCAGCGGCGATGAGATGGTCATGTAGTAAATATCTTTGCTGCCGTAATGTACTGGCATCTGGCGGCCTTTACCCAAATCTTTCTCGTTAGAGAACAGCTGGTTCATAAACTGCTCCAGCGTAAAGCCACGATACCTCAGCGCACCCTGCTCGCGGTACTGCGCCATAATCATGTCTTTGTCATCCAGTGCGGCGGCACTGCCTACTGTTGCGGCTTCTTCGCCTAAACACTGCATATAAAAGCTGATACGGCCCTGACGCTGCGCGGCCAGCATACGCTCGTCCAACACCCGGATAAATACCATGGTGTCGTACATCTTCAGCGCGGTGGCTTTGTCCAGATCAGGTGCAACGGCGCCTTCGTAAAGGCTGCCATCATCACGCAAAATACGCAGCGTCGGAATTTTTAACGCATCACCGGCAGTAAATTCTGCAGTGTGCACCGTGGTGATGGTGGCGTTATTTGGGTTAGTCATAGGGTGTCTCTTGTTTGTTATACGTGTTAGACATGTGGTCAGTATCACCTACCCGGCTGTCGCCATAGCAGGCTGCTACTTAGTATAGCGGCTTTGCCGCGCTCCCCGTTTTGTACAGTTTGTTGGCCTGCACCGGTTTGTTCTGATTATTATCGGCGGCAACTTTACCTTTACGTAAACTGCATTGCAACCAAAGCAGCCTATTGCCGGCACGTTGTGTACCGGCGACTGTCAGCATAAATTTACTCTAAGACCGGTTTGCCGCGATTTGCGGCCCACCACAGCCTTACGCCAGGTTATGCGCCACGGTAGTTGGCACCACCATTAGCATAGCGCGTTGGCCTATAGCCACTTTGGCATTGGGGAAGATAATCGCCTCACCTTCGCGCTCTACCCGGTATTCTGTATCACCGTCTGTTGCCAGCAAAGTCCCCACCGGATAAGCCGTAAAGTTTTCTACGTCATCGGCAAAGTGCAGCTTAAACTCTTGCGTTTGCTTATTAATGGCGCGATATACCTGATACAGCTGAAACTGCTGCTCGTCAAAAGGCGTGGTTTGCACGCTGTCACGGCTTACCAGCTGGTGAATTGCCTCGCGCGCCTTGGCAAAGCGGCTCATGTCGTTTTTGCCAAAGGGCTGTACTTTACCCAGCTCAATGGTAAAGGCATCAGCGCCGTGGCTGTTTGAGGCATAGTAGCTAAAGGTTGACGCCGGCGTTTGCATTAACAGCACGGTGCTGACATCGCAGGCCTGTAAAAACTCAAACTCGGCTTTTTGCCAGGGCTTATCGTGTAAGAACGGATAAACGGCGAATTTCTCAAAGCGTGAACCGCGAATGGCGGTGTGTAAATCATACAAATAGCGGTTACGCGGCACTAAATTAGTTACGCGTACCGCATCATAGAAGCGGCTGACGTACTCTTCTAAGGCCTTGGCCCGCTTGCGCTCGGCGTTAATTAACCCGGCGCCCATACTGTGGTGACCAGAAAACAACCGGTTGAGGTTTTCACTGATTTCACGGCTACCGGCATTAATAGCTGCAGGGTTACCAAACAGCACCAGCAAACGGTGTTTAAGTGCTAATGTGCCCACTAACACCTGTTGTACCAGCTCGGCGCATATTTCAATTGGCGCGGTCTCATTGCCGTGTACACCACAGGATAAGACGATGTCTTTATTGCCCGGCTGGGCGGGTTCAAAACAAATCACCCCAGTGTCCCAAATGCTGACTTCGGTGCCACCAGCCAGGGTAAACTGTGCGGGTGCCAGCCCATCAGGGTTGGCTAAAGTAAGTGCAAGAAAATCGCCGTCCGGCATAAGTGATGCTAAGGTTTGCGCCATGCGCCTGCTCCCTGAAATACGGTTGCGGCAAATTCTAACCCATTACGCCTGCAGACAAAATGCTACCGGCGCTTTTAGTTGCTAAAGGCCATTACGGTATTGCGCCCGGCTGCTTTAGCCTGATACATGGCGCTGTCAGCATCGCCCAGCAGCTGTTTTAACACATAGCCGGAGGTGTCGGAGCCACTGACACCAAAACTGGCCGTCAACGGAAAATCAAAACCACTGTCGCGACTATCAATGCTGGTAATGGCATCACGGCAAATCTCGGCCAAAAGCGTCGCTTTATCGGTTTGACAGCCTGGTAGCAGCATCGCAAACTCCTCACCGCCAATACGGCCGAAGATGTCGTTATTACGCATAAAGTTGCGGCAGGTTTTTACCACCGCCTGCAGTGCCCAGTCACCGGCGGCGTGGCCATGCGCATCATTAATATGTTTAAAGTGGTCCAGATCGAACAAGATCAGCGCTACCGGTTTGGTATTTTGCTCGCAATACTGCAGCGCCAGACGCGCCTGTTTATTAAAGTGATAACGGTTACTTATGCCGGTAAGCTGGTCGTACTCGGCAATTTTCTTAAAACGACGCCGCCCAGCAATGCCTCTATAAGCCAGGATACTTGCCAGCAGTAGAATGGCACCTAATACCAACACCAATAACCTGTTTTGCTGTGCTTCCTGCTCATACAAATCACGTTGTAATGCCAGTACCTGGTTATCTTTGTCTAATAAGGTTATACGCTGATTTTTGACATCCACTTCAGCTCTTGCCAGATAGTAAGCTTGTTGCTGCGCAAAACGGTTATCGCTGTTGGCCTTTAAAGCGTCACGTAGTTTAGTTTGAAAGTACAATGCAGATTTATAATCTTGCTGTGCCTCATTTGCCTCGGATAACGCTGTATAGGTGTTTATCAGCGGCAAGCTAAATTCATTAGTATCCTGATGGCTCAACGCTATATCGGCCAAATTTAATGCGGTATCTATTTTACCAAGCTTTACTGCGCTTCTGGCAGCCAAAGCTGCAGCACTGGCAATAAGAAGCGGATAACCAATACTGTGTACTTCATCTCTATAAGTCTGATAATAGGCTTCAGCCTTCTCAACATCACCAATACTTAACAGATAACTGTGCTGCTTAATCCGGATCAAATTAGCAAACACTTGTTCGTTGAACTGCAGACAATGTGCAATAGCCGGATCGAGCAGCGCGTGAAACATTACCCAATCGCTCTGGCCATATAAAGACTCTAAAAGATGATGGTTTGCATGGCACCTGGCACGGTCAGATACCGCGATATCCAGTAACATTTGTGCATAGAACTTTGCAGTAGCAAACTGCTCTAGTTGGTTGTAAGTATATGCAATAACGCTGAGTCCATGCTCTTTCGCGCGAACATTGTCTATCTTAGGAAGCTGCTGTGTAATTTCCTGAAGCAGCGAAAAAGCGGAGTGATAATTCTGAGTGATAGCCTGTACATTAATAAGCATTGCCTTGACTCGAAATAGCAGTTCGGGCTCAAGCTGCTGATGTAACATAAATTCTAAATGCTTTTGCGCGCCGTTGAAGTCTCCCGACAAGGTCATATTATAGCCTTGCAATAACTGCAGATAACCCAGTTCCGCTGATGACAAGCTATCAGTTTTACTCTCAAGTTCAGCCAATTGCTGCTTAAACGCTTTGACATCTGTAACTTTTAAATCGTCAAGACGTTCTAAGCGTTCACTGGCGATAATATCGGGAGCGAACAATAGAAAAGCACAAATCAATAAAATTACTACTGGTTCAGGCCAACGCAACCTGCGAATAGCCTTCATACAAGCCGGTATCAATATAGGCTTTATAAGTACTAGCAACAGGTTCATAACGACACTACTCCGCTTCGAAACTGATTACCTGGTCTCGTCCAGCTGCCTTAGCGCGATACATTGCCACATCGGCGTCGGCCAGTAGCTGTTTTAGTACATAGCCGGAGGTGTCGGAACCACTGACGCCAAAACTGGCCGTCAGCGGAAAATCAAAACCACTGTCGCAACAATCTATGCTGGCAATGGCATCGCGACAAATCTCGGCCAAAAGCGCGGCTTTGTCGGTTTGACAGCCAGGCAATAGCACCGCAAACTCCTCACCGCCAATGCGGCCAAACACATCGTTATTACGCATAAAGTTGCGGCAGGTTTTTACCACTGCCTGCAGTGCCCAGTCTCCCGCGGCGTGGCCATGTGCGTCGTTAATTTGTTTAAAGTGGTCCAGGTCGAACAAGATAAGCGCTACCGGTTTGGCATTTTTATCGCAATAATCCAGCGCTATCTGGGCCTGGTTGTTAAAGTGGTAACGGTTACTGACACCGGTAAGCTGATCGTACTCGGCAATTTTCTTAAAGCGATGGCGGCCTGTCATACCACGATAGGCCAACACACTGGCCAATAATAATACGGCCGCTAAAATTAATACTAACAAACGGTTTTGCCGCGCTTCCTGCTCGTATAAGTCGCGTTGCAGTGCCAGAACTTCATTATCTTTATCTAACAGGGCAATACGTTGGTTTTTTATGGCGGTTTCACCCTCGGCCTGATGATAAGCAAGCTGCTGACTAATTTTGTTGTCACTGTACGTTTTCTGTAATCCGGATAATTTTTCAAAAAAGATTACCGCTGCCTGATAATCACCCTGCTGCTTTTTTAACTCAATAAGTAAGGCGTAAAGCTCAACATGCGCCAGGCTTACATCAATATGTTCAATATGCTTCACCGCTTGATACGCCAGTGCTTCTGCTTGCTTCAGATCACCCGCCCGGAAAAAAGCATTAGCGGCTGACGTCCATACCCCTGCAATCAAAACAGGATAGGCCGTTTCCAGCACCGCAGTCTGATTTGCCGCGAATAAGCTTAAAACATCCTGATAACGCCCTTGTCCGGTCAATGCCTGCATGTTGTATCGCTGAATAATCAGCTCTGGAATTTTTTCATTACTGTGCCGACAACTGTCTATTGCTGCATCCACCTCTGCGAAAAAGTCTGTTACTTTTTCCAACTTTAACAAAGACAACATACGGTGGACTTGTACCCGGCAAGCCATTCTTGATTCAGTCTGGGATTGTAAAAAGCGCTCAGTATAAAATAAGGAGATATCGTAGCGTTCAATTTCATTGTAAAGCATTGCGATATTAGCTATCGCCTGCGTTTTAGCAACCTCGTCCTTAATCTGATCAAGCTGCTCATTAATGTCGCCTAACAAGACAAAAGCTTTTAGGTAATCTTTCGACACAATAAACAAGTTTATTGCCAGTAATTTTGCTCTAAACGCTATGACACTTGTTGAGTCGCTATTTATCAGAGGGTCAACAATTTTCAGCGCTAGGTTATAATCACCGAGCAGTGCATTTTCATACCCTTTTAATAGAGTAAAATAGTTGGCCTCTTCAGCATTAAATACCGGTTGTTGCTCTTCTAATCTAGTTAAGCCCTCGCTAAAACCTTTATAATCCGTGAGACGAATGTCTTCTAACTTGCGCAAGGTATCCAATATTTCAGAAGCGAAAGCCCTCTCAGTTGTCAAGACAACTGGTATCAAAAACAGGAAAGCCAAGACAGTCCAACGCATTCTCACGGATCTTAACCTTCAGCTAACAGCTTTTGCTCTCTCTGGAGTCTGTTCAGGTTCGTCATCCTGTTCTTCTGGTGTATCCTGTGGCTCATCATCTGGCTGAGGCTTATTGATCATACACACAATTTTATGCCGGACATCCAGCATCATCTCAAGAGCCGCGGTGTCTTTATTGATAATGGCTTGTTGTACTTCAGCATCAAGATCTAACGGGTTTAGTATCCGGTGCACGTCGTCTACAGATAAAGACTCTAACGTCGCTGTTTTTCCTAATAACTCTATTGCTTTTATAATGTTATCCATCTGCATCCTCTACTAAGAATTTACGAAAATATCACGGTCCAGAACATATTCGTTTTCAATCTCTGTCTCGACAAAACCCAGTTTTAAAGCCCGTCGTTTCGCCGCTTCATTATTAGCCTTCACCTGACAACAAATCCGGCATCCAGAGTACCTGTTTAATAACTTTACACAAACATTTTTTACCACCAAGGCAGTTAAACCAGTCCTTTGAAAACACGGCAATAACATGATCCCTATTTCGAACACAGTGCAATCTTTATTCGCTTCAACCGAGAGCACCCCTGCCGGACACCCTGGCGCTGAAGCAATCCGCAAATATAACTGACGGGTTCTAGGTCTTTTACTCACCGCGCTGGCAGTGATGGCATCTGTCACTGCGTCTTCAATCTTTAGAGGTTGGCCAACATGCTTCATAACGTCAGCATCAGTGAACAAAGATACAAAGATATCAACATCAGATGGCTGCAATATACTTAGTTGAAAATCTGCCGAGCTCTCAACAAACTCAGTAGGTATTAACATCGCCATGTCCAACGCTTAATTCCAGCTTGTTTAACAGCGCTTCGTTTTTCTCAAGTTTTGTCGCCGGGGGTATAACTAAAGTTGTCTTCATATCCAATTGCGTTAACGGTAAATCTCTGAGTTTTAACTTCACAAGTTTTGCATTTTGCATTGGCAACGTTTTGGCTTCGTACAAGTAAACGGTGTGATCTAGGCTGTACCAGTTCGTCAGGAGCTCGACCAATATCTGCAGGTATTGCTCGCACGCTGAAAACTTGGCTAACGTTTTATCTCCCGCAGCAAGAACCTGCCACAAAATCAGATAGGCCGCCGTATCAATAGTGCGTTTGTAAAACATAAACTGGCTGGTTTCATAGTGCTGGCAGCCGTAGGTGCCGGGGTCTATGCCTAAATCAGCATACAGGCAGTCTTCAGCCGATATGCCGGGCTCCATATGGGCGTTATAACCCAGCTCGCGGGCTTGCTTAATGGCATTGTGCGGTACCCAGGCAAATACGCCGGGGTGGCCGTAAAAAGCGCCGACCACTTTTTTACCGGCGGTAACTTCAGCCAGCATAGCGGCCACCATTTCGCGGTAAGTGATCATGCGTGATTTACCTTCCTGGTAATACGGCTGCAACGAGCGCACATCGGCGTTCATTTGCTCTATCCATTTTTCGGTAATGCCATCGGCCACCAGCACAAACACCACGTCGGCCTGTTCAATATAACTGCGGGAAAGCGGGCTGATATGGCTGCCCAACGTGATGCCGGTGCCTGTACACACTAAACTGCCTTGCACTTGTGCTCCTTGTGCGTTTTTTCGCTACTATAAGGCCTTAATAACGCAGCGGGCAAGTTATCAGGGTTTTAATTTTTTCAGCTGCTGACGGTTGTAGCGTAAATACTGGCCTTTGCCGGTTTCATCCAGCCAGAACTGCAGGCTTTGCACAAACTCGGCATCGGCATGAATTTGCGGCATTACTGCGTTTATCTGCTCAATCACGCTTCTGCCCCAGGCGCTGTTACTGCAGCCAATAGCCCCGACAACAGCCTGCTGGTGGTTCTCGGCAATCGGTAATAGCGTAAGCGTCGCGCCATGGGTGAGCTGGTAATAACGGCTAATCATGCTGTAATCGACGGTGTAATCCAGCCGCTCTGAGGCAATCATCTGTAAAATGGCCAGTGGGCCGTTATCGCCCGAGCGCACCAGCCGGTTGCCGGGCCGGTTATCCTGGCCTTCAATTAATGGCTGTAACACACCGTAGCGCCGCCCGGCCGGGTAGCCAAACTGCAACTGCTCGTCGGCCAGTAAGTCGGCCAACGGCACTGGCAGTGGGTAATGCTGTTTAATCAGGCTGGCGGTTTTGTCGTTAGTAATGATCTGATGCGGGGTATACACATGGGTTGGCCGGCTGTAATAAGCGCCCTGCTCGCCCTGTGGCTTGGCAATCATACAGGCAAAGCACAGGTTTTCTGAGCGCTCCAGCGCGCGGCCAATACGTGGTTGCGGTAACACGTCGCGGCGCTTTTTCAGCGCGGGTAAATAGCGGTGCACGCTGTCAATCAGCACATCACATAAACCCTGCTGCTTATAGGGCCCATCAACGATATGAAATGGCGGCGCGGTATTAATGCCCCAGTTTATCTGCTCGGGTATAGCCTGCGCGTGGGCAAAATTGGCAGCCCCTAGCAAACCGCTAACCAATAACGTCGATTTATAACGCGGATAACGCAGCATAAGAGCCCCGGCAAGGTTGATAGCGATAACAAGGTAACGGCTTTTCAGCTAACGGGCCTAAGCGTTTAATGATATTTGGCTGATAAAAAAAGCCTGTGGTAAGACAGGCTTTTGTAGTTACGCTTAGCACTTAGGATTTGGCGCTTAACGTTTAACCGGGCATTTTTCCAGCTGCCACACCCGGCTGACGTAGTCTTCAATTGAGCGATCTGAGGTAAATTTCCCCACCGAGGCCGTGTTTAACATGGCCTTTTTCGCCCACAGCGATTTATCGCGATACCACTGGTCAATTTTTTCATGCGCTTTGCAGTAGCTGTCAAAATCGGCCAATACCAGATAAGGGTCACCACCTTCGAGCAGGCTGCGCTTTATCGCCGACAGCTCGCCCGGCTTGCCCGGCGTAAAGTAATCGGTTTCCAGCCAGTCTAATATGGCTTTGATCTCCGGGTTAGCATAGTAATAGTCCAGGCTGTTATAGCCCTTGGCATGCAACGCTTTTACTTCGTCTACGGTTAAACCGAAGATAGCAATATTGTCGCTGCCCACTTCCTCGGCAATTTCAATATTGGCACCATCCAGCGTGCCCACGGTAACGGCACCGTTCAGCGCCAGCTTCATATTGCCGGTACCTGAGGCCTCTTTACCGGCGGTTGAAATTTGCTCTGACACATCGGCAGCCGGGATCATCTTCTCGGCTAGCGTTACGCGGTAATTGGGCATAAACACCACTTTAAGGCGGTTTTTCACCCGCTTATCGTGGTTAATCTTCTCGGCCACTTTATTAATGGCGTAGATAATTTCTTTTGCCAGCTTATAGCCCGGCGCCGCCTTGGCGCCAAACAGGAAAACGCGAGGCACCATGTCGTAATCGGGCTCCTGCAAAATGCGGCGGTACAGCGCCAGAATATGCAGTAAATTTAAGTGCTGACGCTTGTATTCGTGCAGGCGCTTAATTTGAATATCAAAAATAGCGTGCGGATCGATATCAATATGCGTCAGCTTTTTCACTACGCTGGCAAGCTCAGCTTTATTTTGCTGCTTAATGGCCATAAAGGCATCCTGCACCGCGGCATCGTCGGCGTAGGCGGCAAACTTAGACAACTGTTTTAAATCGGTTGGCCAATCGCTACCAATATGTTTATCCAGCAGGTTAGCCAGCTTGGGGTTACAGGCTTTTAACCAGCGCCGCGGCGTCACGCCGTTAGTAACGTTGGTAAATTTATCCGGCCACAGTGCCACCATCTCCGGAAATAAGTCAGATTTCACCAGCTGTGAGTGGATCTCGGCCACGCCATTAACGCGGAACGAGCCGACCACCGACAAATGCCCCATACGTACCATGGGTTCATGGCCTTCTTCGATAATGGACAGCTTGCGCTTTTTCTCGTTGTCGTTTGGCCACAGCACATCAACCTGCTCAACCAGGAAGCGGCGGTTAATTTCGTAAATAATCTCCAAATGCCGCGGCAGCACTTTTTCAAATAAGCGTACCGGCCATTTCTCTAACGCTTCCGGCAGCAATGTATGGTTAGTGTAGGCAAACACCTGCTGACAGATAGCCCAAGCCTGGTCCCACTGCATTTCTGCCCGGTCAACTAAAATACGCATTAGCTCCGGAATAGCCACCGCCGGGTGGGTGTCGTTTAACTGCACCACCACCTGCTTGGTAAAATCGCTCCAGTCATCACCGTGCGCCCGCTTATAACGGCGGATAATGTCTTTAAGTGAACAGGAAACAAAAAAGTACTGCTGAATTAGGCGCAGCTCTTTACCGGCGTCGGTTTCATCATTCGGGTATAGCACTTTAGAGATGGTTTCGGCTTCGATATTCTCGCGCGCTGCATCAATATAACCGCCCGAGTTAAATACGTCCCAGTTGAAGAAGTCACTGGCACGGCTTTCCCACAGTCTGAGTACATTTACCGAGCTGCCGTTATAGCCCACCACCGGAATATCCCAAGGCACACCTTTAATAATACGGCCCGGGTGCCAGACTTTTTTCATCCGGCCTTGCAGGTCATAAACTGTCTCGACATAGCCATACACCGAAATTTCCTGCACCGACTCTGGCCGGCAGATCTCCCATGGGTTGCCATATTCGCGCCAGCTGTCTGGCCGCTCTATTTGTCGGCCATCCTGAAAGCTTTGTTGAAACAGGCCATGCTCATAATGAATACCATAACCAATGGCCGGGTAGTTTAAGGTGGCCAGTGAGTCGATAAAACAGGCCGCCAGCCGGCCCAAACCACCGTTACCCAGCGCCATGTCTTCTTCCTGATCTTCCAGATCAGCAATATTCAGTCCCAGCTCTGACAACGCCTGCTTGGCCTGAGCATACAGCCCGAGGTTGTGCAGGTTGTTGCTGAACAAGCGGCCCATCAGGTATTCCAGCGAAAAATAATGCAGCGCGCGGGTATTTTTCTCATAGTGCGTACGCTGAGTATTACGCAGGCCATCATAGACCTGCTCATTCACTGCGGCACAGGTGGCGCGCCACCAGGCTTGCGGGCTGGCTTTGTTGACATCAGTGCCTAAAGTAGCATGCAGATGGCGGATAATTTGCTGTTTTAACTGCTCAGTGCTGGTTTGCTCCAGTTCTGGCGCGGCAGCGGTTGCGTGTTTTTTCATGACCGATCCTGATAAGGTGCTGCCCGGGCGGGCAGCAGCAAAGCGTTATATGTAACATAATTACAAAAACATACCCTAAATCGGCGTTCAAGGCAAAAACTACGGCAGTGAATGTAATTTAATTACAATTAAATTCACTGCAATTTCAGCAATTTAGCTATTACTGAATACGTATTCAACGAATGCCTTGGCATCATGCTCTAACTGCAGCAAATGCGCCTGGTCGACAAAACTTTCTAAATAAATTTTATACGCATTTTCGGTGCCGGATGGCCGGGCGGCAAACCAACCGTTTTGCGTCACCACCTTAACACCGCCAATATCGGCATTGTTACCTGGCGCCTTGCTCAGCACCGCCAAAATAGCATCGCCAGCCAGCGTTTTTTGCGTCACGCTGCTGACATCCAGCTTTTTCAGCGCGGCTTTTTGTACTGCCGTAGCCGGTGCATCCAGCCGGCGATACAGCGGCGAACCCAGCTCTTTGGTTAAGCCCTGATACTGCACATAGGGATCGACACCGGTTTTAGCCAGAATTTCTGCCGCTAACAGGCCAAGAATAATGCCGTCTTTATCGGTAGACCAGGTAGTGCCATCCAGCCTTAACATACTGGCGCCGGCGCTCTCTTCCCCACCAAAGGCAATAGTGCCCTGATGCAGGCCGTCGACAAACCATTTAAAGCCAACCGGCACTTCCAGCAGTGTTCTGCCCCGCGCTGCCACGACCCGGTCAATTAACGCGCTGGACACCAAAGTTTTACCAATCGCCAGGCTGGTGTCCCAATTGGGCCGGTTGGCCAGCAGATAATTTATTGCCACCGCCAGATAATGGTTCGGGTTCATCAGGCCGCCACTGCGGGTGACGATGCCGTGGCGGTCGAAATCCGGATCATTACCAATACCGATATCAAACTGATCTTTGAGCTGAATCAGGTTTGCCATCGCATAAGCCGACGAGCAGTCCATACGAATTTGGCCGTCTTTATCCAGCGGCATAAAGCCAAAAGCCGGGTCGACTTTGTCGTTCACTACAGTGATGTTCAGGCCATAACGCTCGGCAATACGTGGCCAATAAGCCAGGCCCGAGCCGCCCATCGGATCGACCCCAATTTTAATGCCGGCTTTGGCAATCGCCGCCATATCGATAACGTTTTCTAAATCATCCACGTAGTGCTGAATGTAATCGATATGCTGGCAATAACCAGACTGCAATGCTAACGCATAAGGCTGCATTTTCACGCCTTCTAAGTCTTTGCTTAAAAGCTCATTGGCACGCTGCTCTATCCAGTTGGTCACGTCGGTATCGGCTGGCCCGCCATGAGGTGGGTTGTACTTAATACCACCGTCTTGCGGCGGGTTGTGCGATGGCGTAATCACTATGCCATCGGCCAGTTGTGCACTAGCGCCTTGGTTTTGCGTTAAGATGGCGTGCGAAATCACCGGTGTTGGTGTGTAGCCTAAGTCTTTTTGAATACACACCTGAATTTTATTGGCGATCAACACTTCCAGTGCGCTGGCAAAGGCGGCTTCAGATAAGGCATGGGTGTCTTTGCCTAAAAACAGCGGCCCGGTAATGCCCTGCTTCTTGCGATAATCGGCAATAGCCTGACAAATGGCCAGCACATGAGGTTCATTAAAGGAGCAGCTCAACGCGCTGCCGCGATGGCCCGAGGTACCAAAGGCGACTTTGTGCTCTGGCCGGGTGTGTACATCAGGCTCCAGCACATAATAGGCGGTCATCAGACGGCTGATATTGGGCAGCTGCGATGGCGGCACCTGTTGGCCGGCCAGCGGGTGTAAAGACATAGCATTTCCTTTTACAATAAATCGCGGATACGTTCGGCGTCTTGTTCACTATAGCCAAGTTTCAGCGCGGTCTCGGTTAACATCATTTTTTTACGCGTGGTGTTGGAGTTAGTGATCACCCAAAATTCGGTATTAGGTATTTGTTTGGGGTTAGTGCTGCTACCCGCTTCAGATAACTCGGCGCCACTGCGGCCAAAATACAGCCGGTTACGGCCTTTAATATCCAGCACTTTGGCAAACTGCTTTTTATGCGCCCGCGCCAGCACCGACAGAATAAACAAAAACCGCCCGACCACGCTTTGCTCTGCCTGCAAATCTTGCCGGTTTATTAAGTCAAAAATATTACTTTGCACAGCCGGAGCCACAACCGACTCAACCTTGTCAGTCGAGGCTGCAGCGGGCTTAGTGGACGAAAGCGGCGCATCGCCTAACAGTAAACGGCGCAGTATTTCAGACGCACTTTCACCAATTTTCTGCGTCTGGCCAGCAATGTATTGATAGAGTTCGTCGTCTATTTCGATGGTTTTCATATATTTAATCCGCGCACTTAAATTGGCCTCATTATATAAAGCCTTACCGACTGACGCCAGCAAGATGATTTGCTAGACTAGCGCCTGGGTTAACTAAATGTATTTTCTATGCTTTTACACACACAATTAACAGGCCAGTCGGGCCAGCCCGCCGTGGTGCTGATCCACGGCCTGTTTGGCAGCTATGAAAACTTAGGTGTGATTGCCCGCAGCTTAAGCGAGCAATACCAGGTGGTGAATGTCGATGTGCGTAACCATGGCCGCTCTGGTCATAGCGCTGACATGAGCTATCGCCAGATGGCAGATGACTTAGCGCAAACACTGGATGCGCTTGAGCTTGCAAAAGTCGCACTGCTTGGCCATTCAATGGGTGGTAAGCTGGCGATGGCGTTTGCCCTGTTACACCCAGAGCGGGTAACGAAACTGATTTTGGCCGATATTGCGCCGGTAGCCTATCCACCACGGCACAACAGCATTTTTGCTGGCCTTGAAGCGGTAGACTTAGCACAGTTAACCAGCCGGGCAGAGGCCGATAAACAGCTGGCTGAATATATAAGCGAGGCTGGGGTTCGGCAGTTTTTATTAAAAAGTCTGGTAAAAGATAACGACAGCTTTTACTGGCGCTTTAATTTAGCGGCGCTGAAGGCAAACTATGCGGCGCTGATTGGCGAGCCGCTGGTGCAAGGGCAATACGGCGGGCCGGTGCTGTTTATTAAAGGTGGCGACTCTGACTATATTTTGCCCGAGCATCGCCCGGCGATTATGCAGCTGTTTCCACAAGCACAGGCGAAGATTATTCAGGGCACCGGCCATTGGCTGCACGCCGAAAAGCCGGCCGCCTTTACCAAGCTGGTACAAGACTTTTTATTGAGCTAACGCACTAAATTTTTTCGCTAATTGTGCTATAGTGCGCGCACTTTTTTTACGGCAGGTAGCTCGTTATGTCTTTTGAGCAGTTTGAGACACTGAGTTTATGGCTTGGCCTGGGTATTTTGTATGTTTTTATCGTACTGGCTATTCGCGACGTACTGAAAAAAAGCAATGCACCCAAACTGGGGCAATTCTTTGTCTGGCTGGTACTGTTTTTATCACCGGCGGTATTTATTATCAAAAGCATAGTGCCCTATTTTCTTGAGTAGTAAGGTTGGTTAAATGGCGAAGATTGCCACTGATCGCACTACGATTGATTTGTTTGCACAGGATAAGCGCCCGGGTCGGCCAAAAACCAACCCACTGCCCCGGGAAGAGCAACTGAAACTGAATAAGCGCAACCAGATCAAGCGTGATCGCAGTAAAGGCTTAAAACGCATTGAGTTTAAAGTGTCCGACCAACTGTATAACGCCTTAAGTCAGCAGGCTGACCAAGCCAACCTGACCCGCAGCGCGTATATAGAGCAGATTCTGACGCAAGTTTTAACCAGGTAAGAAGGTTAGATTGAATGGCAACTGTAGGCATTTTTTTCGGTAGTGATACCGGTAACACTGAACATATCGCCAAGATGATCCAGAAAGAGCTGGGTAAAAATTTGTTTGACGTGCGTGATATTGCCAAAAGCAGTAAAGAAGATATCGCTGCGTTTGACTTATTGCTGCTGGGTATTCCTACCTGGTATTACGGCGAAGCCCAGTGCGACTGGGATGATTTTTTCCCGGAGCTGGAAAACATCGACTTTAACAACAAGCTGGTGGCCATTTTTGGCTGTGGCGATCAGGAAGACTACGCTGAATACTTCCTCGATGCCATGGGCACGCTGCGCGATATTATTGAGCCTAAAGGCGCCATCATTGTTGGCCACTGGCCTACCGCCGGCTACAACTTTGTGGCATCAAAAGCCCTGGTAGACGATAAACATTTTATCGGCCTTGGCATAGATGAAGATCGCCAGCCAGAGCTAACCGAGCAGCGGGTTAAGCAGTGGTGTAAACAAATTTATGAAGAAATGAGCTTAAAAGAGTTCGAAGGCTTGTGATTCAGAGAAACCGGCAATTTGCCGGTTTTTTTATTGCCGGGTTTAGCCCGGCCGGTATTTGGCTTTTTTACGCACATATAAGGTGCGATTTACTTCAGCGACAATCTGACCTGTGTGATCTTTAATATGCACCAGAAACTGCGGAAAATGCTTGTCGCCCGACTCGGTGGCGGCTTTAATCGCATCCACGCAGGCATCTGACAGCCAAAACTCGGCGCTAAGGCGGCCCTTCCCCGGTTTAATAAAGTCGATATCGGCTTGCTTATCCCACACCAGATATTCTTTACCCAAGGCGCCCATCAGCATTAACGGATAAATAGGATCGGTCATCGCAAACATGCTGCCGCCAAACTGGGTGCTATTGATATTGCGCGTCCAGGGCCGGCCTTTTAACTCTACCCGGCAGTAGCGGTAGTCGTTGCCAAGCGCTGCCACTTTAATACCGGGAAAGAAAAACGGTGGCCAAAAATTTAATAAATGCCGCATTACGGCGGGGTTAAATGCCCATTTCATCGAAAACACTCTGGTATGACCTGTTTCACCTATTGTACTTGGCTGTGCCCTGCACACAAGTAGTGACAGGCTTAGCCGCTTAACTATTTTTGCCATTTCATTCTGCGGCTAATGTCTTTATAATCTTTGGCATATCTAATTTACGAGTATCGATAGCTATGTCAGATCACAACAGCGAATTACGTAAAGCCGGCCTTAAAGTGACACTGCCGCGGGTTAAAATTCTGGAGATCCTGCAAGATCCGAAGAATCAACACATCAGTGCCGAAGACGTATACAAGCTGTTGCTGGAAATTGGCGAAGACATTGGTCTGGCAACAGTGTACCGGGTACTTAACCAATTTGATGATGCCGGCATTTTAACCCGTCACCACTTTGAGGGCGGTAAATCGGTATTTGAACTGACCGGCGGCAGCCACCACGACCACCTGGTGTGTTTGAAATGCGGTAAAGTGATTGAATTCGAAGACGATGTGATTGAAGCCAAACAGCTGGAAATCGCTGAAAAAAATGGCATTAAACTGACCCATCACAGCCTGTACCTGTACGGTGAGTGTAAAGATACTGTGCAGTGTAAGAAAAATAGCGAAGCGAATTAACGCTGACGAACACCAACAAAAGGCACCTGCAGGTGCCTTTTGTTTTACCGGGTCATGGCTACTAAACCGATTAAACCGCAGCGCTGTTAATACGCGCCATACACAGGGCGCTAACGTAGTTACCGTACTGAAAGGCAAAATCTGACAGCTCGGCCTCTACTTCAAAACCAAAGCGCTCGTACAACGCAATGGCCACTTCGTTACTGCTGTATACCGTTAGCTCCAGCCGGCGGATATTCAGCCATTGATCAGACAGCTCTAGCGCTGAGCGCAGCAATGCCGAGCCAATACCCTGGCCCTGATAATCCTCAGCCACACCCATGCCAAGCTCTGCCACATGGCGGCGTCTGGGGTTCTGACATACCTGCAGCCCCAACTGCCCCACCACTTTGCCCTCTAGCTCGGCCACCAGGTTATAGAAACCCGCGCCGGCGTTATACAGCTTTTGCCAGTTCGCTACCGGCTGATAAGGCAGTTGCAGCGTATTGGCATACACACTGGGCTGGTCGTAAATGGCTTTAATGGCATCAATATCAGCAGGTTCAGCATGGCGGATCAGAACGGGCATAGCAGCATCCTTGTAATGGTCGGTGTTTATCTTAAGCGGCTAACCGCTACAGCAACAAGAGGCAGACATAAAAAAGCCGGCTTTACGCCGGCTAATTTAACAAGGCGTGCTTTACAGCTGCTGCTCCAGCTCTGGCAACACAGTAAATAAATCGGCGACCAGACCATAATCCGCGACCTGAAATATCGGTGCTTCGGCGTCTTTGTTAATAGCAACGATAACTTTGGAGTCTTTCATACCAGCCAGATGCTGAATGGCACCAGAAATACCCACAGCGATATAAAGCTCAGGCGCGACGATTTTACCGGTTTGCCCAACCTGCATATCGTTTGGTACAAAGCCGGCATCAACAGCAGCGCGCGAGGCGCCAATAGCTGCGCCCAGCTTATCGGCAATACCGTTTAGCAGGGCAAAGTTCTCGCCATTTTGCATACCACGACCGCCTGAGATCACCACCCGGGCCGCCGTCAGCTCTGGCCGCTCTGATTTCGTCAGCTCTGCACTGACAAAGGCAGAAACGCCAAGGTCGTGCACGGCTGACACCGCTTCAACCGGTGCCGCGTTACCGGCTTTGGCCGCAGCAAAGGCAGCCGGACGTACCGTCAGCACCTTAATCGCATCGGTGGATTTTACTGTCGCAATAGCATTACCAGCATAAATCGGCCGCACGAAGGTATCGGCGCTTTCAATGGCAATTATGTCGGAGATTTGCGCCACATCTAACAGTGCCGCCACCCGTGGCAGGAAGTTTTTACCTGTGGTGGTGGCTGCGGTTAAAATATGGCTGTAGTTTTTACCCAGTTCAGCCACCAGAGCGGCAATATTTTCCGCCAGCTGATGCTCGTAAGCGGCATTATCGGCCACTAACACTTTGCCAACTCCGGCAATCGTCGCCGCTTCGTTAGCCGCTGCTGCGCAGTTAAAGCCGGCGACCAAAACAGTGATGTCTGCACCAATGGCTGTTGCCGCCTGTACAACTTTATGTGATTCCGCTTTCAGGCTCTGATTGTTATGCTCTGCAATGATTAAAATCGCCATTAGATCACCTTCGCTTCATGCTTTAATTTATCAACCAGCTCTGCTACCGACTCAACTTTAATACCGCCCTGACGTACCGCCGGTGCCGTCACTTTAACTACAGTCACCGCTGAGTTTAATGACACGCCGTAGCTGTCGGCCGCTTTAACCTCTAATGGTTTTTTCTTGGCTTTCATAATGTTAGGCAAAGAGGCATAACGTGGCTCGTTTAAGCGCAGATCAGTCGATACCACCGCTGGCAATGTCAGCTCTACCGTTTGCAGGCCACCGTCTATTTCACGGGTTACCGCGACTTTACCATCAGATAGGGCAACTTTTGAGGCAAAGGTACCCTGCCCCATGCCAGTTAATGCCGCCAGCATCTGACCGGTTTGATTGTTGTCAGAGTCAATCGCCTGTTTGCCTAAAATCACCAGGCCTGGCTGCTCTTCTGCGACCACTTTGGCCAGCAGCTTTGCTACTTGCAGTGAATCCAGATTCAGTTCAGTGTCAATATGCAGTGCGCGGTCGGCACCCAGTGCCAGTGCGGTGCGCAGCTGTTCTTGCACAGCGCTGCTGCCAATGGACACCACCACCACTTCCGTGGCGCTACCGGCTTCTTTTAGTCGTACGGCTTCTTCTACAGCAATCTCACAAAACGGGTTTAAGGCCATTTTGACGTTCGCCAAGTCGACACCCGTCTGGTCGGCTTTTACCCGCACTTTTACGTTGTAATCTATTACCCGTTTTACCGGTACCAGTATTTTCATAAGTTCCTCGTTCTTGTGCCGTGCCCTGCCCTGCCACAACATCTGTCAGGTTTACGTTAAGGTAAAGCTATAAAAGGTTATTCAGCGTCAATCTACTTACTGTTGACGTTAACGTCAACCTGCAATACCCTAAAGGCCCCGATAAAAGCGGCGTCTGCTGTAAATATTAAACTCCAAGAGGTCAGTGCTGTGGAAAGAGAATCAATGGAATTCGATGTAGTGATCGTAGGCGCCGGCCCGGCCGGTTTGGCCACCGCGATCCGCTTAATGCAACAGGCAAAAGCCGCCAACACAGAACTGACCGTATGTGTAGTAGAAAAAGGCTCTGAAGTTGGCGCTCATATTTTATCCGGTGCCGTATTTGAACCACGCGCGTTAAATGAATTGCTGCCCGACTGGCAGCAGCAAGGCGCCCCGCTAACGGCAGCGGTGAATCAGGATGATATTTACCTGTTTAAAAATGCTCAGCAAGCCAGCAAGCTCCCCGGCTTTTTGGTACCCAAAACCATGCATAACCACGGCAACTATATCGTCTCAGTCGCCAATTTATGTCGCTGGCTGGCGCAGCAGGCAGAGCAGCTGGGCGTGGAGATTTTCCCCGGCTTTGCTGCCAGTGAAGTGTTGCTGGAAGATAACGTGGTAAAAGGCATTTTGATTGGCGATATGGGGCTGGATAAAGACGGCAAACCCAAAGACAGCTTTGTCCCGGGTATGGAGCTTCGCGCTAAGTACACGGTGTTTGCTGAAGGCTGCCGTGGCCATTTGGGCAAGCAGTTAATCAAGCAGTTTGCCCTGGATGAAGGTAAATCGCCGCAGCATTATGCGCTGGGCTTTAAAGAAATTTGGGACGTGCCGGCAGAGCAGCATAAACAAGGGTTAGTCGTGCACACCGCCGGCTGGCCACTTGCTAATGACACCAGCGGCGGCGGTTACTTATACCATGCTGAGAACCAGCAAATTGTGGTAGGCCTGATTGTCGATTTAAACTACAGCAACCCGCATTTAAGCCCGTTTGAAGAGTTTCAGCGTTACAAACAGCACCCGGTCATTAGCCAGTATTTAAAAGGCGGTAAGCGGGTGAGCTACGGCGCCCGGGCCATCGCCAAAGGCGGTTTAAATAGCCTGCCTAAGATGAGCTTTAACGGCGGCTTACTGGTGGGTTGCGATGCCGGCACGCTAAACTTTGCCAAAATAAAGGGTAACCATACCGCAATGAAATCGGGCATGTTGGCGGCCGAAACCCTGTTCAGCGCCCTGTCACAAGGTGATGACGGCGGTAACGATTTAACCGGTTTTGCCGATGCGATTAAAAACAGCTGGCTATACGATGAGCTGTACCGTTCGCGTAATTTTGGCCCGGCACTGCATAAATTCGGCACCTTCTGGGGCGGTGCCTTTAATACCCTGGAGCAAAACTGGTTTGGTGGCAAACTACCCTTCACGTTAAAAGACGACAGCCTGGACCATGCCCAGTTAAAACTGGCCAGTGAAGCGCCGGTAATAAATTATCCCAAACCAGACAATGTGTTGAGTTTTGACCGCTTATCGTCGGTGTATTTATCTAACACCAACCATGAAGAAGAGCAGCCTTGTCATTTAAAACTTAAAGATGCGCTGATCCCAATTAGCGTGAACTTGCCGAAATACAATGAACCGGCGCAGCGTTATTGCCCTGCTGGGGTGTATGAAATTGTGCAGGATGAAAACAGCGAGCCGCGTTTTCAAATTAATGCGCAAAACTGCATTCACTGCAAAACCTGTGATATTAAAGATCCGGCACAGAATATTACCTGGGTAACACCGGAAGGCGCCGGCGGCCCGAACTATCCCAATATGTAACGACCAGGCCTGGCCTGCTTAATATAAAGCAGGCCAGCGTTCTCTAAGCTATTGTTTTAGCTTGCGCTATTATTGTCTCTCCGGCTAAATAATCTGCTTACTTTTTTCATTATTTGATTGCCTTAATTTTCAGCAGCAACTACCTTTAGTACTGACCGTTTTGCAATATTGTGCAGTAATGCCTCGACAGAGACAGGAAGTAGCCTGATGACCAATAAAATAAAAACCGAGCTGACATCACAAGATGATGTCGTGATGGTAAAAACCGCGCTGAAAAAATCCACGGCCCCTACGCTGCCCCCGTCTTTTGCCAGTGATCGTTACATGTACTTTACCGAGCGAGACCTGAACAAAATTCTGACCAATTTAGATGCGCTGCGTAGCAGCGTATTTCCGGCGCCTAACCCGGATAATGAAATTCAAAGCCGCAAACAACAGCATTTTCCGTCGGTGTGTTTAATTGGTTTAGGCCGCTGCGGTTCAAATATTGCGCTGGATGTGGCTTCACTGGTATATAACGCGCGCAATTTCTATTTAAATGAATTTAATAACGAAGAAAAGCAAAACCGCGAGCAAGAATACCGCCCGATGCGCTGGATAAAGCGCAGCCTGCATTTAGCCACTGAACAAGCAATTAAACCGGTGTTTTTAATTGAACCTCTGGTGATGTTAGGCGATTTGGATAAAGACATTGAAGGTCGCATTCGTTTTTCGCATAAAGGTGAAAAAAGCGGCTTTTTGCATGACTATACCAAAATGAAAATTATGGACTTGTCTGAAGTGCATGCCGGTGGTGCCGGTAATGCGCCTATACTGGGCCAATATCTGGCCAAGATTATCCTGAATAAAGACACCCAGCGTTTTGCCAACGCCGATTGGAAGTTTATCCACTCTTACCTGATCGACTCTTGTGGTATTAAAGCTAACCAGTCACGGCTGTATTTTTATATTTTCAGTGCCGGCGGCGGTACCGGCTCCGGTATGGCGTCAGAGTTTGGCCTGGCGCAGCAATATGCTTACATGAGTAAAACCTTTGACACCCGGATGATGGCGGAAGATGAAGAAAACCGCGGTCACTCGTTCGTGTTTGAACCGATATTCACCAGCGGTATTTGTATTTTGCCGAACATCTCTGACCATGGCGTTGAAATGTCAGAGGCGCTGCATATCAACGCCGGTCGCTTATTGTGTAAATATCTGGCTGAAGAGTGGGACTTCTCTTACAACTTTGACAACGAAGATAGCAGCGAGTCCAGTGTCATGCATCGCATCCGCCCCTGGAATGCGATGATGCTGATTTCAAACGACATTATGCGCTACGCCGAAGAAACTGATGACGGCGGTATTCAGCATATTGATGTTAATGCGATGGAGAAGTACGCCAATCAGTACATTTCGCAGCAGATCTTTAATATTTTAACGGCGCAGGCAGTAACCACCGATTACGACGAAAATTATTTCCGCCGTGCCGGCATTGATATCGGTGAGACCATACGCTTGGATGCCAATGATTTATTTATGAGTCTGGCGGGTCCTGTTGCCGTGGCTTACGCCGAATCGGTAGTACCTACCGACAATGGTGGTGAAAAACTGAAAATGTTTGATAAAGGCAGCACAGGGCTCAATATCGACGATCTGTTCTTCCGCTCAATCGACTTACCGCATTTTAATAAGGTAACCCAGGCGATTGAAGGCATCAGCCTGCTGCCTATTGAATCGGGCCGCTACCGCGAAACCTTAGCCAACTATGTGAAAAATGGCTATAACGCGGCCGAGCTGAAAGATCTGCACTTCTTTAAAAACTGTTCGTCGGTGGTGTCTATTGTATCGCTGCCAAAAGACTATAAATTATCCTATATGGACTTAAACCGGCTGAAGTCGCATTTAAATGCACTGTTCCCCAACACCACATTAAAGCGTTATGCGCTGGTTATTGGCGCCTCAGCTAATATTTCGCTCACCACGCTGATTGTGAAAAGCCCTTGTCTGAGCGATGATTTCCTAACGCTGATTGTCGCCTTTATTAAGCGCTGCTTTGCTAAAGACAATTTCCGCTTCGATGAGCAGCTGGATAAAGCCATGCTGGACTTTATCCGCGCTGACGAGTTTGATGAGCAACGTCTGGATGACATGCTGCATGAGTTTGAAAACCCAGCAAAAATTCTCGACACCAACTGGTATGCCATTAAGCCAATGTACGAGAAAAAATACCGTGAGCTTATTCACAATAAAGACAAATTTGTCTCGATTAATGATATTCGCTTAAGCCGTGACAGCGTAAAAAAAGCCATTAAATACCTGCGGGAAATTTACCGGCATAAAATCAGTAAAACCAAGGTTATCTCGCTTAATAGTGCTGCTACAACCAAACAAAGCAGTAAAACGCCACCTCAAACTGAGTAAAAGCAGAGTGCGTAAAACAGCAATTTAACTGCTCATAACAGACCCGCCAGCCGGGTCTGTTTTTTATCCGCCTTAAGGTAAAGGCTGGCCACGCCGGCTAACGTACAGCTGATACCAATGCTCCCGACTCAGCGTAATGCCAACTGCCTCGGCACAAGCTGCTATGCGCGCGGGCTTAGTGGTGCCAATAACCGGTTGCAAGCGTCCTGGATGTCGCATCAGCCAGGCCAGCACTATGGCTTCACGGCTGCAGCTATAGTGCTCAGCCAACTGAGCCACCAACAAAGCTGTTGTCTGATCTGTCGGTTGCGGCTGATTACCGCTATAACGGCCTTGCGCCAGGCTGCCCCAGCTTTGCAGTTGCACGCCGTGCAATGCACAATACTCCAGCGTGCCATAACCAAAATGATGCTGCGCACCTTGCACCATGCCGGTCAGCACGGTTTCCTCCAGCCAGTCGATATCGGCCAGACTCATCTGCAGCTGATTAACCAGCAGCGGCTGCGCCAGCGCTTGTTGCAGGTATTGCATTTGTGCCCAGCCCATATTGGACACGCCAAAATGCTTTACCTTACCCTGCTGACGCAGCTGCTCAAAGGCCTGTGCTACTTCATCAGGCTGCATTAACGGATCGGGCCGGTGCAACAACACTATATCCAGATAATCCGTTTGTAAGCGGCGCAGGCTTTGCTCAACACTTTGCACTATATAAGATGCGGAAAAGTCGTACCGGCCCGGCCCCTGTGCATCGGCAAAGCGGATAGCACATTTGCTTTGAATAAATAGCTTGTCACGCTGCTGCGGTGCCTGTTTCAAATAATCACCGAACACTTGCTCGGCTTTGCCCAGGGTATAAATGTCGGCATGGTCAAAAAAATTAATGCCGTGATCCAACGCGGCATCTATAGCTGAAAACGCCTGCTGCCGCTGCTCTGCTGTGGTGCTCTGGTTATCCCAACTGCCGCCAAACCCCATACAACCCAGCACCAATCGGCTAATGCCAGGCAAATGTGTTGCTAATGCTAACATCGCAATCTCTGTTGGTTAAAACTGCGCCCAGTGTAGCGAAAAAATAGCTAAACCCCTACACTATAGCCACTTTATGTTATGGGATGAGCACAACCAATGTCTGAACTGCCGTTATACCGGTTAAATAAATTTATCAGCGACACCGGCATGTGTTCGCGCCGTGAAGCCGACAAATATATCGAGCAGGGTCAGGTCAGTGTAAATGGATTAATTGCCAGCGTGGGCACTAAAGTCAGCCAGCTTGATAAAGTGCTGGTTAACGGCAAACCGCTGCCAGATAAACCAAAACGGGTCTATCTGGCCTATCATAAGCCGGTTGGCATTACCTGCACTACAGAGCGGCATATACATGGCAATATTATCGATGCCATTAAATACCCCCAGCGCATCTTTCCTATCGGCCGTTTGGATAAACCATCAGAGGGGCTGATCTTTCTGACCAATGATGGTGATATCGTCAATAAAATTCTGCGCGCGGGCAATGCCCATGACAAAGAATATGTGGTAACCGTGAATAAACCGATCACAGAGCGCTTTATTCAGCAAATGAGCAGAGGCGTGCCAATATTGGATACCGTAACCCTGCCCTGTGAGGTGACACAAAAATCCAAACAAAGCTTTAGCATCATTTTGCAGCAGGGGCTTAACCGACAGATCCGTCGGATGTGTGAATACCTGGGCTATGAGGTACAAACCTTAAAACGCATCCGTATTATGCATATCCGCCTGGCGGGGTTAAAACCCGGGCAGTGGCGTTTGCTGGAAGACATCGAAATAAAAATGCTGGAAGCGCAATTATTGGATTCCAGTAAAACCGCCAGTTTTACTGCCCCAGCCGATAGCTTTGAAGACTAGCAGGCAGGCTAATGAGCAGCATTAAATTACCATTTTATGTAAATTTACTGGCCGGGCCGTTACTGTTTCTGGCCGTGCTACTTAGCGAGCCTGTGTTTGCCGGCATGTCGGATAACGCCTGGCTAATAACGGGGTTAACCGCCTGGATGGCCTGGTGGTGGATAACCGAGCCCGTGCCCATCCCAATTACCGCTTTGCTGCCCATAGTGTTGGTGCCGCTGCTAGCACTGGATAGCATCGTCAATGTCACCGCCCCCTACGCCCATCCGCTGATCTTTTTGTTTCTTGGCGGCTTTATGCTGTCTATTGCCATGGAGCGTTGGAACCTGCATAAACGTATTGCCTTATGCACCATGTTGCTGGTCGGCAGTAAGCCCAGCCAGCAAATTGCCGGTATTATGCTGGTCACGGCGTTTTTATCAATGTGGATGTCAAACACCGCCACCGCCGTGATGATGTTGCCAATTGGCTTGTCTATTATCGCCATGCAGCAGGAGCAAGGCGTAACTGATGACAAATTTGCCAAAGCCACCCTGCTTAGCATTGCCTATGCCGCCAGTATCGGCGGCGTTGCCACCCTGATTGGCACTCCGCCCAATGCCCTGTTGGCGGCTTATCTTGAGCGTACTTATCAGATCCAGTTGAGCTTTAGTGACTGGATGCTGTTTGGCGTACCGCTATCAGTAAGCCTGTTACTGATATGTTGGTTATGGCTCACCCAGGTGCACTTTAAGTTGGATAGCAGCAAAGCCGTAGACGCTTCAGTCTTATACCGGCAAAAACTGTCTGCGCTGGGTGCTATGCAAAGCGCAGAGAAACTGGTGTTACTGATCTTCACCCTGGCAGCGCTAAGCTGGATGTTTCGAGGCCCATTAAGCCGCCTGACAGGCATCGCCCTGGATGACACCTTAATTGCTATTTGTGCTGCCAGCCTACTGTTTATTGTGCCAGTGTCATTAAAAACCGGTCAGCGCATTTTGCAGTGGCAAGACTGCCAGCAATTGCCTTGGGGCGTGCTGCTGCTGTTTGGCGGCGGCCTGACCCTGGCCGGACAAATTGATAATTCTGGTTTATCAGCTTATATCGCCGGGCAAATTGGTCAGCTGGGCCAACTTAACTTGCTGCTGCTGATTGTACTGGTCACCACAGTCATTATCTTTTTAACCGAAATTACCAGTAACACGGCAACCGCTGCGGCGTTCTTGCCACTGTTAGGGCCTGTCGCAGTATCGTTGAATGCACCGGCGGCTATGCTGGTGATCCCGGCAGCAGTAGCGGCCAGCTGCGCCTTTATGATGCCGGTGGCTACACCACCTAATGCGATTATATTTGCCTCGGGCAAGCTAAAAATTATCGATATGGTAAAGGCTGGCCTGGTACTTAATCTCTCAGCCATAGGCCTTATCACTCTGGCGGTGTGGTTTTTAGCTCAGCGCATTTTTACGTTTTAACGCTAAGTTTCATGCTTTAACGCTACGGACGCTGATATAAGCAAGCTTGTGAAAAACAAAAACGCAGCCAGCAGGCTGCGTTTTTGTTTATTTGGAGCGAGTAACGAGGTTCGAACTCGTGACCTCGACCTTGGCAAGGTCGCGCTCTACCAGCTGAGCTATACTCGCGAAATCTGGTCAGTGTCTAATGGTGCCCGGGGCCGGACTTGAACCGGCACGGGGTTTCCCCCGAGGGATTTTAAATCCCTTGTGTCTACCGATTTCACCACCCGGGCAGACAACTTTTCTGTGTTATAACCTTTTAGCTGTGTTATGGAGGCGGGTCCCGGAGTCGAACCGAGGTGGACGGATTTGCAATCCGCTGCATGGCCACTCTGCCAACCCGCCAAACAAGCAATTTATACTCTTTGTAAGAGTTGGAGCGAGTAACGAGGTTCGAACTCGTGACCTCGACCTTGGCAAGGTCGCGCTCTACCAGCTGAGCTATACTCGCATGCTTTTGGCCATCTGCCTTAACACGAGACGCATTCTACTGTTTTAATTGTGTCAGTCAATAATAAATTTTTTCTTTTACAACTGACTGATTAAAATTTGACTGCATTGGTTTAATTAGCAGCAAAAACAGCGATTAATGCACCAGATCGCGCCAGGCAGCCTTTAAATACACCGCCATAGACCACACCGTTAATACGGTCGCGACATACAGCAGCAGCATACCGGCCGGCGTAAACCAACTAACCAGCCAGTGCTCCGGCTGCCAGATTAAGCCTATTAACGCCAGCATTTGGGCAATGGTTTTATACTTGCCTAAATTGGATACGGCGACATTGGCTCTTTTACCCAATTCAGCCATCCATTCGCGCAGCGCTGAAATAACAATCTCCCGGCTAATCATAATAATGGCCGGTATCGTTACCCATAGTGACAAGCTATCGACAGCGATCAACACCAAGGCTACAGCCACCATCACTTTATCGGCGACCGGATCTAAAAAGGCACCAAAAGGCGTAGATTGCTGTAGCCGCCGGGCCAGATAACCGTCCAGCGCATCGGTAATGGCGGCTAGCCAAAACACAAAGGCCGCCCAAAAACGAGCGTTTTCAATACCTGAATAAAAACAAAAGATAAAAACCGGAATTAAGCACAAGCGAAACAGGGTTAACAGATTGGGAATATTCCACATCTTAGAATTCTCTACAGCATCTATGCTGCTATGCTACTTGTTATGACAGGCTTGGTAAATCTTTTCTGCCTGCGCCTTGGATATGCCGGGCACCGAGCTTAATTCGGCCACAGAGGCCCGCATTACGCCTTGCAAACCACCTAAATATTGCAACAAGGCCTGCCGGCGTTTCTCGCCAATACCTTTTATTTGCTGCAGCGGGCTTTGTAACATCGCTTTGCCGCGTTTACTGCGATGCCCGGTAATGGCAAAACGGTGCGCTTCATCTCTAATCTGCTGAATTAAATGCAGTGCCGGTGCGTCATCGGCAAGGTTTATACTGCGCCCGCAGTGCGCCAGTATCAATGTCTCCAGCCCGGGCTTACGGCTAGTGCCCTTCGCCACCCCAACCAACAGCGGCGTTTTTGCGTGCGGCCAGTCGCTAAAAAAGTCAGTGGCTACACCCAGCTGCCCTTTGCCACCGTCAATAAAAATGATGTCAGGTATCGTCTCCAGTTCTTGCAGCTTGCCGTAGCGTTTATCCAGTGCAAAACGCATAGCGCCATAGTCATCACCGCCGGTAATACCCGTAACATTATAACGTCGATACTGCGCCTTATTTGGTCCCTGACCATCGAATACCACACAAGATGCGATGGTCGCCTGCCCCATGGTATGACTGATATCAAAACACTCCATGCGCATGATGGGCTGGTCCAATTGCAGCAGCTGTTGTAATTGCTGATAGCGCAGCGCCATTTTTTCACTCAGCGACTGTCTAGTGTCACAGGATAACTGAGCGTTCTTCTGCGCCAAGCTTAAATACTGCGCTTTTTCACCGCGCTGGGCATAGGTTAATTTCACCTTACGCCCGGCCACTTGGCTGATTGCCTGCTCTACCTCAGCCTGCTCGATAAGCTTTTTGCCAATGATAATGTCGCGCGGTGTTTGCTGTGCGCCGTAACCATCAAGGTAAAACTGCAACAAAAACGCGGTGAGAATTTCATCCTCGCTGGTGTCACTTGGCACCTTGGGAAAATAAGCCTTACTGCCCAGCACCTTTTGCTCACGGACAAAGAGCACATGTACTGCAGCCACACCGTGCGAATAGGCAAAGCCTATCACGTCCATTTCGTCATGCTCGCCACTGACGCTTTGCTGCTCCTGCACTTTTCTCAGTGCAATAATTTTATCGCGTAGCTGGGCGGCCTGTTCAAACTGCAACTGCTCGCTGGCAGTGCTCATCTGTTGCACCAGATCATCAATAACCTGCTGGTCTTTACCTTGCAAAAACAAACTGGCCAGCTTTACCTGCTGTTGATAGTCCTCGTCAGATATTTTGCCCACACAGGGTGCAGAGCACAGCTTCAGCTGATATTGCAGGCACGGCCGGGTACGCGCGCGGTAAAAACCGTCTTCACACTGGCGGATAGGAAATATTTTCTGTAGCGTTTTCAAGCTTTGCCAGACGGCGCTGGCGTTAGGATAAGGGCCAAAATACTGACCTGCTGTTTTACGCGGCCCGCGATGGGAGCTGATGCGCGGGTGCTTATGGTCACTGATCAAAATATAGGGGTAAGATTTATCATCCCGCAGCAGCACGTTATAGCGCGGCATAAATTGTTTGATCAGGTTATTTTCCAGGATCAGTGCTTCAGTTTCGCTGTGTGTAAGAGTGAACTCAACCTGCGCTATCTGGCTGACCAGAGAGCGGGTTTTCACACTGTCAACCTGGGCACGGAAATAACTGCTTAGCCTGGCGCGTAAATCTTTGGCTTTGCCGACATAAATGACCTGCTGGCCGGTGTTTAACATACGATAAACACCGGGCTGCCTAGGCACTTTAGCTAAAAAGGTTTTGGCGTCAAACATCAGGCTTTAGCGATGTCGATCATTCCGTGGCGCAAAGCAAGGTGTGTCAGTTCAACATCCCCGCTGATGGCCAGCTTTTCAAACATGCGGTAGCGATAAGAATTTACTGTTTTGGCACTGACATTAAGCTGTTCAGCGATATCGGTTACCTTTTGCCCCTGGGTGATCATCATCATGATTTGTAATTCACGATCAGATAAGTCATCAAAAGGGTTAGCACTGTGGTTATTCACTTTACTCAGTGCCATTTTCTGTGCAACTTCATCAGAGATATGCCGCACGCCGGAATACACCTTACGAATGGCCGCAACCATTTCACGCGGTGGTGAATTTTTTGAAATAAAACCCGCCGCGCCCAGTTGCATTACCTTAGTGGGTACCGGTTCTTCACAGGACACTGACAGTGCCAGTACCTTAATGTCCGGGCAGTAATGCAAAATACGCTTGGTTGCTGTCATGCCGCCCATGCCGGGCATATTCATATCCATCAGCACGACATCGGGTTCGTGTTGACGGCAAAATTGCAGTGCTTCTTCGCCAGAGCCAGCTTCGCCTATCACCTTGATACCGCGCTCATCCATTAGTATGCGACTGATCCCAGTTCGTACAAGCTCGTGGTCATCAACTAACAGGACGTTAATCAATTTCGCTTCTCCGCTTCACTGGTTTTTAGAATTATTATTCAGGTTTAGCATAGCCGAGCAACGCCAGTTTTGCTAACCCTAACATGCCGATAATATCAGTTTTGACCGGTTGCTGTGCAGTGTGCCAGAAAGGTTAACATTATGAAACTAAAGTTTAGTTAACAGGCGATAAAAATAGAGGTTTTGTTGATTTTAAGGCTGGGTGTAACGTGGCGGAGGGAGAGAGATTCGAACTCTCGGTGGGCTATTAACCCACGCCGGTTTTCAAGACCGGTGCATTAAACCGCTCTGCCATCCCTCCGCGTTACAGGGCGCATATTAAAAACAGCCTGCGGCTTTGTAAAGGGCTTTTTTGTCAATTTCAACCGTTTGCCTAGTAAATCAACAACAAAGCCAGTATTTAAACAAATTTAACACTGCAAAACCCCGGCTGCCGAAGCCGTTTCGCAAAAAACAAAAAACCACCGCTAGGGTGGTTTTAATGGCGGAGGGAGAGAGATTCGAACTCTCGGTGGGCTATTAACCCACGCCGGTTTTCAAGACCGGTGCATTAAACCGCTCTGCCATCCCTCCGGCGACGCGTATATTAATCAGTTAACCTGATAAAAGAAAGCATTTAATTAAAAAAAATGTCAGGCCAGTGAATTTATAGCCAGAAGTACTGGTCTGAACGGAACTTCCTGCGTATTATGCTGCCAAAGCAATCACTAAACCTTTGTATCAGGAGAACATAACATGTCATACAGAGATACAACTACGCTCAGTACCGCCGGACGCAGTATTGAAGTAAATAAAGTACTGCGTAATACCTATTTCTTGCTGGCAATGACACTGACCTTCAGTGCCGTAGCCGCGGGTATTGCCATGGCGATGAATATGTCGCCTATGATGTCACTGGTATTTTTTGTCGCAGGTTTCATTACTCTGTTTGTTGTTAACAAAAAGGCCGACAGTGCCAGTGGTATCTTTTGGGTATTCGCCTTTACCGGCCTGATGGGTGCCTCACTTGGCCCTATGCTTAACCATTATGCCAGCTTGGCAAATGGTCCGGCGCTGATTATGCAGGCGCTGGGTGGCACCGCGCTAATTTTCTTTAGCTTGTCAGCTTATGCCTTAACCACCCGCAAAGACTTCTCTTTTATGGGCGGCTTTTTAATGGTGGGGTTAATCGTGGTGTTGGTTGCGGCACTGGCCAATATCTTTTTAGCTATCCCTGCGCTTAGTCTGACCATCAGTGCAGTGATTATTCTGCTGATGTCGGCACTGATCCTGTTTGACACCAGCCGTGTTATTAACGGTGGTGAGACAAACTATATCCGCGCTACAGTAGGCTTATACCTGAATGTGTTTAACATTTTTGTTAACCTGCTGCAGTTACTGGGCGTGTTTGGCGGTGATGACTAAGCGCCAGACTTTGCCTTAACAGCAATATTCGCTAAAATGCCCCGCTCGCCGGGGCATTTTTATTGCCGGCTTTTAATCAGGACTACAGCATGGCACGACTTGGCTTATTGTTAACTTCAGATTGCTTTGCCAGTCAGACACTGAGTAGTGTGCTGTGCTTTGCCAAAGCCGCGCTGGCCCAGGGCCATCAGCTTGATCATGTATTTTTATATCAGGATGCTGTTAACGCAGTCACAGCAGAGCAGGACTTGCCGGCTGACGAACCGGATCTCAGCACTGAGCTGGCGCAGTTTTGTCAGCAGCAGCAAATTGACTTACTGTTTTGTGTTACTGCTGCCGAAAAGCGCGGCGTTATAAGCCCTGGCCACCCGGCTAAAACGGGCTATATCGCTGCCGGCCTGGCCGAGCTTGCTATGCGCCAGGCCAATATTGATAAATTGGTGCAATTTTAATGGCGAATATTTTACTGCTACAACGCCATAGCCCCTTTAGCAGCAGCCATGGCCGTGAAGCGCTGGATTTAGCGCTGGCACTGGCCGCGGTTGAGCATAATGTCAGCATCTTGTTTAGCGGCGATGCGGTATATCAGCTGCTGCCAACGGCTACTCATGCTGATTTCAAGCTAAAAGCGTATCCACGCAGTTTTGCCTTGTTCGAGCTGTATGACATTGATCAGCTGTATGTTTGCCAGCCGTCGCTGCAGCAACGTGGCATTAGCGTTGACCAGCTAAGTCTTGCTGTTACAGCACTGGCGCCAGCAGCGCAAGCGGCGCTAATGGCAGAGCAACATCAGGTAATTGGTAGCTAATGAAACTTATATCACTGATAAATCCGCTCACTGACTTTAATGAACTTGCAGCTTTGTGCACGCCGGAAGATGCCTTACTGTTACGACAAGATGCCGTATATTTATGCTTACGACCAGACATCAAGTGGCCGGTGAGCCAGTGTTATGCGCTCGATATTGATGTACAAAGCCGCAATATTACCGTGCCGACCAGTGTGCAACTGATAAACAGCGCGCAGTGGGTTGAACTGGTAGTGCAAGCAGAGGTAAACCTGTTATGGCCGAGCTGATTGTTGGCAACCAGCATTTGCCGCTGGATAAACACGGTTATCTGTCACAGTTAACCGACTGGAACGAAGAAGTTGCCCAGGCATTTGCTGCACTGGAAAACATCACCCTTAGCGAAGCACATTGGGAAGTGGTGCATTTTGTCCGCCAGTTTTACCTGCAGTTTCATACCTCACCGGCAATACGCATACTGGTTAAAGCCATGGCGCAGCAATTGGGGCCGGAAAAAGGCAACAGCAAATACCTGTTTATGTTATTCCCTCAGGGTCCGGCTAAACAAGCAACCCGTATTGCGGGCTTACCTAAACCCGCCAAGTGCTTATAGCCGCTCTAACCAAACGCATCTGTGACTATGCTAATAACGGCCTCTAGCGTCACAATAGCGAAAACGGCCACTATTCCGACGATAATGGCCCAGTATATTGAGCGCATCAGCGCCGGATTGGTTTGCTTCAGGCTTTTACGTGGTTTGGCAGCCATGCCCTGTCCCTGCGCCGACATCATAATGCCATTAGTATAGACAGCAATAAAAAGCCCCGGCAAACCTGATTTGCCGGGGCTTGTTAGTTAACTGCAGTAAGCTGCGCTATCTTGCCTGCTATTTGCTTAGTTTTTCCACGCCGCCCATATAAGGCCGTAGTACCTCAGGCACTATGACGCTGCCATCGGCTTGCTGGTAATTTTCTAAAATCGCCACCAGGGTGCGGCCAACAGCCAGTGCCGAGCCATTAAGCGTATGAATAAGCTCTGGCTTTTTCATCTCTGCGCTGCGATATCGCGCCTGCATGCGCCGCGCCTGGAAATCGCCCATATTGCTACAGGATGAAATTTCACGGTAGGTATTTTGCGCCGGCAGCCAGACTTCTAAATCATAGGTTTTACATGAGCCAAAGCCCATATCACCGGTACACAGCAACATCACACGGTATGGCAGGCCCAGCAACTGCAGCACTTTTTCGGCGTGGCCGGTAAGCTCTTCCAGCGCCTGCATTGACTGCTCTGGCTTAACTAATTGCACCAGCTCCACTTTGTCAAACTGATGCTGACGAATAAGGCCACGGGTATCACGGCCGTAAGAGCCGGCTTCACTGCGGAAACAAGGCGTATGTGCGGTGTATTTAATCGGTAGTTCGCTGGCGTCAAAAATAGTGTCGCGTGCCAGATTAGTGACCGGCACCTCAGCGGTAGGAATAAGCGCCATGCCCTGCCCCTCTTCGGTAGCCGGCTGAGTGTGAAACAAATCGGCGCCAAATTTTGGCAGCTGACCGGTACCATACAGGCTGGCATGATTTACCAGATAAGGCACATAGACCTCAGTGTAACCATGCTCACGGCTGTGTAAGTCCAGCATAAACTGGGTTAAGGCACGATGTAAGCGCGCCACCTGACCACGCATCACGACAAAGCGCGAACCGGCAACCTTAACCGCACTTTCAAAATCCAGCCCTTTGTCCAGTGCTTCACCCAGCGCCACATGGTCCTGAATGGTAAAGTTGAACACAGTTGGCTCGCCAACGCGGCGCACTTCAACATTCTGAGTCTCATCTTTACCAGCGGGCACTGACAGATCAGGCAAATTCGGTACACTGAGCGCTATTTGCTCAACGTCGGCCAGCACAGCATCAAGTTGCTGTTTGGCGGCATCAAGCTGGGCACCCAGGCCATCTACTTCAGCCAGCAGCGGCGTAATATCTTCACCGCGCCCTTTCGCCTGACCGATGGCCTTAGACTTGGTATTGCGCAGGTTTTGCAGCTCCTGCGTGTCAACCTGCAGCTTACGTCTTAGCTCTTCGAGCTCAGTTAAGCGTGCTATATCCAGCACAAAGCCACGCTGCGCCAGGCGGGCGGCAGTTTCGGTTAATTCGGTACGTAAAAATTTCGCATCTAGCATAGTAATTACTTCATTGAACCCAGTTTAAGCCCTAACCAGGCAAGCGTTAAACATAACAACACATTGAAAAATACGTTGGCGATTGCCTTTTGCCACTCGCCTTGTTGCAGCAGCAACACGGTGTCCAGCGAAAAGGTTGAAAAGGTGGTAAAAGCCCCTATCAGGCCGATAGCCACCAGCGCCCGCCATGGCGAGGTAGCCAACAAGCCTGCGCTAAACAGGCCATATAACAGCCCCAATACAAAAGAGCCCAGAATATTAACCAGCAAAGTGCCAAAAGGGAATGACTTACCTAAAACATTCAGCGCCAACTCGTTACAGGCATAACGTAAACAAGCGCCAACTGCGCCACCAAACGCCACAGCCAGGTAGGTTAACATGGCTCGTCCCGCTTTATAGCACTTTGTGCATCTAATTCATGCAGATAGCGCAGCTTTTCTGCCAGCTGCTTTTCCATGCCCCGCTCACTGGGCTGATAAAAGCGCTGACCACAAAGCTCTTTGGGTAAATAGCGCTCGCCGGCAGCATAAGCACCGGGCTCATCATGAGCGTAACGATACCCTTTGCCCATACCCAGCTGCTGCATTAACGCCGTTGGCGCGTTACGCAAATGCATTGGCACCTCGTATGCCGGTTGTTCTGCGACCAGTTGCTTTAGCTGGTTAAAGGCACTGTATACCGCGTTACTTTTTGGCGCCAGTGCCAGATAAACCGCAGCCTGCGCGATGGCGCGCTCGCCCTCGGTTGGCCCAACCCGCTCAAAGGTATCCCAGGCATTTAGTGCCAGCGTTAACGCGCGCGGATCGGCATTGCCAATATCTTCACTGGCAATAGCCAGTAGGCGGCGGGCAACGTACAAAGGGTCGCCACCACCGGCCAGAATACGGCAGTACCAATACAGTGCAGCATCCGGATCTGAGCCGCGTACGGATTTGTGAAAGGCTGATATCAGGTCATAAAACATATCCCCCTGATTATCAAAGCCCGGTAACTGGCGCGGCATTAACTGTTTTAGCGTCTGCACACTGATGGTTATTGCCTGGCCTTCAGTCTTGTTAAGCTCAGCCGCTTGCTCCAGTAAATTTAGCAGCCGGCGCGCATCCCCCGCGGCCAGCTGTAACAATAAGGCTCTGGCGGCATCGTCTATTTGCACTTGCTGTAGGCCTAAGCCACGCTCGGCATCGGTTAACGCCTGCTGCAGCACCTGGTCTAATTCAGCCTCAGTCAGGCTTTTTAGCACACAGACACGGGCGCGTGACAAAATAGCGTTATTCAGTGCAAACGACGGGTTTTCGGTGGTGGCACCGATAAAAATAATAGTGCCATCTTCAATATGAGGTAAAAACGCATCCTGCTGACTTTTGTTAAAGCGGTGCACTTCATCGACAAACAGCAGGGTACGCTGCGAATATTGCTGCTGCCGCTGCTGTGCCTGAGAGATAGCATCGCGGATCTCTTTAATACCCGATGTTACAGCCGACAGCTTGATAATAGCCGCATCGGCATGGCTGGCAATCACCTCTGCCAGCGTAGTTTTACCGGTGCCAGGCGGCCCCCACAAAATAAGTGAAAATACCCGGCCCGCTTCTATGGCCTTTCGCAGTGCTGTCGCAGGCCCCACCAGATGTTGTTGACCAACATATTCGTTCAGATCGCGTGGCCGCATTCTTGCCGCCAGCGGGCGAAAATCATCGCTAAAATTAAACGGCAGTGACGTCACGGTCGTTATCGCTGACGTTGATCATCAATATCAGTGTGCTCTGGTGGCACAAACTGAAATAAGCTGTCATCCAGAGTCACATTCAGCTGCATCAGGGTAAAGTTAAACTCGCTTTGTTGCTGGTTCATATCCAGCACCTGCATGGCAGAAAGTGCATCGCCGGAAAAACGCAGTGTCAGCTGTTTTACCGGGCTGTCGGCCTGTTTGGCGGTAATAATAAATTGCTCTGCCTGCTGGGTCACGTCGTACTGCGCCCACAGCTCGGGTTTGGTTGAGGTTAACAGCACAAAAGGCGTACGGTTAACTTCGGTGGCTGCATCATAAATAGTCAGCTGCTCCAGCGCTTCGTTATAAAACCACAGGCTTTGGCCATCACCGATAAATAAATTCGCTTCAGGCTCGGTGGTTTCAAAGCGAAAACGCGCGGGTTGTTTAATTAACAGCTCGCCTTTCCCCTGTTGCAGTAACTGGCCATCATGATCCACTACCCGCTGCTCAAAACTGGCAGCAAAGCTTTTGATGGTAGCCAGTTTACGCTGTAAGGTACTCTCGGCAGTTTGCGCCATCACCGGCACACTGGCACACAACATCAGGCTTACGACAACACGCGCTAACATTTTAATATCCCTTAGGTGGCGGAGGTGCCATCACTTCACGGTTACCATTATGGCCGGGGCCACTGACAATACCACTGTGCTCCATCTGCTCAACCAAACGGGCAGCGCGGTTATAGCCAATACGAAACTTACGTTGCACACCCGATACTGATGCGCGGCGGCTCTCGGTGACAAAGGCCACCGCTTGATCATACAGCGGATCGGCCTCGCCATCTTCCCCCTCAAGGGTTTCACCGGGCAGCAGGTTCTCTTCGGTAGTCTCACCGCTTAAGATCTCGGGTATATAATTGGGCCGGCCGCGTTTTTTCCAATCGGCCACCACAGCATGCACTTCATGGTCATCCACAAAAGCGCCATGAACCCGTGTCGGCACGCCAGAGCCTGGCGGCAAATACAGCATGTCGCCCTGGCCTAACAAACTCTCGGCGCCCTGCTGATCTAAAATGGTACGCGAGTCTATCTTCGACGACACCTGAAAAGCGATGCGGGTAGGAATATTGGCTTTAATCAGGCCGGTAATCACATCAACTGACGGCCGTTGTGTCGCCAGGATTAAATGAATACCTGCCGCCCGCGCCTTTTGCGCGATACGGGCAATCAGCTCTTCAACCTTCTTACCAACAATCATCATCATGTCGGCAAATTCATCTATCACCACCACGATAGCCGGCAATTTTTCCAACAGCGGCGGCTCGGTACGCATATCATCTGATGGCCGCCATAACGGATCCTTTAACGGCGTACCATCAGCAATCGCGTCTTTTACTTTAGCGTTATAGCCTTTTAAATTACGCACGCCCAACGCCGACATCAACTTATAACGGCGCTCCATTTCCCCTACACACCAGCGCAGGCCGTTAGCGGCATCTTTCATATCGGTGACCACTTCGGTCAGCAAATGCGGAATGCCTTCGTAAATTGACAGCTCGAGCATTTTCGGGTCAATCATCAAAAAGCGCACATCGTCGGGCGTTGATTTATACAGCAAGCTACAAATCATCACGTTAACGCCCACCGATTTACCCGAGCCTGTGGTACCGGCCACCAGCAAGTGCGGCATTTTGGCTAAATCGGCTACCACCGATTTACCGGCAATATCTTTACCCAGCACCATGGTCAGCGCCGATTTTGACTGCTCAAACACCTCATCGCCAATAACTTCTGATAAGCGCACAATTTCACGGTGCTGGTTTGGCAGCTCAAGGCCGATAAAGGACTTACCCGGAATCACTTCTACCACCCGCACACTGATAGCTGACAACGAACGGGCTAAATCTTTGGCTAAACCGGTAATTTTGCTGACTTTAACGCCTGGCGCTAAATCAAGCTCAAACCGGGTTACCACCGGCCCCGGATGCACACCCACGACTTTGGCTTCGACGTTAAAATCCAGCAGTTTGGCTTCTACCAGGCGTGATACCCGCTCTAAATCAGCCGGATCTATCGGATTAGTGGCTTTATCCGGGCGGTCGAGCAGTGCCAATGAGGGCAATTCATCCAACTGATGCGACACTTCCTGGCTGTCATCTTCCTCTTCACTGTCCAGGCTTAGCATTGGCTCATCCTGGACCTCTGGCGGTAAATCCAGCTGTTGCAGCGTATTATCGGCCCAGCGCTGGTTATCCGGCTCGTCTATGGCACTGAATGACAAGGCCTCGTCGGCCAGGGTATCCACACTGTAAAACGCTTTAGCCTGGGTTTTTACATCTAGCGGCTTTATCGGCAGGCTATCTGGCACTGTTTTAACTGGCTGCGGTTTTGGCAAGGGTGTATTAACAGCTGCATCGGCCCGGGCTGATTTCGCTATTGCTACCGGCTCAATCTCGCTTTCATCTTCGGCAAAAGGATCATAGTCATCTGCCTGACGTGCTTTTAACCGCGCTGGTACACTCATCAAGAACTGTATACCGCTGTAACAGGCGGCGCCCAGCGCATCAGCCACCGTTAGCCAGGAAATGCCTGTCATCAGGGTTAAGCCAGTGGCAAAGCAGCACAGCAGCAGTAACACGGTACCAATAAAATTAAATGCCGGCAGCAGCGCAGCAGACACCACGTCACCAATAACTCCGCCTGACGAGAAATAGTAAATATCATTAAAATTCATGCTACTGATAGCGGTGGCACTTAATAGCGTCAGTACCAGGCCTATTAGCCTAAGGCCCAGGATCAGGTAATCCAGGCTCATCACATGATGAAAGCGTTTAAACAATAAATAGCCGGCAAAGGCGACTAAAAACGGTAATAAATAGGCTATCCAGCCAAAACTGAACAGCAACAAATCAGCCAGCCAGGCACCGACCGGCCCGGCATAATTGTGCACGCTGTGCTGATAACCGGTTTGCGACCAGCTGGGGTCGGCAGGATCGAACGTTAACAGGGCCAACAGTAAAAACAGGGCAAAGCCGGTAAACAGAATTAACCCGACTTCCAGCAAACGCTGTACCCCATTTAATGGAAAATAAGCTCGGTTTTGCAAATGAAATGCCCTACCCTTTTATCGTTATAGTGGTGCAAGCGCAAACTGTTGTTAAGATACCAGAGACAGTGTAAAAGTGCATCCGTGAAGCATGGCTGAACCGCCAATTAGCTGTTAAATGCAAGCCGCTAACTGCTGATAGCCACAAAAGTGGTTTGCTTCACCTCTTCCATTACCACATAGGTGCGACTTTCACGCACGCTGGGCAAACGCAGCAGGGTTTCCCCCAGCAGTTCACGGTAGGCCGCCATATTGGCCACGCGGGTTTTCAATAAAAAGTCGAAGCTGCCCGAGACCAGATGACACTCCTGAATTTCTTCCAACTTTTGTACCGCTTTACTAAATTCGTCAAAATCTTCCGGCGAGGTTTTGCTTAAGGTAATTTCGACAAATACCAGCAGCGCAGCACCCACTTTATGTGGGTCAACCTGAGCGGTATAGCCTAAAATAACGCCTTCAGCTTCCAGCTTACGTACCCGTTCCAGGCAAGGTGTCGGGCTTAAGCCAACCCGACGCGCCAGCTCGACATTCGCCAGGCGGCCGTCTTGCTGTAGCTCAGCAAGTATTTTGCGGTCAATTCTGTCTAACTTCTTGATACTTTTACTTAAAGAATACATAGCAGCGTAAAAATTTGCTTTTTATATTTAAACAGAATTTTGCACTACTAAACCGCCTCAAAACAAGCATTAATTCTACATATTTAGCAGTATACTGCGCACAAATTTTACCCAAGCCGACTAAAACCTGATAAAAGGGCATAAAACTATGATAATTGGCGTACCTAAAGAGATTAAAAACCACGAATACCGTGTTGGCATGACACCGGCCAGCGTGCGTGAGCTTATCAACCACAAGCACAGCGTGATTGTTGAGACCAATGCCGGCATGGGTATCGGTTTTACTGATGAAGACTATAGCGCTGCTGGCGCGACCGTGGTTGCCACCGCCGCAGAAGTATTTGCCAAAGCCGACATGATAGTGAAGGTAAAAGAGCCACAGGCCGTTGAGCGCGCTATGCTGCGTGAAGATCAGATCCTGTTCACCTACCTGCATTTAGCGCCGGATTTACCTCAGACTGAAGATCTGATCAAATCAAAAGCGGTTTGTATCGCTTATGAAACCGTTACCGATGCCCGCGGTGGTTTGCCGCTGCTGGCGCCGATGTCGGAAGTGGCGGGCCGGATGTCAATTCAGGCTGGTGCCCGCGCACTGGAAAAATCCTGTGCCGGCCGTGGCATGCTGTTAGGCGGCGTACCGGGCGTAGCCCCGGCAAAAGTAGTGGTAATAGGTGGCGGTATGGTGGGTACTAATGCCGCGCAAATGGCGCTGGGCTTAGGTGCAGATGTTACCGTACTGGATCGCAGTGTTGATGTGCTGCGCCGAATCAATGCCCAGTTTAACGGTGCGGTAAAAGCCATTTACTCAACCGCTGACGCGCTGGAGCAGGAAGTATTGGCCGCTGATTTGGTAATAGGTGGTGTACTGGTACCAGGTGCTGCCGCACCTAAGCTGGTGACTAAAGATCATATCAAACGGATGAAACCAGGTTCAGCCATCGTCGACGTAGCGATTGACCAGGGCGGTTGTGTGGAAACCTCTAAACCGACTACCCACGCCGACCCCACCTATATTGTTGATGACGTAGTACACTACTGCGTCGCTAACATGCCCGGTGCAGTACCACGTACCTCTACTTTTGCGCTGAACAACGCCACGCTGCCGTTTATTATTCGCCTGGCCAATAAAGGCTACAAGCAGGCCTTACTGGACGACGCTCACTTACTGAACGGCCTGAACGTGATGCACGGTAAAGTGACCAACCAAAGTGTGGCTGAAGCCTTAGGTTTTGACTTTGTTGAACCTAAAAGTTTATTAACTGCTTAATGTTCAATAAATAAACAAATTAATTCAAAGGCCGCTATAGCGGCCTTTTTATTGCTGACAGTTTTTATCTGTCTGACAACGGTTTATTTGCATTTTACTATATACATTCGCTGTAGACCTGTTATAGTGCTCACCGGCCTGTAAAGCAGACCTATGTAACAAAATGTTTATGAACACTTCGCTACACAGCTTCATTGTAAGTCATGTCCTGAAGATTCACGCACGTTTGGCCGCATAAGTAAGGTAACAGTCAGGCTAAAAGCGCAATTAAGCGTCAATTAGTTTATTTAAATTTTTAGGAGTCATTCATGGCTAAAGTAACTGGTGTAGTTAAGTGGTTCAACGCTGATAAAGGTTTCGGTTTCATCACTCAGGACAACGGCGGCGCAGACGCTTTCGTTCACTTCCGTGCAATCCAGACTGAAGGTTACAAAACCTTAAACGAAGGTCAGCGCGTATCTTTCGAAATCGAACAAGGCCAAAAAGGCCCACAAGCTGCTAACGTTACAGTACTGTAATTTAAGCGCTTGCTAAAAAAAGGACACTCAGGTGTCCTTTTTTATTGGCTGTCATTTAGCCATACTCACATTACGCTTTTTCTTCTCTGACAAAAGCGATATCGGCAAACCCCATACGGGCAAATTCCTGCTGGCGGTAATTTTTAACCGCAGCGCCGCGCTTGGCTGTCATCGCTACCTGTTGCTCCATCGCTAAAAAGCGGGTTAAATCTATGCCCTCAGCGGCTGCCACCGCCTCATACATATCGCGGTGTTTATCATAGCTAAAGTTTATGACTTTACGCTGTTTATTGAAGCTGTAACTAATTTGTCTGGCCATGCGGCGCCTCTTTGTTACGGGTACACAATTTACAGGATAGCACCAGCAGCACTGAGCCAAGTGCCAGGGTACTGATATTTTCCTGCCGGTTCCACAGCAGAATGTTCACTACCAAGCCCGCCGGGATCAGCATATTGTTCATCACAGCCAGCATACCACTACTAACCTGAGTAGCGCCTTTATTCCACCAGTAATAACCGCCGCCAGACGCCACCAGGCCAAGCCATAACAGTACCGACCACTGCACGGTGCTTTGCGGGTAGTTGTCGCTGCCCAGCAACCACCAGGCGGGCAGTGCCACAAGCAAAGCGCCAAGATAAAACCAGCCAAACAGCTGATGTTGTTTTAGCATTATTGGCTGCTGTGCCATCAACCGCTTATACCCCACCTGACCGATGGCAAAACACAGGTTAGCGCCCTGCACCACGGCAAAGCCCAGCCAGTAATCACTGCTTAAGCCCTGATAACGCATAATAGCCGCGGCCAGTACGGCCAAAACAGCCGCCAGTAAAAACCGCAACTGAAAGCGCCCGGCCAGTAAGTCGTGCAGTAAGGTGATATACACCGGGGTAAAGATGGTAAATACCAGCACTTCTGGCACGCTTAATAGCAAAAAGGACTGATAGTAAAACAAGTACATCAGCCCCAGTTGCACTGCGCCCAAGGCCATTAATTTTGCTACCAGCACCAGCGGCTGTGGCCGCAAGAAAGGCAAAAACACCAACAGCGCCAGTAATACCCGGCTTAATACGGCAAAATAGGCATCCACCTGCCCCGCCAGATAAACGCCAATTAAACTAAACGAAAACGCCCACAGCAGTGTGACGGCAACCAGGTAGTTCACTGGTTACTCTCGTGTTGTGACGTTAGTGGCTGCTGTGACATTAATGGCTGTTGTAAGGCTAACTGTTGTTGTTTAACAACAGGCGCGGCATACAAGGCGCTTAGCATTGGCGCCGCGCTGGCCGGCAGTTGCTGCAGGCGCTGCTGCCACAGTTCGGCGACTTTTTCGCTGATGTCGCTGTGCTGCTGGCCAGCGGCTAAGTAATTTACCGGATATAAACGGTATTGCTGCCAAATTTGCTGGTCAATCAAGCTGGCTAACTGCTCCGGCTCGGCCGGAATGTCAGTTAAGGGTTTACCAAAGGCGACATGCACCCTGCCCTTAAAACCAACAATGCCTTTGATAATACTGTCGATATCTTCAAACTCGCCTTTTTGGTACGAGCCTTGGGTTTGTTTTTGCCACAGCTCGTTTATTTTGTCGATATCGCAAGGGTCATACTCATAAGACAGGCACACCGGCACGATATTGAGCCCGGCCATGTAGCTGGCAAAGTCCTCACCGCGCTTTTTACCTTCCATATAAAACATCTTCAGGATGGCAGGATCGGTTTGATCGTTGCCATCTTTAGCGCGGCCCTCTTTTTGTGCGATCCAGATAGCATGCTGCTCTGTCAGTGACTGTTTAATGTAGCCCGACAGCTGCGAAAAGTTTTTCAGCATTTCGCGCGGGCCTTTAGCACCGCGCTTGACGATAAAGCTTTTGTTTAACTTCATCAGTTCAGTGGCACAGGGCTTACGCAGCAGGTTATCACCAATGGCAATACGTACCGTATCAAAACCATGGTGATGCAAGCACCAGTTAACCAAGGCCGGATCCATGGCAATATCACGGTGGTTTGACACAAATAAATACGCCTTACCCGGCGTTAACTGCTCAATACCTGATACGCTGACGTTATTGGTGGTGCTGTCAATCATACGGTCCATAAAGCCGGCTACCTGCCGTTGCACCGCCAGTACCGTGGTTAACTTAGCCCAGCGCCGCTTCAGAGCAAACTTCACCAGCGGGGATAACAACCAGCCAAAGGGGCCGGACAAATGCGGAAAGCGATAGTGCAAAATGGCCTGAATAAATTCATCATCGGCAATTAAGCGGGCTATGGCCGGTGCCACTTCATCATCATTATAAGGCCGGATATCGGCAAAAAGATCTTGGTCTGACACAACAATCACTACGTAAATTAGCCAACAAGCGCCACATTTTACTGGCTTAAACAAAATTCACCAGCAAAGATACATAATTGTTTATGCCTATACGCTAATTGCGCCCGGCTACCATAACAGCGCAGCACTTTATCGCAACCGGGTTGCCGCGAGCATTAGCAGTGCTGACAATAACGTCCAATACCAACTAAGGGATTAACACCATGCGAAAACTTCTTACTGCTGCCGGCTTACTGTTAAGTTTTGTCAGTAGCGCCAGTAGCTTTACCGTTAACTTTACCAGCCAGGCACCAGACAACAGCGACACCTTGCTGATGCTGGCAGCCAGTAATACGCCGCTAACTGACGCCGGCCTTAAACAACTGACCGCCAGCGAAAATTTCAGCGGCAACAGCGGCCAGCACTTACAGTACCTGAAACCCGCCACGCCTTTTGAGCGCTATCAGCGCCTGCTACTGATTGGCGCCGGCAACGCCAGCGAGCACAGTGCCAGTAAAGTGGCTTCTATTGGTGGCGACATTGCCAGGCTATTAAGTAAATCTGCGGCAAAACAGGTGGTTATTGATACCAGTGCCCTTAACAGCAGTTTAAGCGACACTGAACTAGCTGCCCAGCTGGCGTTTGGCGCTAACCTGGCCAGCTACCGGTTTAACCGTTATCTGAGTAATGCAACAGAACCTACGTTGCCGGCACTGCATTTTGTCGTGTCGGATGAAAAAGCCGCACAGCGCCGGCACCAGCAATTAATTGCCGTTGCCAATGGTGTGCGCCTGGCGCGTGATTTAACCAATGAGCCAGCCATGGGATTGGCACCAGCCACCTTTGCCGCCAAAGCGTTAGAGTTGAAAAAGCTGGGCGTTAAAGTCACGGTATTGGATGAAAAAGCGCTGGAAAAAAACAATATGGGCGCCATTTTAGCCGTAGGCCGTGGCAGCGCCCGCCCACCGCGCCTAGTCATAGCGCATTGGCAAGGCAGCCAGCAGGCACCGCTGGCTATTGTAGGTAAAGGCATAACCTTTGACACCGGCGGCTATAACCTGAAAACCCAGGCCGACTCTATTATCCGTATGACCAGTGATATGGCCGGCGCCGCTGCCGCACTAGGTACCGTCGCAGCGCTGGCAGAGCAAAAAGCGCCGGTCAATGTCGTAGCGCTGTTAGCCCTGGCCGAGAATATGATTTCAGACCGGGCTTATCTGCCAGGCGACGTGGTTAACACCGCTGCCGGCTTAAGCGTAGAGATCATCAACACCGACGCCGAAGGCCGGCTGGTAATGGCTGACGCGCTCTGGTATGCCGAAAACACTTTAAAGCCGCGTGCTATTGTTGATATTGCCACCCTGACCGGTGCTAAAGTAACCGCCCTGGGGGCTTATTATGCCGGTTTGTTTACCCAACATGAGCCGCTGGCACTGCAGCTGCAGCAAGCTGCCGATAGCGTAAACGAGAAACTATGGCGCCTGCCGCTAAGCAACGAGATGCGCCCGGAGCTAAATAGCCGCATTGCCGATTTACGTAACACCGGCAGCAGCGCCGGCGCGTCAACCGCTGCACTGTTTTTACAACAGTTTGTAAAAAGTACGCCTTTTGCGCATATCGACATTGCCGGCAATGCGCTTACCAGCAGCAGTAAAGGCATTACGCCGGAAGGCGCAACCGGCTTTGGTGTACAGCTGCTTACAGAATGGGCGTTAACCCAACCGTAAGGCGTTTATACCCTGCCCGCTTATGCCTGAGGCAGCACTTGCTGTCTCAGGCCCACATTACCGCAATGGCTGCCAGTACAATTAACCCCAAGCCCCAGTGATCCGTTTTTTGCAGCTTTTCTTTAAATACCAAGGCCGAGATCACCAGCATAAACAGCACTTCTACCTGGCCCAGCGTTTTTACCAGTGCCACCGACTCCAGGCTCATGGCGGTAAACCAGCCGATAGAGCCAACACAGCTACACACACTCACCGCCAACGTCAGCTTGGGCCGCTGCCACAGTGCCGTTAAGCTGGCTTTATCGCGTAGCAGCAAGTAGCTGCACAGTAGCAGGGTTTGCAGCAAAATGACCAACAGCAGCACCCAGGCAGCACCATACGGAAAGGGTAAGCCCAGCACCAGGCTGGCTTGGCGCACCCACAACGAAGTTAACGCAAAGGCCAGGCCGCTAAATAAACCCAGCAACAATACCGACCAGGATAACTGCCGTAAGCTGGCGCCACTTAATAAAAACACCGCCGCCGCACCCAGAAGCACACCAACCCAACCTAAAGCAGATAAAGACTCGCTGAAAAACACCACGCCCAGCACTGCCGCTAAAATGGCTTCGCTTTTGGCAAGACCAGCACCGATAGCATAGTTTCTCAGTTTAAACAGCTTAACCATTAAGGCGGTGGCCAGTATTTGCGCCAGCGCCGCGGCGACAATAAAACCGGCAAAGCCCGCACTAAACTGTGGCAGAGCCACCGGCTGCCACTGATATAGGCCCCATAAATACACAGCAGCCAGCGGCGACGCCCAGATAAACCTGGCCAGCGTTACACCAGCGACACTCACCTCTTTGCTCAGTTGTTTTTGAAACGCATTGCGCCAGGCCTGCATAAAAGCGGCCAGCAAGGTAAAGGGGATCCACAGCACAGTGCTAAACTCTACAAGACGTAAAGACGGCTATGGTAACAAGACTGGTTAAAAGTAGATAGCAGCAACACCGCGCCAATAAAAATACTCAGTATACAGAGCGCTGATACGCAGCAGCACTCTGCATACTGACAACGTTTATTCGGTAAAGTTAAGCTCTACCGGGGTACTGCTGGCCGGAATGTCGACATTTTGCGTTTGCAAAAACTCAATCGGATCGGCTGCTTCAGGATCGTCGCTAATATCACAGCTTAGCGCCGCGGTATAACTGTCGGCGTCAATGTAACCTATGCTGTAGTTGTACTCACTGACACCATCAAAATACACATTGGTGCTGGCGTAAGGCTGGTAAGTATTGTCACCGCCGTTATCCGCTAACTCAGCAATTGGCCGGTCTGCGCCCTGATACAAATACACTGTTGCCACCGGCAGCGTGCTATCGGCAGGTGCTACCGTACAGTTATTGTTAATCAGTAAGCCTTCAGCAACCTGGCCGTTTAAATGGCCAATTTCGCTGTTATTGACCAAACGTAACCCTGTAGGTTTTAGCAGGTAACCATTTTGGCCAGGCGGATTCACCATGGCTTTACGCAGGTCAAACTCCAGCGTGTAGTTAAAAGTACCACCGGCCGACAGGGTTACACCGCCCAGCTTTAACTCGTTAGACGGCACACGCAGCGGTTCACGCATACCATCTTCCAGCTCTACGTAACTGCCCTCAGCAATTTCCAGCCGTAGCTGGCCATAATTACCGGCTGCAAACTCAGCGCCGCTAACCAGAGCTTCAGACTTAGCACCGTCTAACAGCAGTAAATCAATGCCTCGGGTATTGGGGATCACATTACCCTGTGCGTCACGGCAGTTGTCATTGGCTTCTGCCGCGACGTCATCCTCACCTATGGTGAAACTCTGGCTACCAACACCATTCCCGGTAAGCTCAATTTCGTTAAAGCATACCATCACAACCTTAGCGCCATTTACCGGGGCATCACTTACTCCCAGGCTAAATTTGGCAATCATAGGTTCACTTTCACTACCGCCGCCACAGGCAGTGAGTACTGCTGCCGACGCGGCAACTGCGCTGGCTAAGAGTGCTTTTTTCATTAGGTTATCCTCCATAAGCTGCGCCTTAATTTTAGTAAGCCAGGCTGAACAACTGCTTAATCCGTGGTTAAGCGCAGAATACCGGGTAAAGCTGGCGAAAATTGCACCAGTCAACTGCAACGGCATTGCATTCTGGCGGGGAATCATTATGATACGCTCCACGTCGGTACGTAGCGCAGCTTGGTAGCGCACTTCGCTGGGGGTGAAGGGGTCGGAGGTTCGAATCCTCTCGTACCGACCATTAAATCCCTCAACAACAAAGCCCCGCTTTCGCGGGGCTTTGTTGTTTCTGCGTTTCGCTAATTGGTTTACAGCTTAAAGCCGCTAAGTGATTGTTTCATCTGCCGTGCCATTTGCCGCAGTTGCTGGCTGGAAGCAGATAACTCGCTCGATTTCGCGGTGGTGCTTTCTACTGCCTGGGCGATATTTTCCATATTTTCATTAATAGTGCCCGACACCACGGCCAGCTCTTCGGTGGCGCTGGCCAGTTGATCATTAACATCGGTAATGCTGGATACCGCAGTATTAATACGCTTAAGTGCTGCATTGGCCTGCTGTGAGCATTGAATGGTTTGCTCGGTCTCAATTTTACTTTGCGCCATGGACTGCACCGCATTGGCTGAATCGTGCTGTATACCCTGAATACGCTGGTTAATATCCTGGGTTGAAGCTTGTGAGCGGCTGGCCAGCGTGCGTACTTCATCAGCTACTACGGCAAAGCCGCGGCCCATTTCGCCAGCGCGGGCGGCTTCTATGGCAGCATTAAGCGCTAACAAGTTGGTTTGCTCGGCAATAGCGCCAATCACATCTGTTACAGCGCCTACTTCCTCACCACGTTTAGATAACTGCGCGATAACGGTCGATACCTGCTCCAGTTTAACTTTTAACGCATCAATAGCATGAATAGTCTGCTCTACCGACGCGACACCACTGGCCGTTTCAGTATCGGCATCGCGCGCGGCTTTGGCCGCTGTAGTAGCGCTTCTGGCCATATCTTCACAGGTCGCGGTCATTTCATTAACGGCGGTGGCAACCTGCGCCGTTTGATCCATAACATTTTGCAGGATTTGCTGGGTATGCTGACTGGTGTCATCCAAGGCTTCAGATTGTTGCGCTAACTGCTCGGCCATTGCCTGCTGTTGGCCAATAATACTTTTTAGCTGCGCGACTAAGCCTTTGAGGGCAGCCAGTAAACTGTCGTTGTCATTGTCGGCCAGATTAAACTGCACCGAGAAATCGCCTGCCGCCACCTGTTGCACCAGCGCCTTGGTGCTGGCTACCTCGCCACCCAATGCCTGCAGCAGCCAGCGGCGGATATACAGCGACATACCAACCGTCAACACGATAACCAGCAGCACCACCAGGCTGATTTGCGTTGCCACCGCCCAAAATGCCGCATTCACATCATCAATGTAAATGCCGGAACCCAGCACCCAGCCCCAGCTGTCGTCTTTAGCCACGTACGATAGCTTGGTGTAACGCTCTTCTGTCACTCCGCCACCTTTTAACGGCTTAGGCCACTGGTACTCGACAAACCCATTGCCGTAGCGGTTTATTACATCGACAAAACTGACAAACAGGTTAGCATTAGCCAGGTTTTGCTGCTGGCTGCCATCGCGGTTACGCATCAAAGTCGCGTGATTAAAGTTTGGTCTATCCAGCACAGTGCCATCCAGCGCGGGTACTGTCGGGTGCATGATCATCTTTGGAATGGGCCGGCCGGTGTCATTGATCCAGATATATTCAGTGCCGTCGTAGCGAATGGCTTTAATCGCCGCCATCGCCTGTTGCTGTGCCTGCTCCTGGCTTAAGCTGCCGCTTTGTTGCAGCGCCTGGTAATGCTTAACAATGCTAAGGCCACTGTCGATAACCGCTACCACGCGATCTTCACGCCCCTCAATTAAGCTGTATTGCAACGCATTAAGCGCTACTATCGCCAGCACCATAAAGCCGGTTAAGGCCAAAACAGGAATGCTGAGCAAGCGCCCGCCTACCGTTTGCCAAATTGCCATAATGCTACCCATGAGTTGTTATTAAGATTTTTCGATTGCCAACAAAACTTGCTTTATAGCAAGTAGTTAGCAGTTGTTACTCAGCATAGACGGCGCTTTGATTTTTGTCACACCTTGTAATTAACGACAAGGCAAGGTAGAACAGTATTGTCATCAACGGAGGAGCTTATGTTGGCGCTACGACAGCTGATTATTACTGTGTTATGGCTAAGTTTTGCGGTGCAAGGCGCCCAGGGCAAAGACGGTAGCGGTGCGGTGGCTTCGCCCGACCGCTATGGCGCCGACACGGCTGAGCTTATTCTACGCCAGGGTGGCAATGCGGTAGACGCCGCTGTAGCAACTGCCTTTACGCTGGCGGTCACCTACCCTGAAGCGGGCAATATTGGCGGTGGCGGCTTTATGACGTTGTGGTTTGACGGCAAGCCCTACTTTCTTGACTATCGTGAAACAGCGCCGGCAAAATCGCACCGCGATATGTACCTTGATGAAGATAAACAACTCATTCCGGAGTTAAGTCTGGTTGGCCATCAAGCCAGTGGTGTGCCGGGCACCGTGATGGGGCTATGGCAGGCACACCAGCGTTTTGGCAGCCTGCCCTGGCCTGAACTGTTAAAGCCGGCTATTGGCTATGCTAAAAACGGCTTTATCGTCGCAGAGAACCAATATCAGTACCGCGCAGACTTGTTGCAGCAACTGGAAGGCAAAACCAATTTTGCCCGCTATTTTGCCAGCATGCAGGCCGGGCAGAATTTTAGCCAACCCGAGCTGGCTGCCACCCTCACCCGCATAGCCACTAAAGGCCCGGCCGATTTTTATCAGGGTGAAACCGCCAGGCTTATTGCGGCGCAAATGCAGCGCGGCGGTGGCCTTATTACACTGGACGATTTAGCCGGCTATAAAGCCGGCTGGCGCGAGCCGATTATTACCCCCTGGCGCGATAAGCAGCTGATAACGACAGCGCCCCCCAGCTCAGGTGGCATAGCACTTAGCCAGCTATTAGGTTTAAAACAGCGGTTGGCAGCGCATTTTGACGGCGTTGCCCTTAACAGCGCGCAGTATGTACATTTAATTGCCGAAATTGCAAAGCGCGTCTTTGCCGACCGTGCCGATTATTTGGGCGATCCCGACTTTACTGCAGTACCACAACAACAACTGTTAGACGCCACCTACCTGGATAAACGCGCCAGCGAGATTAACCCCAAGCAACTGTCCGCTACCGCTGCAGTAAAACCCGGCCTGGAGGGGTATCACACCACGCATTTTTCCATCTTAGACAAGCACGGTAATGCCGTAGCCAATACCTACACCTTAAACCTGGACTTTGGCAGCGGTGTGGTGGTTGAAGGTGCCGGCTTTTTACTAAACAACGAAATGGATGATTTCTCAGCCAAGGCCGGGGTGCCCAATGCCTTTGGCGTGGTAGGCAGTGATGCCAATGCCATAGCACCGGGTAAGCGGATGCTGTCGTCTATGACACCCAGCTTGCTGGTGAAAGAGGGTAAAGTTGAACTGGTTATTGGTACGCCAGGCGGCTCGACCATTTTTACTTCGATCTTTCAGGTGATAACGAACCTGTACGACTATCAGCTATCGTTACAGGATGCGGTTGCCGCGCCGCGGTTTCATCACCAATTACTGCCAGAGCACCAGATCACCATGGAGCCGTACGCCCCCCTGCAACCCGAAGTACAGCAGGCCTTGCAGCAGCGAGGGTATAACCTGCACACACAAAGCTGGAGCCTGGGCGATATTCAGGCGATACGGGTAACCGGCACAGAAATAGAAGCCGTTGCTGATCCGCGCTCACGCGGTGTGGCGCGGGTATTACGTTATTAAATGGTTTCCGTTACCAAAAGTGTAGTGAATAACATGGTTGTAAGATGTCGATAAAAACCGCGCTAATCAGTATGACTCTGCTGGGCAGCGCACTGCACAGCGGCATGTTACCAGCTGATGTGCTGGCTACCAGTGGCGTACCTACCCCGGTTACGGCAGTGACACTGCGCTTTTGTTATGAGGACAAACAGTTACTGCCCTATTACGCCGGTAACAGCGCTGAAATACCCGCGCAGCCCGGCGCCACCATCGAACACTTACGCCGTGCAACGACAGCTGCGGGGTTAACGCTGGAGCTGCTGCGCATGCCCTGGCTGCGCTGCCTGCAACAACTGGAAGACAACAGTGTTGATGCACTGGTGGCTGCCTATGATGAAAACCGCGCGCATTACACCCGCTACCCAACCCTGCCCGACGGCACGGCGGATCCAAGCCGCGCCATTAACCAGTTGGGCCTGTGTCTGGCGTATCGCTTTGATAACAGCCTGGAAGAAAAAATCAGCAGCCAAAGCGCTATAACAGTATCGCGGCCGCTCGGTTACCGCCCTATTCCGTTCCCGGCTAATACCGCCCTGGTACCGGCGCACTCGCCTGAGCAGGCATTAGAGCTGGTCGTATCGGGCCGGGTAGATGCCACCACAGTGCTGTGTCAGCTTAATGGCATTAACGCCAAAGAACAGCATATTAACCGCATACCGGTGCTGCTTCTGTACCCGCCGCTGTATCAAAGTGACGGCTATTTGATGCTAAGCCAGGGCTTTTATCAGCAGTATCCACAGCATGCAGAGCGTTTATGGCAAGCGCTACCGGCCACGCTGGATAAAAACCGCTACCTGCAATATCTTGATTATCCATTCTTATAAGCAAGCTGTACTAAAGCCTTATTGCCGCCAGATGCTTCTTTTGTCATGGTTGCCTGAGTTTAATTTACTTTCAGGAGTCACCATGCAACGTTACGTACTGGCTAGTCTGGTGTTTGCAGCCATGTCTCAGCCTTTGGCTGCAGATACCGACACCTTGCCCAAACTGACACTGCAGCCCACTATTACCCTATCAGGTCTCTCCAGTGGCGCTTATATGGCGGGCCAATACCATTTAGCCTTTGCCGAACAGGTTGACGGTGTCGCCATGCTGGCTGCCGGCCCGGTGTATTGTGCGCAAAATAGTCTGGGCCTGGCGTTAGAGCATTGTTTTAACAAGGCCAGCAGCGCCCCCGATATGCCAGCCATCAATGGCTATTTGAAAGACCAGCAAAACCAGGGCAATCTGGCTGCTGTAACCGCTTTACAACAGGATAAGGTGTGGATTTTTCACGGTAGCAAAGACGCCACTGTCTATCCGGGCCTGGCGGTAACACTACAACAACAATATCAACAATGGCTGGCTGAGCCTAATATTGCCTTAGTGAATGACAAAGCCTTTGGTCATACCTTCCCAACCGACCGCACAGATTTAGGCAATTGCGAGGTTTCCGAGCCGCCTTTTCTTGCCAGTTGCGGTTACGATGCGGCAGGCGAATTGTTAACTTTTTTGCTGGGTAAGCAAAACCCCAAGAGCAGCCGCGCTGCAGGACAACTGCACAAATTGGATCAGCATCAATTATCAACGGCTGCGCAAAACACCCTGGCGCAAAGCGGCTATTTGTATGTGCCTGAAAGTTGCGCCAATGGCCAAAGTTGCCGCTTACATGTCAGTTTTCACGGTTGCAAGCAAAATGCCGACAGCGTTGGTGACGCCTTTGTAACCGGCACTGGCCTGAATCAGTATGCTGACACTAACCAGCTGGTGGTGTTTTACCCGCAAACCCGCGCCAGTAACATTAACCCCTTTAACCCCAATGCCTGCTGGGACTGGTGGGGCTACACCGGGCCAGATTACGCCACCCGCAGCGGCGCACAATTAAGTGCGGTGCAGCAACTCGTCAATAAGTTACTGGTCAATTAAACCAGGCTGATACTGATAATACCGGCGGTAAGAATTGCCGCCGTTGCCAACAGCACTTTATTGGCCAGCGCCCGCGCGCCTAAGGTGTAAACCAGCGCACATTTCACCAGGGTATTACTCAGCGCCGCTATGATAATCGCCACAGCGGCTGTCGTTAGCCCTTCGGCAGATTGCCGGCCATATTCGGACATCGACAAGGTAATGGCATCAACGTCGGTTAAACCGGCCACCGCGGCCAGCAAATACAAGCCCTCTTCGGCGGCGTAGTGTTCAGTGAGTTTTACCAGCAGTAAAATTGCCGCAAACAAAGCGCCAAACTTTATCGCGGCCAGCAAACTAAAGGGGTTGGTCACTTTTACCGAGCTTTGCTGTGGTGCCTGATAGCGCCTGCTGCCATGCCAGTAAAACACAGCTGCCATCACAGCTGTGGTACACGCCATTACACTAAAGGGCAGCCAAAGGGCTGCCAGCAGCGGTTTAAATACAATAGTTACCGTTACCATCACGCGGATAAACATCACTAGCCAGGCCAGTAGTAAGCCACAGGCCTGAGTATCGGCCGCCAGCGGATCGCTTTCGACTTTACTGCTGCGGGCAAAACTGAGCGTAACAGCAGTAGACGACGCCAGGCCGCCACTGATGCCGGTGACCACAGCGCCGTGCGCTGCGCCCAGCCAGCGCACAGCGACATAACCGAGCAACGACATAGACGAAATCAGGATCACCAAAAGCCAGAGTTTATAAGGGTTAAGCGCTTGCCACGGATCGACCGGTGTATTGGGCAGTAGCGGCAACACTATAAAGCTGGCAATCAGCAGCTTTAAACCAGCATACAAATCGTCCATGCCAATTTTATTTACCAGCCCATGCAGCGGCTGCTTAAAGGTTAAAATCGCCGAGGTCAGAATACCCAGCATGACGGCCAGCTCAGCATACCCAAACATTACCGCCCCACCGAGCAAGGTTACCGTAATGGCGCTGATTTCACTGGTTAAGCCCAGCGAGTTGGGGCTACTGCGATTTTCCAGCACATAGGCGATTAATACCGCCAACGCCACCACCAACACCGTCACCACGAACAACCAGGATGACTGCATATGCAGTGACAACCAGGCCGACACGGCGCCCGCCTGAGCAAACAGAATATAAGTACGTAGGCCGCCAAAACTGGTTGGATGCTCGTCACGCCGATGTTTTTCCCGCTCTATACCTACCAGAGCGCCCAGCAGTAGCGCGATCACAAAATTTTGTATCATTGCAAAATCAAATGCCGACATCGTTCGTAAACTCAACCGTTTAGCTCGCTTTGCCACAGCATAGCGCAGTTCAGTACACCATGGCATAGCTGTATGGGTAAAAGCCGTTAATTGAGCTGCCAGGCACTTCAGGGTACACTCGCCCACCCGTTAGCACGCAGTGAGACAACTCTATGGCGCTTAAAGCCACCGTATTTAAAGTGCAGTTACAAATTGCTGACATGGAGCGGCATTATTACCAAAGCCATAGCCTGACCCTGGCACAGCATCCGTCTGAGAATAACGAACGCATGATGGTACGCCTGCTCGCTTTTGCCTTAAACGCCAGTGAGAGCTTAAGTTTTACCAAAGGCCTAAGCGCTGAAGATGACGAGCCGGAGCTTTGGGATAAAAGCTTAAGCGGTGATATCAACCTGTGGGTAGAATTTGGCCAAAGCGACGAGAAATGGCTGCGCAAGGCGGCCGGCCGGGCCAAACAGGTGCAGCTGTTTTGCTATGGTGGCCGCAGTGTGCCGGTATGGTGGAAGCAAAACGAACAAGCGCTGCAGCGCTATCAAAACCTCAGCGTACTGGAGATAAGCGAAGCCTCGGTGGCAGAAATGGCCAAACTGGTTAACCGCACTATGCAGCTGCAATGCAACATCAGCGACGGACAGGTCTGGTTATCCGACGCTGAGCACAGTGTATTAATAGAGCCGCTGTGGTTAAAAAAGGCCGACTAACGGCCTACTCAACCTAAACGTGGGTCGCTACCAGCAACGCCCGGCTGCTGGCTGTTAGCCGCGACAAAGGCTAACAGCGCCGGGTAATCATCCAGCTCCACCAACTGGCGAAACAGTGTCCAGTCAATCAGGCTGTACAGCGCCATGCTAACGTAATGCCACTGGTTGAACTCAGCATTGGCGGCCTGCTGCTCTAACACATACAGGCAAGTCGCTACCCGCTCTTTTTGCAGATTAAAAAACAGCTTATCTTCGCTGGTGTCAAAGCCGCTGCGGCTACATTGTAATAGCATGACCAGCGAATCATTTACCGCGTTAATGACCGTCAGCTGGTTTTCCTGATACCAGCTAAGCGCAGTAAAACCAAGCTGCGCGGCCAGATAACGGTAAATTACACCGGAGTCGAAAATTACCTCTTCGTTGTGCTCCAGCGTTGGAATACGCAGCGTCGGGTTAATCGCAGCCAGGGTTTGCCGATCTTCATCGGCAAAAATATTCAGATTAATAAAATCATGCGGTGTATCGGCCAGCAACAAGCGGATCCGTCTGACATAAGGTGAAGTTTGTGAGCCATAGAGTTTCATTGCGTCTCCTTTGCCGGGGTAAAAAGTGCAGTAATACGAAAACCGGTTACCAACATGGTACCGGTAATAACAATAGCGGCGCCGAAAAGCGTATGCCAGCCGACCGCTTCATGTAAAAACAAGTGTCCCCACAGCACACCAAATACCGGGATTAAAAAGGTTACGCTAAGCGTTGGTGTAGCGCCAAGGTCTTGCACCAGACGAAAATACAGCAAATACGCCACACCGGTGCACAGCACACCCAATGCCAGCACGGCTAACAGGCTGCTTGCAGCAGGCTCGGCCACCGGAGGCGGGATAAGCCATAACAAAGGCAATAGCCACAGGCTAGCCGCCCACATACTGCCATGGGCATTACTAAAAGCCGGCACCGGCTTGGCCTGCCGTGTATACCAGGTCGCTATGCCATAACAGCAGGCCGCCGCCGCTGCGGCTACTAATGCCCACACACTGCTTTTGTCCGTTACAGTGCCATCAAACCCTACCAGGATGCCGACACCTGTAATACCCAGCAGCAGACCTGACGCCAGCCTGAGCGACATAGGTTGGCGAAAGAACAGCCAGCCAATAATAGCGCCCCACAGCGGCGCCGTGGCATTGAGCACCGCCAGTAAGGAAGCAGTTAGGCTTTGCGCCGCATAGGCAAATAGCAAAAACGGCAAGGCAGTGTTAAAAAAGCTCAGCAGCAGATAGTGTCCGGCATATTTCTTCAGCGGCAAGCGTTGTTTTAGCGCCAGGGCGACCAATGCTAAAAACACTGCAGCCATAAACACCCGGCCAAACATCAGCCAGGCCGGGCCCAGCTCTGGCACCCCCAGCCGCATAAACAAAAAGGACGCGCCCCAGATAGCAGCCAGTAACACTAACCGCAAAACACTAGCTGCACTCACCCACCGTTTCCTGTTTTACTGCTGCCTGACAAAGCTTGTAACACCCCTTACCGGTATAACCAAAACCACACTGCCACACCGGCTAACACCAACAGCAGCATAATTAAACCCCAGGGCTGTTTTTTCTCGGCAAAGGGATCAGTCATCGTGCGTTTAGCGCCTTTGGGTAAAGTGGCAAGCCCGGTCAACGAGGCGCCAAAAGGCACATTAATGCGCGCCCGGGTGTTTACGGCCCAGCCATTTGCATCAAGTAAAGGGCCCAGGTTACGCCGGCGCAATGTCATATAAGCCATTAGCATAGATGGACAGGAGATCAAAAGCATAACGCCCAGCAGCACCAGCGGCACTTGCCATAAAGGTAAGGCAAACAGTCCAGACACTATCGCCGCTAACGCCGTGCCCAAAGCCCCCACTGCCAGACCGATGGCGGCAAAAATACCGGCAAACTTGGCAATATCAAAACTGCTGGCACCCGCAGCCGGCGCTGCAGCAATATCCGCCGTGGTTTTCGACTCGATATCTTTATCCCGGCTGGCAGCAAATTTTTGCAGCTGTGTTTCAATAAAGGCCGCAACGCGTTTATAAGGTGACCAAAATGCCTGGCGGATACTCACCGGCTGCGCAACAACTTTAGTCACGCTGGCTTTCCAGTCCCGTCCGTGGCGGTCATAAAACACGCCGTTGCGTCCGGGTACCATTAGCTCGTCCACATCACCGCCGGTCAACGCCGCGACAATATTCACCGGCGCTTCGCCGCTGCGTACGCAGGTGCAGTACACCAGATAACAACCGCTAAACGGCGCCATAGTGGCATGACGGGCCTGATCGTTAACATAGAGCACCAGCTCACAGCTACGCTGATCCAGATACAGGGTACCAGCCTGGAAAATCGCCTTCTGGTGGCCTTGATAAAAATCACTCAGCGAAACAAAGTTGCGCAGCAAGGTCAGCAGATAACGCTGAAAATGCACCAAACGTTCAGCATTATCGACATTATCGGCAAAGGTTTTTTCCGCTTTATCCGCTAGCATCAATGCCTCTAAACGCGCTGCAACATCAGAGCTGATAATCTGCTGCAACCGCGCTGTCGGCAGCTGGTGTAAGGCAGAATCGGGCTTGGTGGCCTGCCAGGCGCGCCAGCTGGCGAGCTGGGCTGAAATAGCCGCCCAATCGACATACTGCAGGCTGTCAGTGTCTTTGCCCAGTAACGGCTGAACCACCTTAGTGCTAAATTGCGCTATCGCAGCGGCCCAGGCCGGGTTTACGCCGCTGCCAAGCGGTAACGGCCGCTCTGGTGCCACTTCGGCTAACGGTAAGGCGGCGATATCAGTATCAGCGCTGGCAACGGCACGGTTTGCCAGTACAGCATAAACGCCGGCTTCAGGGTTAAGAGCCGGTGTGGCCCGGCTGTCAAACGCCGCTAACTGACAGCGGACAAAAAAGTCATCTATTTTAGCCTGCACCAGCTCAAAGGCGGCAACAGCATCGGCCGTCGCACTGCCTAATGGATGCAGCTCGGTGGAGCCGGCCTCACCGGCCTGATACCAGTCGACGATGGCCTTGGCGTCTGACATAAATGCAGCCAACAGGGTTTCGTCCACGCCCTGGCCACCGCTGCGATCTGCCACGCCACCGGTCACACTAACAATATCTGTGATCAGCTGCTTCAAATCGTCATCATCGGTCAGCTCAGCCATCACTACGCCATCACCATTAAAATGGTCGGCCGAAAATAGCTTGGCTTTGTCGGCAAAATCGTCGGTTTGCAGTAAATCTTGCGCAGTCTTGCCACTGTATTGCAGCACACGCTGGGCGGCGGTTTTAAGTGCCCGCCCCTTTTCGTCCTGATCATTGATGGCGGCTAGCGGCACGCCAGGACTTTGGAACATCAAATCAGCATCCAGCAGACGCTGGCAACACCAGCGCACCGCAGATTGCACTTCAGGGATCCGCACCTGGCCATCACCATCACTGTCCAACAGCGCCAGCGTACGACTGTCAAACTCCAGCCCGGTGGTTGGGCAGTTAAGCACGGTCCAAAGCTTCGGATCTAACTCGCTTAGGTGCTGTAAGTCTGCTCCGCGCTCCAGCGCCACCTGATCAAAACCCCCACTGCGAAAAAAATGCCATTTATGTTGATTTTCGTTCACTGACATCGTTTTCTCTCCCTGATATTAAAAGTTAACTGAGCATAATGCACAGTTATTACATTTACCACGCAGCCAACCCGTTGATGCAGAATTTTTGCGCACAGCTGTTGCCAAGCTATGCAACTTTATTGCATAATCATCCCGCTTCATTTTTGCTTTATAGCTTTTGGCCCACGCTTTGCGTGGGCTTTTTACTTTCAGCCACTTAAGATGGTGTTAACCTTTATCATCGTGGCCAATACGGCTTGCTACCGCACCGGTTTGTTGCTGATATTTGGCATCGGTTCTTTTGTTATACGGCCGCGCTGCCGGGCCTGTCATTAACTCAAAATTCAGTGCACCAATTTTCATTTTCGGCCGAAGCGCCAGCGGCAATTTACCGCTGTTGTAAAACTCCAGCACGATATTGCCCGACCAACCCGGATCGATACGGTGCGCGGTAACATGCACCATTAAGCCTAAGCGGGCCAATGATGAGCGGCCATCCAGCCAACCGACAATATCATCCGGCAAGGTGACAGACTCCAGCGTCATCGCCAGTGCCAGCTCGCCTGGGTGCAGAATAAACTTATCGCCATCGGCGATGTAAATTTCATCACTCATCACGCTGTTCAGCGCTTTGTCGACTTCGGCGCGGGGGCCGCTTAAATCGATATAAGGCGCGGCATGCGCCTGAAACACCCGGAACTTATTGCCCAGACGAATATCCACGCTGACACCACTTATCATGTCGGTGTCAGGCAGAGGGGCAATGCTAATTTTACCTTCGGCTAAATAGCGCTCTATATCACGGTCACACAGTCTCATTCTAATCGTCCGTTATGATAATTTCAGGTTGGCGGCGTTGTTGCGCACTGGCCTGCCAATGCAGCGCCAGCATGATTTGCTGGCCGATTGTACGGTAAATTTGCGCCACTGGCTGCTGTTTTAATACCACCGGCACGCCGGCATCGGCCTGCTCGCGAATTTGCTTTTGCAGCGGCAATTGCCCCAGCACCGGCACCTGATAGCGCTCTGCCAGCGCCACACCGCCATCGGTGCCAAAAATATCATCCTGTGCACCACAATGGCCGCACTGGTAAAAACTCATATTCTCCACCAGACCTAGCAGCGGAATATTCACCTGACGAAACATGCTAATGGCTTTTTGCGCATCGGCCAGCGCCACATCCTGCGGCGTGGTGACCACTATGGCCGCAGTAACCGGTAGCTTTTGCGCCATCGTCAGCTGAATATCGCCGGTGCCCGGCGGCATATCAACAATTAAATAATCCAGCTCTGGCCACAGGGTTTCATTTAGCAGTTGCAATAAGGCCTGACTGGCCATAGGCCCGCGCCAGACTGACGCCTGCTGTGGGTCAACTAAAAAACCTATTGATTGTAAGTAAACCCCGTGCGCAAACTTGGGCTGCATTAACTTATTATCTGGCGAGCTAATCTTCTGCCCTGCCAGCCCCAACATAGTAGGAATAGACGGACCGTAAATATCCGCATCTAACAAGCCTACTTTAGCGCCTTCCAGCGCCAGCGCTGCCGCGATATTCACCGCTGTGGTCGATTTACCAACACCGCCTTTACCAGACGCCACCAGAATGATCTGTTTAATGCTGTTAAATACCGGCGCTGAGGATAATTGATAGTCCAGCAACAGCGTGTAATGAAAACCGGCCTCTGTCAGCGCCTGCTGCAACCCCTGTTTTATTGATAGCAACGGCAACTGCAAGCTTAGCTGCAAGGTGTTTTTTTCCAGTTTGGCGCTATGCAGCAATAGGGACAACGGCACACCACTGCCCGGCAGTTGCCATTGTTGCAACCACTGCTGCAATGCTTCAGGCAGCACTTGCGCTTGGTTTGCTTTAAACCAGTTAAACATCAGCACATTTCCAATTTCAGAGTTAACGCGTTTTTTTGCCCAATCCGCTGCTTGGCGGGTGCGCAACGAAGGCGGCTAGTGTATCATTTAGCGAAATTTTTTCAGTTATTTATGCAAAAGAGCACCGCTTAATGTCGACACGGAAAATACTGGTAACCAGCGCTTTACCCTATGCCAATGGCCCTATCCATTTAGGTCACTTATTGGAATACATTCAAACCGATATCTGGGCCCGTTTTCAAAAAGCACGCGGCCACCAGTGCTACTACGTTTGCGCCGATGATGCCCACGGCACGCCTATTATGCTAAAAGCGCAAGAGCAAGGTATTACGCCCGAGCAAATGATTGCCAAAACCAATGTTGAACATCAGGCTGATTTTGCCGGCTTCGCTATCGGCTTTGACAATTACTACTCGACCCACAGTGACGAAAACCGTCAGTTTGCCAGCCTGATCTACAACAAACTGAATGAGGGTGGTTACATTAAACGTAACACCATCAGCCAGCTGTTTGACCCGGAAAAGCAGATGTTTTTGCCCGACCGTTTTGTCAAAGGCGACTGTCCCAAATGTGGTGCGCTGGATCAAAACGGCGATAGCTGCGATGTGTGCGGCGCCACTTACAGCCCGACAGAAGTCAAGAACGCCCGTTCAGTGGTATCAGGCGCCACGCCGGTACTAAAAGACTCTGAGCATTATTTCTTTGATTTACCGGCCTTTGGCCAGATGCTGCAAGACTGGACCCGCAGCGGCAGCCTGCAGGATGAGATGGCCAATAAACTGCAAGAGTGGTTTAAAGACGGCCTGCAAATGTGGGATATCAGCCGTGATGCGCCTTATTTTGGCTTTGAAATTCCCGGCGCACCGGGCAAGTTTTTCTATGTTTGGTTAGATGCGCCAATTGGCTATCTGGCCAGTTTTAAAACCTGCTCGCCCGGGGCCAACTGGAACTGAGCGATGTCCAGGATGGGCAGCAGCTCGTTCTCGGGCGTTCGGTAGCTCTTCTTGAGGTCGCTCAGGACC
>JAANMY010000127.1_pt1 | contig 100905 bp, 86 predicted proteins | sample 7279691 | NCBI WGS metagenome assembly JAANMY01 (sample SAMN14094543, study PRJNA606508) | bioreactor metagenome | isolation source: A lab-scale SPAN reactor treating ammonium-rich wastewater day 388 | place: Ireland: Galway | collected 2018-02-07 | reverse complement strand
AACGACGACGCCTTCGCGGACACGATCGTGGTGGAGGAGGGGGGGATCCTCGAGATCATGTCGGGCATGGTCCTGACGCTCGACAACGATGATGACAACATTAGTCCAAGCGGCACGGATCACTCGATCGTCGATGGCGAAGTGAGGATCGAGTACGACCCCGATCCGGCGGTCCTGTTCTTCGCCGAGCGCAGCCATATCGTCCGGGGCGATGGAGTGATCCGCGGTGTGGACACGGCCGCGGAGATCAGGATCGCGGCGGGGATCCGGTTGCAGAGCGAGCTCGCGGACACCGCGGGCGGGGTGCGAGGCGGACTGACGATCCGCGGGCTCGCGTCGAGCGGGCTGACGAACGGGATGTTCCGGAACTACGGGCGTGTCCACGCGGTCACGACGATCCTCTGTCACGAGGACACGATGCTCGAAGACACCGATGGGGCGGTCTGGACGCTGCAGCGATGCCCCGCGCGGATCCGATTCGATCGCGAAGCGCTCACGCTGGAGGGCGATTTCGAGATCACGGCCTCGGGCGGGGCGTTCGTCTTCAACGAGGACGTGACGACCTGCGGTGAGTTGATCTACAACCAGACGGGGCTGCTCTTCGGTAACGGTGCGGTGTTCCGGTACGCGTCGTTTTCAGGTTCGGAGCCAAACCCGGGGGACTGCAAGGTGCCGTCGTCGTGCCTCGCGCCGTGCGAGGCGTCGTCGAACGAGACGCCCTGCTTCGAATAACCCCTCAGGGCTTCTCGACCACCCGTCCCTTGCCTCGGACGATCCTGCCGATGGCGTGGACGCGCTCGCCCGAGCGCGTGAGCCTTCGGGCGACGGAGTCGGCGAAGTCCGGGCGAACGACCAGGCAGTAGCCGATGCCCATGTTGAAGACGCGGCGCATCTCGCCGTCGTCGACCGAGCCGTGCTGCTGGAGGAAGCGAAAGACGGGAGGGACGGGCCAGGCTGAGGTGTCGATGACGGCGTCGACGCGGGGGTGGAGGGCGCGTTCGAGGTTCCCGGCGAGCCCGGAGCCGGTGATGTGCGCCATCCCGCTGACCACCTTCTTGACGGTGTAGGCGCGGAGGAGTTTGAGGACCGGGGGGACATAGATGCGTGTGGGGGTGAGGAGGACCTCGCCGAGGGTCGGGGGCTTGCCGGGCCTGGTCGCGAGTTCCTTGTGGCGTGCGGCGAGGTCGAGGTTGGCTTCGGCGACGATGCGTCGGACGAGGGTGTAACCGTTGGAATGGATCCCGTCGGACTCGAGCCCGAGGACGACGTCGCCGACCTCGACGCGTTCGGGATCGACGGCGCGCTGGAGTTCGACGACGCCGACGGCGAACCCGGCGAGGTCGATCTCGCCCGGGGGATAGACGTCGGGCATCTCGGCGGTCTCGCCGCCGAGGAGGGCGCACCCGGCGAGGCGGCACCCTTCGGCGACGCCGCGGACGACGGGCGCGAGGATCGCCGGATCGACCTTGTGCACGCCGAGGTAGTCGAGGAAGAGGAGGGGTTCGGCGCCCTGGACGACCATGTCGTTGACGTTCATGGCGACGCAGTCGATGCCGATGGTGTCGTAGCGTCCGAGGGCGGCGGCGAGTTTGACCTTGGTCCCGACGCCGTCGGTGCAGGCGACGAGGACGGGTTCGCGGTAGTTCCTTCGGAAGAGGCGTTCGTTGAAATCGAGGCGGAAGAGCCCGGCGAAGCCCCCGGGGTTGGGGATAACGCGCGGGGTGTGGGTGCGCCGCATGACGCGGTCGAGGGACTCGGTGAAGCGGTCCTTGTCCTCGAGGCGGATCCCCGCGTCGGCGTAGGTCAGGCCCTTCGTTCGCGGCATGGGGGAGAGGATAGCGGGCCCGGGGGGCCGGGGTCCGGCGTGCGTGGGGCGGGTCGCGTACGCTATCCGCGCCACCCCGGCGCGGGGCGTCCGGGGAGAGGCACGGGAGACCGTATGGCGCGCACGACGCTCTTTACCTCCGAATCCGTCTCGATGGGGCATCCGGACAAGGTTGCCGACCAGATCTCCGATGCGATCCTCGACGCGATCCTCGAGCAGGACGCGGAGTCGCGCGTCGCGGTGGAGACCCTCGTCTCGACCGGGATGGCGGTGATCGCCGGCGAGGTCACGACCCGGGCGTATGTCGAGATCCCCGACGTCGTTCGGTCGACGATCCGCGAGATCGGGTACACGTCGGCGGACATGGCGTTTGATTTCGAGAGTTGTGCGGTGCTGACGAGCATCAAGAAGCAGACCCCCGACATCGCGATGGGCGTGGATCGGGGCGGCGCGGGCGACCAGGGGATGATGTTCGGGTTCGCGTGCGCGGAGACGCCCGAACTCATGCCGCTCCCGATCCAGTTGGCCCACCGGATCGTCGAGCAGCAGGCCCATGTCCGCCGGGAGGGCATCATCCCGGGCCTGCGTCCGGATGCCAAGAGCCAGGTGACGGTCGAGTACGACGGGCGTCGGCCCGTGCGGGTCGACGCCGTGGTCCTCTCCACGCAGCACGACAAGACGTGGAACGAGCGGCAGGAACCGCTCCGCCGAGAGGTCGCCGAGCACGTCCTCAAGCCCGTCCTGGGCGAGTGGTGGAACCCCGGGATCACGGTGCACGTCAACCCGACGGGGCGGTTCGAGATCGGCGGGCCCCACGGGGACACCGGGCTCACCGGGCGAAAGATCATCGTGGATACCTACGGCGGGCGCGGGCGCCACGGCGGGGGGGCCTTCAGCGGGAAGGATCCGACAAAGGTCGATCGGTCCGCGGCGTACGTGGCCCGCTACATCGCCAAGAACGTCGTCGCCGCGGGGCTCGCCGACGAGTGCGAGGTCCAGCTCTCCTATGCGATCGGGATCGCGGAGCCCGTCTCGGTGAACGTGGACTGCCATGGATCGGCGAGGGTGGACGAGGAGAAGATTGCCGCGGGCATCCGCTCGGTCTTCAAACTCACGCCGCGGGCGATCATCGAGACGCTCGGGCTTCGGCGGCCCATCTATCGCCCGACGGCGCGCCATGGGCACTTCGGTCGGCGTCCGCAGGGCGACTTCTTCACGTGGGAGCGGACGGACAAGGCCGACACCCTCAAGCGGGCGTGCTCGTAAAGGAGTCGCGCGTGCGAGGCGAGGCGCCCCCGGCGTGGACGACCCGTCGCCTGCTCGCGTGGATCGCCGACGCGCTGACGAAGAAGGGGGTCGAGTCGCCGCGATTGTGCGCGGAGTTGCTGGTCTCGCACGTCATCGGGTGCGATCGGCTCCGGCTGTACATGGACCCGGATCGCCCGGCGGCGCCGCTTGAGCGGGAGAACCTGCGGTCACTGGTGGCGAGGGCGTTGGACCACGAGCCGGTGCAGTACCTCGTCGGCGAGGCGTGGTTCTTCGCGCTGGCGTTCAAGGTCGATCGCCGTGTCCTCATCCCCAGGCCATCGAGCGAGACGATCGTCGAGGAGGTTCTCCAGCACGCCCGGAGCGAGGGAGGCGTGGGAGGGGCCAGGGGCGAGGGGGTCCTGCTGGCGGACATCGGGACGGGCTCGGGGTGCCTCGCGGTCGCGCTGCTGTCGCGGCTGACGGGCGCGAGGGGCATCGCCACGGACCTCTCCGCCGACGCGCTCGCTCTCGCGGGCGAGAACGCCCGGCGTCACGGCGTGGCCGATCGGATGGACCTCGTGGAGGGCGACCTTCTCGATGCCCTCCGCGCGCACCCGATCGCGCGGGCGCGGGCGAGCCTGCACTACCTCGTCAGCAACCCGCCGTACATCCCCGATGCGGAGTGGCCCGGCGTGCCGCCCAACGTCCGTCTGCACGAGCCGGAGGCGGCGCTCCGGGGGGGGGGCGACGGGCTGGACTTCGTGCGGAGGCTGCTCGCCGAAGGGCCTTGGTTCCTCCGGCCCCGCGGGTTGCTGCTGGTGGAGATCGCTGAATCGACGCACGCGGAGGCGCTGGGGCTGGCGGAGTCATCGCCGGACCTGGAGGGGGTGAGGATCCTGGAGGACTTCGAGGGAAGGCCGAGGGTGGTGGTGGGAAGGAAGAAATAGGGCCGGGGTGCGTCGCAGCGAGCCGGTTCCTCCTTTCTTTGGTCGAACCTTGTCGGCGTCGAGCACGATTCTCGTGTTCGCGTGTGAGCCGGCGTCCGGCATCGAGGAGGCATTCTCATGCGCATGCGAGGACACTCGGTCGGGTCTGTTCCCCGCGGCCGATCGAACGGGAAACGCCTGGCCCGCGCCGGGGTGCTCGCGTCCGGGCTCGTCGTGGGCCTGGGCTTGGTGGGATGCGACGACCTCGTCTCGCGTGCGCCGCCGACGCGGCCAAGCGCCGAACTCGTCGCGGCCCTCCGCGAGCGGTGCCCGGTGCGGACGGCCCGCGCGCTCGAACTGCTCATCGAGCAGCCGCAACATTGGGACCACCGGAGCAAGACGGAGCACCATCACGAAGGAGCAGTTGACGGGGGGCTCGCGGAGGCCAGGCGAGCCGTCGAGTCGTATATCGAGGGTGAACTCGGGTCGGCGATGTCGCGTGCGAATCTCGAGGAACTCTTCCCCGAGCGCCCGCTGTACTACCAGGTGCTGTGGGATCGCAAGCCCGACCTCGCGGAGTCGCTGCTGCGATCGTCCCGCGGGGAATCGCGTCCGCTCGACGACATGATCCTCCCGGGCGTGGAAGTCGTGGTGCTGGTGGACGAGGTGGACATCGTGACCAGGCATGCGCAGGGGCCTTTGGCTTCGTTTTCCGAGCCCGGGGCGCTCCAGCCTTACGTGGGCGGGCTCAAGGCTTCGGCACGCCTGCGCGTCAACCGCGAGCGAATCCCCGCGGGAGAGGTGGAACTCTCGTCGGGTTCGATCGCTGTGCCGTGCACCATCTCCCTGAGTGTGACCGGGCCGATGCAGGGATTCGGGCACATGGACCTGATGCTCGGGACCAAGCCCGCCGAGGCCGTGGAACTCTCCGCGAGGGTGGGCGGGGTGACGCTGGTGCGCGGCGAGTCGGCGCGGGTGAACGCGGAGTACTCGACGGAGGACTGGAAGGCCTCGACGATGGTCCACATGGGCGATGGTGAGGTGCGATGGAAGTACTCGATCAGCCCGGGCACCGGCACGCTCAGGGGGAGGGTGTACGACCCGTCGGCGCTCTCGGCCGAGGGTGCGAGGTTGGCTGTCCTGAAGGCGCAGGCCGACGCGATCGCGGGGAAGACGGTGTGGTCGGAGCGGCTCGGGCGCTGGGTGCGCGCCGGCGAACTGCCCCCGGACCGCCTGGCGGAGGTGCGAGCGGCGTTCCCGGGGTTCCTCGGCATGGTCGAGGGCGGCCCGGCGGACCTTGCCGAGGACGAACGCCTGGCCGAGGAACTCGCGGCGATCGGCGTCGTCGGCAGCGAGCGCATCGTCGTGCTCGTCGAGCGATGCGTGGAGTCTTGGAAACGTGGCGAGCCTGTGGACGTGGTCGCGCTGGCGCAGGCCGGGGACCGGTAGCCCCGTGCCTGCTATCGGGGCGGGGCGGCCGCCAGGGCCTTGTGAACCTCGTCGAGCATGCGCTGGACCTGGAAGGGCTTGAAGAGGACGCACTGGAGCCCTTCGCCGCTGGCTCGGACGATGGAGTGGTGGGGGTCGTATCCAAAGCCGGTCATGAGGATGACGGGCACGCCCGGGTGCAGGTTTCGGGCCGAGGCGAAGACCTGATAGCCGTTCTGGTCGGGCATCATGATGTCGCTGAGGACGAGGTCGAAGGACGTGCCCTCGCGTGCGGCGTCTTCGAGGCGTTCGATGGCTCGCGACCCGTTCTCGCACGCCGTCACGGTCGCGCCCCGGTTGCGGAGCACGTCGTGGATGACTCGGCGGATGCGGGCCTCGTCGTCGGCGATGAGGACGCGTTTGCCGTCGAGGATGGGATCGTGGACGCGATGGGTGAGGAAGCCCTCGGCGCCCAGGAGCGTCTGCGGGCCGGTGGCGACGTTGCGGACGCGGGCGCGGATCGCATCGAGCCCGGACTTGATGCGCTGGGCGCGGCTTGCCGCGGTCGCGTCGCCCGGCACGCCCATGAGTTCGTCGGCTTCCCTGGCGATGGCGGCGAGGGGCTCGACGAGTTCGCCCTCGACGCGATCGGTGACGGACTCGTTGACGGTCCGGCGCTCGACGACGAGCAGGTCGAGGAGGTGGAGGGCGAGGGCGATGTACCTGGCGAAGATCTCCGCGAAGCGGCGGTCGTCCTCTCCGAACGCGCTGGGCTTCTGGGACTCGATGTCGAAGATGCCGATGACGCGGTCGTGGAGCCGGAGCGGGACGGTGAGGGACGACCTTGCCCCCTGCGCGCCGGGGAGGAACCGCTCGTCCTGCTCCGTGTCCGGGCAGACGTACGACCGCCCGGTCGAGGCGACGAAGCCGGAGATCCCGCTTCCCTCGCGTTCCGGGAAGATGTCGAACTCGAGGGCCTCGCTGGGCAGCCCGTGGCTGATGACGGGCTCGAGTTTGCCGGTGTTGCGGTCGAGGACACGGATCACGAAGTGGTCGAAGTGGAGGAGGTCGTGCGCGCAGGCGACGATCTTCGTCTCCAGCAGGCGCAGGCGATCCATCGCGTTCATCTTGCTCACGGCGTCGGCCTCGAGCCCGACGAGCTCGCGTCCCGCCTGGTCGATGGCGTCGAACCGTTGCGCAAACTGACGCGCCCTGGTCACGTCCCGCACCGCCGCCGCGACCCGGTCGACGACGTAGACGCCGGCCTGGGCCCGCGCGTCGGCCCCATCGTCGGCGCGCTGCGGCGTCGATCGCATCGGGCTCACCACGATCTCGTACGATTTCGCTCCGTCGTCGATGTCGTAGCGAAGGTTCGCCTGCACAGGGTCGAAGTCCGCGTCGCGGCAACGCCTGGCGAACCACTTCCCGGCTTCGGCGCACGAATCGAGCACCTGCTTGCGGGCAGGCTCGGAAAGCGCCGCGAATCGCTCGTTGCCCCAGATGAGCGTGCCGTCGACCCCGGCCATGCAGACGGCCTCGCCGATCGCGTTGAGGAGTTGGAGGGACTGGAACCCCCCCAGGTCGCCGTGGTGGATGCGATCGCCGGTCGTCAGGGCGAGGACGGCGGGGTCGTCGGGCGGATTCCGTGTAACCTCGACATCGAAGCCCGCGGCGAGGGGCCCTCGCAGCGCATCAACCGGGACCCCCGGGGCGTCGTGGAGATGGATCTTCGGGCGAGCGTCGGTCATGGCGGGGCGCGATCGACGCGCTTCAAGAAGTGTAGTTCGTCGATCCATGCCCCCTCAATCCCCCCATCCCCGGAACCCGCCGGTAGCGGAACCTGCTCGTGGGCGTGTACCCTGCGCGTCCATGATCGAGGTGCGCGGGGTCTCCAAGTCGTACGGGCGCGTCCGCGCCGTCAGGGACGTTTCGTTCGAGATTCCCCCTGGACTGGTCACCGGGCTCCTCGGGCCGAATGGCGCTGGGAAGACCTCTACGATTCGCATGGTCACTGGGTGGGTTCCCCCCGATGCCGGGACCATCCGGGTGGGCGGGCACTCGATTCCGGGAGAAGCCCGCCTTGCCAGAGCGCTGCTGGGGTATCTCCCCGAATCCGGTCCTTCTTATCAAGAGATGCGAACGTCCGATTACCTCGACCTGCGGGCAAGGATGTATCGGCTCGAGAGGAAGGCCCGGCGTGAACGCCTCGGGTTCGTGCTCGATCGATGTCGTCTCGGGGAGGTCCGCGGGCGGCGGATCGCTCACCTGTCCAAGGGGTATCGCCAGCGGGTGGCGCTGGCGGCTTCGATCATCCACGATCCCAAGGTTCTAGTCCTGGACGAGCCGACCAATGCCCTCGACCCGTCGCAGATCCGCGAGGTACGGGGGCTCATCCGCGACCTCGCCCGGGATCGGGCGGTGCTGGTCAGTTCCCACGTCCTGTCGGAGGTCGAGGCCGGGTGCGACCGGGTGATCATCATGGTTCGGGGTCGTGTCCGGGCGCAGGGTGCGCCGAGGGAACTGGCGGGGACGCGGTGCGTGGTGGAGTGTGCCGCCGGTCCCGACGCGGTCGGGGCGATGCTCCAGGGTGTGGAGGGGATCCGGGTCGAGGGCGTGGAGGCGATCGACGGCGGCGCGCGCGCGCGGGTGTCGCCGCAGGGTTCAGGCGCGGCGGCGCGCGAGCGCGTGGCGCGGGCGGCCCTGGCCGCGGGCATCGTGGTCAGGGAACTGCGTGACGAGAGCGCGAGCCTGGAGTCGGTCTTCCTGGGCCTGCTCGAGGCCGAGGAGCCCGCGTGAGCGCCCTGCGAGCCCTGGCGATGCGGGAATACCTGGCCTACTTCCGGCTTGGGGTCGGTTGGTGGGTGCTGGCGATCTTCCTGCTGTTCGCGGGGCTCGTCTTCGCGGTGGGAACGATCCGCCCGGGCGAACCGGCGACGATGCGTGCGTTCTTCGCGCAGTGCGTCGTGCTGCTGCTTCCCATGGCCCCCGCGATCTCGATGCGGCTCTTCAGCGAGGAGTATCGCCAGGGAACGATCGAGACACTGATGACCGCGCCGGTGTCGGAAGTGACGCTCGTGCTTGCGAAGTTCGCCGGGGGCCTGCTCTTCCTGCTGACGATGCTCGCGCCGACAAGCCTTTATGCCCTCGTGCTGGTGCTGGCGAGCGACCCGGCCCCCGACCCCGGCCCGTTGCTCGCGGGCTTTCTCTGCATCGTGCTGCTGGGGGCGTTCTACCTCGCGGCGGGGGCGCTGGCGTCGTCGCTCACGTCGAGCCAGACGCTCGCGTTCCTCGCCTCCCTCCTGGGGCTCATCGGGATCGTCGTCGGCACGGCGCAGGCGGCCGATCGTCTGCCCGGGCAGGCGGGAGGGATCGTGGCGGCGCTCTCGCCCTCGGCATGGGTGCGAGATTTCGCCAAGGGCATCGTCGATCTCTCCCACATCGTCGGGTTCGTCGCCGCGAGCGTGCTGATGCTCGCCCTCTGCGTCGCGGTGCTCGATGCACGACGTTGGTGGGGTGGGGCCGGGCGGGCGAGGAGGATGGCGGCGAGCGCGGCGTTCCTGGGGCTGGTCGCGCTTGGGGTCGTGCTCGCCGGGGTTGTCGCGGCGAACCTCGACCGCGCGGGCATCCCGACGAGGTTCGACGTGACGAGCACGGGGGAGCACCGGCTCGCCCCGACGACGGAGCGCCTGCTGGAGCGCCTCGACGGCTCCCACTCGATCCTCGTCGCGGGCAACCTCGCGGGGAGGGACCGCCTCGCGGTCGAGCGGCTGCGCGACGTCCTGGCCGAGATGTCCAGGAGGGGGTTGCGGGCGAGGGTCATGGATACCGCGTCGGCCACGGGGAGCGAGGAGTTCCGGCGCGCGCTCGAAGACCTCGCCCGGCGCGAGCAGCCGGCGAGCGAGGCCCGCACGGGCCGGGCCCGGGAGGCGATCGACCGTGCGCGAGACCTGGCGCGTCGGCTCGACGAACTCTCCCCGGCCATGCTCGGCGTGCGGGACCTCATCGACGAGGCCGCCGCAGGCGCCGCCCAGACGCGCGCGTACTTCGACGACCGTGCGGCGAGGCTGCGTCTCGCGGCGCGGGGGCTGGAGCAGGGGGCGGACCTTGCCTCGGGGGACCTGGGGCGGGCCGTTGCCGGGCTCCCTGACGCGGATGCGTCCGTGACCACGCTCCGCCGGTCGTTACAGGGCGTGGACGACGGGCTCGCGGGGATCGCTGACGACCTCGCGCGGTTCGCCGGGGCGGAGTCGATGCCCGCGGCGGCAAGGGATCGTGCGGGCGCGTTGGCGCCGGTCGTGCGATCGATGCGTGACGATGCGGCGAGGCTCCGCGCGGAACTGGAGGACACTCGACCCTCGGAGTTCCTCCGGGTCGCGAGGATCCTCGAGTCGACCGAGGCGGCGGTGATCGTGGGCCCCCCCACGCCGGACGACGCGAGCGCTCGCTCGTTCGGCGCGATCTCGCTCGACGTGCTGCTCTCCTCCGGAACGGGCAAGGGGTGCGAGGAGGTCATCGGGGGGGCGCTGGCGGCGATGTCGCAGGGAAGCCCCCCGATCGTCGTGCTCGTCCATGCCCACTGGGAGCCGATCCTCCGCCGGGCGTCGGGGGTGTTCGACGCGGCGGTGGAGCGCCTGTCCCTCCGAGGGATCGACGTCGTCGAGTGGCCCGCCGCGCTGGAGCCCGCCCCGGCGGACCTCTCGGCCCTGCTCAGGCAGGACCCGCGGCGTCCGGTGGTCTACGTCGCGCACTCGACCGACGGCGGCGCGCGCGCGCCCGGGGGTGGTCCGGACGGGCCGGAGCGCATCGCGCGGCTCGGGCGGGCGCTGGCGTCGATCCTCGACGCGGGCGACCCCCTGCTCGTCTCGATGACGCCGTCGCTCTCGGCGACGTTCACAGGGTCGGATCCCGGCGTGGCGATGCTCGCGGCGGTCGGGGTGAGCGCGGATACCGCGCGTCCGGTCTTCCGAGAGGAAGTCCGCGAGGGGAAGCGCACGGTTCAGACGCACGTGGTCGCGCGCCCGGCGCCGGGCGAGCACCCGATCTCTCGCGCGATCGGGAACCTCCCGACGATCTTCTTTGGGGCGATCCCGATCAAGGGGGAGCGCCTCGCGGTGCTCGGCGCGATCGACGACCCCCGGGCGTGGGGCGAGAGCGAGTGGGCGGACTATTGGCGGACGCCCGAGGGGGCTCGTGCGGGTGTGGCGCGCCTCCCCAGGCCCGACGAGGGCCGGGACGACCTCGCGAGGCCGTTCGCGGTGGTGGGGACGGTCGAGCGGGCGCACCCGGGGGTGGTCGGGCGGACTCAGCGGGTGGTGGTGGTGGGGTCGAACGCGTGGTTCAGCGACCCGGTCGTTCGCGCGGGCGTGGCGGTCGACGGGCGCGCGGTCCCCGCGTACCCCGGGAACATCGAACTCTTCGAGGCGTCGGTGCTGTGGCTCGCGGGGCAGGACGACCTGATCGCCCGCACGCCCGGCACGACGTCGGTGGCGATGATCCGACCGATGGACGCGCGGCAGCGGCGATTGCTGACGCTGGGGCTGGGGCTCGGGCTGCCGGCGCTGGTCCTGGCGATTGGGCTGACGCTACGCCTGGCTCGGCCTTGACCCGCCGAACTGGTAGGTGAAGAGCGTCTTGGTCCCGATGGCCGCGCGGGCAGGAGGAGCGAGGGCGGGGTCGACCTGGGCGCACTCGGGGCAGCGTGCCTGGTCGGCGCCCATCCCGGAGAGGTCGTAGCCGCAGATCCGGCAACGTCGCACGTCGTGCCGCGGCGGGAGGGAAGCGACGGCGAGCCCGCTGACGAGGACGAGGAGGGCGTAGGGATAGAGGAGACCCTGGAGGACGGGGAGATAGACGGCGCCGTCGGTCCAGTCGCGGAGTTTGATGTGGAGGAGCGCGAGGGCGACGAGCCCGAGGAACGCGAGGGCGACGAAGACAAAGGAGCGGAGGGTGCGTCGCCAGCAGGCGGCGTAGTACCAGACGATGGCGATGTAGAGGGTGAACGCGATCAAGGGCGTGGCTTCCCGGCCCAGTGTACCAGGGTTACTTCCCCGGACGGAAGAGCGTTCGGAGCGAGTCGAAGATATCATCGCGGGAATCCACCCGCGAGGTGAGGAGTTTCGGGCCGGATTCGTCCGCGGCGCGGCCTGGGAAGGCCTCGTGGAGGACGTTAAGGAAGTTCCCGCTGCCGTAGGCGCTGGTGACCTGGACATACCCGAACATGTTGCAGATGGGGAGGAGGTGTTCTTCGAGGATCTTGACGCAGAGGCGATTGTCGGCCTCAGAGGAGTTGTCGCCGTCGGAGAAGTGGAAGAGGTAGGTGTTCCAGTCCTGGGGGTCGTAGTGGGCGTCGAGGAGGTCCTTGCAGCAGGAGAAGGCGGAGGAGATCCGCGTCCCCCCGTCCTCGCGGACGGAGAAGAAGGTCTTCTTGTCGACCTCGGCGGCGCGGACGTCGTGGACGATGTATCGCGACTCGATGCCCTCGTAGTTGCGCCGCAGCCAGGTGTCGATCCAGAAGGCGTGGAGGCGGACGAGTTCTTTCTGCTCGTCGCCCATGGACCCGGAGACGTCCATCATGAAGACGATGAGGGCGTTGGACTGCGGCTTCTTGACCTCGTTCCAGGAGCGGTATCGCAGGTCGCTGCGGATGGGGATGATGACGGGGTGGTCGGGGTCGTAGGCGCCCATGGCGATCTGGCGCTTGAGCGCCTCGCGGTAGGTGCGCTTGAAGTGGCGGAGGGCCGCGGGCCCGACGGGCCGGATCCCGGAGTACTTGTCACGGATGGTGGTGAGTTGGTGGTGCCCCTTGGGCTTGATGCGAGGGAGTTCGAGCTCGTCGGCGAGGATGTCGGCGAGTTCCTCCATGGAGACATCGACCTCGAGGATGTGACGTCCCTCGTCCTCGCCGCCGGCATCCTTCCCCTGGTCGGGGACGGGCTTGCCCTCTTCGCCCTCGCCCATCCCGACGCCGGAGGCGTTGTCGCCGTAGCGGAAGGTGGGGAGGTCGATGTCGTGGACGGGGATGGAGACGAATCGTTTGCCCTCGCGCCCGATGAGTTCGCCACGGGAGAGGAACTTGCGCAGGTCGCGACGGATCTTCCCTCGGACGATCTGCCTGAAGCGCTGGTGGTCCTGTTCGATCTTGTTGATCATGGCGAGATCATGTCGTGATCAAGGTCGAGAGCCCCGCCTGTCCATACGGATGGGGCTATCGGTCGGATCGCGCCGCGACCGGGGGACGTTCGCGGGATAACCTCGCGGAGACTCGCTGGGCGCAGAGGAGGCCCAGGGGGATGGAGACGGCGAGTTCGGCGGCACGGTTGAGGAGATCCGCGGCGAGGCCCGCCCCGACCCCTTCACCTGGGATCGAGGCGGGGAGCATCCCCGCGAGCAGCCCGACCGACCACTCCCGGATGCCCAGCCCGTTGCCGGAGATCGGGACGAGGGAGGCGGCCTGGCTGACGAGGGCGACGGCGATCGCGGCGGGCGCGCTGATGGGCGACCCGACGATGGTGAACAGGATCCAATACCTGAGCGCCCAGGCCCCCATGTCGAGATAGCGGATGAAGAGCGCCCAGGCATGGGCCGAGCCGCGGCCGGTGGTGGCGAGGGCGACGCCGAGCATGGCCAGCGCGGGTGAGGCGAGGAGGATCGACCAGAGCCAGAGGGGCGAACGGGCCGAGGCGAGGGTGACGGAACCCATGATCGCGCCGGCGGCGAGCGTGAAGCCCATGAGGACGATCATGACCCGGAGCGAGTGGCGAAGGGGGATGGCGTTGACGGTCGAGTGATAGGTGAGGCGGCCGATCATTCCCGGCCGGAGGGGGAGGTAGTTGAGCAGCCAGGAGGTTCCCACGAGCGCGTGCATCTCGCCTGCGTCCAGAGGGCCGGCCCGGCGCATGAGCACCCAGAAAGAGAGCGAGACGAGGGACCAGTTGGCGAGGGGGAGCAGGAGAACGAGGGCGAGCCTCCACGCGGGTTGCCCGGCGAGGTGCCGAGAGGCGCGGGCGAGTTGGTCACCCGACCCGAGGATCGCCCAGAGCGCCGCGGCGAAGAGGAGGAGTCCGAGGATGGACCCCGCCAGCCGCCGGTGGCGGCGCCAGGCGTTCACCGTGGCGGCTCCCTGCGCAGGACTCGGGCGAGGTCGTCGCGGGCGATGCCGCGATTGCCCCGGGCGAGAGATTCCTTCACGCCGGTGATGATGCGGATCAGTCGCGGGTCCGTGGCGGCGAGCGCGGCGCGGACGAGGGCAGGGTCATCGGCCCGTCGGACGCGCGAGACCAGCGCGAGGCCAAGCACTTCGGGGCTGGGGTCTTCGAGCATGGCCGCGTCAAGCGGCGCGAACGCGGGGACGAGCGTCGCCTGGGGGAGGGTGCAGACGAGGATGGCCCGGGCGTCGATGGGGAGAGCCGGGTAGCGGGCGACGATCGCGTGGACCAGGGCCTCGGCTTCGGCCACGGGAACCTCGGCAGGATCGAGGAGGCGGGCGCGAACGGCGGCGGCGAGGTCGCCGGCCTCGGCCTCGCCCATGGATGCGATGCGGTCGAGGACCTCGGCGAGGGTCGCCCGGGCGAGCGGGGAGGGCGAGCGCACGAAGAGGTCGCTCTCGGTCGAGACGCACATCGGCCCTGGCTGGTAGGCACCGGTCTGATCGAGGACGAAGCCCTGGATGGCGCGCCACCGGACTCGGGTGGCTCGGCTCCCTCGGGTCTCGAGCAGCCACCCGGTGAAGCCGAGATCGACGGGAACGACCGCATCGACACCCTCCATCGGCATGAGTCGGAGACGGCGGTCGAGGTCGATGACTTCGGGCCTGGCGAGGCCGCCGAGGTCGTCGGCATCGCCGGTGGGCCTTGGAGTGAAGAGGATCCGGCTGGAGATGGCACGGTCGGTGCCCAGGGAGAGGGGCACGGGCGAGACGTTGCGCAGGCGGACGTGGAGGCGGGCGCCGGGGAACGAGCCTCCCGACCGCTCGACGCCTCGGATGGTGAGGGCGACGAACTTGTAAGGGTCGGTGGTCAGCGTGTCGAGCCACGCGGGGATGGCCCGAGCGGCGGCTTCGAGGTCGCTGGCGATGAGGGTATCGGCATCGGAGTAGGCGCCAAGGACCTTGGCGCGGGTCCTCGCCCATGCGCCCGGGACGGTGAGAGGCTGCTCCCGGGCGAAGGCTGTGTAGCAGGCGGCGGCTTCGGTATCGCGGGCCATGCTCTCGTAGACGTAGCCCAGCGCGAGGCGCGTGAGGGGATGCGAGGTGCCGACGCTCTCGAGGACGGGGAGGGCGGCTTCGCCATCGCCCAGGCGGGCGCGATGGAAGGCGTAGATGATGCGTTCGCCCGGGTTGGCGGCGTTGGGGTTGACCGAACTGGTCGAGAGTTCGCGCATCGCGACGTCGAGGTGCCCGCCCGTCCACAGCCTGATGATCTGAACGTCGATCGCAACCTGGCGGATGGCGGCCTGGGCGGCCTCGGGCGTCATCCCCCGGGGACGCGCGAGCGGGTCGGATAGCCTCTTGACCGCATCGCCCTGCGAGCGCTCGTAGTCCGTCGTCGCTTCGTCGAGGGTCTTGGCATCGCCCGCGGCGGCGGCGGCGGCGATGCGGACGAGTTCGAATGTAAGACCCAGGCGGACATCGGAGACCTTCGGCGCATCGGGCGGGGGAGAGTCGCCGTAGGCGGAGCGGAGTTCCTGTCGCACGCGCTCGCGGTCGGCGTTGAGGGTCCGGTTGAGATCGGCGATGGTGGCTTCCGGGCCCGACCGGAGCCAGAGGAGGACGAGGGCGGCCGAGGCGTGCTCGGGCGAGGCGGTCGCGCGCGTGGCCTGGAGGATGTTCCTGGCGTTGGCGTGGAATCGGCTCGCGCCGACGAAGGCCCCGCCCTGGGCGAGTTCGCGGGCGAGAGAGAAGTGGATGTGCGGGTCGATCGGGTCGGAATAGAGGAGGTTCGAGAGGAGGTCGGCGCGTCCGCGCGCGTCATCGACGCTCGATGAGAAGTAGGCGGCGGCGAGGGCCGCGGCCTCCTTGTGGGTGGAGTCGAGCGAGGTGGCGCGCCCGAGCATGCGGACAAACCCTGCGGTGTCCCCGCGTTCGCGCAGGAGGAGGGCGGCATCGAGGGCGAGGCGGCTTCGGACCGAGGGGTCGAGCCCTCGGCCCTGCTCGGAGAGGAAGCGGTCGTAGAGCGCGAGCCGATCGTCGACGGTGTGGGCCCGGGCGATGCTCGCGGTGACGACGCGGAGTTGAGCGACGGTGTCCGCGGGATCGAGCCGGACCAGGTCGCGGGTCAGGGCGAGCGTCAGGGACTCGTCGCCGGCGTTGTAGGCGGCCTCGATGCGTCGGCGGAGGAGTTCGGCGTCGGTGGGGGTCCGGTCGTGGGCCATCCCGAGGAGTTCGCCGGCGAGGGCGTAATCGGCCTGGGAGGGCTCGTCGCGCAGGCGGAGATCGACGAGGGCGAGCCTGGCGATGACCCGTGCGGCCTCGTCGCGGGTGGGGGAGGCGGGCTGTTGGGCCCCGAGAGAGAGGAACGACCCCAGCAAGGGGATCACGATCATGAGTGGGCGAGGGATCACGGCAGGCCGCCTCCGAGTCGCAGGGTGAACCACCCGAGCCCCCCGAGAAAGACGAGGATCGTCGGGCCTTCGAACCACCATCCGTATCGGCGACCGAACTCGGGGAAGATTCGATCTGCCACCAGGTGCATGAAGACGAATTGTCCCATGGCCAGGGCCGTCACGCCGGCGGCGGGGCCGGTGAGTTCCCTGGCGCCGTCGAGGATGAGCCCGTCGGAGGGGGGGAAGGCGAGCCAGAGCCCTGCAACGGCGAGGAAGACGCCCCAAGCCGTTCCGAGGACCGCAAGGACCGCGAGCGTGAAGCGTCGAGAGAGGCTCACACGCGGGCTCCGTGGCGGGTCAACCCAGGGCCATGGTCATGAGGAACTCGGCGTTGGTCTTGACCTTCTTGAGCCGTCCCTTGAGGAGTTCCATGGCCTCGACGACGTTCATATCGGAGAGGACCTTCCGGAGCCGGTAGACGAGTTCGAGTTCCTTCTTATCCATGAGGAGTTCCTCGCGGCGGGTGCCGGAGGCGGCGACGTCGATGGCGGGCCAGATGCGTTTCTCGACGAGTTTACGGTCGAGGTGGAGTTCGGCGTTGCCGGTCCCCTTGAACTCCTCGAAGATGACCTCGTCCATCCGCGAGCCGGTGTCGACGAGGGCCGTCCCGATGATGGTGAGGCTCCCGCCCTTCTCGATGGCGCGGGCGGCGCCGAAGAACTTTTTGGGCCGGATGAGGGCGTTGGAGTCGAGCCCGCCGGTCATGATCTTGCCCGAGTGGGGCATGTTGGCGTTGTAGGCGCGGGCGAGACGGGTGATGGAATCGAGGAGGATGACGACGTCTTCGCCGAACTCGACGAGGCGTTTGGCCTTCTCGATGACCATCTCGCAGACCTGGACGTGGCGGCTGGAATCCTCGTCGAAGGTGCTGGCGACGACCTCGACGCTGGGGCAGGAGCGGCGGAAGTCCGTGACTTCCTCGGGGCGCTCGTCGACGAGGAGGACGATGATCCTGGCCGCGGGATTGTTCTTCGAGATCGCCTTGGTCATCTTCTGGAGGAGGACCGTCTTGCCGGTCCTGGGCGGGGCGACGATCAGCATCCGCTGGCCCTTGCCGATGGGCGTGACGAGGTCGATGATTCGGCACTCGATCTCGTCGGGCGAGGTCTCGAGGATATAGCGCTGCTCCGGGTGAAGGGGCGTGAGGTCCTCGAAGTTCGAGAGGGAATGGATCTTCGTCGGCTCGCGTCCGTTCACGTCGTCGACGCGGAGGAGGGCGAAGTAGCGTTCGCTCTCCTTGGGGGGGCGGATCAGCCCCTTGACGATCATCCCCTTCTTGAGCCCGAACCGGCGGATCTGGGAGGGGGAGACGTAGATGTCGTCCGGCCCGGGGAGGTAGGACTGCTCCGGGCTGCGGAGGAACCCGAACCCGTCGGGCATGATCTCGAGCGTGCCCTCGCCCAGCATGAGCCCTTGCTGGGCGGCGCGGGCCTTGAGGAGTTTGAAGATGAGTTCCTGCTTCGAGAAGTGATGGAAGTCGTGAAGGCCTTCCTTGTCCGCGATCTCGTGGAGTTCCTCGATCCCCATGCGCTGGAGTTGGGAGATCGACAGCGAGTTCTTCAGCGCAGCCGGATCGCTGCTCGCCGCGATGCGTTCGAGTTCGGCGGCCTCGCGTTCGAGTTCCTCGTCGCTGGGCAGGACGTGGTCGGGGATGTACGAGGACCGATGGTGGCCCTGGGAATGACCCTGGGACGGGCCCCCGCCCCCGCCGCCTCCTCCGCCGCCGCCCATCATCCCGCCGCCGCCGCCCTTTCTCTTCTTGCGCTTACGTCGGTGCCCGCGGCCCTCGCCCATCATCATGTCAGGGCGCTGGGGCTGGCCGTTGGCCTGGGAGGGCTGTCCCGCGCCGCCCGGTGAGGGCTGGGGCTCGGGACGGTGATCGGGCCTGGAACCCTGGTCGGGCCTGGGCTCGGGGCGGGCGGAGTCGGGCCGGTGTTCGGCGCGAGGCTCCGGGCGAGGTTCGGGGCGACTCTCAGCCCTGGGCTCGGGTTTAGGTTCCGGCCTGGGCTCCGGTCGGGCCTCGGCCTTGGGTGGCTGGGGTGGGGCGGCGCGTGAGCCGTCGTCGCTTCCGGGCTCGCGTTTGGCGGCGCGTGCCTTGCCCTTGCCTTCTTCTTCGACGCTGTGGGTCTTGGCCATGTGTGCGGACTTCCTTTGTCCTCTCGCCGTCCCAAGCCGGGATCACCCGTAGCATGCCCGTGAGGGAATGCAGAATTTGGCTTGTGGGAGGAGAAACCACCGCGTCCCGGCGCTGGCTGCCTTGGCCTGAAAACCCAGCGCTAAGGACGATCGGGGGGTCGGACGTGCGACCCACGATGCATGATCCTAGCCTCTTCTACCTTCGGTCTCCACCCGAAGTTCCTGAAGGATTCGAGAAGCCTCCGCTTCAATTCCTGCGTCCGATCGCTCGGCGGGGTTCGTGAGAACGTAGCGGCTCGCCGCTCGCTTCCGATCCAGGCTCCACTGGGCGGCCTCCCGGCGGCGGAGTTCGTCCTCGTTCCACCCCCTGCCCCGGAGGACCCGCTCGAGGCGAACCTCGCGGGGGGCGTCGATGAAGACGACGGCATCGCATTCCTTGTCCACCCCGGCCTCGAAGAGCAGCGGGGCGTCGATGACGACGCCGGGGGCGCCCTCGCGTCGGGCACGGTCCACCACTTCGGCACGGGTCGTCCGCACCAAGGGGTGGATGAGGCCCTCGAGCCGGGCTCGCTCGGCGGGCTCGGCAAAGACGATGGCCCCGACCCGGCTGCGGTCGACGGAGCCGTCGGTCGTGAGAACCCCCGGACCCCACCACTCGACGAGCAGGGCCTTGACGGGCGTGGTCTCGAGGGCGGCCCGGGCCTCGGCGTCGGAATCGACCACGACACACCCGAGTCGGGCGAAGACGCGCGCGACGTGGCTCTTGCCCGCGCCGATCCCCCCCGCCAGCCCGATGACCGGGACGCGGCGAGGGGACGGGGACCGGCTTTCCGACGCGTAACGGACACGATCGAGAATGGCGTGCGGATCGTCGAGCATCCGCCAACTGACCTCGGTGAACGGCCCGCCGGCGGTGTCGAACCCCACCGACCCCAGGAAGAAGAGGCGCTCACGGATCGAGCGGTACACGCTGCAGTGGGTGATGCGATCGAGGGGAACATCCACGGCGCGCTGGCGGAGGACGCCCCAGACCGCGACGACCCGACGGTCGGTCAGGACGTAGAGCGTCGCGAGCCATTCGAGGTGGGACCAGGCGAGCCGAACGAGCGTCGCGATGAGCGCGGCGAGGAGCGCCCGTCTCGCCCAGAGCGGCTCGCCCATGATCCCCAGCGCGCCCCACAGCGCGACGCCCGTGCCCAGGAGCACGGCGAGGTCGGTGAGGGGGTCGAGGAAAATGGCGAGCAGGCTCGGACGGAGGCGGAGCACGGGCCGCTCATCGGCGGGGATGTAGCGATCGAGGGCGAAGAGCCCGCGCCTCATGCGTCGCGCCCCTGGAAGGCCGACGAGTCGACGGTCGCGATCTCCGGCAGGTTGCGGTAGTGCCCGTCGTAGTCGAGCCCGTAGCCCACCACGAAGGCGTCGGGGATGTCGAAGCCAACGTAATCGGGCTCGATCTCTTCTTCGCGCGGGACATCCTTGCGGAGCAGGACGCACGTGCGGAGGCTCCTCGGCGCCTGCTCGGCGATGAGGCGACGGACCAGGGCGAGCGTCCGACCGGAGTCGAGGATGTCATCGACGATGAGGACGTGCTTCCCCCCCAGGTCGCGGGGGATCTCGCCGCGCAGGGCCGCGCCCTTGGAGACCATGGACTGCCCGGGATAACTGGAGACGGCAACGACGCCGAGGCGGAGGCGGAGCGGCATCTCACGGATGAGGTCGGCGACGAAGACGATCGCGCCGGTCAGGATGGGGACGAGGACGATATCGCCGGTCGCGGAGGCGTCCCGTTGCAGATCGCGGGCGATCTCGAGGCCGAGTTCCCGTACGCGGTCGCGGATGCGCGCTCGCTCGATCAGGATGCGCTCGACCTCCGGGAACATGCCCTAGGGTATCGTCCGGGGGACGGAGGAGGGAGAGGCGAAGCCCGTCAGTAGGTGTTCCGTTTCCGGATCGTCGGCACGGCGTGGGCGAGGATCTCGGCGATCCGCTGCCCGGCGTGCCCGTCGCCGTAGGGGTGGTCGAGCGACGAAAGGTCGAGCCTTCGGGCCTGGGCGACGGCTTCGCGGACATCGGATCGGTTCTCGCGATCGGTGTGGACGACATTCCCCACTCGCTCGCGTCCAGCCTGCCTGGAGCCGACGTCGATCGCCGGGCAGCGCAGAGCGGCGGCCTCGATGAGCCCCGCCGAAGAGTTGCCAGCGAGGACGCCCGCTTGCCGCGCGAGTCTCGCCAGGAGCGACACGAAGACCTCTCGCGGGAGGTGGGAGACGTTCCGCACGCCGGCGGACTCGATCGCGCGGAGGATGCCCGCTCGGCCGGGATCGTGGTTCGGGTAGAGGGCGAGGATCGGCCCTTCGAGCCCCTCGCGGAGCCCGGCGAGGACCTCGCCCGCCGCGTGTTCCTCCTGTTCATCCGAGCGCCCGATCGGGTGCATGAGGAACACGGCGAGGGGGGCCCCGAGGTCCGCGTGGGCGGCGTCGGAGAGGGGAGCCAGGCCCGCGAGTTCGTCGATCGCCGGGGAGCCCACGGCGTGGACGTGCGCTTCGCCCATGCGGACCAGGCGTTCGGCGGAGGCGCGCGTCGCCGCGAAGTGCAGGTTCGCCATCTTCGTGATCGCATGGCGGATGGCCTCGTCGGCGAGCCCCTCGGCCCGATCCCCGCCGTGGATGTGAGCAAGGGGGAAGCCCCCGATGCTGGCGGCGACGGCGGCGGCGAGGGCTTCGATCCGATCCCCCAGCACGACGACCCAGTCCGGGCGGAGACGATCGAACGAGCGCCCGAAGCGAGCGAGGCCTTGGCCCACCGCCTGGGTGTCGTCGAAGCGCGTGGTGCGACCCGCGGCCTGCATGGGGATGGAGTCGGCGACGGCGAAATCGCGTTTGACCTCTCGATAGGTCTGGGCGGGTGGGATGAGGTGCGAGCCCGCGGCGACGACGAGGAGCGAGAGGGCGGGGTGGCGTTCGATCGCTCGCATCACGGGTCGGAGGAGGCCGAACTCGGCGCGCGAGCCGGTGACAACGAGGATGCGCCGGGGCGGACGCGGCTCGTCGCGCTCGCCTCCCGGGCGCACCGCGGGATCGCCGTCCCACCCGTCGCCGATCATGCCCGGGCCCCGACGCGGGTGGGGGCGGCATGAGGGGCGTCGAGGTCGGCGGGCGTGAGCATCGCATCCGCTTCGACGGCCCGGGCGAGGCACCGCCCGACCACGCTCGCGAGACGTGCGGGAGGGAGGCCGGTTCCGGGCCGTTTGAGCGTGAGATCGCCCGAAGAGAGGACGTGTCCTTCGGGCAGGGCCCGCGTCGTGGTGACGGATTGCCGGGAGACACTCCGAACGTCGCGCTCGATGTCGAGCACGCGCTTGGCGTCCGGGCCGATCTCCGGGCCGTCCGGAGGGGGCTCGCCGCGGCTGAAGGCGAGGGTGCCCTCGCGGGCGAGGCGGACATAGTCGCGCAGGCCCGCCTCATCGAGCGAGGCGGCGTGGTCGGGCCCGCGGGCGAGGGGAGAGTAGGTGAGGTGCTTCTCCAGCACCGCGGCGCCATGGCGAGCGGCGAGGGCGCCGGTCTCGATCTCCCGCGTGTGGTCCGAGTACCCCACCGGGCCGGCAAAGACGCGGGCGATCGCGCGCAGGCCCCCGATGGAGGCGTGCTCGCGCGGCGTGGGATAGGCGCTCACGCACTGGAGCATGGCCACGCGGTCCCGGGCGGGGGCGAGGAACGCCGCGGCGGAACGGACCTCGTCGAGATCGGCAGCGCCGGTGCTGACGATCAGGGGGCGGCCCGTGGCGACGAGCGCGCCGAGCAGGGGGGTGTTGACCACATCCGGGCTGGCGGTCTTCCAGGCGTCCCAGGCGATCTGGTCGGCCTCGCGGACGAGTTCGAGGCTGAAGACCGTCGCGATCGCGTGCAGCCCGAGTTCGTGGGCGAGGGCCACGACGCGGGCCATCTCCACCGGATCGAGTTCGAGCCTTCGCAGCATCTCGCGCGGGTCGGTCTCGCCCGCGCGGGCCTGGTACTCCGCGAGCCTCGACCCCATCCCCAGCAGCCGATCCGCCCGAAAGACCTGGAGTTTCACGGCGTCCGCACCCGCGCGTGCGGCGGCGCGGGTGAGGTCGAGCGCGCGGTCGATCGACCCGTCGTGGTTCACGCCCAGTTCCGCGATCGTGTAGACGGGCGCGTCGCCGCCGATCGTCCGTTCACCGATTCGCATGGAGTCCTCCCGTGCGGGCCCGGAGCGTGGCGTCCGCGATCATCAGGTCGATGGGCGAGTCGATGTCCACCACGTCGCCCTCGCGGGTCTCGATGCCCCGCCGGTCCACGCCGAGGAAGTGGTGGGGACCCTCCTCCGCGCCGTGGACGCGGCCCTCGAGCGCCCGGAGTGTGACCGCGAGCACCCCTCCGTCGGGGATGAACGCGGGCGGGAGATCCTGTCGCCGGAAGACGCCGTGGTTCAGAAGGTCGCCCTCCCACGGGCGCACGCGGGCGGAGCCCTCGTCCAGCCTGGCCATCCACCACGGGTGGTGCTTGCCCACGCGCGCGTAACTCTGCACGCTGTCGGCCCCGCTCGATCGGAGGAGGGTAATCGCACGATCGATGAGCCCCGCGGGCCGCACCGGGACGTTCGCGTAGAGGATCACGACGATGAGCCGGTCCTCGCGGGGGAGTTCGAGCGCGCGGACGGCGTGCCTGGCCGCGTCGTCGACGCGGGCGGTGTCGTTCGCGAGGTCGGCGGGTCGCTCGATCGCGCGGACGCCTCGCCCTCTTGCGATGGAAAGGAGTTCGGGCGAGTCGGTCGAGACGGCGACGAGGTCGAGGCTCGAAGCAGCGAGGGCGTCGTCGACCGTCCACTGGGCGCAGGCCCTGCCCGCGAGGCTCGCGGTGTTCTTCCCGGGGACGCCTCGACTCCCCGCGCGGCCGAGGATAATCGCCGCCGCGTTCATCCGTTGCGCTCGCGTGCGATGGATTCCCGTCGAGTCTTCCAGAGGCGTGCCCAGATCTCGGCGACGCCCTCGCGGTCGGCGTGTCCGATCCTTCGGTCGGACCGGGCGGGTGTGACCGAGGCATCGGACCAGATCGTCATGTGACGGGCGGCCTCGCGCCAGGCGGTGGGCCTGGGCCGGGGGATCGCGCGGATCCGCTCCTCGCCCGGGAACGACGACGGGTCGTTCCACGGGTGCGGGTCGATCGCGCACGCCCCGCAGGCGAGGAGCCAGCGGTCGTAGAAACGCTCCATCGTCCCGAGCGCGGCCTCGCACTTGGTCATCCGCGGGACGATCCAGGGGAGGAAGCCGCGGCGGAGGGAGAGGAGACGCTCGAGGTTCGACCGTGCGTCGTGGTGGCGATCGACTCCCATGATCTCGCGATAGGTTGCCGCGTCGTCGGCCATCAGGTCAACGCTGACAACGCTCACACCGCTGCCCGCCAGGGCCTCGACCTCGTCTGGGCGGACGAGGAGATCGGTGCGGAGGTGGACGGAGGCGATGCCCTCCTCGACCGCGGCCGCGATGATGCCCCGCCAGTCCGGGTGCAGGAGCGGATCGCCCGCGCCGCCCAGGGTGACGCAGGCATCGGATCGCTCGCGGGCGAGTTCTCGGAAGACCCGCCGGGCGACGCTGGGTTCGAGGACCGGGCGTTCCGCAAGTTCCCCGCCGCCGCGGAGCCAGCGCGCGCGGAGTCCGCCGGTGCGTCGTCCGGTGCAGAGTTCGATCGTCACGTGCTGGGGGACGCGGTCGGCGGCCTCATCGAGGCTTGGCGCGAGCGCGCGCGCGAGCGACGAGGCGTCCCGGGCGTCTTCCTCGCCGAGGCGCTCCAGGCGTCGGCGGAGTGGGTCGGAATCAGGGATGCAGCGCGCGAGAAGGTCGCGGACGCCGGGCTCGGTCTGCACGCACTCCGGCTTGGCGATCGGGTCCGACCGGGGCGCGATGGGCACGTAGCCCAGCAGCGCGCCGATCGTCCCCGCCCAGCCCGAGGCCTCGTTCGCGAGTTCCTCCGCGAGGTCGCGCGACACCACGCACGTGCCGAGCCCCGGCGGCGCCTGCACGAACGCGAACCGCGGACGCTCGGCGAAGCGGGCGATCGCCTGGTCGACGAGCCCGGGATCGACCAGCGCCCAGTCCGCCCCGATGATGACGCCGGCCTCGGCGCCGGACTCACGCATCGCGGCGGCCATCGTGCGCGGCGCGAAGACCTCGTCGTACGTCGTCAGCCCCGCGATCCCCCCGCGCCAGCACCAGCCCGACCAGAGCCGCGCGGCGCGGATGGCTTCGAGGCGAGCACGATCGCGCGCGAGTTCGGCGGTTCGGACCACGCCAACGCCTGGGAGTTCCGGGATCCGGGCATCGGGCCCGGCGGCGACGAGGACGGCGTCGAGACTCGCGCACCTCGCGAGCCGCTCGACGACATGCTCGATCGCCGGTCTCCCGCGGAACGTGCGAGGCTCGCCGGTGAGGGCGATGATCGCCGCGGCCTTCGTCCGGGACGATCCCGGGCGGGCCTGCGCGGGCGTGGCCTCGCGGGTGATCCTCGGCGCACCTTCGAGCGTGGCGATGGCCCCGTCGAGGAGCGTGGCGAGAGAGTCGGCGGCGTCGGCCGTCCATCGGACGTTGACGATGTCGCGTTCGATCTCCCGCCGCTGGCGCTGCAGGGGCGTGAGGTCCTCGTCGATCTCGATGAGCCGGTCGGCCCGGGCACGGTTGAGGGTCCCGGTCTGGTTGATCTGGTCGACGAGGGCGAAGGCGGGCTGGAGCGACTCGACCTCGTCGCGCAGCGCATACACCCGGTCGATGAGACGCCCGACCTGCGACTGGTCGCGCTGGATCTCGATCATTCGTGAGAGGATGGACTCCGCTTCACGACCCGCGCGGGCGATGCGGACGGCGTCGTCGCGCGTTCGGGTCAGGCGCTCACGGACACGGGGGAGGACCTCGCCCCCGCTGGTCCGGGGGGTGGGAAGGTCGGGCAGGCGCGACGTGGCGCTCTCGAGCACGGCCGCGAGCGTGGCCACGCGCGTGTGTCGTTTCGACACGCCCCCTTCGGTCGCGTCGATGGTCGTCAGGCCGGCGCCGGCGTCGGCGGCGAAGTCCTTCTCGAACTGGACGAGATAGGTCGCCATCTGCTCGTCGGTGTAGATCGCGCGCCCGTGGATGTCCGTCGCGCGGTGGAGGAGGTGCCGGGCGCGGACGATGCGCTGCCACTCCATCGCCTCGAGGGAGTTGAAGGCGTTGAGTTCGCTGGACCAGACCTCGTGGATCGCGGCGCCGGGGGCGTAGTAGCACCCGTCGCTGAAGCCGAGGTCCTGACCCACGAGGGCGACGGGGTCGCAGCCCAGATGTCTCGCGAGGTAATAGCCCATATGGGCGACGGTCGCGCCGGCGCGCAGGGCGCCCTTCTCCACCTCGGCCGTGCCCTCGAGCAGCCGGTCGAGCACGGGATCCGCCGGGGTGCGGAGCAAACCGGGGAACGCCTCGAGGATGGCGGGGTTGGCCTTGGCCTCGGCGACGAGGGTGATCCCCTCCACGGCGCGGGGGGTCAGCCCTTCGTAGAAGCGACGGCTGATCTCGTGGTGGTCCAGGGCCGTCACAAAGTGCGGACGGATCCCGTGCCGGAGGAGCGTCTTGAGCACGGTCTGCGCGGCGATGATGACGACCCGGTCGCGCACGCCGCGCGTCGCGAGCGCACGGATGTTCTTCTCCAGGCTCGGGCCCGCGCTGACGACGACCGCCGGGAAGCCCGCGGCGGCGTCCTTCAGGTCGGCGATCCCCGCGGAAGTCACGTAGCGGTCGATGTTCTGGAGCTGGTTGCGGAGGGTGAGTTCGGCGTGGGCGAGCGTCGTCACCACGGTCGTGCGCACCGCCGCGACCACCTTCGCGACCTGGCGGGTGAACTCGTCGCTCGATGACCCGAGCCTCGCCCGGCTCGCGGGGTGCGGCGCCACGCGCACCCCCATCGCCAGCAGGCCCTCCGACCCCGACACCGCCCGCGTGATGGCCGCCGCGTCGCGCTCGTCGGTCAGGACGACGACGCGCGACCCGAGGAACGTTCGCGTGTGGTCAACCTTCTCGAGGACCGCGCGGAGCAGGGCGACATCCGGCTCAAAGACGAGAATCAGCCCGGCCCGTCGCACCCGCTCCGTCAGGGCCGTCACGTGGTGCCCGGCGCCGAACCCAAGGACGACGATCCCGCCCGCGGACTCGAGCGGGATGCCCCGTGCGAAGGCCTCGCCTTCCTCCCTCGGTCGATGTCGGCTGCAGAGGAGGCGTCCGCCCTGCCTGGCCGCGATCAGCCCGTCCGGGGCTTCGAAGTACTCCACGTCCGACTTCGGCGCCGCCGATCCGACCAGCGACGCCGTTGGCTCGGAGAAGACCCCCAGGGCGGCAAGATTTCGTTCGAGGAGGGTGGTCCCGCTCGCCGACGCCGGGTTGGGTGCAGAGACTTGTGTCATGGCGAATTCTCACAGGTTCATCGGCTTCGACGCCCCAAACCATCCAAAGGACACGGGCCGATGAACCCTCCTCCGCCGCTGCCTTCCCCGCCCCTGGTCACCCACCTGCTCGTTGAGAACGCCATCCCCGGGGTCATCCTGCTCGCGGCGCTGGCCGGGGCGCTGTGGGCGTGGAGGAAGCACCGCCCGTGGCCGAGCCTTGTCCTGCTCGCGGCGTGCGGGCTGCTCGTCCTGCTCGATCGTCTCGTCACGACCCAGAGGGAAAGGGTGATCGGGCTCACCCGCGGCCTGGTGGCCGACGTGGCGGGGGCGGATGACCGGGCCGTCGGCCTCGTCCTGGCGGAGGACGCGAGTTTCCGCCGACGGGGGGCGTCGGGCGACGTGCTCGATCGCGAGGGGATCCTGCGGCGGGTCGGCGTGGACCTCGCCGGGGTGTACAAGGTCCGAGAGCACTCGATCCGGGAGGTTCAGGCTTCGATCGACGGCCCGAACGTGGCGCGGTCCAGGGTGCGTGTCCGCGTCGTGCCGGAACTGACCGGGGTTCCTTCGACGACGTGGTGGCTCCTGGATTGGCGGCTGGACGAGCGCTGGCGTGTGCGGGGGATCACCCTGGAATCGGTGGAAGGGCTGATCGACTTCTGAACCACCGTCCGGGAACCGGGGGAGCCGTTGGCATGGGGGGGGCGTCGGCGGTTCTCGCGCCCGCGCCGTCGGCAACTCTTCGCCGGACCGCTCGACCCTCCCAGATTCCGGGCCCGGCGACGCCGGCGCGGGCATGGGAAGGCGTCGTACCGCACGCTTGAGGGTGGAGGTACGAACCATGCGTCATGCTCTTCGAGTCGTGCTCGGGTCGGTGCTGCTCCTGGGTGTGGTCGGCTGCGCCGGCCAGCAGGAATCGAGGACGTTTGTCCCCTCGGGCAAGGGCGTCCCCCGCTTCGAACTCTCGCCGTTGTCCTCGGGCGATGCGCTGGGGCTGGCCTGTGCGTCGCCCTCGGCGTCATTCGTCGACGCGAACACCCGCTGAGCCTCTTACAGGCGATCCCCGAACGCTCGCATGGCGTCGCGCAGGACGCGCGGCGCGCGCTGCGCCGGTCCGAGCGCCGACGCCGCGCTGAAGACCAGCCGCAACCCCGCGTCGGAGGTGATCGTTTCTTCAACGCGAGCGATCGGCCTGACGCCGAAGCCCAGGTCGGGGGTATCCATCACCGCCGAGCCGCCGATCAACCCCACGCGGCGCTCGCGGAGGAATCGCTCGACCTCCGCCGGCTGCGCGCGGAGTGATTCGGCCTCTTCCGCCCGCTCGCAGACGAACTCGGCGACATTGCCGATGAGGTCCACGATGGCCCCCTCCCCGCGCCCGGGGGCGGGGCGGAACCAGAGCACGCCGTCGTCGTAGCCCGGGAGCGTGGCCCAGGCATCGGGCTTGCCCTCGCGGTTCGTCCCGGCGATCGATCCGGACGAGGGCGAGCAGGTCTGGTACTGGATCTTCCCGCCGCGAACCTCGCCCGCGATGAACTCGAGTTGCTTGCGATAGGTCTCGTCGGACAGGTTTGAGCGCCTGGCCTGCACGAACGACTCGATCGATTGGGCGCCGACCTCGGCCCGCAGGGCCGCGGTCCACTCCTTTTCGCTGGGGAATCGACACCCGAGCCGGCGGGCCAGCAGCAGCGACTCGGAGGGGCGGAGGTACTGCATGGGGGTGTCCCACGTGGGCTCACGCTGGCCCCCCCCGATCGCCGCGGGGGTGGGCCCGCGGAACTCGGGCGCGTAGAGCGGGTCGCCCGCGTTGGGTGGGAGCATGGGCCTGACCCACGCGCGGCTCGGGCTCACGCGCCCGCCCTCGATGGACCAGCCCACCGGGACCGCTGGGTTCTCGTCGTCGTTCGGGTCGCGAGGGTCCTCCCCCCTCCACGACCAGGCCGCCAGCGGCTCCGCGCCCAGTACGCCCGCGAAGAGCCCGATCGTCGCCTCGGTCGTCGCGACGAACACCGGCGTCTCGACACCCTCGCTGACAAGGCGGAACTCGATGGTCTCGACCCGTCCGCCGAAACTGCGCTGGTAGCGCAGGCGTTCGCCGTCGCCGAGCAGTTCGCCCGTCCACCCGCCCTCCGCCGCCGTCCCGGGCCCCACGGTCGCGGGGTCGAGCGGCCTGGCGTTCCCGGCCTCGACCAGGATCCGTCGCGCATCGACGATCCCGGCGTAGAGCGCCCGGACCCGGTCCGCGCGCTCCGCGCCAAGGTCCGCGGGAGGCTCGCCCATCGAGGTCCGGAAGACCTCGGCCAGGGCGAGCGCCTCGAGCCCGTCGGACGTGCGCGCCGCATCGGTGCGGAGCCTCGCCCAGCCTACGTCGAACGACGCGCCCCACGACAGCGTCACCTCGAGGTCCGACGCAGCGCGGCCGGCCTCGGCGAGTTCGTCCGTCGTCCGGGCAGGGTTCGAGATGTAACCGTCGAGACGTCGTCGGAGGCCCGAGGATCGCTCCGCCTCCATCCAGTCGCCCCGGGGGGTCGAGGTGAGCCGAGCGCGGAGCGTCGTGGTCAGTCGCCCTTCCGCGAGGAGTTCCTCGCGAGACGCGGGCCACGTGGGCGAGACATTGCCCAGCGCCCGCCAGGTCGTCACCAGCGCGCCGGTCGGCGCATCGCCGGGGGCGGAGGCGAGGCGGGCCAGTTCCTCTCGTGGCGACGACGTGATCGCGGCCAGTCGATCCGCGGGGGCCACGGCCTCTTCCACAAGCCGCGTGACCTCCGTGTCTCCCAGCCCGCGGGCGAGCGTGCGCGCCCGTGCGGCGTGCTCGATCAGCGTGGCGCCCTCGGGACGGTCGTCGGGCCCGTAGCCGTACGCGAGCAGGGTCCCCGCGTGGGAGAGGACCTCCGCGATCTCGCGCGCGCCGGCGATGAACTCCTCGTACCCCTGCGCCGCACGGTCCCGGGCCGCATCGTCCCACTCGCCGAGCCCATCGACCACGCGCAACGCACCCACCGCCGACGCGAGGCGTAGGTCACGCGCCCGACCGACGGCGTCGACCAGCCACGCCGGCGTCCCCTCCGGAAGCGACGGCTCACGAGGGAAGCGAGCGGCGAGTTCGGCCAGCTCCCCGAAGCGGTCGCGCAGGTTGGCGTTGACCTCCCGCCCGCGGGTCATGTTGCCCGAGAGCGCGGGCAGTTCGGCATCCGTCCCGATCGTCTCGTCGAGGAGCAACGTCCAGCGCTCGTTGATCGCCGCGTCGCCAGACGCGGGCGCCCTTGTCCGGTGCGCGTTGAGCACGTCGCGCATGTCGTTCCATAACTGGATCGCCCGGGCCTGCGACCGCTCGCGGAACTCGCTTTCCGCGCGCGCCGAGAGCGTCCTTGATTCGGCCTCGATCGCTGCCGACTCCTGCCCGATCCGGGCAAGGTTCGACGCGACCCCGCGAAGCCCCTCGAGCGCCGCCGCTCGCTCGGAGAGCCGGGCCAGGTCGCGGCGGAGGATCTCGCACGCGCTCGTCTCGCCCATCTTGTCGAGTTCGTCGATCGCGACTCGGATGCGGTCGGACTGCGTCCGCACGCCCTCGAGCGCGGCGGTCCTCAGCCCGAGTTCGGGCGCGTCGCTCGTCACGGGCAGGTAGTTCCTCGCCGTCACGATCCACCCGTCGAGTTCGCCCACGCCGGCGAGAGAGAGGTCCTGTCTCGGCATCGCCTCGCGGTCGACCTCCTTCCAGTCGCCCCGCGCGAACGTCGAGAGACGTCCCGCGAACGCCGCCGCGGGTTCGAGGCGCCCCGCGAGATCCTTCAGCGGGGCCCCCGCGACCGCCGTGGCGATCTCTCGCAGCCTCGACGCCACCGGCTCGAGCAGCGCGTCCCCCTCGGCGGCACGGATCGCGGCGTCGATCGTCTCGGCGTGCGCGATCGCCGCGAGGGTGCGGTCGCGCGCGAGCCGTAACTCGGCGATGGGCTCGCGGAGCTGGGGCGCGAGGACCCGGCCTGTCGAGGGGTCGCGCGTCGTGCCATCCGCGACGAGCCTCGCCATCTCCCATTCACGCTCGAAGGCTTCGAGGGTCAGCCGGGCTTCCTCGCCCGCCCGTGCCCACCCCTGGGCCGCGAACGCCGGGGCCGAACGCCTGACCTCCTCCGCGATGGGCCAGTCCTTCAGGGCCGCGATCAGCCCCGCGAGGTCGTCCGCCATGGGGGAGACCTCTCCGGCGTGCTTGCGCTTCGCGACAGAAGCGGCGGTGGAATCCGGGCTCTGCCACTCGCGATAGGTGCCGGGCGTCGGCGTGTCGAGCGAGATGAACCAGGTGTGGCGCCCTGCTTTCGAGGCGAGGTCCGCGAGGAAGGGATCCTGCGAGGCGGGCTCGCGTCCGCCCTGCCACAGCCCCGCCTGCTTGAGGAGATCGACCGTCCAGCAGAGGCGGCGCCACGTCTCCGTCTCGAAGGCCTGCGTCGGATCTCCACCCGGACCACCACCCGATCGAAGCGCGACGAACCCGATCGCGCCGGCCGCCACGACGACGAGCAGCGCCACGAGGGCAAGCACGGGCGCACGCCGCTTTCCTCCGCCGACCTTGGCCGATTCCTTCTCGACGTTCTCGAGCGAGGGGCGGGTCTTGGGCAGGTCGGGGTCGAGGAAGCGCTCGCAAAGGGCGCGGATCGACTTCCCGCCTCCGCCCAGCGCGTTCCACTCGGGCGTGGGCTCGATGGGCCAGCCGCCCAGGGGCTCGAACTCCCGCCGCGTAACCAGGCGGTAGACGAGGCGTCCGATCGCGTGGAGGTCGTTGGCGACCGAGGCCTCGCCCGGCTCGGGCATCGAGAGGAGGACGCCCTCGCTGAGATTGGATCCTTTCAGGAAGACCTTCGAGGCCGAGATCCCGCCGTGCGAACGCGTGGACTTGTCCTGCAGCGCGCGAAGCGCGCGCAGGGCATCGCGGATGAGCGCCGCGAGGTCCGACGAGTCGACGGTCGCTCGGACCTCGATGAGTTGCTGCACCGAACGCCGGTGCTGCGCGAAGACGGCAAAGGCCCCGCGCGCCGTCCGACCGAAGTCCAGGACTCTCACCCAGCACGAGGCGGGGTCCTCCGAGACCGTCTTCTGGATGGAGACGCCGTCAAGGAACGAGCGGATGTCGCCTTCGGTGGGCACCCTGGCGAGGGAATCCTCGAAAGGCCCGAGGACGACGATGGTGACGGGCACATCGCCCGAGCCCACGCCCTCCCAGACCGAGCCTTCCGCGCTCGACTGGATCTCGTGGACCGCCTCGTATGCCCCGATGGAAGCCATCCCGTGCTAGTTCGATTCCGGCTTCGGATTGATGATCGTCCGCAGCCCGTTGGAGGCGACCTCGAAGTGCATCTTCCGCCCGTCCCATCGGCAACTCTCGAGCGGGACGATGCGGCGGCGAGGATCACGGATCCCTTCCGCGTCGGTGGCGTTGAGGCTGGGGATGTCGGCCAGGACGAGGAGGCGGCTGACGCCCTTGGCCTTCCACTCCTTCCAGATCGGATCGTTGCGATCGAGCACCTTCTCCGCCCGTTCCGTCCGCGAGAACACGAACGTGCGCTTCAGGGCCGACGACCGGTCCCGGTCCGACCCCGAGAAGTACTCGCTGACCTTCTTCCCGTTCCACATCTGCTCGTCGGAACTCGAGATGCCGACGAGGTCCACCTCGACCGGCCCGACCTCGAGGTCTCGCACCAGGTCGCCCGTGATCCCGACACGCACGTCGAACGTGGTCGGGCTGCACGAGCACCCCCAGCCCAGGATCGCCATCACGCCAACGACGAGAACCCCCAGCACCCGAGTCGTCATGTCCCGGTCTCCGTTACGCCCCCTTGGGCGCGCCCATGAGTCGCCGACGGAGCAGTCCGCCGATCTCGCGATTGTACTTCCAATCCATGAACAGCAGGCTCCGCGCCCGCAGCAGCAGCGAATCGAACCCCGACGCGAAGCCGTCGTAGATCACGTGCAGCCCCGCCGCAGGCGCATCCCCGAGGTCCCGGCACTGGGAATCCGGCCCGACGCCCGGGAACATCCTCACGATCAGGGCGAGCGTCTCACGCCAGAGTTCGGGCGGGATGGCATCGAACGCCTCCGCGGGGGAGAGCCCCTCCGGGCCCATCCGCTGCGGTCCCAGGGTCTCCGCCCACCTCTCATCGCCGTCCATGATCCCCTGGAGCCGCAAGGTGACCGAGACGTTCGGGTCGTAGTCGGTGGCGAGTTGCCGCGCGAGGCTCAGCGTCTCGTCGAGCGCCATCGCGAGCGTGTTCCCGTGGCCCACGAGCAGCGCCCGCACGCCGAGCACGCCAAGAGAATAGAGGTCACAGGGCGAACTCATGACCGGGATGACGCGGAAGGGCACGTCTCGCAGCGTGATCCCCTCGCCCTGCCGGAGCGCCTCGACCACAGGGGGGGCGAGCCTCTGTCCCAGCGTCCTGAAGCGCCACTCCCCAGAGGCCAGGGCCGCTTCCGACTCCGCCGAGGCGTAGAGATCAACCGGGCCGGTCGCGAGGGGGAGGCGGAGCCACATGAGGTCCGTCGGGGCGGTGGCCAGTCGTTCGGCCGTGGTGAGCGTGCCCTCGACGATCGATCCGCTCGTGGCGTCGGTGAGCGAGCGCCGAACTCGGACCGAGCCCCTCCCCGAAGCGTGCGAGCCCCCCGCTGACTCGGGCCAGTACACCGAGGCGCCCGCGTCGAGCAGCCGGGTGAAGAGCCGCGCGTCACTCCCCGGGACAGCAACCTCGAGCGCGTCGCCGAAGTCCACCAGGGCCGTGCGCGACGTCCACGCGAGCGGGAGCGAGCGTGCCGCCTCGCCCACGCGGACGCGGAACGAGTCCTCGCGCAGGTTCAGCAGCGGTCGCTGCGTGAGCGCCGTCGCCTGGCGCACGCCGTCGAAGCAGTCCGCGAGCGCGCGCAGGCGGAGATAGAAACTCTCGAGCAGGCGGCCGGCCTTGGCGTGCTGGGCCGCGAAGAGGGCCCCGTCGCACGCGAGCCCCCCGTCGTCGTCCCTCGCCCCGGCGTCGGTCGCGAAGACCGCGGCGGGGATCTTCGCCCGCGCGTGCGCGAGCCCGAGCCATGGCGTGCCCGAGAGCGCATCGAGATATTCCCCGAACCCGAGCGGGGCAAAGCGGCGGACCGCGATCGAGCCGCCCTCGGGGTTGAGCGCGAGAAGCCCCGGGGCCGCGAGTTCCGCGCGGTCGAGCGTCCGGTCGCTCGCGGGCGCCTCCGCGCTCAGCGGGACCACCAGCAGGCGGTCGTCCGATCCCTTGGCGCAGGCATAGCGATGGACGGACGTCGAATATCCCGGCAGACCCGCCTCCGTGAGCGCGCGATCGTCCCGGCAGAGCCGCCAGGGCTCGGCCCCTCCCCGAGGGGTCGAAGTGACGACCGACTTCGATACGGGATCGAGGAAGAGCAGCACGGGAGGGGCTTCCTCATGACCGGTGCGCAAGATCTGCGCGGGGGCCATCCGCTCCGCGGCTCGAGCCATCGCAAGGAATCGCTGATCGAGGGCCAGGTTCGGGAGCGCGCGATCGGGCCCGAGAGCCCGGCGCATCCCCGGGACATCCTGGATCCAGAGTTCCAGCCATTCATGGATGGTCCCCGCCGCGTCTTTGAGACAACCCAGGAGGACTCGGGCGTCCGCGCACGCACGGAGATCGACGAGGTGCCCGCCGCCCGCATCGGCGGCGCCCCGAAAGACGAGGCCGATCGCAAGGCCGCCGCGCGCCTCGGGGTCGAGCGGGGCCGAGTGATACAGGTTGGGGAGTCTCACGCGGATGACCTCGACGTGTGGCGTGCGAATAGGGAAGGCGGGTTATCGGAGACAGACGGGGCGGCGGCCTTCCGGCGCGGGGAAGCAAAGTAGTGTACTGGGGGCGGCGGGCCGGTCAAAGGGAGCGGCGATTCGCTCAGGGTGACGGGTCGGCTCGCCACGCCCCGAGCGAGAACAGGCGGATGAGTTCGCCGCACTCGAGCACGTGCCCGATATGAGGCGAGTGGCGGGCCCCGGGGAGTTCGACGATCGACGCATGGTGCAGTTTGGATGCCAGGGCGCGGCTTCGCTCGACCGGGATGATGTCGTCCTGCTCCCCCTGGATGATGAGCACCGGGCGGTCCACCGTCGCATAGTTCACCGTCAGGCGAGTCAGGGCCTCCGCGTCCGGCCGGCCGTCCCGGAACGGAACGGCGTCTCGGAGGATGGCCTGGGCGGCCTGGCGACGTCGCCACTCCGACAGGATGCGGATCTTCTCCGACGCATCCTCGAGGAACGCGACGTCGTGACGGTCGGCGCTGCGGCGGATCGCCCGGGCCACCCGCTCGTCAAGGATCCCGAAGAAACTCGCGAAGGCGACGAACATCCCATCGACCGTCGCGAGCGAGACGAACTGCGGATCGACCTCGGTGAGATCGAGGTCGAGCGGCGCGATCAGCACCAGCCCGTCGATCTGGTCGAGGACCTGCGAAAACTCGGCCCGAAGGGTGGGGTCGCCGACGATCTGGAGAGCCACGGCGGCGCCCAGCGAATGCCCGACGAGGGTCACCCGGGGCCGCTCGCTCCGCCCGAGCACGAGCGGCCGGGTCGCTTCGAGCACCCGGCGTGCCAGGATCGAAGGGGCATACTCACCAGGGCGCAGGCCGGTGCCGGCGGGACGGTCGCTCTCTCCGCACCCGGGGAGGTCCACAAGCAGGAGGTCGTGGTCCTGCCCGAGGTCACCCGCGAGGTAGCGCCACGTCGTTCGCGACGAGAACGCCCCGTGCAAAAGCACGACGAGCCGATCCGATCGGTGCCGACCGATCTCCTCCACCACGACCCGGACCGCGCGCGACCCGTCGCCCTTCGTGTTCGCGATCACCGTCCGGCTCGGGAGCGATTCCCCCTCCAGCCGAAGCACCCGGTGGAGGCCCGGCTCGCGGCGGACAAGCGAGTCGTGCGTCGGGGCGCACCCGACGGCGACGAGCACGAGCAGCAGAACCAGCGTCGTCCGTGACATCCGCGGGGGAGTCTACGGCGGCAGAGGCGGGGCGTCAGGGCTTCCCGTTCGGGCGATAGTGCCCGTCGTCCCACCGCGCGAGCGCGGTCAGTTCATCCGCCTCGACCAGCACCGCGTGACCGTCCAGGAAGACCCCGTTGGCCCCGAAGAAGTGCCGGCGCGGGGCGATCCGCTGAGAGTACTGCGGCGTGTTGTTCGTGCCCGTGACGTTCGATTCGTGGTGCATGTCGTAGGGCACGGCGAGCCCGAAGTTCGTCTGCCCGGGGGAGTACCAGAAGTTCGAGTGCACACCCTGCGGATCGTCCGCGAAGCACGAGAGATAGAGCGTGTCGAAGGGCTTGGGGTATCGGTGCATGGGCGTCGGCTTCTTCGCGATGGAGTTCACCTTGCCCGGTGCGTTGAACGAGATCCCGTTGTTCACGTAATGGATCTCGTGCCGGTCCTTCAGCCGGGCGGGATCCTTGTAGTACTCGGCATTGGCGTAGAGATCGGCGAGGCCCCCGCCGGGATCCTTGATCTGACCGTTGCTCGTCGCGTAAGGATCAAGATACGGGCGGAGGACATAGGCCCAGGGCGGGTTGAGCTGGCCTTGCCCGGGCGCCTCGGAGAACCCGCTCTCGCGCGGGATGACCTCCTTGTGGGTCTCCGCGTACAACTGCAGCGCCATCCCGATCTGCCGCTGGTTCGAGAGGCACTTCGCCTGGTACGCCGCCTGGCGTGCCCGGCCCAGCGCCGGCAGCAGGATCCCGATGAGCAGCGCGATGATCGCGATAACGACCAGGAGTTCGATGAGGGTGAAGGCGCGAGGGCCACGCAGAGCGGCCATCGCCACGGCTGGGGGGCGCCTCGGGCTCATCAGGTCAGTCTACCGATTTCCACCCCCCGCGCCTACGCCCGGGCCAACCGCAGACGAGCCGGGCCTCCCTCCGCTCGCGCAGGGCCCGGGGCTCGCGCCGCGGCAGGGTCCGAGTTCCGAGCCGGGACCCGGCCCTCCTACGCTTGCGGACCGCACCCCCCGCTCGCCCCACCCCATGACCACCCTCCAGAACGACGTTCTCGCAAGGCCCGGCGCTGCCGGTGCGCTCGTCTCACGGGCCCGCGTCCGTCTGGGGGCGACCTTCGCCGTCCATGCCGTGGTCGATTTCTTCTCCTTTGTCGTCGTTGCCCTGCTGCCCGTGCTCCGCGGCCGGCTGGACCTGACCGATGGGCAGATCGCCCTGGCCATCGCAACCGGATCGATCGCCAGCGGGGTGGTCCAGCCCCTGGTCGCATGGGCAAGCGATCGCCTGCACACACGGATCATCGGCACGATCTCCTTCGCGGTCGCGGTGGTTGCGATCGCCCTCGTTCCCCGGGCCGGGTCGTTCGCTGGGTTGCTCGCCCTCCACGCGATCGGGGCGGCGGGGATCGGAGCGTTCCACCCGGTGGCCGCGGCGGCCGTCGGTCACCTCAGCGGGTCGAAGCGCTCGCTTGGCGTCGCGCTCTTTTATCTCGCGGGGATGATCGGGGGGACGCTCGGGAGTTATCTCAGCCCGGCCTTCGTCGGCACGTTCGGGCTGGGCGCCCTGGGCTACCTCGCCGCGCCGGGGCTCGCGTTCGCGGGGGCGCTTGGGCTGGCGATCCACGCGGTGCCGCACCGGCACGACGGCGCGCGGCGCGAGCATGATGCGCTCCCCGCGGCCCAGCGCCGGGATCGCTGGCGCACGGTCTGGCTGCTCTATGCCGCGAACGTCGTCCGTTTCACGGTGAACATGGCCCTGGTCCACCTCATCGTGCTGTGGTCGGAGCGCGAGGCGCTGCAACGTGCCGGTGCGACGGTCTTCACGCGTGAACTCGAAGCGAGGGCATCGATGCTCAACGGGCCCATGCAGGCCTCGATGCAGGTGGGCATGGGGGCGGCGGGGATCGCCGCCGGGCTCCTCCTCCGCGGGCGGGGCGAGCGCCGGGCAATGATCCTCGCGCCTCTGCTCGGGGCGTCGTCGATGGCGCTGCTGCCGCACCTCGGCGCATGGGCGTGGACGATGGGAATCGCCGCGGGGGTCGGGTTCGGGGGGCTTGTGCCGGTGACGATCTCGATGGCGCAGAGGCTGCTCCCTCACCGGACGAGCCTCGCCTCGGGTCTGATGATGGGCGGGGCGTGGGCCCTGGCGTTTACCGGGCCTCCGCTCGGGCAGGCGCTGGTCAACGCCTGGGGGCTGGATGCGGCGTTCGCCGTCGTCGGGTCGTTCCTCCTGGCGTCGAGCGTGCTGGCGTGGCGCCTGCCGAGGTAGCGCGAACGCCGGGGGTTACAGACCGGTTACAGCCATCGGGCCGTCCCGGCGGTATCGATTGGTCGATGGAAGTTGCAGCACTACGGAGCACACCCATGACCAAGTTCCTTCACGTCCTGGCGGCGGGCATCCTGTTGGCGACAGGCGGGCACGCCCAGGCGCAGCCCGCGGAACTCGAGAACATCGTGATCCCGCAGTCGCGGGTCGTCCCCCCCAGGCACGGGATGCCCGGGCCGGTCGTGCTCTCCGAGGTCTCGATCAGCCTGAACGTGCTCGAACAGGTCGCGACGACGACCATGACCATCACGCTCACAAATCCGGCCCGCTTCCAGCAGGAGGCCTCGCTGCTCGTGCCCGTGCCCGCCGGTGCCGCGGTGCGGCAGTTCCAACTCGAGGGGCTCAGCGACGAGGGGATCGCCCGCGTCCTCCCGCGCGACGAGGCACGACGCATCTACGACCAGATCGTCAATCGCGCCAGGGACCCGGGGCTCGTCGAGTGGGTCGGCTACAACCTCATCCGCACGAGCGTCTTCCCCGTGCCCGCCGGCGGCGTGCAGCGCTGCTCGCTCACCTACGAGCAGGTCCTGCCCAGCGACGCCGGAAGGATCGACTACGTCCTCCCCCGCAGCCAGGACCTCGACGCCAGGGGCGTCCGATGGTCCTACTCCGCCGAGGTCAAAAGCAAGCGGCCACTCTCCACCGTCTATTCCCCCACCCACGAGATCACCACCGAACGCCTCGACCCCAGGCACATCCGCGTCAGCGTGCCCGCGCACGCCGCCAACGCCGCGGGCAGTTTCCGCCTCTCCTACCTCGTCGAGTCCGACGCCGGGGTGACGGCGTCGCTCATGGCCTACCCGGACGCGGAACTGGGGGCCGAATCGGGGTACTTCCTCCTCCTCGCGGGGCTGCCGGCGTCGAGGCCCGAGGGCGTGCGGGTTGTCCCGCGCGAGGTGACCGTCGTGCTCGATCGCTCGGGCTCGATGCGCGGCGAGAAGATGGAGCAGGCCCGCGAGGCCGCGCTCCAGGTCATCGAGGGCCTCAACGACGGAGAGGCGTTCAACATCATCGACTACTCGGACTCGATCCAGTCCTTCGCCGCCGCCCCGGTCATCAAGGACAAGGCGACGATGGAGGCGGTGCGTGAGTACATCAAGGGGATCCGCGCCAACGGTGGCACGAACATCCACGACGCACTCGTCGAGGCGCTCCGCCAGCCCCCGGTCGTGGGGCATCTTCCCGTCGTCCTCTTCCTCACCGACGGACTCCCCACCGTCGGGGAGCGCAACGAACGCTCGATCCGCGAGAACATCCGGCGCATCAACACCCACGGACGCCGAATCTTCACGTTCGGCGTGGGCTACGACGTCAACGCGCCCCTCCTCACCCACATCGCGAAGTCCAGCCGCGCCGTGAGCGAGTTTGTCCTCCCCGACGAGGACGTGGAGGTCAAGGTCGGGCAGACGTTCCGTCGCCTCTCCGGGCCGGTCCTTGCCTCGCCCAGACTCGTCGCGCTCGATGCGCACGGCCGCGAGACGACCCGCGCCATGCGGGAACTCCAGCCCGCCGAACTCCCGGACCTCTTCCAGGGGGATCAGTTGGTCCTCCTAGGGCAGTACACGGGCCGCGAACCGCTCCGCATCCGCCTCACCGGGGACTACTTCGGGCACGAGCGCGCGTTCGAGTTCACCCTCGGGACCGACAAGGCAACCACGCGGCACGCCTTCGTGCCCAGGCTCTGGGCCAGCCGAAAGATCGCCTTCCTCATCGACCAGATCCGCCAGGCCGGCGCCCCCACCGGCGCGCCGGCGACCTCCGCCGCCTCCGTCCCCGACGCCCGCACCAAGGAACTCATCGACGAGATCATCGCCCTGAGCACGCGCTGGGGCATCCTCACGGAATACACCTCCTTCCTCGCCGTCGAGCCCGCCGACTTCGCCGGGCAACCCGGCGGCGGTGGGATGCGGCCCAGGGCCAACTCGGTCAGGCCCGATGATGCCGGCAGGCTGGCGTGGGGCGAACTCGACGCCAAGGCCCGCCAGCTCCGCGTCGGTCGCGAGGGCGTCAGCCAGGAGTACAACCTCAAGGCCCAGTCCGAAGCCGAATGCTTCGTCCTCGGTAACCGTTTCCTCGACGACAAGATGAACACCATCTCGATCACCTCCGTCAGGCAGATCGCCGACTGCACCATGTTCGATCGCGGCGGGACCTGGATCGACGCCCGCCTGCTCGCCAGGGAGAGCGACAAGCCCGACCGCGTCGTCCGCTTCGGCTCGCCGGAGTACTCGGCCATCGTCGAACGCCTGGTCAGCGAGGACCGCCAGGCGGTGCTCGCCCTCTCGGGCCGCATCCTCTTCCTCTTCGAGGGCGAACGCGTCCTCGTCGAGCCCGAGGCCATCCCCTGACCCTCACCCATCGGAGCCCACACCCATGAACGCGAGAGCACGGATGATGGCGGCAGGGATCCTTGCGACGACGGGCCTCCATGCCCTCGCCCAATCCCAGCCGACCCCAACGCCCGAGATCGTCCCCGAGGCCCCGCGGCACCTCGACTCCACGCCCGCCGTCGAGGTCGTCTTCGTCCTCGATACCACCGGGAGCATGTCCGGGCTCATCGAGGGCGCCAAGTCCAAGATCTGGTCGATCGCCAACTCGATCGCGACGGCGAACCCTCGCCCCGTCATCCGCATGGGGCTCGTCGCCTACCGCGATCGCGGTGACGAGTACATCACCCGGCTCACCTCCCTCACCGACGATCTTGACGCCGTCTACGCCGACCTCATGGGCTTCCAGGCCGCGGGCGGGGGCGACGGGCCCGAGAGCGTCAACCAGGCCCTCAACGAGGCCGTCACCGGCTTCGACTGGTCCAGGGAGGCCACGACGCTCCGGCTCATCTACCTCGTGGGCGATGCTCCGCCCCACATGGACTATGAGAACGACGTGACATACTCGGTGTCGTGCGAGGCGGCGGCGAGCGCCGGCATCATCATCAACACCATCCAGTGCGGCAGTTTGGCCGAAGCCACCGCGCCCTGGCAGGCGATCGCCCGCCTCGCCGAGGGTGAATACTTCGCGATCGACCAGTCCGGCGGCGTCGCCGTGGTCGGCACGCCCTTCGACGCCGAACTCGCCACCCTCTCACGAGAACTCGACGAGACCCTCGTCTTCTACGGCGGGGAGCAGGTCTTGGCCGCCCAGAGCGCCAAGATGGCCCTCGCAGAGCACTTCGTCGTTTCGGCCGGGGATGGGGCGCTCGCGGACCGCGCGGCGTATCGCTGCCGGGACATCGACGGCGCGACGTTCCTGGGCGTGCAGGAACTCGTCGCCGACTGCGGGAGCGGGAAGGTCACGCTCGAGAAACTCGAGAAGAACGAACTCCCCGAGGCCCTGCGGTCGCTCTCGATCGACGAACTCAAGGCCTACCTCGACGCGAAGGGCAAGCAGCGCGATGGCGTGCGCGCTCGGATGCTCGAACTGAGCGCGGAGCGCGACGCCCTGCTCGCCGAGCACTCACGCCGCCACGCCGGCTCCTTCGATCGCAGCGTCCTCGAAGCGCTCCGGAAGCAGGCCCTGCGCGCGGGGATCCGGTACGATCTTCCCGACGTCGCGCCGACGCCCGACGAGCCCGGGACCGCCGCCATCAAGGAGAACGCACGATGAACACGCACAGAGCGGCGGGCTCGATCCTTCTCGCCCTCGCGGCCGCTGCGATCGCGCAGGACAGGGCCATGGTCCGCGAGTCCACGGCCATCACGATCTACTCCTCGGGCCTGCCCGGGGGCGTCCCGCCGGAGTTGTACCGCCCCCTCCCCGCCAACCCCTATTCCTATACGCCGTTCACAACCATCCCCGGCTTCGCGGTGGTCCGCCACGATCGCCCGATGACGCTGGGCACCGGACGATCGCACGTCCGGTTCACCGATGTCGCCGCCCTGCTCGACCCCACGACCGTGCGGTTCGAGTCGCTCGACGACCCCGCGGGGACCAAGGTCCTCGAACAGGACTACCGCTTCGACCTTGTCAGCCCGCAGAAACTCCTCGAAGCCTACATCGGCAAGACCGTCACCATCGAGCGCTACGCCAGCAACAAGCACGAGGAGATCACCGGCACCCTCCTCTCCGCCTCCGGCGGCACCGCGATCCTCCAGGAAGCCGGCGGAACGCTCCGCACCCTCACCGGGTTCAGCGGCGTTCGCTATCCCGCGCTCCCCGAAGGGCTCCTCACCCGACCCACGCTCATGTGGGAGGTCCAGTCCGGCAAGCCCGGGCTCCACCGCACACGGGTCTCGTACCAGACCGACGGGATCACCTGGTGGGCGGACTACAACGTCGTCTTCCGCGAGGGTTCCTCCGCGAACGCGGGCGAGGTCGACGTCGGCGCCTGGGTCAGCATCGTCAATCGCTCGGGGGCGTCCTACGACGACGCCGCGCTCAAGCTCGTCGCCGGCGACGTGCAGCGACTGGAGCGTGGCGATCCGCGGTTCGACGCACTGGGCTCCAACCGCTCCCGCTCGGCCCCGATGGGCGGGGAGATGGGGTTCGCGCAGAAGGCGTTCTTCGAATACCACCTCTATACGCTCTCGACCCCCGTGGACCTCCCCGACAACTCCACCAAGCAGTTGGAACTCTTCCCCGCCGCGAGGAACATCCCCGCGGAAAAGATCATGGTCTACGACGGTCTCGCGGACACGCTGGCGCACGCGCCGGGCTCTCCCCTGATGGACTCGGGGATCGGGATGGGCTCGAACACCAAGGTCGACGTCTTCCTGCGATTCAGAAACTCCAAGGCCCACGGGCTGGGGATCCCCCTGCCCACGGGACGCGTCCGAGTGAGCAAGGCCGACGAGGCCGACGGTTCGCTCGAGTTCATCGGCGAGGACGCCACCGACCACACCCCACGCGAGGAATGGGTCAGGATCGCGCTCGGGCAGGCCTTCGACGTCGTCGGGGAGCGCACGCGAGAGACGTTCGAGGTCGACAACCGCGCACGCTGGATGCAGGAGAAGATCACCGTCAAGGTCCGCAACCAGAAAGACCAGCCCGTGGACGTCGTCGTGAAGGAACGCCTCTTCCGCTGGGTCAACTGGTCCATCACCGAGGCTTCCGATCCCCACGAACGCGTCGATGCCGGCACGATCCACTTCCCCGTCAGGATCGAGCCGGGCGAGGAGAAGATCGTGACCTATGTTGTCCGATACACCTGGTGAACCATGTCCCGAGGGTGCATCCTGGTCGCCGAAGATGACGCGTCGATCCGCCGCGGCGTGGTCGATGCGCTCACCTTCGCCGGATACTCCGTGATCGAAGCGCCCGACGGCGAACGCGGCCTCGCCATCGCCGCCTCCGCCGAACTCGATCTCGTCCTCCTCGACATCCTCATGCCGAAGATGGACGGGCTGACCCTCCTGGGCGAACTCCGTCGCGCCAGGCCCTCCCTCCCCGCGATCTTCCTCACCGCCAGGGGCGAGGAGAGCGACCGCGTCCGCGGGCTACGCCTCGGAGCCGATGACTACGTCGTCAAGCCGTTCAGCGTCTCCGAACTCCTCGCCCGCGTCGAGGCCGTCCTGCGCCGTTCCGCCGAGCGGCCCCGCGGCGTCCGCGAACTCCGCATCGCCGGTCGCAGGGTCGATTTCCAGCGCCGCGAGGCCCACCTGCCCGACGGCGCCACCGTCCCCCTCACCGAACGCGAGTCCGGCCTGCTCATGTACCTCGCGGGCAACCCCGGGCGCGCAATCTCACGCGACGAACTCCTCTCCCGCGTCTGGGGGCTCGATCCTCGGGGCGTCCAGACCCGTACGGTGGATATGGCCGTCGCCCGCGTCCGTGAACTCCTCAAGGACGACCCCGCCGATCCGCGCATCATCGTCACCGTCCGCGCCAAGGGGTACATGCTCGGGCCGGAGGGCGCGTGATGCGCGCCCGCCGTCGCCTCCCCTGGATCATCTTCGCGCTCTGCGCCATGCTCGTCGTCGACGGGCTCGGATGGGTGACGTGGCAGGGGCTCCGCCTCGAACGACGCGAGCGCGAGGCCGAACTCCTCCGCCTCGCGCTCTGGCGCATGGACTCCGAACTCTCCCCACTGCTGGCGAGAGAGGCTTCGCGGCCGTACTTCCACTACCGCAGTTTCTACCCGGCCGAGCGCGCCTACACCCGAATGTGGGAGGAGATCCTGCCCAACGAGGTCCTCGTCCCCTCCCCCCTGCTCGAAAGCCCCGGCCCGATGGTCCGCCTCCACTTCGAAATCGACCCCTCCGGTCGCGTCTGCTCTCCCCAGGCGCCGGAGGGGAACATGCGCGACCAGGCGGAGGCGACCTACGTCACTTCCTACGAGATCCTCCGCGCCGAGGAGGACCTCCGCGAACTCGCCTCCATCCTCGGGCTCTCCGGGTTCGATCGGAAAGAGTCGTCGATGGCGAAGGAATCACGCCTCGACGACGAACTCCTGAAACTCAACGAGACCGAGTGGGTCGCGCCGGAAGCAAACGAGCGAACCCTCAAGAACGACTACGGCGCAAGGCAGCAGGTCGCCGAGACCGCCCGAGGGAGGTCTCGCCAGCAGCAGACCGCTCCCGGCCAACTCGGCGAGGCGGGCGTCACGCTCGAAGCCATGGGGCTCGCCGACGCCGATCGCATCGACTTCCTGCGGCAGGACGCTCGCAACCAGGAACGCCTCGGCACGCGGGTCGATATCGACCAGGGTGCGCTCCGCCCCGTCTGGCTCGACCGCGCGGGCCCGACGGGCGACGTCGCCGCCACCGAACTGCTCGTCACCCGCGAGGTTCGCATCGGCGGCGTGCGCACACTCCAGGGCTTCTGGGTGGACTGGCCCGCCCTCGAGGCCGCGCTCCTCGCTTCCATCAAGGATCTCTTCCCCTCGGCACGCCTCTCACCCGTGCGCGAGGCCCTCCGCGCCGACGCCGGCTCTCGAGTGCTCGCGACGATCCCCCTCGTCGTCGAGACCGGGCCCCCCATCCGGGGCGCCGGGTCGTTCTTCTCCTCCACTCGCCTGCCCCTTTTCGTCACCTGGGTCGCCGTGGTCGGGGCCATCGCGGCGATCGGCGTGGTCCTCCGCACGTCCATGGAACTCTCCGAACGACGCGGCCGGTTTGTCTCGGCCGTCACGCACGAACTCCGCACGCCCCTGACGACGTTCTGTCTCTACAGCCAGATGCTCGACGACGGGATCGTCTCCGAAGAGTCCAAACGAAGGGATTACCTCAAGACCCTCAGGAACGAGGCCGACCGCCTCGCCAGGATCGTCGAGAACGTCCTCGAGTTTGCGAGGCTCGGTGAACGCCGACGTTCCACCCTCGCCGAGCCCATCGACCTCGCCGAGGTCCTTGGTCGGCTCACGCCCATCCTCGAACAACGCGCCGCCCAGTGCGGCATGACCCTCAGGACCCGCATCGACCTGCCCGACGACGCGCGGCGACTACGACTCGAACCCGAGCCCATCGAGCGCATCGTCACCAACCTTGTGGAAAACGCCTGCAAATACGCCGGTGAGGGCGAAAAGCGGGAAATCGAACTCACCGTGGAAAAAACAGGCTCCCGTGTCGAAGTCGCCGTCAGGGATTTCGGCCCGGGCGTCCCACCCGGCGAGGAAGGCAAGGTCTTCCTCCCGTTCCACCGCGCCCGACGGGATCAGAACGGATCGAAGTCAGGACTAGGTCTGGGCTTAGCCCTCGCGAGAGGGCTCGCTCGTGAGTTGGGTGGGGACCTGGTGATCGGGGCCTGTCAGGGCTCAGGGGCAAGGTTCGTGCTCTCCCTCCCGATCCCCGCCTAAGCCTTGTTTTTGAGATTATGCGATGCTCCAGGTCCGGTTATAGGTCCAAAGCCACGGCAGGAAAGGGCTTGCGCAACGACCGAGAATCTGCATCATCGCGGTTGTTTTTTGTTGACAGCGGGTTGCAATCCAGTAGATTATTGAACTGTCCGGGAGTCATGCCTCGGGCACGCGACGGGTCGTATCACCTGTCGCGCGGAGAGAAGGATTCGTTCTGCCACGGAGAGAGACAGACATGCGTACCGCCACTCTTGCTGGGGCGACCATCGGCGCGGTCCTTGTGATCGCGGGCACGGCCGATGCGTTCGTCTTCTGGACCAATCCCAACGGCTCGGGCACGTTCTTCAACTACGCCAACGGCGGTTCGGCCAACGGAACCTTCGGGGATCCGTTCCTCGTCGGCGGCAACACCTTCTTCTTCTTCCCCAACCACTACCGCGCCGAGGCGAAGGACGGCGGTTCCCAGGTCACGTCCGACACCCTCGAAGTCGACCTCATCGCCCACCCAGGGTTCAAGTTCTCCATGATCCAGATCTCCGAGGTCGGGTCCTATTCGATCCTCGGCGGCGGGTCGGTCGAGGCCAAGGGCGCGCTGAAGATCTCCGACAACAACGCCTTCTTCTCCACTCAGAACGCGGGCATGACCACCAACCCCGCCATGCCCATCAACGGGGCCGGCTCCGGGAGCTGGAACGGGCTCGCCTCCATCGACCTCGAAGCCACCGGGCAGAAGTGGACCAACATCCACCTCGTCTTCCAGAACGATCTCATCGCGATCACGTTCAACAGCGGCGAGACCGCGTACATCGACAAACTGGCGATCGGTTCGGGCGTCGCCCTCACGATCATCCCCGCCCCCGGCGCGCTCGCGCTCCTGGGGGTCGCCGGGGTCCTCGCGGCGCGTCGCCGTCGGTAACCAAGGCGTTTTTCGGAGTGAACTCACCCCGCCCGCTGGCGGGCTGGACCATCGGACGAGAGAACAGGGCTCTTCGGAAGGAGAGATTGCAGATGCGTACCTCGATGATGCTTGCTGGCGTTCTTGCGATCGCGGGATCCGCCCATGCGTTCGTCTTCTGGAACAACCCCAACGGCACCGCCAACGGCTTCGACTGGAAGGACGGCGGGTCCGACAACGGGCTCTTCGGTGACCCCGTCATCATCGGCAACACCTTCACCTTCTTCCCCAGTGGCTTCATCGCCTCCGGGCTCAACGGGACGGCCGGCTTCATCAGCGACCGCCTCGAAGTCGAACTCATCGCCCATAAGAACTTCAACTTCACCGGCATCAAGATCACCGAGGTCGGGGACTACGGCATCCTCGGCACCGGCGGCGTGCAGGCTTCCGCCTTCATGGTCGTCACCGATCTCGCCATGGTCCGCCCCTGGGAGACGGACGTCATGGCCACCACCCCCACCATGCCGATCACGGTCGGCGCGGGGCAGTGGTCCGGCACGATGTCGGTCGACCTTGCCAATGTCCCAGGTCCCGACTGGTTCCACATCAAACTCGTCCTGAACAACAACCTCCAGGCCGTCGCCGGCGCCAACTCCTCCTCCTTCATCCAGAAGAAGGCCGCCGGGATCACCATCACGGTCCTCCCGACCCCCGGCTCCCTCGCCCTCCTCGGGCTCGCGGGCGCCGTGCTCGGGCGTCGCCGCCGCTGACCCGCCTTCACACGTCGCGAACGACTCGGCGACCGGCTCCGGCCGGTCGCTGGTCTTTTTGGGCACGTTCGGTCCGCTTGGCCTCCACGCCTACCATGACCCGCTGGGTCGGGGCGATAGGCCCGGATCCCGCCCGACGGCCCCCCGCGAGCGTCCGACGCTGGCGGGCGGGCGGTTGATCTTCCGAAAGGCCCTGATGCACGCCAGAACGGGCGAAGCCCACACGCTGAGAGTCTTGATCCTCGGGGCCGGCCCGACCGGCCTGGGAGCGGGCTATCGACTCCGCGAACTCGGGCACGATGCCTTCACCATCTGCGAGCGGGGCGCACGCGTCGGCGGGCTCGCCTCCAGCGAGGTCGACGCTCGCGGCTTCACGTGGGACATCGGCGGACACGTCATGTTCAGCCACTACGACTACTACGACCGCGTCTTCGAACGCCTCATGGGCGACGAGTTCACCCTCAACAGCCGCGAGAGTTGGGTCCGCCTCGCAGGTCGCTGGGTCCCCTACCCCTTCCAGAACAACATCCGATACCTCCCGCCGGAGATCGGCCTCGAGTGCCTCCTCGGGCTCATCCGCGCCCAGGCCGGGAAGGACGTCAAGGCCGCGCTCGAGTCGGCGACGAACTTCGGAGAACTCATCGATCAGGTCTTCGGAGACGGGATCGCGACGCACTTCATGCGCCCGTACAACTTCAAGGTCTGGGCGCATCCCGTCGAGGCGCTCAGCAAATCATGGATCGGCGAGCGCGTCGCGGTCGTGGACTACGAACGCGCCATCCGCAACATGGTCCTCGGGGCCGACGACTTCGGCTGGGGGCCCAACAATCGCTTCAAGTTCCCGCTCCACGGGGGCACCGGCGGGTTCTACGACCGGTTCGAGCCCATCCTCCGCGGCCACCTGCGGTTCGGGCGCGACTGCGTCCGCATCGACGCCGGGACGAGAGTCGCCCACTTCGCCGACGGTTCCAGCGAGCGATACGACGCCCTCCTCTCGACGATGCCGCTCGACATCCTCTGCGGGCGCGTCGTCGTCGGCGTGCCCGATCGCGTCCGCCGTGCGGCCCTGCGCCTCCGCCACTCCTCGGGGCACATGGTCGGGGTGGGGATCCGCCGCCCCTGCCCCAGCACGCGCAGTTGGATGTACTTCCCCGGTGACGAGTGCCCCTTCTATCGCGTCACCTACCTCAGCAACTACTCCCCGCACATGACCCCCGACCCGCGCTCGCACTACTCGCTCCTCTGCGAGACGAGTTCAAGCGACCTCAAGCCCGTCGACACTCGCTCGATCGTCGAGGAGACCATCCGCGGCCTCGAAGCGGTCGAACTGCTCCAGCCGGGCGAGCGTGACGACATCGTCAGCGTCTGGCACCGGGACGTCGAGTACAGTTACCCCACCCCGACCGTGGACCGCGATGACATCCTCTCCGAGGTGATCCCGTGGCTCGAAGGCGTCGGGATCCTCTCACGCGGACGCTTCGGCATGTGGAAGTACGAGGTCGCCAACACCGACCACTCCCTCATGCAGGGCGTCGAGGCGGTCGACAGGCTGCTCTCGGGCACCGAAGAGACCACCATCGGGATGCGGTACAAGGTCACCGAAGACGGCCGCAAGACGGGCGAGCACGTCAGGCCGGCGCGCGCCGGCTCGGGCGAGAAACGCCTCGTCGAACCCAAGGTCAACGTTGCGCAGGAAGAGTTGGCGATCCGTCTGGGTCGCGAAGAGGATTGATCGGGTTCCGATCGGTCGCCTTCGGGGAGCCGATAACCGACGTCCGTTCAGCATGCGGAACTGGCGAATCCTTGCCGGGAAGGGGGATTTTGCCGGAAGTTAAGCCGGTTCTTGTGGCCAAATCTCGAACCATGAGGCACATTCTTGTGGGTTGCTCGTCGGGGCTCATGCGCATCGGGTTGGAGGCGGAACGTCACCTCCTTAAAGCGGGATACCCCACGGATGGCGGATGAACGCAACCAGGAGATGGGCGGGGCGTGAGCGCGCTGACGAGACATTCCGAGCCTCCTTTCGAATGGACCGAGTGGCAGCCGGAAGTCCTCCAGTTGCTCGAGTCCAGCCACCTCGTCGCGTGGTCCGATCACGCTCGCAGACGGCTTCGGTTCGCCGTCATGCTCGCCCAGTTCCTCCAGGGGCAGCGTGACGCCGAGGTCTGCACGCTCTACGGCCGAACCATCACCGACCTCGATTCCTTCTGCCACCAACTCGAGCGTTCCCTCCCCGGGCCGACGCTCGAACGCCGCATCGACGGCCCCAGGGGCGTCACATCCCTCCTCCGGTCGCGGGAGTCGTTCCGCGGGCGACCCGCGAGCAAGTTCCGCTTCTACATCTGGCACGATGCCGATGTCCTCCTCGCCTCCGACCAGCGGCTCTTCGGGCTGATCCTGGACGCCATGGCAGGCGTCGGTGCCGAGGCGGAGTTCGTCAGCGACGACCTCCTCCTCATCCACCGGGCCGTCGTCGTCGGCGGGCCGGGCCTCGATGCCTACGCCGAGGATCCCGCCGGGCAGTGCCAGTCCTGGGTCTGCGACGGGCAGGGCGAGCCGTTCTGGCGCCTGGTCTCGGGCGTCGCGGCGCCGGTGTTCATGCGCTACCACATCGACACGCTCCTGGGCTGATCCTCGCCGCCAAGGCACGCACCCTTGACAAGTGCCTCCCGATCGGCTTTGCTCGGTCGTGCGGATCATCGCCGGCGAGTTCCGATCGCGCAGGCTCCTCTCCCCAAAGGACGATTCGGCGGTCAGGCCGATCCCCGATCGGGTGAGGGAATCACTCTTCTCTCTCCTCAGGGGGCACGTCGAGGGATCGATCTTCGTGGATGCCTTCGCCGGCTCGGGGTCCATCGGGCTCGAAGCGCTCAGCCGCGGCGCCGCACGCTGCATCTTCATCGAGCGGGATCGGTACGCGCTCGAGTTGCTGCGAGAGAACATCAAGTTGCTCGGCGTCGAGGCGAGGGCGGAGGTCGTCCCCGGCGATGCGCTCGGGCCCGGCGCGGCCGCACGCTGCCCGCGCGGGCTCAACCTCGCCTTCCTCGATCCCCCCTACCCCCTGGTCCGGGAGCCCACGGGCTGGGTTCGCGTCAAGGACCAGGTCGGTTGCCTCGCCGACCGCATCGCCCCCGACGGGTTCGTCATGGTGCGCACCCCCTGGCCCCTGCTCCACGAAGAGCCGCCCGAGGACGACGCTGCACGCCGGCCCGACCCGCCTCGGGCGCGCCGGAAGGACGCTCGCTCCAAGCGCCCTCGGACCGAAGTCATCTTCTCGATCGACGGCCGGCCCGAGGCCGATGACGACCAGGAGATCGACCTCGACGGCGCCGACGGCGCCCAGGCAGCCCAGCGGGGGAAGAAGTTTGCTCCTGACCTGGCCGTCCCGTCAACCATCGGGCCCGAGACGCACGAGTACGGCTCGACCGCGGTGCACTTCTACATGAGAGCAGTCTGAGGAGGATCGATGCGACGCTTCTTGCTGATGGTGGTCATGGTCTGGGTGATGGCGGCGGCCGTTCGGGCGCAGGACCTCCCGCAGGACCCCCGATGGGTCGATGGCGAACTCTCCAACGGGATGCGATACCTCGTCCTTCACCACGCAAACCCCCCCGGTCGTGTCGCGATGTGGCTGCACATCCGCACAGGGTCCCTCAACGAGTCCGACCGCCAGCGGGGGCTCGCCCACTTCCTCGAACACATGGCGTTCAACGGCACGGAGCACTTTCCCCCGGGCGAGGTCGTGAAGTTCTTCGAGCGGATGGGGATGAAGTTCGGGGCGGATCTCAACGCCCACACAGGGTTCGACCAGACGGTCTACAAGTTGCGGCTTCCCGACGCGCAGCCCGCGACGCTCGCCGAGGGACTCGGGTTCTTCGCGGACGTCGCCTTCCGCATGACCCTGCTCGAGGATGAGATCGAGGCCGAACGCGGGATCATCATGGAAGAGAAACGCTCGAGCAAGGGCGCCCAGCAGCGTGTGCTGGATTTCATCTTCCAGAACATCGCGCCCGGGTCGAGGTTCGGCCAGCGCCTGCCCATCGGCACGGACGACGTGATCCTCGGGGCCACCCGACAGGACTTCGTCGAGTACTACGACGCGTGGTACGCCCCCTCGCGCATGACGCTGATCGTCGCCGCCGACATGGACCCGGCGCTCGCCGTCGAGAAGATCCGCGAGGTCATGGACGTCGCCTCGGGCCGCACGCCGCGAGACGACCAGGACCCGCTCGTCGAACCCTCCCGGGAGAGGCGCGCGCTCGTCACCAGCGACCGCGAACTGACCCGCGCCGAGGTGACGATCGTTCGCATCGACGAGCCGACCCCGCCGATGACCACCGAACAGGCCTTCCGCGCCGCCCTCGTCGAAGACCTCGCCAGCGGAGCCTTCAACCGACGCATGAGCGCCCGCGTCCAGCGCGGCGAGGCGTCGTTCCAGTACGCGTCGGCCTCGGTGGACAACGTCTTCGGGATCGCACGCATGCTCTGGGGACAGGCCTCCGGCGAGCCCGACCGCTGGTCCGCGATGCTCGCCGAGATGGCGCACGAGATCCAGCGGGCCCGCGCCCATGGGTTCTCCGAGCGGGAGATCGACGATGTCCGCCGCGAGTTCCTCGCCGATGCCGAACGCGCCGTCGAGGTCGAACGCACCCTCGATGCCTGGACCATCCTGACCGCGACCAGCAGCCGCATCAGCGAACGACAAGCCCTCATGTCCGCCGCCCAGCGCCTCGAACTCACCCGAAGGCTCCTCGGCACCATCACTCGCGACGAAGCCTCCGCGGCGTTCAGCGACTTGGCCGACCTCACCCGCGCCACCTTCATCGTCACGATGCCCTCGGGGGACGACGTCCCGAAGCCCGACGCCGTCCTCGCCCTCGCGACCGAGTCGCTCGCCGTCACGCCGGGTCCACTCGAAGAGTCCGATCGCCCCGAGGGCTTCCTCGCCGCTCTTCCCGACCCCGGCTCGATCGTCGAGCAGGCCCGCGACGAATCCGGCGGGGTCACCTCCGCGTGGCTCTCCAACGGCGTGCGCGTCCACTATCGCTTCATGGACTACGAGGAGGAAAAGGTCAACATCGTCGTCACGCTCGCGGGCGGGGAGATCCTCGAACACGCGGCCAATCGCGGGGTCACCCAGGCCGCGGGGCTCGCGTGGCAGAGGCCCGCCACCCAGGACCTCACCTCCACCAACGTCCGTGATCTCATGACCGGCTACAAGGTTGGCGTCGGCGGGCGGGTCGGACAGGACGCCATGTCCCTCTCCGTCTCGGGCCACCCGCAGGAACTCGAACACGGGTTGCAACTCGCCCACGCGCTGCTCACCCGCCCCCGTGTAGAGGAAGCCGGCTTCGTCCAGTGGAAGGAACGCGTCCGCCAGGGCATCGCCGCTCGCGACAAGGACCCGCGATACGCGCTGGGCCCGGCCCTCTACGACGCCATCCTCCCGCCCGACGAACCCCGCCTCCGCGACCTCACCTCGACGCAACTCGACGCCATCACCCTCGACGAGGCCCAGGCCTGGCTCGATCGAACCCTCGCCACCGCCCCGATCGAGGTCGCGGTCGTCGGAGACATCGACGAGGCCCGCGCGATGGACCTCGTCATGCGATACCTCGGCTCGCTCCCGCCGCGTGATCGCATCTCCTCGGGCACCCTCGACGACCGGCGCAACATCCCGATCCCCGATGCTTCCCGAGACCTCATCCGAGAGATCGAGACCGAGACGCCCATGGCCTTCGTCGTCTCAGGTTTCCTCGGGGTCGAGGCGGCGGCCTACCAGGAGGAGCGAGCCCTCTCCGTCGCGGCCCAGGCGCTCACCACCCGCCTCGTCAAGGCCCTCCGTGAGGATGAGCAACTCGTCTACTCGATCAGCGCCGGCGTCAGCCCAGGTTGGGTCTATCCCTCGCTCGGAACGCTCTCGTCGTTCGCCCCGACCGACCCCGGAAAGTCCGAGGTTCTCGCCACACGCCTCCGCGAACTCTACGCCGAGTTCGCCGAGGCCGGGCCGACCCCCGAGGAGACCGAGGTCGCCAAGAAGCAGACGGCCAAGCAGTTCGAGGAACAGGTCCTCAAGCCCGCCTACTGGACCGGGCTCCTTGCAACCCTCGATTACCGCGGGCGCTCCGTCGACGACATCATGGAAACTCAGGAGACCATCGCCGCTCTCACGCCCGAAGACGTCCGCAAGGCGTTCGCAAAGCACTTCGCCGATCGCTCGGTCTTCCAGGTCATCGTCAGGCCACTGCCCACCGTCGTCCCGAAGCCCTGACGAGGTCCGGCCCGCCGCCCGACGATGGTCCAGGCCGCGGCCTCGCTAACTCAGCGCCGCCGCGCCCGAGATGATCTCCGTCAGTTCCGTCGTGATCTGCGCCTGCCGGGCACGATTGAACTTCCGTGTCAGGCGCTTACCCATCTTCCCCGCGTTGTCCGTAGCGGCCTTCATCGCGATCATCCGCGCGACGTGCTCGGAGACGATCGCGTCGTTGAAGCATTGGAACAGCGTCGCCTTGACCGTCGCGGGCAGAAGGCTCCCCAGCAGTTCGTCGGCGTCGGGCGAAAACTCATACTGCGCCGATGGACCCTTCGACTCGCCGGGCTTCGCCGGTGGCTTCAGGGGAAGCAGCTGGAGGATCTCCGGGGCCTGCCGCCCGGCGGAGATGTACTTGACGTACGCGATCCGCACGCCCGTCACCTCACCCGTCGTGAACCAGGCCATGTATTCCTGCGCAAGCGCCTCGATGTCCGCGAAGGTCGGCTTGTCCCCGAAGTGGGCATGCACTCGCGAGGGCGTGATCCGGTTGAACTTCAGGAACCCCGCCCCCTTCCGACCCACCAGTTCGATCCGGCCCTCGCGGGCGGCCTGATCGGCCCGGAGGTTCGCCATGAACGCACGCAGAATCGACGCGTTGTACGGGCCGCACAGCCCGCGGTCCGACGTGATCAGCAGCGTCAGCGGCTTCGCCTCGGGCTTGAACCCCCCGGTCGGCCCGTCGATCAGCGGGTGCGAGACGTTCCCCGCCGTCGCCGCCAGTTCCGTGACCAGTTCGAAGATGCCCAGGGTGTAGGGACGGGTCGCGACGGCCCGCTGCTGGGCGCGGGCAAACTTGCTGGTCGCGATCATCTGCATCGTCTTGGTGATGCGACGGATGTTGCCCACCGCCTTGATGCGCTTCTTGATCTCTCGGGTCTTGGCCATAAGGGCCCAAGTCTAGGAGGGGTCTCTCGGGTCGGGCTCGTCCACTTTCGGGCCCGGCGGGGGAAGGGGGATCGTCAGCCCGTCGTGGGCTAGGGCCATCCCCGACGGGAGCCCGGCATTGGTCGCCTCGTGGGCAAGGTCATGGCTCATGTGCACGAACCACGTCCGTTCCGCTCCGATCCGCCCCGCCAGCGTGACCGCCTCGTCCAGCGTCAGGTGCGTCGGGTGCTTCCGGTGCCGCAGGCAGTCCAGCACCAGCGTCCGAACACCCCGGAACAGCGGCCAGGCCTCCGGCGGGATCCCCGAGACATCCGTGCAATACGCCAGCGGCAGGATCGCCGACGACCCCGGAAGATCGCTCTCGATCCGGAACCCCAGCACCGGCAACCGCCCATGCAGGAGCGGGATCGGCGTCAGACGCGCGCCGTGGATCGACACGGGCCGCGACGCCTCGAGGCGGTGGGGGATCAGGGTCGCGACAAACGTGTCGTTCACGTTCCGGTCCCGGTCGAAGATGTGCTGGTACACCCGCCTCAGGTGCGCCAGCGTGTGCTCGCTCGCGTGGATGTCGATCGGCGCGCCCATCACCGCGTTGAACCGCCTCAACTCGTCCACCCCGAACGTGTGGTCCACGTGGTTGTGCGTGAAGAGCACGGCGTCGCACCGGCGAAGGTTCGCCGAGAGCGCCTGCTGGCGAAGGTCGGGTCCGGCGTCCAGGAGGATGACACGTTCCACGCCCGTGGCGTCACGAAACCGAAGGGCGGCGGCCGTCCGCAGCCGGCGGTCGCGCGGGTCGGGGGAGACGCAGACCTCGCAGTCGCACCCGATCGCCGGGATCCCCGCCGACGTGCCAGTGCCAAGAAACGTGAATCGCACGACGGAGGGTAGGGAGAGGTTCACGCGATCGGCGCGACCCGGCCGCGCCCACGCAACAAACAACCCCGCCCGGATCGTCTCCGGGCGGGGCGTTGGGTCAGGTCACGGGAACTCCAGCGTGCGGCTTACGGGCAGCCGTTCGCATAGAACCCCTGGAAGCACAGGAAGTCGAACACGTCCCAGTCCCCGTCCTTCTCGCAATCGGCGTAGGGATCCTGGTTCGCATACGCCCCCTGGAAGCACAGGAAGTCAAAGACATCGAGGTCCCCGTCGCCCTCGCAGTCGGCATAGCAGGCTGTGGTCTTCTCGCCCTTGACGACAAAGAAGAGTTCGGCCTGGAGGGTGAGCCCAAGGTTGTCGTGCCAGGCCGGCGCCCAACTGAACGTCGAGTGCGTATACACCAGCCCGGTGCCCAGGCGGCACTGGTTGGACGGGTCGGCCGCGACCGGGGTCCACGGCCCGGAGAACGACGCGGACCCGGTGGCCCCGTAGTCGATCCAGTACTCCTTCCCGGCCTCGAGATGAAGCGGGGGATTGATCTTGACGACGATGCGCTGCTCCCTGCGGTTGATGTCGGTCAGCGTTGTCTGGGTGGTGCGGTAGCGATTCCCGAGGACGACGCTGCTCATCACGTTCGTCGTCTGATCACCCCAGACATGGGTTCCCAGATCAGGGTTCGCGCCGCCCTCCATGATCCGGACCGTGCAGGCCGAGATCGTGGCCGCCGTGGCCCCGGTCTGATAGCCCCAGAAGCAGAGTTCGTCGACATCCCACCCCGCGGTGTCCGAGGCGGGAACCATGAACTTGTCGGCGCAACGGAACGTGCCCTGCAGCCACGAGTACCCGAAGATGTTCCCGGGGGCGAAGCAGATGGCCGAAGCATCCGCGCCGCCGAAGCCCATCCCGGGATGGGTGACAATGGGACGGTCCACAAGGATCTGTCCCATGGCGGGCGCCGCCGCCAGCAAACCGAGTCCGAACCAGACGGTTTTCATCGCTGTTTCCCCTTTGAAGGAAGGACTCCGACGACCCACACGTTCACGAGGCCCCGCACGCCGGCGACCTCATCTCATAACCATGTTGCCAGATCGTGGGACTCGATTCAAGCCCATCCTCAGGCCGAGCCGCACCCGCCGCCCACAAACGGGCGGCCAAGGAGGTCGAACGGCCAAAAAACAACCCCGCCCGGAGACGATCCGGGCGGGGCGTTGGGTCAGGTCAGATCTCGAACCGGCTGGCGTGCTTCAGCAACCGCTGGAGTACTTGCCCTGGAAGCACAGGAAGTCGAACACGTCCCAGTCGCCGTCGCCTTCGCAGTCGGCGTAGGGATCCTGGTTCGCGTACGCGCCGAGGAAGCACAGGTAGTCGAACACGTCCAGGTCCCCGTCGCCCTCGCAGTCGGGGTAGCAGGCGGAAGTCTTCTCGCCCTTGACGACGAAGGTTGAGGCGCACTGCGGCGTGGCAAAGGGGACAAGGTTGTCGCTGTGGATCGGGAGCCACCCGGCATTCCACTGCATCGCGTTGCCGGGGAGGCAGGCGATGGTCGGATCTGTGGACGGGGGGTGCCACGGGCCGGACGCGACGGTCCCGGTCATGTTGAACGACAGCCAGTAGTCCTTGCCCGCGTCGAGGTGGAGCGCGGGGCTGATCGTGATCTTCACAAGCTGAAGGCGGCGGAGGGTGTCGCCAGGGATCCCGTTGGTGCGATAGATGTTGGTCATCGCCACGCTGGACATCACGTTGGTCGAGTCATCGCCCCAGACGGACGTCCCCAGGGACGGATCCGCACCGCCCTCGATGATGTTGAGCGTCGCACCGGTGATGGAGGCCGCCGTCGCCCCGGTCTGGTAGGTGTAGATGCAGACCTCGTTGACATCCCAACCCGCGGTGTCGCTGGCGGGAACGGTGAACTTGTCCGCCACGCGGAACGGGATCGTGCCCAGGATGCTGTGCCCGAAGATATTCCCGCCGAGACAGATCCGCGAAGCGTCCGCGCCGCCGGGCCCAAGGCCGGCATCGGTGATGATCGGGCGCTCATGCAGAACCTGGGCCATCAGTGGCGCCGCGGCCAGCAGGCCCATTGCGAAACAGAACTTCTTCATTGTCATTGCTCCCTTGAATAAAACAAGACAAAACACACCGATATTGCATCCCTGCCTGACGTCGGCGGGATCCTCTGATCCTCGTAAATGACTCTTTGCGGCTCACACGCGAGCCTGATCTTCTCCCACTCTCCACGCCCCAGCACGACCGATACGCTCAGAACGTACCGCGCAACCTCTACAATTGACCCTTATACCATGACATTGCCAGTCGGGTCAAGTTTTTTTCGAGAAGCCTGGAACCGCGACAGCGCCCAATCTTGAAAACGCCGTAACTATCTGCCATTGACATCGTTATAGCGGCTCTCTCCGCGCGGATCCCCCTTCAGCATCCGGTCGAATACGCGCTCTGAAAGCAAAGGAAATCGAACACATCCCAGTCCCCGTCTCCTTCACAGTCCGAATAACTCGACTTCCCGGCGTACTCCCCCTGAAAGCACAGAAAGTCGAAGATGTCAACATCCCCATCCCCCTCGCAGTCCGCGTAGCACACCCCTCCCGATGTTCCCTCCAGGATGAACGGTATCGCGACGTTGATCCCGAGGCCCCCATCCGTCGCCGGCTTCCAATCCGCCTGGAACGCGTCGTACTGCCGCGCATTCCCCACCGGGATGAACCCGGGGCTGGTCACCGGCGGGGCTAGTGGGCCCGAGGCGAGCGTCCCGCTCGACTGCCAGTCCAGCCAGTACGTGCCCGGCTCAAGAACCACGCCCCCCAGTTCGACCGTCTGACGCATCACCGGCCTCTGGGTGTTGGCCAGAAGATGGTCGGCGACCCTGTACACGCCCGTAAACGCCGTCGAGGTCATCCTGTTCGTGGTGGTGTCACCGAAGATGACGCTCGACCCGGGCTTCCCCGGCGGGCCGTCCCAGATCCTCAGATTCACGCCGGTGATCGTCGAAGATGTCCCGGAGTTGAGTTGAAAGGCATACACGTGCACGCGTTCGAGCGTCCACGTCGCCGGGACGACGAAGTCGTCCGAGATGCGGTGGCCCGCCGAGACCTGGTGCCCGAACCCGAACGTGGTCGCCCCGGAGGTGAAGGGCAGCACGCTCGCGTCCGCGCCACCGAAGCCGGCCCCGGGGTGGGTGATCCACGAGCCGTTGTCCACGAGCACATCCGAGGCGAGGCTCGACGCCGCAAGCCCCAGCACGGCGAGGATCGTCATGTCCGTACCTCCCAAGAAACCCGGGCGAGCACCCGGTATACCTCGCCCTCACCCGAGAGTTCAAGCGAAATCCCGCCGATCGCCGTCAGTACCCCGCCCGGGCAAAGGCGTCGAGGAACGCCAGCACGTCGTAGATGTCCAGCTCCCCGTTGTCGTCGAAGTCCGCCTCGCGAGCGCCCTGCGCAAAGAGGTTCTGGAAATCAACAAAGTCGAACACGTCCAGCTTCGCATCCCGGTTCACATCCGCGCGCTGGGGCTCAAAGAAGAGCATCGACGCAGGGATCACCTGGTCGGGGAGCCCCGGCCCGGCCACCCGGGCGACCAGCCCCGGGGGGCCATCCGCGCAGAAGTAGCCGATCGTCAGCCGGTGCGTCCCCTCCACCAGCGCCACGTCGCCCGAGGCGGGCGAGAACATGTGCAGCCCGTCGTGATCGACGACGAGCGTGTCCCCGATCCAGAGTTTCGAGCCGTCCGCCGAGTGCACCGTGAACGAGTACAGGCCGGTCGTCGGGGCGCAGAAGTAGCCGTCGAAGAGTCCACCGAACTCGCTCGAAAAGGACGACCCGGCGAACGTCCCGGGCTTCGGGGCAAAATCGACCGTCGTCACCAGCGAGTACTCCGCTCGGCGCAGGCGGCCCAGGTCGGGGAGGAACGTCGGGTTGCGCAGGGCAAAGAAGTGAACGAGCAGCCCCGGTGCACGCCGGTCGGGCAACTCCGGGTTCAGGAACGGGCCGTGTGGCTTCGTGGGCTTGAACGACACGATCGAACGGAGCGCGGCCAGCGCATCCACCCGCCCGTGCCCGTACACCTCGTCCTTACCGGGCTCGCCAAGGTCCACGCACGTCGAGAGCAGGACCTTCTCGGCTTCGGCCGCCGTAAGCCCCGGGTCGGCGGATCGGATCAGGGCCAGAACCCCGGCCGCGATCGGCGCCGCGTAACTCGCCCCGGTCTTCGCGCCGTAGGCCTTGTTGATCTTCGGGACAAAGACCCCGACGCCAGGCGCAACGAGATCGATCGCCGTGCCGAACGCGCTGTTCGAAGCGATCTTGTCATACTTGTTGGTCGAGGCCACGATGAGAACGCTCGCGTGATCGAACCCGTTGTAGTTCGACCCGAAGTCGTCCGCGGACCACACCAGGTGCGAACCCTTCGAACGCACCCATGCGCCGAAGACCTCGACCGAGGAACTCTGGACGCCCGCGTAACTCACCGAGACGATGCCCGCGCCCTGATCGACCGCCCAGATCCCGCCGTGCAGGATGTCCGACAGGAAGGCCGCCCCCGAGGGCGAGTTCGACACACGCACCGGAAGGATGGGGAAGTTCCACCCGACGCCCGACACGCCGATGGCGTTGTTCCCCACCGCCGCGGCCGCCCCGGCGACCGAGGTCCCGTGCCCGTTGAGGTCGGAGACCTCCCCGCCCTGCGCCTGCGTGAGTTTGTTCACCGCGTTGTAGCCCGGAAGGAGCGCGGACGCGAGATCCGGATGATCCAGTTCGACGCCGGTGTCGAGGAACGCGCACACCACCCCGGAGCCGGTGCCCAGGCTCCACGCCTCGGGGGCTCCGATCTTGTAGAGTTGCCACTGCGAGGCAAGGAGAGGGTCATTGCTCTCTCCCGCCGGCATCAGGACCCAGTCGGGCTCCGCCAGGTCGATGTCTTCCGACGCGAGCAGGGCCCGCGCGAGCGTGTCCTCATCGGTCGAAGCCGGAACCTCGAGCACCAGGAGCCCGAGCGGATCGAGACGGGCTCGCGTGAGGGGGCCCAGGCGTGCCACGGTCGCGCCATGCCGTGCCGTCGCCTCCGGTAGCGCCAGTCCCAGGTCCCGCGCCAGTTGCTCCGGGGGTGTCGGCCTGACGAGCAGGCGGCCCGAGCGGGACATCCCGGCCGATGGCTGCGCGTGCGCGGCGGCAACCGTGGCAAGCCAGGAGGCCGCGAGGGCGCATCGGCCAAGCATGGAAACCTGTCGAGCCACGAGGGTCCTGTCTCCGGTTGCTCTCCAAGGCCAGTCTACCCGAACGCCGCGGGGAAACACAAGCAGGTTGACTCGCGGGGTCGCCCCGTTAGACTCCCCGCGGCCAGGGCCTGTAGCTCAGGTGGCTAGAGCGCACCCCTGATAAGGGTGAGGTCGACAGTTCGAGTCTGTCCAGGCCCATTGACCCGGTCGGACGGCGGGTCGTCGCTTCGCAGATGGCGCCCTTGTCGAGCCGACGTCGATGACGAACCCACCCAAGAAGCGGACATTTTCGGGCGACTTTCGCCAGTTCTTCGGGCGCGGGCTCGCCATCCTGCTCCCCTCGATCCTGACGCTCTGGATCCTGTGGCAGGCGTCCGTCTTCGTCTTCAACAACGTCGCCGCGCCGATCAACCGAGGCATCCGCTCGGGCGTCCAGGTGGTCGTCCCCCTGGTCCTATCGGAGAACCAGCGCCCGGGGTGGTACAAGGTCAGCGAGGCGGAGATCGCGGGAAGGCTCGAACGCGAGCGCATCGTCACCCGGACCGACGCCGAGCGCGCCCGCGCCCAGGCCAAGGCCAGGATCGACCTCCGCCGGGAGAAGTTCCGCGCGTTCTGGGAATCAAACTGGTACCTCGAAGCCACCGGGCTGATCGTCGCGATCGTCTTGCTCTACCTCACCGGGCTCCTCCTGGGCGGCCTCATCGGACGCAAGGTCTACCGCCGCGTCGAACTCCTCATCTCCCGCATCCCAGGATTCAAGCAGGTCTACCCCCACGTCAAGCAGTTGGTCGATCTGATCGTCGGCGAGAAGCCCACGGCGTTCAAACGCGTCGTCCTGATCGAGTACCCCCGCAAAGGGATCTGGACCATGGGCCTGGTGACGGGCTCGTCCGTCAGGCGCGCGGAAGAGGTGATGGCCGGAGCCGTCATCACGGTCTTCATCCCCTCGACGCCCACGCCCTTCACCGGCTTCGTGATCCACGTCCCGGCGGACGAGGCGATCGATGTCCCCCTCACGATCGACGAGGCGCTCCGGTTCGTCATCACCGGCGGCGTGCTGGTGCCCGACGCGCAGAAGCCGCGCCTCCACGGGGCGTCCCGGCACACGTCGCCGGGTCCGGCGCTCGAACCGCCGAAGGGGGCTTGACGGGTTACAATCGCCGCGGGCCCGAGCCCGAGAGGGAGCGACGATGCGAATCGAGGTCATCGGAAGGAACCTGCCCGTGACGGACGCGATCCGAACGCACGCGGAGCAGAAGGCCGAGAAGTTGACGAAGTTCTACGACGGGATCCAGTTGATCACGTTCCGCCTCCAGAAGGAAGACCACCAGCACCGCGCGACCTACGACGTCGAACTGGTGGTGGACGTCGAGAAGCACGACGACTTCGTCTCCCACGCCAAAAGCGACGATCTCTACGCCGCGATCGACCAGGTGGTCCAGAAGGGCGCGCGCCAACTGACCGACTTCAAGGAGAAACTCAAGCTCGGCAAACGCTGAGCCCTGGAGCCAACGATGAAACTGACCGAGATCATCGCCGAAGAGGCCGTCATCGTCCGGCTCGCCGCGGGAGACCGCGACGGGGTGATCGCGGAGTTGATCGACGCGCTCGTCAGGGCCGGGTCCGCCCCCGCCAAGATGCGTGACACCCTCATCCAGAGCGTCCTCGAACGCGAGCGCCGAGGCTCGACCGGCTTCGGCAAGGGCGTCGCCGTCCCTCACGTCAAGCACAAGTCCGTGACCAGGGTCGCCGCGGCCATCGGGCTCAGCCCCCCGGGGATCGACTTCAACTCCCTCGACAAGCAGCCGGTCTTCTCCATCGTGCTCCTCCTGAGCCCGGAGGACAAGCCCGAAGAGCATCTCCAGGCCATGGAGGCCATCTTCAAAAACCTGAGCAAGGACACCTTCCGCCGGTTCCTTCGCCAGGCCGGATCGACCGAGGATGTCGTCACCCTGCTCGCCGAGGCCGACGGGCAGCAGTTGGGCTGAGACCGGGCATCGTTCCTCCAGGAGGCCCGTGGCCAAGCGCTGCTCCGTCACCGTCATCATCGTCAACCGCCTCGGGCTGCACGCCCGTCCGGCGATGGAGTTCGTCGATTCCGCCAGCGCGTTCGCCTCGAAGATCACCGTCTGCAAGGGCGACCAGCGCGTCGACGGAAAGTCCATCATGCAGATGATGCTCCTGGCCGCTACAAGGGGCACCGAACTCGTCGTCGAGGCCGAGGGCGACGATGCCCAACAGGCCTGCGACGCCCTCAAGGACATCGTGGCACGCGGCTTCGGGGAGGAATGAGGGCTCAGGCCCGCGCCAGCCACTTCGCCCAGATCGACAGCACCAGGAGCATGTACAGACGCTGCGAGTGGTCACGCCCCTTCCACGGCCAGACCGACCGCTCCCCCGCGGCATCGTGCTCACGGAGCATCCGGCGTACACAACCCATGTTCACCATCGAGCCGATGCCCAGGTGGTCCGGCCCGAAGGGCTCGGGGCCGTGGAGGTGGTCGAGGAGGAGCCGCCGCATCCCGCCGTAATCGGTGCGGAACCAATCGCCGATGGGGATCGCGAAGCCCATCTTGGGTCGATCGATGATCTCGGCGGGGAAGTACCTGCGGGCGACGGCGCGGAGAAGGCCCTTGCGCTGGCCGCCGGGCATCAGGGTGTCGATCGGAGTGGCCATCGCGCGCCGCGCCAGGTCGTGATCGAGGAACGGAGCACGCACCTCGAGCCCAACCATCATCGAAGCGGTGTCCGTCTTCCGGAGGAGATCGTCCGGCAGGTAGTCGATCAGGTCCCAACTTCGGTACGCGGCGGCATCGGCGCGAGGCCGCACGACTCGACGCTCTCGCCGAACTCCAAGGTCCGCCCCGATAAGCCCGACGAGCCAAGGCTCATCGAACACGGCCTGGAGTTCGTACGGATTGCCGGCGCGGGCCGCGCCGATCAGCCGGTGCGCGAGGGTGGACAATGCCTTCGGGTTGCGGCGGCCGAGGATCGACGCCGGAAGTCTCGCGAGATGGGTCCCATGTCGGCCGAGCAGGTCCGCCGCGCGATAGCGGTTGTAGCCGCAGAAGAGCTCGTCCCCTCCATCGCCGCTCAAGGCAACCTTGACATCCCGGCGGACCGCGCGGCTGAGCCAGTACGTCGGAAGCAGCGAGGAGTCACCAAACGGAAGCCCCAGGGTTGTGATGAGCGACACCAGTTCCGACGCTGGGTCCGCCTCGATGTCCAGGGTGGCGTGCTCGCTCCCGACAACGTCCGAAACTCGCTCGGCGATCGGCGACTCGTCGTACGCCGCGCTGGGCATGCGCACGCAGTAGGTCCGCAGGGCGCCAGCCGCTCGCCTCGCGTGCAGGGCGATAAGCGAGGAGTCGACGCCCCCGGACAGGAAACACCCAAGCGGCACGTCGGCTTCGATGCGGCGCTCCACCGCCTTCGCCAGGAGCATGTCCGCCCGCGCTTCGGTCAATGGCTCCACGGGGCGGGACTCTTCCCGGACCTCCTCCCGCGTCTGATCCCTCTCCTCCACCCGCGCATGAGGATCACGCTCCGGCCGCCGATAGGACCATCTCCTGAGAGCGCTGCCCAGATCCGAGTCGGATTCTCGCCCGACCGACCGGACCGCGGGCAGGACTCGACCGCCGTAGCCGTACCGGATCCAACGCACGAGCGACCGCCGGCGGACAACGGACCGAGAGCGACCGCAGTCAAGGACATCCGGCGGTAATCTCTGGAGGCCGCTCACCGCGGAGCAAACAGCCATCGACCCAACGCCGTACCGTATCCGTGCAACGTACAGCGGCTTCTCGCCGAATGGATCGCGGACGCAACGCATCACCGCGGCGGTGCGATCCCACAGGACGATGGCGAACATGCCTCGCAATCGATCGCAGAGCCTCTCTCCCCACTCCGCCCACCCATGCACCAGCACCTCGGTGTCGCTGTGGTCGGTGCTGAAGTCATGCCCCGCCGCCTCGAGCTCCCGACGCAGTTCGCGGTGGTTGTAGATGCAGCCGTTGAAGGCGACCGCGACCCTCACCTTCCCGATCGTCGCGCAGCGCGGGCAGGGTCGAAGTTCGTGCTCCGCGGTGCGGTGATAGGACCCGGTTCCGGGCTTCTGCCCGGCCACCGCGGCGGACCAGCCGTCGGCCGCCACGCCCGTGCCGCCAAGGCCCGTGCCCACGGGTGCCACACCCAGCACCATCGGCTGGTGCCCGCCCGCAAGGTCGATGATCGAGAGCCGCCGGTGCACGAGCGCGACATCGATCGTCCGGCCATCCGTCCCGACCACCCGGTCCCGAAACCGCCCCTCCCCATCCGGCCCCCGGTGCTTGATGGAGTCGTCCAGGGTGTCCAGCCACGCCTCGGGGATCGACACCTCCGGCGGCGGCACCTCCCCGCCAGACGAATGGACCCTCAGGATGCCCGCGATCCCGCACACGCGCTCAGAGCCTATCCCCCGCCACGCCCCCGCGCGAGCCCCCCGCATAAACTCACCCCCATGCCCGACGACCTCACCCCCACGCCCAAGGACAAGTTCACATTCGGGCTCTGGACCGTGGGCCACACGGGCAGAGACCCCTTCGGCGAAGCCACCCGCCCGCGCCTGGCGCCGGCGGAGATCGTCGATCTGCTCGGGGAGGTCGGGGGTGTCTACGGCGTGAACTTCCACGACAACGACCTCGTGCCGATCGACGCCAGCGCAGCGGCCGCCGAGACGATCAAGGCCGATTTCGCCAAGGCGCTGAAGCGGACGAAACTCCGCGTCGCGATGGCGACGACAAACCTGTTCTCCGACCCCGTCTTCCGCGACGGAGCGTTCACGTCGAGCGATGCGGAAGTGCGCGCCTACGCGATCCAGAAGACGATGCGCGGGATGGACCTCGGGGCCGAGTTCGGCGCGAAGGTCTACGTCTTCTGGGGAGGCCGAGAAGGCGTCGAGTCCGACGCCTCGAAGGACCCGGTCGTCGCCGAGGAGCGGTTCAGCGCCGCGATCGATTTTCTCTGCGAGTACTCCATCGACAAGGGCTACGGATATCGCTTCGCGCTCGAGGCCAAGCCCAACGAGCCCCGCGGGCACATGTACTTCCCCACCACCGGGCACTACCTCGCGCTCATCCCTCGCCTCAAGCATGCGGGCATGGTCGGCGTCAACCCCGAGGTCGCCCACGAGCACATGGCCGGGCTCAACTTCGTCCACGCCGTCGGGGCGGCCCTCGCCGCCGGCAAACTCTTCCACGTCGACCTCAACGACCAGGAGTTCGGACGTTTCGATCAGGACTACCGCTTCGGCTCCGCCAACCCCAAGCACGCCTTCTTCCTCGTCAAACTGCTCGAAGACCATCGCTACGATGGGTTCCGACACTTCGACGCCCACGCCTTCCGAACCTCGGACCGCGCCGACGTCGTCGAGTTCGCTCGCGGGTGCATGCGGACCTACCTCATCCTGCGTGATCGGGCCCGCGCATGGAACGCCGACAAGACCATCCAGTCCCTCCTCAAGCAGGCCAGGCGGGACTCCAAGGACCTCGACGGGCTCTGGAAGACCTACTCCCGTAGCCACGTCGAGACCCTCCTGGGCATGGCCTTCGATCGCGCGGAACTCGCCGCGAGACCGCTCGCCTACGAACGCCTCGACCAGCGCACCATGGAGATCCTGCTCGGCGTGAAGTGACGGGCCGCCTTCGCTCGCGGCGGCCGCCCGACCTCAGGGCGTCGACCGCAGTGACTTCCGCCGCGCACGCGGAGACCGCATCATCCACAGCGAGTGCAGCGTCCGCGTCGCGAGGATCCCGCTCGCATACGCCCAGATCGTCGCGGGGACCCGATCGACGCCCGAGTACAGCAGCCCCGCCTGGATCCCCAGCGACACGCCGTAGTACGCCGGCGAGAGCAGCGCACGCTCGAACTGCACCAGCGTCGCGTCCCGGAAGTACGACAGCCGCTCCTTCACCTCGCCCGTCCGCGTCCGCTTCGTCCGCCACCTGTGCGGCATGTGGTTGGCGACCCAATGGAGAAAATAGTAGATCAGGACGTCAAAGACGACGTCCGAGACAAACGTGATGAGGATGATCGCGCGCTTGTCCTCCACCCCGAAATGTCGCGAGTAATGCACGGGGATCAGCGTCAGGGCCAGCGCGAGCAGCCCCGCCACCACCACGTTCACGTTGATGTTGACGATCCGCCGGGCATACAGCCTGGCGACTAATGGTGCCATACGCGGCGGGATCGTAGCGGCGTCACGTGCCGGTCAAGCCTCCGCAAGACGCGAACGCGTGACTTTCACCGCCTCGGCGCTCGCGTCGAACCCCGTCGCTCGCCGGCCCAGCCGGGCCGCCGCGACCAGCGTCGTCCCGCTCCCGCAGCACGGGTCGAGCACCATCCCCCCGGGCGGGCAGCACGCCCCGACCAGGACCTCCAGCAGCGCCAGCGGCTTCTGCGTCGGATACCCCGTCCGCTCGCGGGCCATGTTGTTGATCGACGGAATCTCCAGCACGTCCGTCATCTTCTTCGTGCGCCCCGCGAGGCGACGGCTCCTCGCGGGGATCCGCGGCGCGTCGAACCAGCACCCCGCGGGGTCCAGCGAATAGAACAGGATGTCGTCATGCTTCCGTGGAAACCGCCGCGGCGAGGATCCCCCGAGCCCGTACGACCAGATGAGGTGATTCACGAACCCTGCCGGTCCGAGAACCTCGTCCAGCAGCACCCGCAGATGGTGGCACGCCCGCCAGTCGCAATGCAGCAGCACATTCGCCGCGGGCGCCAGCGCCGGAAGCGTCGCGACGAGCCGCGCCCGCATCCACCCGATGTACGACGCCATCGTGGGCCACGAATCGTCGTACGACGCGCGAACCGCCGCCGTAGCACGGCCCGGGCCACGCCGATGCGCGTGCGGGGGCGTCGCCTTCGCCTCCCCCGTGTTGAATGGCGGATCCACGTACAGCAGATCGACCGAGCACGCGGGTAGCGCCCGCGCGGCATCAAGCCACTCGCCACGCGTCACGTGGATGGAGCATCCGGACGACACGCCCGGGACGATACCCGGCCAACGCCAGGCCTGTCATCCGGGACGGACGACGCCCCGCCCCACGCTGTAGTACCAGAACCCGTGCTGCGCCATCTGCTGCCGCCGGTACAGGTTCCGCCCGTCGAACACCACCTTGCCCTTCAGGCACTTCTCCAGCCGGTCGAAGTCCGGGCTCTTGAACTCGTCCCAGTCCGTCGAGATCACCAGCGCATCCGCGCCCGTCGCGCACTCGTACATGTCGTCCACGATCGTCGCCGCCGGGCCCAGTTCCTTCCTCGCGTTCGGACCCGCGACCGGGTCGAACGCCCGCACGCTCGCCCCGTACCCCGTCGCCTTCCGCATCAGCGTGAGCGCCGGAGCCTCGCGGATGTCGTCCGTCCGCGGCTTGAACGCGATCCCCCAGAACGCCAGCGTCTTCCCCTGGAGCCCCGCCGGACCGCCGCCCACCCCGGTCTTCCCGCCGAAGTGCGCGACGATCTTGTCGAAGAACCGGTCTCGCTGCCTCTGGTTGACCTCGTGGACGGCCTTGGACAGCCTCGCCTCGATCCCGCTCTTGTCCCCCATCATGATGCACGCGAGCGTGTCCTTCGGGAAGCACGACCCGCCGTAGCCGAGCCCGGGGTACAGAAACTCGTGCCCGATGCGCGTGTCCGAGCACATCCCCTCACGCACCTTGTGGATATCAGCGCCGTACGCCTCGCACAGGTTCGCCATCTCGTTGATGAACGAGATCTTCGTCGCGAGGAAGTTGTTGCTCGCGTACTTCACCATCTCCGCCGACAGGATGTCCATCAGGTAGATCGGATGCCCGTTGCGCACGAACGGGTCGTACAGGTCCTTGAACGCCTCCCCGGTCGCGTCGTCCTCGATGCCCACCACCACCCGGTCGGGCTTGTTGAAGTCCGTGATCGCCGCGCCCTCCTTCAGAAACTCCGGGTTGTCCGCCACACGGAACGGGATCCCCGCGCCCGCACGCCCACGGATCCGCTCCTTCACCGCCAGCGTCGTCCCCACGGGCACCGTCGACTTCATCACGATCACCTTCGGCTTCTGCGTCGGCCCCAGCGACTTGAGCACTTCCGCGATGTCATCCGCCGCCGAGTGGATGGACTTCAGGTCCGTGTGCCCTCGCTCGTCGCTGGGCGTCCCCACGCAGATGAAGATCATGTCCGCCGCCCGATACGCCGCCCCCTTGTCCGTCGTGAAATGCAGCCGGCCCGCCGCCACGTTCTTCGCCATCAACTCCGTCAGCCCGGGCTCATAGATCGGGCACTCCCCGCGCCTCAGCATCTCGATCTTCGTGGCCTCGATGTCCAGGCACGTCACGTCGTTCCCCGTGTTCGAGAAGCACACGCCCGTGACCAGCCCGACGTATCCCGTCCCGACCATCGTGAGTTTCATGCCGCGCCTCTTCTTCTTCCTGCTTGCCCCAGGGCCGCCCGCCCGCCTCGCGGGGCCAGGCCGCGGCGGAGTATACGGGTACGTCCCACAACTCCACCGGTTCGTCTATCGGCCTCTTCCCCGCGTCGCTCAAGCCCATAGACTCCGCCCCCATGCCCCGCACCACACGTGCACGCCGCGCCGACCCCCTCGACCTCTACATCCGGGCCGTCCAGTGCCCGGACGCCGAGGTCGCCTTCGTCCGACGCGCCTACAGAAAAGCCCTCGGCCTCGAACCACGTTCCCTCCGCGAGGACTTCTGCGGCACCGGCGCCAACGCTTGCGCCTGGGCACGCAGCGCCACCCCTGGCACCCGCGCCATCGGCCTCGATCTCTGCCGCGAAACCCTCGATTGGGGCCTCGCTCACAACGTCGCCGCACTCTCCGCCCCGGCTCGCCGACGCGTCAGCCTCCTCCACGCCGATGTCCGACACCCTCCCCCTCAGGCCCGACGCGTCGATGCCGTCCTCGCGTCCAACTTCAGTTACTGGGTCTTCAAAACCCGCACCGATCTCCGTGCCTACTTCCGCTCCGTCCGGCGTTCGCTCCATCCTCGAGGCGGCGTCTTCGTCCTCGATGCCTACGGCGGCTACGAGTCCATGAAGGAAATGAAGGAGCGACGCCCCCTCCGAGGCTTCACCTACGTCTGGGAGCAGGAACGCTACGACCCCGCCTCCGGTGACATGACCTGCCACATCTCCTTCTCCTTCCCCGACGGCTCCCGCCTCCGTCGCGCCTTCACCTACCACTGGCGACTCTGGACCATCCCGGAGATCCGCGAGATCCTCGCCGAAGCCGGTTTCGACCCCGCACGAACCACCGTCTACATCGAGGGCGACGACGGCCACGGCGAAGGCAACGGCATCTTCTCCCCTATCCCTCGCGACGGTGCCCCTGCCGATGCCACCTTCGTCGCCTACATCGTCGCCGCCGACTGACTCCCCCTCGAACGCTCGCCCCTCCCGCGGCGTACGCCACTCCATGCCGATCCGAACGCCCCTCGGCCTCTTCCTCTTCGTTTCGATCGTCCTCTCCGAACTCGGCCTCGCCCTCGCTTGGTGCATCCCGGACCTCCCCGAAGTCAGTGGCCGCGCCCACCCGGCGACCTGGGCCGCCTTCTTCGCGAGAGCCTTCTGGTGGCACGCCGCCTCCGCCGTCGCGCTCGCCGGCCTCGTCGCGTTCCTTCTTCGCTTCCGACGCGCTGCCCTCGCCTCCCTCCCTTGCCTCGCCCTCGCCGCCTTCGGGGTCCTGCGACCTGGACACCACGCCTCGCCCGACCCCGGCCCGCCGACGCTCACCCTCCTCTCCGCGAACCTCCTCGTGCACAACCACGACCCCACGGGCCTCCTCGCCGAGATCGACCGCGTCGATCCCGACATCCTCCTGTTCGTCGAATACACACGCGCCAAGCACGAGAGGCTCCTCCCCGACCTGCGCGATCGCTACCCCTTCTTCGCCTCCGCCATGCGACACGACCGCTACGGCATGGCGATCTTCTCCCGCTTCGAGATCGTCGGAGAGCCCGAGACGCACCCCCATCGCCACGCCATCCCGCTCGACGCACGCGCCCACGGCGTCGTCGCCCTCGCCGATGCCCAACTCCGCATCGTCGTCCGCGCGCCGACCCGTGCCGGCGCCTCGCGTGACGTCGTCATCCAGGGCATCCACGCCATGCCGCCCACCCTCCCCTCACACCTCGGAGAGCAGCGGGCCTTGTTCCGCTGGCTCGCCCGGTGGGCCTCCACTGAGGACCGCCCCCTCATCGTCGCCGGGGACTTCAACGCCTCCCCCGCCGCGCAGAGCGAGCAGTGGCTGCGCGACGCGGGCCTGCGCGACGCCCACGTCGATGCCGGCCGTGGCCGTGGTGCCACCTGGCCGGAAGTCCGGTTCGGACTCGTCCCGGGCCTGAGGATCGATCAGGTCCGCGTCCGCGGCCCGATCCGCGCCGTCAGGACCGAAGTCGGGCGCGACATCGACTCCGACCATCGCCCCGTCGTCGCCAGGTTCGCGATCGACTGACGCTCCGCGCCGTCACGCCGACCGCTCGACCACCACCCTCGCCATCGCCCCCAGCAACCCCTTCCCGGGCGAGTCCGGCAAACGCTCGATGAGCCCGGCCGCCTCCGCCGCCAGTTCACGCGCCAGCCCGCGGACGTGCTCGATGTCACCCGCCAGACGCGACGTGATCTGCTCCCTCGCCCCAGGCGTCTCAAGCAGCGCAAGCGCCTCGCCACGGTCGAGCCCGCGAAGCGAGGCCAGGTGACGGATCAGCGGCAGCGTCAACTTCCCCATCGCCAGGTCGCGCCCCACCGGCTTGCCCAGCACCGACTCCCGACCCGTCAGGTCCAGAACGTCGTCCTGGATCTGGAACGCCGACCCCAGCCGCCGCCCCGCCTCTTCGAGCAGCCCGCACGTCTCCTCCCCCGCGCCCGACGCCATCCCGCCCAGCCGGCACGACAGCCCGATCAGCGACGCCGTCTTCCGCTCGATGATCGCGAAGTACGCGGCCTCGTCCAGCGAGGCGTCCCCGCGCCGGTGGAGTTGCAGCAGTTCACCCGCGCACAGCGTCCGGCTCGTCTCCCCCACCAGCAGCGCCACCCGACGATCCTCCAGCGTCGAGCACAGCCGGAACGCCGACGCGATCAGGTAATCCCCCAGGATGACCGCCGCCTCGTTCCCCCTCAGCCGATTCAGCGTCCGTCCACCTCGCCTCGTCTCCGCCTCGTCGAGCACGTCGTCGTGCACAAGCGTCGCCATGTGCACCATCTCGACCACCGTGGCGCTCACCACGTGCGCCTCCGTCACGTCCATCCGACCCGTCGCCAGCCCGCACGCGAACACCAGCGTCGGCCGAAGCATCTTCCCGCGATACCGCTCCACCTGCGCGCACAGGTCGTCCACGCAAGGCAGGTCCGAGCGAAGTTCCCGCTCGAATCGCTCCGTCACACGCTCCAGCCCTTCACGGATCCGGGCGAGCGTCGGCGACGGGAGGTCTTCGATCGACAGGTGCATCGCGACACTCTAGCCCGGGGGCCCGCAGGCCGCCGCCTCCCCCTGCGCCGCTAGGATCGGGGCATGAGCAGCACCCTGCGGATCGCCGTCATCCTCCCCGCCGCGGGCGCCTCGCGACGCTTCGACCCCGAGGGGCTCGGGCGGTCCAAACTCGACGAGGACCTCGGCGGCCGGCCCGTCCTCCAACGCACCATCGAACTCTTCAACGCCCGCGATGAGGTCACGGCCATCATCGTCGCCGGGCCCGCCGACGACGAGGCCTTCGCCCAGTTCAAGCATCGACACGCCGACAAACTCGCCCTCCTCGGCGTCACCCTCTGCCGCGGCGGTCGCACCCATCGCTACGAGACCGTCCGCGAAGCGCTCTCCCTCGTCCCCCACGACGCGACTCACGTCGCCGTCCACGACGCCGCCCGCCCCTGCTCCCCCATGGACCTCATCGACCGCGTCTTCGACGCCGCCTCCAAGTACCCCGCCGTCATCCCCGCCCTCGACTCGGCCGACACGCTCAAACGCGTCAGCGAGCGACAGGCCGACGACCGCGATGTCGATCCCCTCGCCGGCATCCTCGGCGCCCCGCCCGCCAACACCCGCATCCGCATCGTCGAGGCAACGATCGACCGCACACGCCTCGTCGCCGTCCAGACGCCTCAGGTCTTCCGCGCCGACCTCCTCCGACGAGCCTACACCCAGCAGGACCTCTCGAGCACCGACGATGCCCAGCTCGTCGAACGCCTGGGCGAGGAGGTCACCGTTGTCGAGGGCGACGCTCGAAACCTCAAGATCACCCGGCCCATGGACCTCCGCCTCGCCCGCGCGATCCTCGGCGTGCGCGAGCCCGATGGCCGCGCAACCCACAAAAAGTTCTGACCTCGCGCCCCCCCTCGCCCTCCACGCTCACGCGCCCCACGCGTCCAGCCGCGCGCGCACACGCCTCACCCCAGCCAGCGCCCCCAGCCTCACGTACATCGCGTCCCCGTGGTTCTTCGCGGGCCACGCGGCCGCAACGCGTCGAAACCCCCTCGCCCCAAGGTGCGCGTCCAGGTCGCCCATCAGCGCCCCGCCCTCATAGAACGCCTCGCGGGAGACCTCCGTCACCACCGCGCACAGGCCCTCACGCAACGCCCGCTCCGCCCCGCGCAGCACCGGAAGTTCGTAGCCCTGAACGTCGATGACCATCAGCCCGAACCCGCTCGCGTCAAGCCCTTCTCGCGACAGCACGTCATCAAGCCGGGCGACCTCGACCTCGATCGTGCCCGTCGCGGCCAACCCGGGCCACCGCTCCCCCGCCAGCGCCGTGGGGGGCAGAAGCGAATCGCACATCCCCTCCCCGAACGCCGACGTGTGCATCACCGCCCGCCCCTGCGCCTCCCCCAGCGCCAGGTTGAACAGCCGAACGTCCGACATCCCCGCGAGCCCTCGCTCCAGCGCCGCAAAAGCGACCGGGTTCGGCTCGAACCATGCCTGCCGGGCCAGCCCCAGCGCGCGATACGTCGCCGCTTCCTGCCCGTGGTGCGCGCCCACGTGGATCACCCCGCCGGGCCGCAGAGCGTACCTCTTCAGCAGTCGCTCGAGATCAAGCAGGGCCATGCCCCACGGTAGCCCTCAGGCTCCCAAAAAAAAGACGACCGCCCGGAGTTCCGGACGGTCGCCGTGGTTCCCTTGCTCGTTCGCTCGATCAGGCGCGGCGGCGCCGGCCGGCGGCGAGAAGACCCGCACCCAGAGCCAGGAGGCTCGCGGGAGCGGGAACGATGTGCAGGTTGTCCCAACCCGTCGCGTTGCCCGTGTTACCCGTGAACAGACGAACGTCGGTCGGGAGCGCCTTGGCCAGAACGTTGTTCTGACCGCCCGCCAGATACCACCCCATTCCGCTGACATCCACGGTCGTCATCGCGCCGCCCGCGGTGATGTCCTGGATCGACACCGACAGGAGTTGGTTCGTCCCGAAATCCCACGTCGTCGACTGGTGAATCCAGTGGTTCGAGGGGATGTTCGTCCACTCCGGACCGGCGGACATGAACGCGGGGGCCGCTCCGCCCGCGGCGGTGAAGACCCCGTACTGGATGTTGTACATGTTGGGGTCGGCCGGCGTCCCGTACGCCATCAACTGCTGCCAGAAGTTCGCCGTCGTCGAGGGCTGCAGCGAGAAACTCCCCAGGTTGTTGATCGGGGCCGTTCCCACCGGGCCGACATACGCGCCGATCACATCCCACGAGACCGTCCACACGCCGCCGGCGCTGAAGTCATGCGCCCGCTGCGCGCGGCCGATGTTGTTCGGAGCCGCGGTGCCCGCGACGCCCACGAACTGCTTCCCGCCGTTGGGGTTGTTCACGAACCCCAGCGTGTTGCCGGCATAGGTGTGGACGTTGAAATCCACGCTCCCCGACACCGGGTTGTACCACCCGTTCTGTCCGCCGCCGCCGAATCCCGTCGTCAGCAGCGTGCCACCGGCCGAACCGCTGTACGCAGGACCTTCGAAATCGATCAGCGTGCTCGCCGAAGCGGCAGCCGCCAACCCGATCCCGGCCAACCCGCACACGATCGCTCTCATCGCTCACACTCCTCGAAGAAAGTGCTCAACAGCCTCTCCATCAGCCAAACCGCTTCCGCACGCACGGAAGGGTGACCAAGCCAACGCTCCATCGCTTCCCTGCGCGGACGAGAACCGCCCGACAACCACCAGAGTCAATCGCAAGACTACCACGCCCTTGTGGAAAATACTACTACGTTCTCCTCAGAATCCACACATTTCGAGCACCCCGCACACCCTCCGAGGTTCTCGGACGCAACCCCACCGCCTCGATCCCCCCCATCCCACCCGATCCCCACGACCCGGTTTGCCCGGTTTCACACCGCCGATCGCCCACCTCCACACCCCGCGCCGCTCCCCCTCGCGCGCTAGAGTTCCCCGTTCTTTGGCATCCTGGGGCCGATCTGGTTTCGACCGGGCAGGGAAGGCTTGGCGTGGCGCGTCGAGGGGCGTGCTGGCCGCGTTAAAAGCACGCACAACAATAACTGCCAACAACAGCGGTTACGCTCTCGCGGCCTAAGGGCCGCACGATCCGGCACCGACGCCCGATGGGTGTCGGATCGAAAGCATCGGGCTGGCCGGCGACGCGTCGTCCTCAGGCGCGCCGGCGAGAACACTCTGAGGGCTGGATCCGAACGGACGCTGCCGATGGCGGCCCGAGGATCGAGATCAAACCACCGGACACACGCGTAGAAGCGCCAGGCTGACTGTCCCGGGACGGGGGTTCGATTCCCCCCGGCTCCATTTTTCCGAAACACCGGGACTTGCGGAAACGAGCCGCAAGTCCCGGAAATCTGCGGAGTTCCGCTCTTCAGCGCGATCCGCGCCATTCCCCTGTTTCTGCTCGTTTCCGGCCCCATCCGACGCCTTCCGCTGCGCCTGGCGCTGCGCGCAGGCCGTGGCCTTTGCCGCCCGCTCGAAGAGTTCGTCCGGCACGGCGTTGGCGTAGTGCTTGCCGCTGATGGTGATGCTGTGCCCGATCCACCGGCTCACGGCGAACTGCGGGAAGGTCATCGCCCACTCCTTCTCGCACGACGAGCGCAGCGTCTGCCACAACCGCGCCCACGGCTCGACGCTCGCCTTCGCCCAGATGCGACGCACGCGGCGGATGACCGCTCCCTTGCCGCCGATGGTGACCAGCGGCGTTTCGCCCTCGGGCATCGTCTCGAAGCGGTCGCGGAGCAAGGCCATCAACTTCGGCGTGATCGGGACCACCCGCTGGTCGTGGCCTTCCCACCGCTCCGTCTTGGGGCTGTGGACGGTCAGGCGCGCCCGCTCGAAGTCCACGTCGGCCCAGGTGAGGCGGTGCGATTCGCTCGGGATGCGCAGCCCGGCGTAGCGGGCGAGGCCGAAGAGCAACCGCCATTCAGCATCGGGGCAGGCGTCGATGACCCGCTGGATCTCGTCGGGCGTGATGTACCGGGTGTACTTGCTCGGCGTCGGCCCGCTCTTGAGCGTGTCGAACGGGTTGGCGTCGATGACCTTCCGGCGCTTCGCCTCGCCGAGCATGGTCTTGACGTTGCCGCAGTGCGTCCGGATGGCCGCTTCGGACAGGCCGAGGTCCTTGAGCGACCGCCGCCATGCCGTCGCGTCCTCGGCCGTGATCTTCCGCAGCGACTTTTCCTTGTCGAAGAACGCGAGCAGTTTCGTCTCCGTCTGCCGGAGTTTGCGGGTGCTCTCGGGCTTGAGGTCGTCCTTCCGCTCCGCGATGTACCGCTCGACCAGCGTGCCGATGGTGGCGCTCTGCCGCTCGGGCACGAGGCCGACCGACGCGAGTTTGGCGTATAGGCGATCCTCGAGCGACGAGAGCCAACGCGAGGTATCGTCGGAGGGCGAGTGCCCGTGCAGCGCGGCCGCAGCGAGGTCCTCGACGCGGACCTTGAACGCCTCCGCGTATCGCTTGGCGACCTGCCCAAGCGTAATGTGCCGCGGGTTGCCCGCGGCGTCGTGGAAGGTGATGAACCGGCTGCCGTTCTTGCGGGTCGTGATGCTCGCCATCGGGCGGACCTCCGTGTCGCCAGTCAGGCTCGGACGGGCCAAGTGTCAAGCGGAACTGGGGGATTCGGGCGGAATGTGGGCGGAATCACGCGCCGTGCGGCGGGGCTGCCCCGCCTGACGCCGACAAAACCGACGGAACCCTGGCCGATTGGCCACCCGTGGCGTTTGGGGCCGCCGTGGGCGGGGATGTGTCGGAGGCGGGGTCGTGGCCCCGCAGAACGAAGCGCCGCGACGGCCGCCCGCCACGCGGGCCGGGTGCGGACCACGACCAGTCGCCATGTTCGGCCTTGGCCAGGGCGTCCAGTTCCGCTTCGGCATCCGTCGCCCGCGCCAGCGAGCGGAGGCGTTGCCAGTCGCGGATGCTGACCGAGCCGTCGTGGCGTGCGATGAGGTTGATGTGGCGGCGAACGGCGCGCTGCTCTGCGGGCTCGGTGATGCTGAGCCGCGCGTGGCGCTCCGACGCGGCGAGGTAGTCGGCCCATGCGATGGCGGCGGCCATCGTCTCGGCGTCGATGCGCGGCGCATCCTTTGGCGTGCCCGCTCTGCCCCACGTAGCCAGCGCGTGCAGCGTGAGCGCGATGCGGAGCGAGAGGCCGCAGAGTTTGCCGCCCCACGCGCGGCGCTCCGCCAAATCGCCGAACCCGAGCGCGGCCTCGGTGCGGAGTTGGAAAGCGTGGTAGAGCGCGTCAGCCTCCGACGAGAGAGCAACGACGGCGGGGCCGACATCGGGATCGTCGCCCGGCTCGAACGACAGCAGGCGGGTGAGGGCAGCCTGCCACGCCTCGCGGGCGGACGCGCGCACCGGCTCCGGCCGCACGTCGCGCATGCCGATGAGGTCCGGCGGGGCGATGACGGCGAACCGGGCGAGCAGCCCACGCCCCTCGGCCTGCGGATCGCACCACACCGCTTCGACCGCCGCTCGCTGCACGCACAGCGCCACGGCCAGCGCCGGGCGGTCGATCACGTCGGACGGGCGGCCAACCCGCTGGGCCCGGATGGGATCGCCCGCGTGCCCCTTCAGCATCGCTCCGTAGTTCCGCACGCCCGAATACCGGCCCTGCACGATGTCCAGCGCGTCACCCTCGGCGCTGGCGAGGAGCGCTCGGCCGTGGTTCTCCTTCATCTGCCGGACCAGCGCCTCAGGCGTCGGCTCGCTGGCCAGCAGCGCCGGCGCGGTCGGCACGGGCGTCGCCTCCATCTCCTGGGCGAGCCGGATCGCCTCGCCTTCGACAACAGCCCGCTTGAACGGGTCGGCCATCTTGCCCGCCTGGTCTTCGATCAAGCGGATGCGCCGTTCGGTGATGCGGTGCCGCTGGGCCGCGGCGGCGATGACGGGCCGCATCTCGCGGCCCTTGTCCGCCTCCCACTTCAGGATTGGCCGCAGCAGTTCCGCCAGAACCGCCGACTTGCGCGTGCCCGGCTCGGAGAGCACCAGGGCCCACATCGGGGCTGGCTCGATGTGATCGCCATGCCCGCGGACGCACGCGACGTTGCAGATGCAGGCCGACGCGACCGCCAAGCCCAGCAGCGAGGCCATGTCCGGCGGCGTCTGCGTCGAGCGGGCCAGGTCGGCGAAGTAGTCGCGGATGTCAGCGGTGGCGGCGGGGAAGAGCGCGGCGAAATCGAATGCGGGGCGCTCGTCTGGCATGTCGTCCCCGGGTGCCTCCGGTGCGACCGGCTCGGCTGCCACGGCCAACGCGTCGATCTTCGCGTGCACCGCCTCGGCATCGCCGCCCTCCATCGCGAGCACATCAACGAGGTCGCCGCCGTGCGCGAGTGCAGGCCAGTGATCGGAGAGCCAGATGATGCGAACATCCCGAGCGCCGGCCGCACGACAGAACTTCGCCACCTCTTCGGCATAGACATCGCCCGCGGCGTCGTTGTCAGGGAGTATGACGGCGACCTTGCCCTTCATGACGGACCAGTCGGACTTGCCCGCCGCCTTGCTGCCGCCCGCGCTGGTCGTGGCGACGAGGCCGATGGCCCGGGCCGCGTCCACGCATGTCTCGCCCTCGACGATGTAGACCCACGCTCCGTCGGGCAGCCGCGCCAACTCCGGCAGGTTCATCATCGACCTCGGCTCGGGCATCGCGGCGATCACCCAGCCGTCGCCGCGCCGACTGATCGGGCGCACGACCTTCCCACCCGAGGGCGGGTTCCAGCGAATCACCTCTCCAACGGGAACGCCCTGGCCGTCGGTGTAGGTCCAGCGTGCAGCGCATGGCCCGTGCTTCCGCTCAAGCACCGCGACCGCTACGTCGGCGGTGGCAAACGCCGCATCGCCGGGGATCTTCTGAGCGGAAAGTCTTCTCGCCGCGGCCACCGGCGTGGGCATGAGGTTCTTCATGCCGAGGCCGAGCGTGCTGACGATCGCCTCCACCGGACACCCGGCGTGGCAATGCAGAAGGACACGTGCGTCCGTGCCGATGCCGATCGACAGCGACGGATCGCGGTCGTCGTGCGAAGGACACTTGGCCGACCACGCCTCTCCGTGACGCTTGGGCGTACATCCTGCCCGCGTGAGGGCGTCGAGCACATCTTCGATGGGCTCACTCATGGCCCACCCCCTGCGTCGCACCCTTCGCGCGATCGATGAACCGTCGCAGGTCCGCCGGATCGATCCTCACGCTGCGCCCGAAGCGAGCCGCAGGCAGCGTCCCGGCCTGTACGAGCGTCCACACGGTGCGCGGCGTGACCCCAAGCACCGTCGCCGCCTCGCGATAGGTGAGCAGCGGGTGCATGACGGCCTGACCTCCGGTCGCGTTCTTGTTCTCGTCCATGAGTGCGCACCCATCGCGCCGCCGCGGTCGGTGCGGCGTGCGCCAACCGTGGTTTGTGTTCAAGAGGGCCGGGGGCGCTCGAGCCGCCCCCGGCCACGCAAGCGTCGTCCGATTACGCCTCACCCTTGCTGCGCACCGCCGCACGCGGGTCGCACAGGGCCGCGCCGAAGTCGAAGTACACGCGCCACGACACCGCCAACTTGTTCACCGTCTGGTCGAGCCCGAAGAACTCGACCGTCGGCGTCTGCTGACCGTTGAGGAACCCGACGATGAGCGGGCTCGCCGCGGGCGCGGCGAACAGGTACCAGTGCTTCGTCGAGGCCTTGTTGCCGTACTTCTTCGTGTTGCTCAGACGAGGCTCGACCTCAAGGCCCACCGCGTTCCGCAGGCTGTTGCCGGTCGGCAGGTTCGTCTGGGCCGCGATGTACTCGCTCTCGAGCACGGCGCGGGCCACCGTCTGGAGTTCCGGCGGAACGACCAATCGGGTCGGCCGCAGGTCCAGGTCGTTGCCCTCGGCGTCCCGCTGCGTGAGCATGGCGGTGATGGCCTTGGTCAGGCCATCCGTGCTGAGGTTCGTGTCGGCCCCGGTGATGTAGTTGCCGTTGCCCGCGGAGAAGAACGCGCCGGCGTTCGACATGAGGGTGTCGTACACCAGATCGCTGAGTTTCCGCATCGCCGCCTGGCCCATCGCGCGGGCGACGCTGTCGAAGAGCGACAGGTCGTCGTTGATGAGGTCGCGGCGGTCGATGGAGAACATCTTGCCGTAGGTGTCCACCTTGTACTGGGTCGTCGCCTCGTCGGCACCGCCGTGCTTGAACTCTCCGCCGGGCGGGATCTGCTGGAGCGAGCCGGTGAACGACGGACGGATCGCCGTCGCGGTCTTGAAGTCCGGCACGCTCCGCACGCCCGCGAACGATCGCCAGGTGGCGGGGCTCTCCCGGTAGCCGTCGAGCAGCACCTTGTTCACCGCGCTGCCGAGGGCTTCGGTCAGCGTGTGCGTCGTCAGCGACGCCCGAACCATGCCGTCACGGTCGGTAGGGGCGTCGATCCCCTCGTAATGCAGAGCCTCGCGGCACAGGTCCAGCGCGTGGGCCACACGCAGGTCGTCCGCCGCTTCCATGCATGCCGGGCCGAGGGCCTTCTCGGCGAGCGCGGCGAAGCCCGCCCGCTTGAGGATGGCGGCCTCGATGATCCGTGCGCGCGGGATGTGGCCCGCCCCGTTGTCCCGCTGCACGCCCGAGTAGACGGGCCGCGAGGCACGGAGCACCTCAAGAACGCCGGCGCGCAGGTCGGCGACGGTGATGTCGCCCGCGATGGCCTTGGCCCGCAGGTCGTCCACCCGCTTCTGCTGCGCACCCCAGTCCCGCTCGCCCATCGGACGGCAGGTCAGTTCGATCTCCTTCAGCCGATCGCGCTCGTCGGCGCGGATCTGATCCTCGTGTGCGATGTCCGCCATGTTCGTCCGTCCTTGACGTGAAGCCGCGATGGCCACCGACGTTTCCGCGTCGGCCCCCAGCGGCGTAATGCTGACTTCCCGCAGCCGCCCCTTGCGCACGAGCGTGAATCCGCCCGGCGATGACAGCGACCGCCCGTTGATGTCAACTGACTGATTGGGCTTCACTCGCTCGTGCTCGGTGGGCGCGACGCCGACCGACGCCTGAAACTGAAAGCCGCCCCTGGCCATCTCCACGACGTGCCGTGCTGGTTCGCCAGCGCCGCTGACCACGCCCGCGACCATCAGCCGCCCGTTGGCGACGGCAGGTTCGCCGTGGCCGACGACGCTACCGACCGTGGCGTTGTGGTCGGCCAGCAGGGGCACTTGGCCGCCCGCTTCGAGGCCCGCCAGGTCGATCGCGATGTCACCCCAGCCGGGCACGCGCATGATGCGGCCGGTGTAGGCGACGACGCTGATCTTGGGGCGGGCGTCCTTGCCCGAGGCCTCGATGTCGACCTCGGCGGCCGTGAGAAGCAGGTCATCCGTGACCGTGTTTGCGTTCATGAAACTCTCCTTCTGAGACCACCTTGAAGCCCGCCGCCAGCAGTTTCGGGAGCAACACATCGATCCGAGTGCGAATCGCACTCTCACTTCGACCCAGGCGACGCGCGGCCTCGCTGACGTTCCCGCCGCTCTCCATGATCACCCGGCACGTTTCCCGGCTGGTTTCGTTGTCGATGAAGTCCAGCACGTTCTCCTTGGTCCAGAACGACTGCGACAGGCTGACCGTGCGGTTGCGGACGATCTCCGTCCCTGGGGGATCCGGGTAGACGCCATCGGTGGCCTTCTGCTTGGCGTCCGAAGGCGGACGCAGCGGCTGGAACTTGCGGACGGTTTTCCTTTCGCGCACGGCGAACTTCATGACCGCCCGCTGGATAACCGTGTAGACCAGCGACTTCGGCTTCGCGCCCCGCGCCGGGTCCCAGACGGGCGGCTTGGCGATCAAGTGCAGGAGCGCCTGCTGCGCGGCGTCGTCGTGATCGACACCAGGGCGGCAACGCTTCTGGGCCTCCTTGAACGCCACTCGCCGCGCGTAGTCGAGCAGGTCGGGCGTGAGTTCGAGTTCAACGGGTGAGGGGTCCGGCATTCAGACCTCCTCGCCACGCTCAAGCCTCTCGCGGATGTCGTCGCACAGCGTGAACGAGATCACCGCCGGAGAGTTCGCGCGGGGCGGCTCGCGGTGCAGGACGAAGCAGCCGTCGTCATCGGGCACCGGCTTCCCGTACTTGTCCGACTCGCGCTCAGCGGCCTCGCGCAGCGCGCGGAGGAAGTCGGCGTAGCGGCACCCAAGCGCCAGGCACAGCATCACGTACGGAACGAAAATCTGGCACTCCTCGAAATGCTCAGCGGCGGCGTCCACCTCGACCTGCGTCCAGGTGTCGGGCCGCGACGGCGTAACCACTCCCTGCTCGACGAGTGCTTCGAGCAACGCAGGGCGGCAGTCGTAGCCACGGGATCGCAGGTGGTGCGAGGCCGCGACGGTCGCCATCGGGAACATCCCGTCCCGCTCCTCCTGGGCCGCCTCGTGGAAGGCGGGGTCCGCGCCCGCACGGGGCTTCACGCGGAGGTCGAAATGCTCGTCGAGGGTCAGTCCGATTCGGGTCACGGTGGTCTCCTTGCCGGGGGGCGTCGGGCGACAGGCCCACCCCCCCACACCCTTATTTCCGGCGCGGGGGGCGATTCGCAGCGCGGCCAGGAGATTTTCTGTCAACAGTGGAACGCATGTCGCCAGTCCCAGCGCGGTAGCGTCTGACCCCTCAAGCCCTGCGATGCAGCGCGCTTCACGGTACTCTGGCGAGGCTCGACGTCTGGACCAAGGGGTCCGGCAACGGGATAGCGCATACGGTTTGTGGTCGGTCGCGGAAGTCGCGACCGTAACGCGAAAGACCCGAGGTGTTCTGACAGATGCCCGCCACCAAGTCCACCCCCAAGAACGAGGTGTCTGCCGCGAATGCGGCGGGAACCGCCTGCCCCCGGAACACGATTTTGCAAGCCGATGCCCTGAAAGCACTTGCGGAACTTCCCGGCGGGTGCATCGACCTCACGGTCTTCAGCCCGCCGTATGACGGCATCCGCGACTACGGAAAGAACTGGAGCCTCGACTACAAGACGCTGGGCTCGGAGCTCTTCCGCGCCACGACGGACGGTGGCGTCTGTGCGGTCGTGATCGGCGATGGCACAAAGGACTTCGCCAAGTCACTCACGACGTTCCGATGGGCGGTTGATTGGGTGGATCGCGTCGGATGGCGATTGTTCGAGTGCTGCATCTATCAGCGGCATGGAAACCCGGGTGCCTGGTGGACGCAGCGATTCCGCGTCGACCATGAGTACATCCTGATTTTCTTTCGGGGCGAACGACCCAGGCATTTCGACAAGAGCACTCTGATGGTCCCGTCGAAGCACGCTGGCAAGGTGTACTCGGGAACGGACCGACTGACCAACGGCGGCTTCAAGAAAATCGAGCCCAAGGCGGTCAACGACATGAAGTGTCGGGGAACCCTCTGGGAGTACGCGACGAGCAATACGGAAGGCAATCGCACAAAACTTGAGCACCCCGCGACGTATCCCGACAAACTCGCTGACGATCTGATTCAGTGCTTCTCTAAGCCTGGAGACCTCGTACTCGATCCGATGTGCGGCAGCGGCACGACGTGCGTGATGGCCGCGAAGTCCAAGCGTGACTACCTCGGCATCGAGATCAACGAGTCCTACTTCGAGATTGCGCAGCGGCGAATGAAGGAAGAGGTTGAGAACGACGTCCGCCTGTTCTGAACCGGCAAGGCCGCCGTGATGGCACGAACTCGAACCAATGGACGCAAGCGCCCGACTACAACACACTCTTCAGGTGCTTCGTGCGGTTGCCGAAGTAGGTCGGCAATTCCCTTCCGAACCCGAGTTGAAAGACATCACCCCGCTCGGTTCCTACTTCGATGAATCGGGCACGCTGATTGAGGACAGGCTCGACTCCAGGGACGGAGGGGTAACACGTCGCGAGGCGATGCTGCGAATGCTGCTTCTGTCCGCCGTGATTGACCAGGGGCCCGACATTGAAGGTGTCCGCCGCCTGGCCGTGGGCGTTCTAAACGACCTGTACTCTCGCGAGGTCCGCGTATTGCACCGCCCGCTCGATTTCTTCGAGCATTTTCACATTTCGGCTACATCAATCGAGGAGTGCCACGCCGTCGTCAAGGCAGCCAGGGCAGCGGCTTGGGCTGAGCGAAATGACTCGAACCCGGCGAAGTATCTCCTCTACATGGAGAACGCCCGGCAAACCCTTGGATATGCCATTTACCGCTGGGGTGCCCCGCTCGCGGTTCCCCTGATGCTGACTCAGGAGGCCGGCGCGGGAGGGCGAGAGGCGGCGGACGTGCTCCACCGCTTTTTGACCGCGGATCATGGCTGTTTCGCGCGCTCGGTCGAAGGGATGACCTACCTGATCAAAGACCACGCCAGATACGGGCTTGGCAAGGCGATCGGCGACAAGGCGGCCCATCTCTTCGGCAAGTGGGTTGTGCACTCCTTTCCCCTGCTTCTGAATCGGGACGACCCCGCTTGGGGACCGTGGTCGTACGAAGTTCCATTTGACAGCAATGCCGGTCGCGTCCTCTATCGAACGGGGATCGTGACGGGCTGGGTCGATGAGGCACGGCTCCGACGCCACGAGGTCATCCAACCGGGTCAAGGCAAAGGTGGCGACACGGCGTACATGCGAGTGACCAATCTTCGAGGCGTTGAGTCCGAACTTGCGCAGGAATCCCCCGCGATTGTGGCCGCCAACAAGGAGCTCTGTGTCCGCCACCTCCGCAGTCACAAGCGGGCTCCAGTGAAGGTTCAGGCCCAGCACATCCCGTCGGCAGTGTCGCTGATCGACGGCACCATGACGCCCGGACAGATCGACGATGGGCTGATCAAGGTGGGCACCGAGTGGTGCTTCAATACCGGAACACCCCGGTGTAGCGAGTGTCCCCTGCGCTCTGTGTGTGCTGGGGCTACAGAACAGCCCGATCTCATCACTGCGGTGCGCACCTGAAACGGAAGGGATTCATGGCGATATCTGCATTTGCCAACGACATCGCGGCTGCCAAAGCGGCTCTCGCCGACTTACCGATCATCTGGGAGGGCAAGAAGTCCGTTCTCGAGCTCAAGGCTGCGGACTATAACTGGCGGCAGATGGAATGGTGGGCGTTCTACTTCGAGCACCTGTGCCATCGGCGGCTGCGCGGCAAGTTCGAGATTCCGGGCGAGCGGTTTGGCACCGTTGGTTTCGACCTCAAAGGCTCCGTCAACTGGGACATGAAGGCGAAGGCCATCAAGTCCGATGACCACAAGTGCATCCTGAACGATTGCGGCGCTATTGACGCCACGATCAAGAAGTACGGCGAGCATGGCGTGCTCATTGCCTTGTGCGACGTTGAGTACAACGACGTGAACCGCACGTTTCAGCAGTGGCACAGCGAACTGAAGGGCGGCCTGTCGGCCTACGAGAAAGAGCGGCGCACCCGGACAGAAGTATCTCGATACCGCAAGACCAAGGCGGAACTTGCAGAACTGCTGTTTCTTCGGTTCGACAAGGCGTCGATCGGCCGATTGGGCTGCATGAATCAGGGCCGCAACTCGAACGGCGCTCCTCGACCACCCAAGTACATGCTGGATCTGGAAGACGTGGACGGCATCTTGGTCGATCGACTCTCGTTCGGCAAGCGGGCGTAGTGGCGAAATGGGGCACGCTCACAAGCCCCGCGACCGTATTCGGACATCCGAAACAATGTCTGTCTATCCCCGCGGCTGATCCCGCGGGCGTCACGTCGGCGAGCCCGGCGGGAAGGAACCATGCCGACGTTGCCGCTGACGGAACGGGCGGCGATGGCCCGCCGCATCGCGGCATCGCGGGTTTCGTCGGTTCTGTCGGGCGTCGGGCGGGGTCAGCGGGCGGCAGTGGCCGTCCGCAGCGCCGCGATGATCCCGGTACGCACGTCGGGCGGCAGGTTGGCCCACGACGCCACGAGCCGGGCCAGGTCGGCGTCGGGCGGGGCGTTGCCGCCCTCGGCGGTCGGCCGCGACGTGGGCGGGACTGATCCCCCTGTTGGGCCGCCCGTTCGACCCCGGCCTGCGCCCCGTTTGGCCCCCGGTGCGGCCCGCGCTGCGCCTGGCGCTGCGCGCTGTTCGGAATCGGCGTATTCTCCCGGAGATTCCGCGAGTGCTCGGGGGTTCGATTCCCCCCGGCTCCATTCTTCCGACCCGCCGCCGCGCGCGCTCTTCCCATCCTCCCCCGCTCCCGGCGGGGGAGGTGTCACACGCGCAGCGTGTGACGGTGGGGGGATCAAGGCTCATGACAACAACCATCAACAGCCGGCGGTGCCGTCGTGCTCGACTCGGCGAAGCCTCTGTACTCACCCAAGACCTTCGACGCAGCAGTGGCAAAGCGGTTGCGGTTTGATGTCGTAAAGCGGAAGTGTCCCTCTTTCAAGACGTTCATAGATTGCCTCGCATGCTTGACTGAGAGAACGTGATGCCCGCTGCCAACCACGCGTGCTGAAGTGGAAGGACACAGTGCGGCATTCGATCGTGCTGTCTGCGCGTGCCCGGCATCGACAACGCCTGTGTATTGAGCGGGGCAGGCCGATGCGACGGTCTGCCTGCAGACCCCACGACATGTTGCAGATGCCAGCCGGCAATTCTCACCCCATCCACCTCCCCCGCGCGCGCTCTTCCCGACATCCCCCTCGCCACGCTTGCCCTCGCCACGCCTTGCTATATCGTCGCTCGTCATGTCCGCCACGCTCTCCACTCGCGAGTCCGCCGTCCTCGCCGCCCACATCCTCGGCCGCGCCCGCGAACTCTCCCCAGATGACCTCATCCTCCTCGCCACCTCCCCGGCCATCGCCCAGCGACTCCCCGCCATCGCCGCCTTCCTCACCCTCGCCGAGCCCCTCGCCCGCGCTACCGAACGATGCGCCGCCGCCACGGCCCTCCTCTCCCTCGCCCGCACCGCTCCCACTCCCCGCGAGCGTCGCCTCGCCGCGCACGCCCTCCTCCGCAATCTCCCCGCCCCGCCCCCACTCGAGCCCCGCTCACCCTCGGTCAGCGTCCGAGCCCCGCGCCCCCACGTGCGCTCGTCCACTCGCGTCCGGCCGACTTCCCGCCGCCTCGCCCCTCGCCGGCCAGGCCTCTTCCCCAATCGCCCGATGCCGGCCCCCCGCCCTCCCTTCCCTCACATACCCCTAGAGGGTATACTGCGCCCTCCCGCACCCCTCGCCGGTGCTCGCCAGGAAGGGCCACCCCATGCACGACACGCCTGCGCCGACGCCAACACCCGCCGCGGCGAACCCCCGCATCCCACAAGCCACGCCCGCGCGACGGCCCTTCTCTCCACGCGCCCTCCGCTCGCTGGCCCTCACGCTCCCCGTCCTCCTCCTCGTCGCGTGCGCCTCTTCGCCCGGAGGCCCGGGGGCCTCCGCTGCTTCACTCAGCGATGATCCCTTCGACACCCGCGAGGTCACCCTCACCATCTTCGGGCTCTCCTGCCCACTCTGCGCCACCAACATCGATGCCGTCCTCGCCGAAGTCCCCGGCGTCACGCGCGTCAGCGTTGACATGAGCACCGGCAAGGCCATCGTCTGGCTCGATGGCAAGACGCCCGTCACGCCCCGCCAACTCGCCCGCGCCGTCGATCGCAGCGGCTTCACCCTCCAGAGCATCGACACCCCTTGAACCCGCGCTCGCGAACCACCGCCCTCCTCCTCGCCCTCTCCTCCTCGGCCCTCGCCCAGGAAGCCACCAACACTCCCGCCGCCACCCAGCCCGCACAGGGCAGGTTCTACCTCCGACAGAAGTTCCAGGTCGTCTCCCTCCGCCGTGATCCCTCCCCCGCGGCCCGTGAGATCGACAAGATCACCTCCACGACCTCCCTCACCTACGGGCTCGACCGCGACAAGTCCCTCACCCTCGATCTTCCAATCACCCACGCCACGACGACGTCCGCCGGCGCCGACACCCGTGACCTCGGCCTCGACGATTTCTCCATCACCTTCAAGTATCGCCCCTGGCAGCACGACCTCGGCTCGGTGGACTCGCTCCGCCTCGCCTTCTTCGCCGGCCTCGAGTTCCCCAGCGGCGACAGCGGGTTCTCCAGCCGATCCCTCGACCCCTTCGTCGGCGGTGTCTTCACCGCCATCCTCGGCCGACACGGAATCAACCAGGCCCTCTCGTACAAGTTCAACGACGGCGGCGAGCGGTTCTCCACTCGCCCGGGCGACGGCCCCGACGACGCCTTCCGCTACGACACCGCCTACCTGTTCCGCCTCGATCCGCCGGAGTACTCCCCGGAGACCACCGCCGCGACCTATCTCACCCTCGAACTCAACGGGCTCTACGAGACCGGGGGCGACAACGAGGTCCTCCTCGGCCCGGGGATCCTCTACGAGGCCCGCGGGTACGCGCTCGAAGCGACCGTCGGCCTCCCCGTCATCACCGACGTGCGAGATCGTCCCGAGCGCGAGGTCGTGGTCACCTTCGGCTTCCGCGTCCTCTTCTGATCGCCAGGTGCCCGACCTCAGCCCGCGCCCATCTCCTCGATCGTCCGGCTCACCAGCGCTTCGTCCGGGTCCTCGACGATCCTCGCCCGGCCGCGCCCGCACGGCAGCACCAGCCGGTGCCTTCCCCCTTGCACCTTCTTGTCCGACCGCATGCGACCCAGGATCTCCTCCGTCCGGGGCAGGCCCAGCGCCCTCGCCGAGAGCCCCGATGCCGCCAGTGCCTCGACGACCTCCGCCGCGTAGGCGCGGTCGATCAGGCCCAGGCGCAGCGACAGGCGGCTCGCGGCGGCCAGCCCGATCGCGACCGCCTCGCCATGGCGAACCGGCGGCGGGAGCGCCGGGAACCCCTCCGGATGCACCCCGGGGATCGTCTCGATCGCGTGGGCGAAGGTGTGCCCGAGGTTGAGCAGCGCCCGCCCCCCGTCGGACGCCTCCTCGCGCTCGTCCGAGCCGACGATACGGGCCTTGACCGCCACGTTGCGCGCGATGAGTTCGATGAGCGCGACGTCGCGGCCGCCATCGAGGGCGGGCCCGTGCTCCTGTCGAGCCCGGCGGATCTCGGGCAGCCGCTCGCGCGACCAGTCCCAGAGCCCCTCGTCGAGAGCCTCGCCCCCCAGCATCGCGTGCTTGACGCACTCCGCGAGCCCGCAGGCGAACTCACGCTCGTCGAGGGAGTCGAGCGCCGAGACATCCGCGAGGACGCCCCGCGGCTGATGGAAGACACCCGCCATGTTCTTGAGGAGCCTTCCGCCCGCGACCAGGTTCACGCCGGTCTTTCCGCCGACCGACGCGTCGACCATGGAGAGGAGGGTGGTCGGGCACGCGAGCAGCGCGGTCCCGCGTCGATAGACCGCCGCGGCGAACCCCGCGACATCCGAGACGACGCCTCCCCCGAGCGAGACGACGGTGTCTGGGCGTTCGAGCCTGGCGTCGGCGATCGCCCCGAGGATGCGCTCGAGCGTCGCGAGCGATTTGTCTTCCTCGGAGGCGATGATCGCGAACTCACCCAGGCGCCCCTCGCCCAACGAGGCGCGGACCCGATCGACGAGCGCGGCGGGCAGCGCGGCGTCGTAGACGAGGAATGTTCGGCCACGCGAGGCCGCGCCCGCGTCCGCGAGCACGCCCCGGCCGATGACCACGTCGTAGGAACGGGAGGCGAGATCGACGCGCACGCGGCGTGGGGCGCTTCCGACCGCCGCGTTCGACGCGCCTTGGCCCATCGTGCCTCCCGTCAGCCCTTGAGCCGTGCGCGATCCCTCGGCTTCTGGTCGGGCCGTTCCCAAGCCACGGGCTTTCCTTCACCCCACAGCATCTCGAGGTCGTAGTGTGCCCTCGCGTTGACCTCGAAGACGTGCGCCACGACGTGGACGAAGTCGGCGACGAGCCAGGTCGCGGCGTCGTCCCCGCTGACGCGGAACGCCTCCCACCCCGATTCCGACCCGAACCCGACGACGTGGTCGAGGACGCTCCGGATCTGGCGGTCGGAGGTCCCGGTTCCGATCACGATGTAGTCCGTGACGGGGGAGAGTCCTCGAACGTCGATGACGACGACATCGTCGCACTTGTCGTCGCGCATCAGCCTCGCGGCGTTGACCGCGAATGCCTTGGACGGATCCGATGCCTTCGAATGCCCCTTGCCGGTGGCCCGCTTCCGTTTGGCCCGCTGGTCGATCCGTTCGCTCATGCACGCTAACCGTAGGCGTCCCCGGCCCACCCGCGATATCCTCGGCCCGTGGACGCTTCGGCCATGCTTGCGCTCGCCGCCATCCTCGCGTCCGGGGGCGCGCTCGCCAATGCCCGGGCCGCCCGAAGGCGGCTGGCCCGGGCCCATGCCGATCTCCGGCGGCTCGACCGCGGGTTGCTGGCGCTGGGGCGCGCGGTCGCCCACCACGCCACCGGGGTCGAGTTCTTCGCCCAGTTCGGGGAGGACGTGATCCTGTGGGAGATCCTCGGGCGGCCGCGTGCCGGGTTCTTCGTTGAGGCGGGGGCGTACGACGGGGTGACGTTCTCGGTGACCCACGCGTTCGAGGCGATGGGGTTCGGGGGCATTCTTGTGGAGCCCAACCCGGCGCAGGTCGAGCGATGCCGTTCGAGCCGTCCCGGTTCGCGCGTCGTCCATGCCGCCCTGACGCGTGAGCCGGGCGAGGTCGGACTGCTCGTCGTCGATCACGGGGGCGACCAGTGGCTCTCGCGGCTGGAGTCATCACCCGTGTCGACGCCCGGGCGTCTTCGCGCCACGGCACGGCGCGTCCGCGTCCCTGCCGCGACGCTCGACGGCGTGCTGGCGGGCGCGCCGGATCCCTTCGACGTGCTGGTCCTAGACGTGGAGGGCGCGGAACTCGAGGCCCTGGCCGGGTGGTCGCGCGGCTCTCCGCGGGCGAGGCTGGCCCTGATCGAGGACACGCATCGAGCCGCGGAGATCGGCGAGGCGATGCGAGCGAAGGGGTATTCTGCGGCGGGCCCGCTGGGGTGTTCGACGCTGTACGTCCTGGAGGCCGAGGGCGTCCTGCTCTCGCGCGCGAGCGCGATCCTCGGGGGTCGGCGTGCTTCCTGACGTGCTGATCCCGGCACGAGACGCGGACCCGGCGGACCTTGATCGGGCCGTGCGCTCCGCGCTGGGGGTTGCGGGCCCCGGTCACGTGGTGGTGATCGACGACGCCTCGTCGCCCCCGCTGGATCTCGGGGGGCTTGCGCCCGGGGTCCGTCTTGTGCGGTCGGAGGTTCATCTGGGGGTGAGCGCGGCGCGCAACCTTGCGATCGAGCACGCCTCTAGCGATCTCCTGCTCTTTCTCGACGCCGACGACGTGCTTCTGCGCGCCGGGGTGCGTTCGATGGTTGCGCTGCTGGCGAGGGCGGGCGCGGTCGCGGGGGTCGCGGCGCGGCACGAGTTGCGTCGGCCGAACCCGGGAGAGGCACCGCGGCTTCGCCTGCGTCCCGTCCCGGCGGAGTGGGCGGATTCGATCCTCCCCACGCCCGCGGATGCGTTTCGTCCGATCGCGATCTTCGGGTCCTCCGGGCTGCTCGTCCGGCGCGGCGTGCCGGACCTGCGATTTGATCCGGACCTCGAGATCGGAGAGGACCGGGACCTCGTGGCGCGTCTGGCGCGGCATGGGCCGGTCGTGCTGTCGGCCGACCCGGCGCTTGTCGTGACCCTCCACGGGCGGGGAGGAGCGAACCTGACCTCCGACCGGCGGCTGGAGCGTCGCATCCGCGATCATCTGGTGTTGATGGCCCGGCACTTCGACCACGCCTCCGCCCAGCACTTCGGGGAGGCGACGCGGTGGCTCATCAACCGTGCGTCGCGGGCGCGAGTCGGGGACGAGGCGTGGAACGCGCTGCTCCGCGCGGCCAGGGACCGCCGCCTCCCCGTCCCGCTGAAGGCGCGCCTGCGGAGGAGGCTGGCGTGAGCGACCTGGGCATCGTCGTGTGCGTGCACGATGGGGCGAGTCGGCTGCCCGAGACGCTGGGGGCCCTGGCGGCGATGGACCGCTCGCGGGTGTCGCGCATCGTGGTGATCGACAACGCCTCGTCGGACGGGACGTCTGGAGTGGCGGAGGGTTTCGCTCGTGCGAACGGAGGGTTTGAGTGCTGGGCCGAGCCCGCCCCCGGGAAGTCCGCCGCGCTGGCGAGGTTCTTTCGCGAGGCCAGGGAGGCGTATGTCGGGGTGGTGGACGACGACATCACGGTCGATGCGGGTTGGGCGTCGGCGATGGTGGAACGACTGGAAGCGTCGCCCCGGGCCGGGGCGGTCGGGGGTGTGGTTCGCAACCAGTGGCTCGCGGGCCCGACCCGGCTGGCGTCGATCTATCGCCGCTCGCTGGGGGACCAGGACCTCGGGGCGGAGCCCGTTGTGGTTGAGGAGCCCGGGGGTTTCCTGATGGGGGCGTCGATGGCGTACCGGCGTGAGGCGGTGCTGGCTTCGGGTTGGCTCGAGCATCGGCTGCTCGATTGCCGACGGGGGCGGATCGTGCGATCGGGGGAGGATGCCGAGTTGTGCATCCGAATCCGGCGTGCGGGGTGGGAGGTGTGGTACGAACCCGGCGCGCGGGCGCTGCACCGGATCCCCGGGTCGCGTCAGACGGCGCGAGCGCTGGCGTCGCTGCGCGAGTCGATCACGGCGTCCGAGCCCTGGCTCGCGTGGATCGCGGGCGAGGCGATGGACCCGATGGCGCGAGCGCGGCGGGCGAGACGGCTTTATGTGAAGACGCTCCTGACGGACTGGCGGCCGACGCGGAGGCGGATCCGCCTGGCGGAGCGGCGCGGGCGGGCGCGGGCGTGGGAGGACCTCATCGCCCACCTGCGATCGCACGCCGGATCGCTCTCGCCCAGCCTTCGAGACGCCTGCCCGCCCGGGAGAGGGCTCGCGGGGGCGGGCGATAGAGCCCGTGGGGGCGGTCGAAGTTGAGGTGGATTCCTCGCCCGGCCCGCATGGCCCTGCGGATGGAGGAGAGGGCGAGGCCGGACTTGTTGATGTGGAAGATCATCCAGTCCTGGGACTCGGCCCTCGCGAGGGAGACGAGGGAGTGTCGGCGGGCGTGGCCCTGCCAGGCCCACTCGATGAGGGCCCGGCGGTGCTCGGTCGCGCAGTGGATGGCGTCGGGGAACTCGCCTCGGAAGCCCGATCGGACGAAGGCTCCGATCTGCTCGTCGATCGCGGCCAGGAAGCGTTCGCGTTTCATGAGCGCGAAGTTGAGGCTGGTGAAATCGTCTTCGAGGTAGCGCACGCCGGCGAGGGAGCGCCGGGCCCGAGGTTCGGCCAGGCGGTGGGAGTTGGTGACGGCGAAGACCCCGGGGTCGTCGAGGATCGCGGCGTCGCGCTCGAGCCAATCGGCGTGCCCGCGCCGGAGCGGGAGCGTGTCGAGTTTCAGGAAGAGGAGGTAGTCGCCGGTGGCCAGGGCGCCGCTCTTCCACTCCTGGATGTAGCCACGGTCGCGAGCGGTCTCCCAACTGCCCGGCTCGGCGAGATCGAGGCGGACACGAGCGCCGCGGGCCTTGGCCACGCTGGCCAGGGCGTGGAGGCGGCGTGTCGAGCGGGAGCCGCCATCGACGATGACGACCTCGCCCGGGATGCCGCCGATGAAGTCGAACCAATCTCGCAGCACGACGAGGGAGGCTCGTGTCGCGCCGAACCCCGAGATGCAGAGCGAGACGCCGGCGAGCATGGGTCGAGCCTATCGCGCCAGACCGGTGGCGAGGCTCCAGGTGCCCAGGCGGATCTCGCGGACCTCGTCCCACGTCTCGGCTGCCGATGCGGCCAGTTCGCCCTCGCCGACCAGGGCCATGGTCCGCAGGGTGGGGAGGGCGAGGGGTTGGGCGATGGCGAGCCACCCTCCTGGGCGGACGAGGCGGGTCATGGAAGCGACGGTTGGGCCGGACTCCTCGCCCGGTCGGACGGCGCCGATGGCGAGGCAGGCGTCGAAGCCAGAGGCGGGCTCGTCGTCGAGGAGTTCGATGCCACCGGGTTCGAAGGAGACGTTGAGGCGAGCCCAACGTCTTCGAGCGAATCGGATGGATTCGGCGTCGGGATCGAGAGCGACGACGCCGCCCGAAGGGCCGACTCTCGCGGCGAGCATGGCCCCGGCCTCGCCGGAGAGGACCCTGCAGGCGGCGACGCGAGCCCCTGGCCTGATGCCTGCGGCGGCGGCGGCGAAGACCTCTTCGACGGGCGAGGGGACGAGGTCGGCGAAGGGGCGATCGGGGGCGACGGATATGGTCATGCGAGTTCCATCGGGGAAGGTGACGCGATAGTCCTTGGACCCGCCCCGAGCGAGGGCGAGGTGGACGGGTTCGCGGGTGAGTTCGCGGAACGCGCACCCGCCGCGGCGGATCGTGCGTCGGAAGGGGATCACGGGGCAGGGGCGAAGAGGGAGGCCTGGGCGGGAGCGGCGCGAGCGGGCCTGGCCGGATCGCCCTCGATGCGCACCCAACGGGATGGGCGGTCCTGGGAAGCGATGGTGAACTCGTAGTCCGCGCCTTCGTGGAGGGCGCGGACGAGGGCGGGGTCGTTGCATTCGCGAGAGAGGTGGAGGAAGACGACGTGCTTTCGTGGGGCGATGCGTTCGACGGCCCTGGCGCACTCGTCGTTGCTGAGGTGCCCGCTTCCGCCCATGATCCGGCGTTTGAGGTAATCGGGGCGTCGGGAAGCGGCCTGGAGCCTGCGGCAGTAGTTGGACTCGATCGCGAGCACGTCGACGCCGGTGAAGAGATCGACGAGGTCGTCGGTGACGCGTCCGAGGTCGGTCGCGAACCCGAGGGAGGCGTGGGCGAAGTCGAGGCGGAAGGCCGAGACCCCGTGCTCGTCGTGTGAGAGGGAGATGGAGGTGGCGGTGGCGTGTTCGCGCAGTGGGAAGGGGCCGTGGATCGCGGTGACGGAAGAGGGGACGAGTCCTGCGCGGCGGCCTGATCGGGCGTGGCGTTCGTGCATGGCGATGAAGGCGCCCTCGGGCAGTTTGTGGATCCAACCGGGATGCCAGTGGTCGCGGTCGAGGTGGGTGACGAGGACGCCGCGGATGTGCGCGGGGTCGATGCCGACGAGGCGGAAGTCGGCGAAGGCACGTCGAGGCGGGATGCCCGCGTCGATGAGGAAGACGTCGGACGAGGAGGGGGTTTCGACGAGGAGCGCGGAGAGGTTGCCGGCGGACCCGCTGGCGATGGCACAGAGGCGGATGCTCGTCCCGTCCATGGGGTCTCCCGGGTCAGTGATCGGAGATCATCCCGCTCTCGGCCCCGGCGTGCAACCCGGCGTGTCTGGCCTGGCGGCCGATCGCGACGGGCTTCTTCGCGGTGCGGACGAAATCGGCCATCTCGGCGACGGGGGGGCAGCCGTCGGCGAGTTCATCGAGGATTTCGAGCATCCTGGCGCGAGTGACGGCCACGGCGAAGGCGAGGCGGTAGGCGGTTCGGACCCTGGTGATGTGGTCGCGCGGCATGCCGCTGCGTCGCAGCCCGACGACGTTGATGCCGACGAGCCTGGAGCGGTCGATGGTGGTGCAGAAGGGTGGGACATCGCAGGTGTTTGCGGTGAACCCGGCGAGGAAGGCGAGCCTTCCGACGCGGCAGTGCTGGTGGACCATCGCGCCCCCGCCGATGGTGACGAGGTCGCCGACCTTGGCGTGGCCACCGAGCGCCGTGTTGTTGACCATGACGACGTTGTTCCCCACATCGACATCGTGGCCGACGTGGGCGCTGACCATCATGTAGACATTCGAGCCGACGCGTGTCGGGGTGTGGTCGTTGGAAGCGGAGTGGATCGAGGATTGCTCCCTGATCACGCAGGCGGATCCGATGACGACGCCGGCGGTCGGGGCACCGGGCTTGAACTTGAAGTCCTGAGGCGGTTGGCCGACGGTGACGAACGGGTAGAGGGTGGAGTCTTCGCCGATGGTTGCCGGGCCCTGCACGACGACGTGGGAGAGCAGTCGCACGCGGCGGTGCAGGATGACTTTCCCTTCGAGGCGGCACCACGGGCCGATCTCGACATCATCGGCCAGGTCACACTCGCGATCGACGATCGCGGTCGGATGGATCGTGGGCATCGGGGATTCTAGTCGCGCGGCGTGTACGATCCGGGGTGGCCATCGAGGTCGTTGATCTTGGCAGGATGGGGTATTCCGCGGCGAGGGAGGTCCAGGACCGCCACGCGGGGGAGGTGCTCGCCGCGCGTGACGCCGGGGTGGTCGAGACGGTGGGCCGGCTCCTGCTCGTCGAGCACGACCCGGTGATCACGATCGGGCGGCACCCGGGGTCAGCCCGGCACGTGCTGGCGGATGCCGGCGTGCTGGCGCGCGCGGGGGTGGAGATGGTCGAGACGGACCGTGGGGGGGACGTGACCTATCACGGCCCGGGGCAACTGGTCGTCTACCCCATTCTCGACCTGAACCGGCTGGGGCTGGGCATCCACGCCTACATGCGATTGCTGGAGGACGTCGCCATCGCGGTGTGCGGACGTGCGGGGGTGGTGGCCCGTCGGGAGCCGGGCGCGACCGGCGTCTGGGTCGATTCAGCGGGCGGGGCGCGCAAGATCTGCGCGATGGGCGTGCGGATCCGGAGGTGGGTGTCGCTCCACGGGCTGGCGATCAACATCACGACGAATCTCGACCATTTCGGGCTGATCGTTCCGTGCGGGCTTGCGGGCCGATCCGTCACCAGCCTCAGGCGAGAACTGGGCGAAGGGTGCCCGACTTTCGATCGGGTGAAGGGGTGGATGGAGGAGCAGGTCGATCGGGCGGTCGGGGCTCAACTCCTGGTGAGGGCGAATCGCGAGGGATGAGGGGCTTCACACCACGTCGGCGCGGCAGGGAGAACGGGCGGGGTAGACTCGCCCCATGACCGCGTGGGTCCACACGATCAGCCCGTTCGCTCTGCGCCTGGGAGAGGACTGGGGGCTGCGCTGGTATGGGCTGGCCTATGCCGCGGGCTTCCTCGCCGGATGGGCGATCCTTCGTGCCCTCGCCCGTCGCGGGCTGGTGCTGATCCCTGCGCACCGGGTCGGGGACGCGATCATCGTGGTTGCGCTGGGCGTGATCATCGGTGGCCGGCTGGGCTACGCGGTGTTCTATCGCCCGGAACTGTTCTGGTCGGTCACGCGGTCGCTGCCGTGGTGGGAGTTGCTGGCGGTGCACGAGGGAGGGATGTCGAGCCACGGGGGGATGATCGGGGTGATCGTGGGGGCGTGGGTGGTCTCGCGGGGTTGGAAGAAGGAGGGCATGAGCGAGCGCGAGGGGCGGACACCGGTGCTGCACGTCCTGGATGCGCTGGCGCTGGTCGCGCCGGTGGGGCTGTTCTTCGGGCGTGTTGCCAACTTCGTCAACGCGGAACTGCTGGGTCGGGTGGTCGCGGGCCCGGGCGAGCCCGCGCCGTGGTGGAGCGTGAAGTTCCCCCAGGAGCGACTCGAGCCCGGAGCGCCGGATCTCTCGCTGGAGCAGCAACGCGGGCTCGCGGCGGTGGTCGAGTCCGTCCGGCTTCCGACCGAGACCTTCCGGGATGGTTATGCGAGGCTCGTGGGCGAGATCCAGTCGGGAAGGCCCGGGCTGGCGGACGCCCTGTCGCCCTACCTGGCGTCGCGGTATCCGTCGCAGTTGCTGCAGGCGGTGGCGGAGGGCGTGGTGCTGGGCGTGGTGCTGGCGTGGGTGTGGCGACGCCCACGGAAGCCTGGCGTCGTGGGGGCATGGTTCCTGGTGGTGTACGGGGTGCTTCGGATCGTGACGGAGGTTTGGCGGCTGCCTGATGCGCACCTCGCGGTGCAGAGGCCCCTGGGGCTGACGCGTGGGCAGTGGCTGAGCGTGGCGATGGTGGGGACGGGTGTGGCGGCCCTGGCGTGGGTGTCTCGGCGCGTGACGGGCAAGTTGGGCGGCTGGCGGACCGATGCCACGCCACGGGCGATCGGGGGGGCGATCGGGGGGGAGGGCGGGGCCGTGCCACCGAGAGGAGACGCATGACGACGACAGCGAGCGAGACGGTCCCCGCGAAGCCTGTCCCCCGGTGGGCGGTCCATCGTCGGCTGTATGACTGGGTGCTCTCGTGGGCGCATCGGAAGCATTCCACGACGGCGCTCTTCCTGCTGTCGGTGGCGGAGTCGAGTTTTTTCCCGATTCCTCCCGACGTGCTCCAGATCGCGCTGACGCTCGAGCGGCGCTCGCGCGCGTTCTATTACGCGGGGGTCAGCGCGGTGGGGTCGGTGATCGGCGGGGTGATCGGTTACCTGATCGGGTGGGGGCTGTGGGAGAGCGTGAAGGGTTTTTTCTTTCGCTTTGTGTTCGACGAGCACGCGTTCGAGAAGGTGCAGGGGCTGTACCAGCAGTACGACTTCTGGTGCGTGTTCGCGGCGGCGTTCACGCCGATCCCCTACAAGGTGTTCACGATCGCGGCGGGCGTGTTCCACCTCTCGCTGCCGATGTTCATCGTCGCGTCGTTCGTGGGGCGGGCGGGGCGGTTCTTCGTGGTCGCGGCGCTGCTGTGGTGGTTCGGTCCGCCGATGAAGCGGTTCATCGAGAAGTACTTCAACCTTCTGTCGATCGTGTTCGTGGTGGTTCTCGTCGGGGCGTTTGCCCTGCTGAAACTGCTGTGAAGGGGGGAGGGGCGAGATGGCGACGCTGGTGACGGGCGGGGCGGGGTACATCGGGTCGCACGCGGCCCTCCGGCTGTTGCGGGAGGGCGAGCGTGTGGTCGTGCTGGACAACCTGTCGCGCGGGCACGCGGGCGCGATCGAGGCGGTGTCGTCCGCCGCCGCGGGGCTGACGTTCGTGCGCGGCGACGTGGGCGACCGGGGCCTGGTGGATCGGGTGCTCGAGGAGCACGGGATCGACGCGGTGCTGCACTTTGCGGCGCTGGCGTATGTCGGGGAGAGCGTCGAGAAGCCGCTGCTGTACTACCGCAACAACTCGTCGGCGGCGCTCGTGCTGATCGAGGCGTGCGTGGCGCGAGGGGTTGGGCGGTTCGTGTTCAGTTCGACGTGCGCGACGTACGGCGAGCCGGACCGGGTTCCGATCGTTGAGACCTGCCCACAGAGCCCGATCAACCCGTACGGGCGATCGAAGCTGCATGTCGAGCACATGCTGCGGGATGCCGCGCGGGCGTCGGGCGGGCGGTTCGCGTTTGCCGCGTTGAGGTACTTCAACGTCGCGGGGTGCGACCGGACGGGGCTACTGGGTGAGCACCACGAGCCCGAGACGCACCTGGTGCCCGTCGTGCTCCAGGCGGCGCTGGGCCAGCGCGACCACGTCGCGATCTTCGGGACGGACTATCCGACGCCCGACGGGACGTGCATCCGGGACTACATCCACGTGGAGGACCTGGTGGATGCGCACGTGCGCGTGCTGGGTGCGCTGGGGCCAGGGGAGGCGCGGGCGTACAACCTCGGCATCGGGCGCGGGGTGTCGGTGCGTGAGATGATCGAGGCGGCAAGGCGGGTGACGGGGCGGGAGATCCGCGTGAAAGAGGGCCCGCGGCGCGAGGGCGACCCGGCGCGGCTGTTCGCGGACCCCGGGCTGATCCGCAACGAACTGGGCTGGAGCGCGTCGATCACCGGCCTGGAGGCGATCATCGAGTCGGCCTGGCGTTGGTTCAGGGACCACCCCCGCGGCTATGCTCGATGATGATCGTCGCGGTCAGCCCCTACCACCTCACGTCGCGAGAGCCTCCGGCGATGGCGTCGCTGCTGCTGGCTGGGCGGGTGGTGACGTTTGTCCCCGGGCCGGCGGAGGCGACGCTCGATGCGGTGGCGGGGGCCGCCGCGCGCCAGCCGCTCTTTCATTCGTTCATGGAGTCGTGGCGCTGGACGATCCCGCTGTGGAGGGAGGGGGTGATCGTCTCCGGGCTGGAGGGAGAGGACGCGGGAGAGGACATCCGTGCGGCTCGTCGGGCGATGCAGGAGGGAGAAGGGGACCTTGCGCCCCTGCGGGCCCTGGCGGGGGACGACCCGTTCGAGGGCGACGAGCGGCATCTCGCCGTGATCGCGCGTGACGTGCTGCGCGGGGGTCCGGATCCTGGCGTGAGCGTGCCGGTGGCGGCGGGGCTGGATGCGTTCGCCTGTCGTCACGGGCTGGTGGTGGCGAGGGCGGATCCGTCGTCGGTGGCGCAGCGGTGCGAGCGTGAGATGGGCCGCGGGCACTACGCGGTGGCGCTTCCAGTGCTCCTGCAGGCGAGCGCGGCGCGTCTGCTGATGGCGAGGGAGGTGCTGTCGGACTCGCTTGCAGTGCTGCGAGGCGCGCTGGGAGGCGGGTTCGAGACCCCCGAGCCGGTGCGTGCCGCGGCGCAGCGATACGGGGCGGACTTCGAGCGAGCCCGACCGTTCCTGCTGGCGCCGGAGGAAGACGACGAACTTCCCCGGGTCGTCGAGGGGGCCGTGACGCTCTCGGCGATGGAACTCCCGCTCGACGCGGTGCTGAGGTCGAGCGCCGCGGCGGCGCTGGAAACGGCCGGGATGCGCGCGCGCGGGTCGGGGGTCGTCGCGGATGCGAGCACGGTCCGGACGATGCTCGTGAAGGCGCTGGGCCGCCGCGGAACGGCGTGATGGGCCGCCACCCGCCCAACGACCTGGCCGGGGAGGCGAGCGCCTATCTGAGGCAGCACGCGGGGAACCCTGTGCGGTGGAAGGCGTGGGGCCCGGCGGCGTTCGAAGAGGCCCGGCGTCGGGAGGTGCCGATCTTCCTGAGCATCGGCTATTCGACGTGCCACTGGTGCCACGTGATGGAGCGAGAGAGTTTCGAGGACGAGGCGATCGCCGGCGAACTCGACCGGGGTTTCGTCGCGGTGAAGGTTGATCGGGAGGAGAGGCCGGACGTCGACGAACTCTACATGGCGGCGACGCAGGTCATGACGGGACATGGCGGGTGGCCGATGAGCGTGTTCATCGAGCCTGAGCGGTTGCGTCCGTTCTGGTGCGGGACGTACTTTCCTCCGGAGCCCAGGGCTACGTAAACCGGATGTGGGGTTATTTCTTCGGGTACGGCTTCACCCGTCCTGTGGACGACATCGGACCGCACAACCCGCCAAGTCATCCGGAATTGCT